>Ga0315294_10002355_pt1 | contig 20682 bp, 11 predicted proteins | sample YL17G13_40_MG_FD_203626 | JGI IMG/M metagenome (GOLD analysis project Ga0315294, IMG submission 203626) | Sediment microbial communities from Yellowstone Lake, YNP, Wyoming, USA - YL17G13_40 | ecosystem: Environmental > Aquatic > Freshwater > Lake > Sediment | place: USA: Wyoming | collected...
AGTCCGCCTTCGAGCGTGTCAGGATTTATTGTGTAAAGGTCGACAAAGAAACCGCCCGGGTCGTTCTGATCGGTCTGGTAGACGATCGAATCAGCCCCCCCGATTTTTACCGGGCTCCATGAGGGACACTCGATATTGTACTGCCCGCCGACGAGCTTTGTGAACTGAGAGGTATCGACATCATATATCCAGAGACCGGTTTCATAATTATATGGGTCCATAATAGTGATCACCATCGCGATGCGGGTTCCGTCAGGGCTGCATCTTGGGAATCTCACGGTGCCTGGGGCGGTGGCGAATTTCGTCCAGCCGGTTCCGTCGTATTTCACGGAGACGAGGTCGGTGAGATTTTCGAACGAGACGCCGGCGGCGACCACGATATGGTCACCGTCGGGATGGAAATCCGCGGTGCCCAGGACACCGTCCGGCGGGGTGATAACCCATGACGGGGAGCCTGAGACATCATAAACCTCCAGACTGCCGTTCATCTGCATTGTGTCTCCGTAGACAGTCAACAGCATGCGGGAGCCCTGCGCATTTATCCTCGGCTCCTCGATGTAATTCTCGAAAGTGGTATAGTCGGTTACCTGGGTTTCCTCCATGGTGACCATATCCAAGAGGAACATATTGGGGACTCCATCGCTGCCCGGATCGACAGGCACAGGCGCCAGGTAGACGGCTTTTCCGGTGAACGGAGGAAGCACATAATGCTGAACCTGGACGTACGCCAGCTCGTATCGATGGTTGATGTCGCCAAGATTGGCGTCGGTGAAGCCATCCTTGACCAGGACCATCGCGGGGTAGCTTCCTTCCGGCGCTCCAGTCTGATTGACAACCGGGAAGAATGACGTCAGGGGATACCAGAAGGGTTCATTGGGCCATTCAATCCAGAGCATGGATTGTATAACTCCGTCCCAAAGGAGCGGGCATTCCATGTAAGTGTATTCCGGAAGCCCTTCGTCCTGCCTTTCGATCATTCTGACGATTTCCGTAGCGGTATCGCCGGCCTGATCCTTCAGTGGCTCCGACTGCCAGACGGTCAACAGCCATGGCTCGAGCGCATTCGCGCTCTCCGGGAAGTCCGTCTTGAGGTCGACCGGGGGATCGACTGTAGGCGGTTCCCAGCTCGCGTCGATAGCGTATCCGAAAATCGCGCCGCCGGGTTTGAGCGTCAGCTTGAGCTCACGGGTAATCGACGCGCCCGCGGGGAAGCATGAACGGGGTTCCTGGGAAAATTCAATATATGGATTAACAGTACCGGTGAAACCGCCGGGGGCGGCGTATTTGCCCTTGGAGTATTCCAGAATCGGAAACGGAGCCGATCCGGGAGCGAACTCCTTCGTGTTCCAAAGTCTGGTCCAGCCGTCGGGATTGAGCAGGGTGAAATCTCCCTGCGACGCGTCGGGAACGCGCGCATCAAGCAGCGGAAAGTACAGGCTGCCGTCCGAGATAACTATCCCGCGCACATCGAATCCGGTGAATTTGGGATTCCCGGCGAATGGATGAGTTATCCGGACCTCAGCGGTCATAACCATGTCGGTGTAGTCTTTTTCAAGGGATAACAGCGTCAGACAGTCCTTGCAGATCGTATCCTCGAGAAACCGTCGAGTGTTAAGGTGGAACTCACCCGACCGGGCGGGAAGAAACTCGATGGTGTCCAAAGTCGGGGGGATGTAGCAGTTCCAATACCCCCAGAGGTTGTGTCCGGTCCGCATTTCACTGCCAACGGGGGTCCTGTCAGGATTCAGAGGAGTATCAGGGGTGACCGCGTTCTGATTCGATCCGCAGGCTGAAATCAGGATGGTGAGAATCGCAGCAATGAAAAGCAGGGCAGCAATCTGTGATGAAGGCTTTCTGTCGGGCATGTTACGATCCTCCCGTATGTCCCCTATTATAGCATACGATTCGTTACGTACTGTGACAGGATGACACGCAATATTTCAGACCAAGGATCGTACAGTTAGGGTTCATAACTCTGCTGGAAAAAGGTGCACAGGGAATCGCCACGGGTCATCGCAACGGCAGGATTCAGAAACGAATCTCTCGACACCATTCGGCATTCCCTCTATCGGAGCGGGAAAGTCAGGAAACCAGCGTCCTGGGGAGTATGCCCATCGGTTCATGCAGGGATATGCCGATCATCTCGCCAACAGCGGATTCATCAGCCTGCTCTACATCTCAGTTCAGTGTGACGACCGGGGTCACCCCCGATGACCCGGCAACTGAACAACCAAAGCGCCCCGTGAAAGAAGAGTCTCGCAACACGGCATGGACTATCTCGCGCGTCCGGGTCTCGTGCAACCCAAAAATGGAGGAATGCTCAGGATTTGTCATGCAGATTGACATAATCATTGTGCCCCGGGCGGGATCGAAATCGGCTGCGACTCTCCGAAGCCGTTGCCGTCTCCCCGGCTCGACTGCCGGATGCGTCCCGGTGCAGGGAAGACGGCTTCCGATAGCCCGTCCGCAAATTGACCGTGCCGGACGATCGTGCTATCGTCTCATCCTGTTTATGCAAAGACCCTGCAGAGAATTCAAGCCGGTTGGCAGCTGATGTCGAGAGGGGTTTGACGGCAAGAATAGCCCACACAAGCGAAGCTACACCGGCGGGAACGAGGTGCACAGCACAGTGCCTGCGGCGATCGACATTACATGGGTGAGGGATCAGGTCAGGGAGTACACGCGGTTGCTCCCCCGGTACGAGGAGTACGCGATCGTTCTCGACAGGATTGTCCGAAGCGCCGTCGCGGGACTGGCGCCGTACGCCATCGTCCAGACAAGAGCAAAGACCATCCCGACCTTCACCGAGAAGATCCTCAGAAAGAGGGCCCGATTCGACAACCCGGTCCGGCAGCTCACCGATCTGTGTGGAGGCAGGATCATTGTTCACACGGTAAACGAGCTCGATCCCGTCTGCCGTTTCATCGAAAGCGCCTTTGCCATTGACTGGCAGGAAAGCTGCGTGCCCACGAACCTGCTGAGCACGCGGGAGTTCGGATATCGCTCCATCCACTACGTTGTCTCAATCGACCCGGAACGTCTGACCGCAAACCACATCGGCGTGGATGTACCCCCATCGGTGCTTCCCGACCAGGAGGCCCCGATGAAGGCCGAAATCCAGGTCAGGACGATGCTCGAGCACGTGTGGGCCTCCTTCTCGCATGAGCACGCATACAAGGGGCAGTTCAAGCTCCCACCCAGGCTCGAAAGGGAGTTCGCAGGAGTCGCCGCACTGCTGGAGACCGCCGACGGCTCTCTCAGAAGGATGAAGGACCAGCTTGAGAGGTATGTCTCGAGCTATGAGGCCTATCTTGCGCCGGAGCAAATCGAGGAAGAGATCGCACTGCAGGAGATCGTGCTGGATCAATGCCCCGAGGACTACCGGGTGGCGCACAGAGTTGGCAAGCTGGCGATCGAGCTCGGGGACTGGGCCAAGGCGAGTGAGCTGCTCTCGAAGTATGAGAATTCAGACTACCAACCGATCCTTCGCGATCTCGGGATTTCGCTGTGCAAGGCGAACAGGCGAACTCCGGAATCAGATGAGTACAGAAGGGGGCAGATGCTGCTTCAGAAGGCGGTGGAGCTTGATCCGTCCGATCTGGACGCCCTGGCGTCGCTGGCGGGGACCTACAGGGGCATCGATGACGAGAAGGCCTCGGAGCTGTATAGGGCCGGCTTCGACCTGGATCCCGCCGACTCCTATGTGCTCGGCAATTTCATCGAATACGAAGTGATGAAACGTCGGGACCCGTCAATCGTCCAGATGTTCACCTGCGCCGTTCAGCTCGCAATCGAGCGGTGCCTGGGCAAGGCGGAAGTGGGGATGGACTACCCGTGGGTGTATTACGACCTCGGCAAGTTCTACCTCCTTACGTCGGAGCCTTACCTCGCGCTCGTCGCGTATGCGCGGGCCGTGGACACCTCGAGTGCACTTTTCATGATCGAGACTTCACTCGACTCTCTGCTTCGCCTGAGGTCGGCCTTCGAGGATCCCGAGGGGTGGGAGTGGGCGACCACGCTCCTGAAGCTCGCGAAGGCCGTGAAGTTCAACGATGCCGAAGCGCGCGCAGAGTTGGAGACCGGATCTTCCCGAATCGCCGAACGGCTGCAGGAGTCGACCATTGTGGTCGCCGGCTCGACGGACAGCTCTGTGGAGCACATGGTCTCTTCATGCCGCGACGCTCTGACGGAAGCACTGGGCGGCATCCGGGCGACCATCATCTCGGGAGGCACGAAATCGGGCGTGAGCGGACTGGTCGGACATATTCAGGAGCGCTATCCCGACACGCTCAACACAATAGGATACCTGCCTCGAGATCTGCCCCCGGGCATTGAGCCGGATACGCGATTCTCCGAGCTCGTTCGGATCGAGGACAAGCCGTTTTCCCCCGAGCAGCCGCTCAGGTATTGGAGGGACATCGTCGCCTCCGGGGCAAACCCGACCTCGGTCAAAGTGGTGGGAATAGGGGGCGGAGGTATCGCCGGAATCGAATATCGGCTGGCGCTCGCACTGGGCGCCTCGGTCGCCATGCTGCAATGCCCGGACATCAACGTGAGGCCGAACGGCTACGACCTCATCTGGCCCATGGCGGATCGGGTGAGAAGCGTGGCTGCCGACCGGGATTCGATCAGGAACTACCTGACCGGAGCGTAAGCGTCAAGGCTTGCCAATCCGCAGTCTAGGGGATTGGGCGGCTTCCTGCTATCCCGGCGGGTAGTGGTTGACTGCCATTCGGTTCCCGTCTTTGACACGACACGGCGTTTCCTTTATCCTATAATAGGGATATCGGCAGACCATCTGTCCGATGGTTGTCGTGCGACCGGCGTGACCAGGTTGTTCGCCGGCCCTCGGCAAGACAGAGAAATCCGGCTTGGGAGGTGTCTCATGATATTTCATAAGAGGGTATTACAGAGCATCCTTCTCGCGGCGATTGCCTCGGCGACATCCTGTGCGCGTGGTGGGTTCCCGACGGCGCCTCAGGAAGCCCCGAAGGGCGAGGCACAGGCGGTCGCGGATCTCACCTCGGGAAAACCGGGGGAATCGGATGTCCGGGGCTCAGGACATTATCTCTGGATGTATTACAACGTATATGTGGACCTGGCCGAGAATATCGTCGAGGCCGTTCCCTTAAGGCAGGTCGGCGGACACTGGAATGTCCTGAAATTCCTTGAGCAGGCGGGGTGCACCGATTGCCTCAGCATAATCGGCGTCTCGCCGGGGCCCGATGGAACCGTCAACTTCGACCTGTCCATCAGGCATCCCTTCCCGAGTCCGAATCTGACGGGCTTCGACGTTCGGGGAATCGCCATGTTCAACGGCACCCATGTGTTCCCTGAGGCGGGTCTGAACACGTCGGATCGCACGGCGGGCGAGGGAGAGCTGGTTAACGCTGACGGCTACACCAGTTTGTTCAACTCGACGACCGAAGGAAGCGGTCCGGGTGGGTTCGGTGGCTACACGAAGGGCAAATTCGCGACCATCACTGCCCCAAACTCGCTTCTGAACGGGTATAAACGTCACATAAGCGACGATCCCGCCAACACGCGGAATGCGTTCTACTTCGGCGACGAAATCGCAGTCACTTATCAGATAGACATGCCCGACGGTCCGTTCGTTTTCGGGTACGCGGTCGACGCCAATTGGGCTCCCCCGCTCGTGAAGCCGGTCACGGACCCCATGACCCAGTTCCCGGACCAGGCCAACTGCCCGGAGCCGTGGAAGATAGAGGTCGACGAGAGTCCCGTGAGCGCAGGGCTCACGGATATCGGCGGCAAGACTATTCTGCACATCGATGTCTACGATTGGAAGGGATATGAGACCCACGCTGATCCGGTCGTTGAATGCCCGGAGTTGTTCGACGGCTCTCTCACCGCGCCAATGTTTGCGCATTTTGTCGATTACACTCGTTACAACGTCGAGGTGGAAAATCAGAAGCTCGCGGCGGCGGGACGGTACAAGTGCCTGATCAAGGTCGTCGACGACGAAGATGCATCGGCGCCCGACTGGCTCGATCTTGTGGCCTACCAGGTTTGCCCCCTGGGGGTGATCCCGAACCAGCCCCCGGTGGCCCTCCCTGCCTTCTACCCGCAGCCGACCGCCATTTGCATGCCCGTCCACTTCTGGGACAGCGGCTCGTACGATCCCGATGGGGTTATTGTCGGTTGCGAGTGGGACTGGGAGAACGACGGTATCTACGATGAAACCGGGTGCGATGTCTACCACGCGTGGGATATTCCCGGCACGTACCACGTGCGGTTTCGCGTGACCAGCAGCGACGGCGGCGTGGGCGAGTCGGAAAGCCCCATCGAGCTCATGGCTGTCGGCCTGCAGCCCGTATCCGTCCCCACCGTGGATAAGAACTTGAATCAAATCGGCGTGCTCTTCAACTTCGACGGCTCATCCTCACACGACGGGGATTGCTCGGGCGAGGAAATCGTCCAGTGGGAATGGGACTGGGAGAACGACGGCACGTATGACGAGACCGGCGAGACGCTGTCGCATGCCTATAGTGAGACGGGGAACTACAATGTGCGACTCAAGGTCACCGACAACGAAGGCGACTGGTCCGTCAACGCCGGAGGTCTGCCTGTGACAGTGGTCAATGGCTGGGTTCGCACCTGGGGAGCGGCCTCGAGCGACACTGCCAACGTTGTCGCTGTGGACGATCCCAGTTTCGTCTATGTCGGCGGCGAATTCTCGAGCACGGTCGACTTCGATCCGGGGCCCGGCATTGTCGAGTGCACTTCGAACGGCAACCATGATGCCTACGTCTGCAAGTTCGACCTCGACGGCAACTTCATCTGGGTTCGTTCATGGGGCAATGCGAACTGGGATCGGGTCACGAATATCGGTGTCGACGCGTCGGGGGCTGTCCATCTATCCGGCGAATTCGAGGGCGAGGTGGATTTCGATCCGGGACCGGGTATCCGGATGGGGAATTCGAACGGCAGCACCGACGCGTATGTGCTTGTCCTGGACAGCGGGGGAAACTTCCTCTCTGTCGTTGTCTATGGTGAAGCTCAGCAGGATTCCGCCTTCGGCCTGGCAATCGACGATGTGTCCGGAGCCTCATACGTTGCCGGGATGTTCTATGGCGAGGTCGATTTCGACCCCTCAGCCGGTTCTTACTATCTGACCTCCAACGGCTCAAGCGACTGCTATTTCGCCGCCTACACAAAGCTCGGAGTGCTTCTCTGGGCAGTTTCGTGGGGAGGAACCGAGATGGATGTCGCGTACGAGGTCGAGCTCGAAGCCGGCCAGTACCTGTACGTCACAGGTCTCTTCAGGGACACGGTCGATTTCGATCCCGATGTTCCTCTGGAGAAGCGCACCAGCGCCGGCATGGGGGATGTATTCCTGAGCCAGTTCAAGACAACGGGCGGTTTCAACTGGGTGCAGACCTGGGGAGGCGCAGATCATGACCTGGGAGTGAATGTTGCAGGCGACGAGCACGGGTATGTCGCTGTGACGGGCATGTTCAGCGGAACGGCCGATTTCGACCCGGGCTCGGGTGTAGACAACCGGGTCTCCGTAGGCGACGTCGATCAGTTCATCTCCGAGTTTGACGCGAACGGCAACTACAAGTGGGCGCGGACATGGGGATCGACCACCATAGACTGGGGCCCGGACGTGATAGCGGACTCATCGGGCAATTGGCACATCGCAGGCGATTTCACTGAGACAGTCGACTTCGATCCCGATCCTGTGGACGTTGAGGAAAGGATTTCGGCGGGCAGTTACGACGGATACCTTCTGTGTCTGGATTCCGAAGGTCTCTTCCAGTGGGTTGCGACCTTCGGCTCGGCCGGATGGGACAAGGTCTATGGCGTGGATGTCGATCAGTCCGACTTCCTGTATTCGTGCGGCTACTTCCACGATACGGTCGATTTCTACCCCGGAGACGCAATCATGGAATCTTGGTCGAACGGCGAGGATGACGCGTTTCTGTTGAAACTGCCGGGTGACGGGATCTGGTAGTCCCGGCGCTTCCGGCTTCCTGCTTCTACTAGAACATCGCGAATCGCCGCTCGGTCTTCGCCGTCGCCCCAACGCGTCGAACGTGTCCGTCAGCCATGGCCCAGAAAGAATCGGTTTGGAGGCCACGGTCCGGGAACATTCCTCCTCCCCTTTTGTCAGAACGTGCGGGACGAGAAAGTGGGGCTTAAAGGGAGCTTCAGGGGAGGCATCTCCGTACTGCTCCGATGCTTCGTCGCTGGACCCGGCCGCTGCAGGGAGTTATCATGTCCATGTCCTATGGATGTTCTTTCACTACGCGGACGTCCGGGAATGTAACCTCGACGACCGGCGGCAATGTATTCACGCTATTCCGATATTCCTCCCCCTCAGATCGTACAGCCGTGGCAGAGTTACTTCTGGCTGTTTCTGACCTTGATCATGTTCCTGGCATGGTCGGCATTTCTTGCCCGGCGCCTGTCAAGAGACTTTACTCTGTCTGAGCGCCTCCTCGGCGCCTTTCTGGCCACGGTCACTCAGATGCTCGCCTCCAGTCTCCTTCTTGGCGCCTTGGGCGTGCTGTTCTGGTGGCCGCTCGGGGTACTCAATGCAATCGTGTCCGCGATGGTCATCTTCCGGACTTCGAAGATCAAAGAAGGAAGGAGCATTCTCCAGGAGCTCTCTCTTCTCTGCGGAACGATGTGCAGACTTGCCCGATCCTCCACGGCTGTTCTGTTCATGGGGTCGTTGTCGATAATCTTGGGCGCGTGGATGATATACATCGGGCTGCTTCTTCCAACCTGGTGCTATGACAGTTGGCACGTCTCTCTGCCCTGGGCCGCGTATGCTCATCAGGAAGGCCATCTCGGACCCTTCAGCCAACCCGTCACCTTCGTCAATGCCTACCCCATGAACGCGGAAGTCATGTTCCTGTGGTGGATAATCGGCCAGGGATCGGATCGTGTTTCCAACATCTGTCAAGCTCCTTTCATGTATGCCGCCGCACTCGCCACATACATAATCGCCAGGAACGCCGGGGTGAGACGGGTCGATTCGGCTATCGCGGCTCTCACAGTCTTCAGTGTCCCGACGGCATTCCAGTCCATGTGGATCGCGAAGAACGACGTTGTCGTTATGGGCGTCGTTCTTGCCGCCATGGCTCTCCTCTCCAGGAGGCATCTGAACAATTGGGCACTCGCCCTCGCAGCATGCGCCTGCGCGTTTTCCATAGGCTCCAAGGGACCTTTCTTCTTTCCCGGTCTCCTGCTGTTCCTCGCCATCCGCATCTTCCCAACCAGGCTTGACGGCCTGAGGGTCGCGCCCCCCCTGCGCCTTGGAAGTGCGACAAGGGCCCTGATTCTTTTTGCCGGACTGTCCCTCATACTCGGAAGCGTTTTTTATCTGAGGAATTGGCTGTTCCTTGGAAATCCAATGGGCATCTTCAAAGTCCAAATAGGGCCCTGGGTCCTGTTCAACGGAGTCGATCCGCTCCACGAGCTTTTTAAAGTCGGAGCATGGGGCGAGCGACTTCATGAGGAGCTCAGTGCGGGACCGATAGGACCTATTGTCGTCGACGGCCTTTTCGACCCTGCCACGCACCAGTTTGCACTTACCCGAATTGGGGGATGGGGTCCCGTCTTCACTACGCTGCTTCTCCCCGCAATACCGGTTGCGTTCATCTGGGCAATGATACGCCGAAGCTGGATCGCACCGGCGGTAATGGTCGGCCTGATCATCCCGCTTTTCATCTTCGCACCGATCCAATTAGTCATGACCCGGTATCACCTTCAGATGGTCGGAGTGGGAGCTCTGGCCTTTGCGTTCATAATATCCACCCTCCGAAAGACTCGATATCGACGCCTGTTCGTTGCCATCGCGTGCACGTCGATGCTGATGTCGGTTATTCTCTACGGCCCACCGACCTATGAGACCATGATTCGGCCCGAGCTCATCGCCGGCATGAGACAGGAGCCGTACTCGGAGCGCGAGAGATTCGCGTATTTCATTAATGATTGGGGCGACGACCTTTTCGTCGATGCTCTGAAACAATCAACTCTGCCCGGGACTACAATCGCATATACCCTGGTGCCCGGAACGGGCCAATTCCTTGCATTGTGGAATGCCGGTTTTTCCAACCGAGTCATTTTTGTTCCCTGGGAACAATCCGGCCTCGTCTGGACGCGCGACCTCCTCGACTCCGGCGCCGACAGCGTGTTCGTTGGAAATGACAGCCCGCACCAGGCCTGGGCTTTTGCGCACCCGGAGGCTTTCGTCCCTTTGTACAGCGGTTCCCTTGGGTCCATCTTCACCATTCGGAGATGACGTTCGCACTTTGAGTCCATCCGATTGAAATGCACTATTTCGGAACCTGCAAGCATATGGCCACCAATACGATAAACCCGCCTCCTCAGAATCACAGACCCATGGACACTCGATCCCGGGCATTCCCGGCACGCCTCAAGCGCCTCATAGTGCGGGTTCTGATTTCGGTTTACATCCTGGCTGCAGTCGGGCTCGCGGCCTGGTACTGGATGCGCCCCGTGCGAGCTGAGCAGTTCACACAGGCCCAGGAAGAATGGCGGGGCATCGCTCAGGTCTACCACATTCCGATTCCCGAGGGTGAGCGACACGGATGGTAGGGTGCGCGGACCGAAAATATTCCACCAAGTCGAGCCCGGGCTCGACGGCATCCCCGGTCAATTCAACTCACTGTGCACTTCAATTGCCAAATTCGAAACCGGAGTGCACGTACAAGGACGTATCGTTGTACCCAACAAGGTACGGCGTATACTTCTCGGTGAATCCCGAGTCTTGAAGCACCCCCAGCCTCTCGTCCCCGAGCAGCCTGCCGCGCCTTTCGTCGATCAGCAGCACATCGACACCTATTCCCTCCAGCCAATTCGCCAGATCGGCGCCCGATCCCGCGTGATCAAGGAATTTCCCATAATCACAGCGATTATGCCAACCTGCGTATACCGGGAAACGGCAATAGTACCTGACGCCTTCCCCACACAGAAAATATACGGTTGGCCGCGGCTCAGAACGGTTCAATTCCCTCACAACAGGCCAACAGTCAATATTGTCCTCGAGGAACATCTCCCGTTCCGAAGAGGTGAACGGGATCTGCACAAGACTTCGATCCGTGGTCGGCCCGATCAGATGCCATGTCGCCAGGATAATCGCGATCGCCGAAATCGCGATCGATATCGACGGCCTGAGATTCAGGCGCGAGAATGGGCTCGCAAGAAAGACAAACGAGAGCACATACATCAGAGGCAAGAGATAAGTCAGATATCTCAAGTCAATGACCCGGTGGACGAGGACCCAGGAGAAGGTCGCGGCAAGGGTTAAGAGATAGACCCCGGCGAGACCCGTATGTCGCCGCAGAACGATAACAGCGAGCGGCCATAAGGCGGCAAGCCATCCGACCTGTTTCCACGCCATCGCCGAATCGTCGGCATATTCCGGCGCAGGATTGACCATCAGCTTCAGAGGAAGCCCGATCCAGCCCGAGAGCGTGTCAGGACTGCCGGCACGTCTCACAATGTCGTACATGGTGTCCGCGCTTTCGCTGAGACGCGGCGGCCCGAGGAACCTGAAGAACGATTCGAAGTAGGGGAAGAATGGATTCGAGAACAGGTACAGGTTCCGCACGTACCAGAACCCTGCAATAGCTGCTGCGACCGCCAATGCCCAAAGGACATGCCTTGCGCCCTGACGGGACTTGCAGACCCATACCAGTATCCCCAACAGTCCGACCTCCACACCATAGTAGTTCGCTGCGGCAAGCCATCCAACGATCGCACCAACCAACCAGCCCGGCGAATCGATCAATATCGACAATGCGAGGAAGCAGATTCCGAACGCAAGCGCGGTTCCCATGTACGGGACGTGCGCAAGACAGAACCACAGCGGTGTCAGACTCAGGGCAATCGACGACCAAAGCCCAATTTGGGGACTGCCCAGGCGAGCGCCGATAGCTATCAGAAGCAGAACGGTTCCCAACCCGAACCACCAACTCACAAGCGTGGCTCCAACATCGCCGCCGCTCGCCATTCCAATGGCCTGGAGCAGTTCGTAGCTTTGGGGGAAGGAAGAATTGAAAATCCATTGGGTCCAGGAGATTGTCCCGGTGTCGAGCATCCGCTTCGCCAGAGGCAAGTGGTAGAGTAGCGCATCGAATGCCGTAACAGGCAGGAATGCGTACAGGAGCTGCGCGGCAAGGACAATGGACAGAAATATCACAGGCAGACTGATGCGAAGGCCCTTCCTCAGGTCCCAAAACCATTTCCTGCCGAACGCCGCAAGAGAAGCTACCCCCAGTATGTCCACAAGCGCAGTGAGAACAAGCGGCTTGAACCAGTGAAACCCAAACAGCGCCAATCCAATTGCTACCCAGACTATGCAACCCAGAAGGAAGCTTGCGAGGATCAGCTCCAGATTTGTCGGGGATTTCAGCCTGCGCGCGACCGGCATCCCGAGACCGACACACGAGATCGCCCACAGAACACTCTGGAGCGTCGAGTAGACGTATCCTGCAAGCAGATTATCCACCGCCCCTATTGTACCTCAAAACGCGCCCGGGTTTCGCGCTTGCTCCGCACGCTTTCAGGTTGCTCCAACCGGCTCAAATGCTGAACAGTCTGAACATAACGGGTCCGAGCAGTATGTAGACCAGGATCGTGAGCAACAGAAGGTAGACAATCGCCCGCCATTTCCCGACGAGCGATACCAGTCTCACATGAGAGAAGATGGTGAGATAGGCCCCGATTATCAGCGGATGCTCAGGGAAGTAGCCGAGCACTCTCACAAGACCGAACTGCATCTTCAGGACCAGGCTGATCAGGGCGATCGCGACAATAGGCATGCACGCGAGCAATCCGAAGTAGAAGGCTTTGGCCATGCCTACTTTTCTGAAAATGAACAGGGATGTAATTAACGCCAGGAAAAGCATCAGCCATCCGGCAAACAAGAAGGCCGACAGCCACACGAGAGTTGCGTGAATCCATGTCGTGACGTTCCTGTAGGCGTACACCATCTCCACCATGATGTGCGCCCATGCGATGGTGCTCAGGAGGAACGGAACCAGCCAGCCGGCCCTCGTTAGGCGGAACTGCCGCTCCAGGTCCTCTTTCGACATCACCAGCGCAAGCGCCGACAGCAGTAGTTTCATCGTTCACTCCCGAGCTCAGAGTAAAGCAAGGAACAGAAGGAATAGAAGCGCAGCCGTGAAGACGGTGCCGGTCACAAGTTTGTCTTCAGGCATGCTGCGAGAGAGTATCACCTCGCGGAAACCGCCCTTGACGCTCTCGGGGTCGGGCGCGTTCATGAATACGCCTCCCCTTTGATTCGCCAGGTCCGCCAGTGTGGAAGTCAGATTCCTGTCGCCTTCGGTGCCGTACGCGATCGTCGACATCTTGATATTGGGCCTGCCCGGGATCTCCCTGACCTCGATCATGATGTCATCGCGCGCGAGTGCCTGCCCTCCGGGACAATTCTGCTGGCCGTCCGCCAGCAGGATGATGTTTCCCGCAGCCGACTGCGGAATGCGCTCAGCATACTTGTACGCCGCGTCTATCCCGGCGACCATCGGCGTCCAGCCGTACGGCTGCAGCGACTGAACCGCGTCGACGATGACCTGAGGATCCTGCGTGAACTCCACGAGCACCGGAGTGCTCGGCGTGCTGCAATCGGGGCATGAATACGTGAGAAGCGCATATGCGTTTCTCTCGGTGGACAGCTCCCTGATGATGTTCGGCACGGCAGCCTTCACCTTGTCCAGCTTCGAGAGCTTTCCCCCGCTGCCCGCAGCCTCCCAGCTCATCGACGTGCTCACATCGACGAGAAAAATGACATAGTTCCTCGTCTGGATCGGGTCGCACGGATGCGGCATTTCGGGAGGAATGTAGCCTGCCTTGGCGAGCAGAACCATGATACCCATCGCCTGCGCCCATCCGAGCGGCTGCGTGCAAGCGACATGCGATCCCTGGGAGCCGCCGCTGAAGGTGTCGGGCGGGGCAAACTCCGGGATGTAGTCGTTTGACGGGTCCCATGCAGCCCGACGAATGTCGCTGAGGAAATCGCACGGCACCGGCTCCACTTGCTGCGCGTTTGTCTCCTCGTCATTCCCGAACGACCAGTCGACCGCTCTGTTGAACCGGTCCCAGAATCCCCCGGCAGCCGCGCTCTCCTCCGTGGCCCCGCTCGCGGCGTTCTGTTCCGCAATGTTCCTGTGGACCTCGTAGTAGAACTGGGTCATGAGCGCGCCCGCCGAGAAGAGGTTCCGTTTCCTGCCGTTCCTGTCGGGCGGATTTTCTACATAGAGGTTTCTGACGATATTATAATGATTGACCAGCCTGTTGTCCGTGAGCGGATAGGCCTGGACCGGCCATGCGACGGCGGTGGATAAATCCCCCGGTCGATCGTAGAGGTATGCACCGAATATGTCCCATGCGACGTAGAAGTGGGGCGGCGCCGACGGGTCGGCGGACTCCGATTTATAGAATATCTCCTCGGCTCTGTCCCGAAGATCGCAGGCCGAATCAGCGAACTGACCGGCTCCAAGCATCTCATTCGCCGCAACCAGCGCGCTGGACGCTTCAAAGCTGGTGGTTGACGCCTGCCGGGAGGCCCATTGCTCGCCTTCGATAATGTTCCCCGGCAGCTCGTATGCGTCGCTGGACGGTCTGATCAGACCTCTTTTGATGGTCGCTGCGGACTGCTCCACTTTGAGGAAATCGAATGGCGGAGGCGCGGAATATGAGATACCAACCTTGCGATCCTCCTCGTCGCCCTCTCGTGGTTCAATCGCCTGATTGATGTATTCCGCCAGCCGACTGATACTATCCTGTCCGGTCGGCTCGCTCGTGAACGTGTTCCTGTAATACCAGTTCGCCAGCATCACGAGACACATCTGGTCTTCCTCAATCACTTTCCCGTTCTTTATCCCGAGCTCCTGGCAGTCAGGCAGAACCCCCGGAAATCCAACGTATTCCGGCGGATCCGTGCTGCTGTAGCACTGGTACCACCTTCCCTCTCTCTGGAAATCACCGTTGGAGAAAAGGTAGTCGAGAAAACTCCGAGCGACATCATCGAAGCCGAGCGCCATCCATGTGAGGGCCTGGTACGTGCCGTCTCTCGGCCATGAACCGTAGTATTTGGGGATCAGTGTCGGACAGGCGACAATCGCGCCCGTACCCCGGTCCGCCATCAGCCGGAGGTTGATCGCCCACCACCTCAGGAGTCTCTCGTCTTCATCGTTGTCTCCGTCACTGAGATGGTTGTCCTTCAGACGGCCCGATTCATACATGCCGTCCAGGTTGTAGTCCAGTTTGTCAAGGAGGCTCACTCGCCACCATTTGGCGGTCACCTCCTTCAACCAGTCAGGGAGGCTCAACGAATAATCAGCGAGAGTATTGATGTGATTTTTCTGCAGGATGTCGTCAAGGTTCCGCACTACTTCGTTTTCGTTGGAGCCCGCTGCGACAAGTATGCAGAACGGCTTGCTCTGTCCCGCAGGGATGTTCCCGAGGTCCCAGATCATCACACCATTGAGTGCGCCGTTGCAGAGCAGCGATGTCAGACACGGCTTCTCCCATGTCGTGCCGTCCTGAGGAGTGCGGCACTCATATGACTGGGACTCAGTCCTGTACACCCCGTTGCTGACTTCAAAACTCTGCCCCCAGAAGAGCTCGGAATAGAGGGGATTCACCGATGCCTCGGCGGCGTCCACATGCATCAGGCTGCCGGCGCCCAGATCGGAGCTTACGCCGATCCAGCTTGTGTCGACGCCCTCTTTCCACCAGAGAAGCTTGCCGTCCACGTACCTGGCCTTCCCCTGCCCCTGCGTTTGCCAGCCCGTGCCCGGAGTTGCTTCCTTCACGCCGGGCACCGGCATCACCAGTGGATTCTGATTCACCCTTCCCGGGTCAAACAAGCCGTAGTAGGCAAATCCGAACTCTCGATCCGCATTGCTCGTATTCGTGACCGTGACTACATAGGCCACGGCATCCATGTCGGGCACGGAGAAGACTCGCTCCGCGATGTCCGCGTAGTTGGTCTGATACAGGAAATCGAATGCAGGGTAATCCCACTCATGGCTGATGTTTGCTTTATTAGTCAACCAGTTGACCGAGGCCGTCGTTGTCACATTGCCCCCGGCTCCCTCCCCTTGCGAGCCGATCAGCTCGCCCAGGGACTCCAACGTCTCGGAAATAACGTCCGACGGCTCCTGCTCCACGGTCGAAAACTCCACCAGCCCCGTGAACGCCCCCAGCCGCTCAGGGGCTCCGTAAGGCGGGTTTGGATCCTTGGTCGTGTAGTACGGCACCATGTCGTACGCACCGACCGTCGGGTAGAAAAATGTAACCAGCTTACCTTCCTGCGAGAAACCCGCCGAAATCCTCCCATCCCCGACCAGTGCCGTCACCGGAGGAATGCCCATTACATCCACTTCCGTCGGCACCGCGTCCGACGCAAGCGTGCCGGGTCCGGGAAATACGGATGTCAGCGCGAGTATGCTCGACACGAGCAGGAGCTTGAGACAAACCCTCATCCGCGCATCCCTGGACGACTTCTTGACCCCCATGTCAATCCTCCCCGGCTCCGAGCGGGTCACGCGCTCGGACCACCGCTGTCAACGGTCTTGTGATCGTTCCCTGCGTTCCCACCTTGAACGCTTCGATCCGCTTCCTGCGGCACCTGTCCATCCCCTTTTTGCGGCTGGGGTGCGCTGAATTTCTGCGCCACCGACAGAATGAACACAATCGCAAGAAGGAACAGGATTATCAACGCCATCGGACGCCATGTCCGCCACAGGAAGCTGGACATGTCCTTGAACGCTCCCAGATAGTCGTGCAGCATGATATTGAAGATGAAATGCAGAATCGACCATGAGAGAGCCATCAGCACCCCGGTAATGACTCCGCACACAAGCGCCTGTCCGAATACATTTGCGCCCACCAACGGATAATCGGCCGACACCCGCCACGCCATAAAGAACAGGATGATGACCGGCAACAGGACCTGGAAAATCGTCAGAAATATCAGAAGCTCCACCGCGCGCTTCTGATCGAGATCGGGACTCATCGCAGCCTGTCTCAGCTCCGGAGACAGCTTATCGACGTAACGCTTCAGCTTTCTCTCGTTCGGTTGCAATTTGAGAAACTCGTTCAGAGGGGTCAATTGATCGAAATCCCCCGCAAGAACGATTTCCCGGACAACCGGAAAATCCGCAGCCCGAGACAACGCATAGCGCCCTACCTCGAGGCCTGCGTAGATCACGATAAACAGCGCGAAGAAAATCCAGAAGCGGCCCAGGTATTGTCTGAAGCCGAGTTGGAAAATGCCCCTGCCCGGCGACCTCTGTTCCATGAGCGCCCTCACTTCCCCTAAGGCGACAGTCGCGGTTCCCAAAACCGGAATAATACCCGGTTTGCATCGCACCTGAAAGCTCTGCACCGGGTTTGCGATTTCAAAGCTTCGCCAGGATTTTTTTCCTGTACAAGTTGATCTTTCCCCTCAGGTAAAACAGGAAACGCAGGAAATCCATCGACGTCTTTATCACTTTCAGTTTGCTCTTACCCTCTTCCCTCGCGCGATGCGTCACACCGCGCTCGACCATTCGATATCCCAGCGCATTCAGCTTGAGAACGATTTCCGTCGGAGTCTGGAACCCGTTCGTCTCGATGGACAAGCTGCGAAGAACGTCGCCCCTGACCAGTTTGAACGCGCAGTTCGTGTCCCTGTGCCTGACTGCGAACATCGCCCTCACGATGAAGTTCAGACTTCGATCGGCGAACACCCGCATGAATACGTCCTTTTTTTTCATACGATAACCCGCGACACAATCGGCGCCCTCCGCTATGCCCCGCAGCAGATCGGGAAGATCGCCGGGATCGAACTGCCCGTCGGAATCGATCGTCGCCACCCATTCGCCGCGTGTCGAGGCGATCGCATCGGAAAGCGCGCGCCCGTAGCCCTCATTCTTCTCGACATGAGTGACAATCACGAGATTAGGCATTATCTCCTGGAGCCTTTTCAGGATTTCGCCTGTCGAATCCCTGGAGCAGTCGTTCGTGACGACTATCTCGCCCCATTTCGCACCGTTCTCCGCGCCGGTCGGGGGAACTGAGCCGATCCCGGCCGCCTTGAGTGCCGCCTGACACTCCCCGACCGTCCTCTCGATGTTCTTCTCCTCGTTGTAGGCGGGCACGGCGAAACTCACGAACGGCGGGACTGCATCCCTATCCGCCGCTGTTCGCTCAACACGCAGATTCGGTCGCGGGCAGCCTGTGACTGTGTCGGGCATGGGCAGATGATACCCCTTCGAGGGCCGGGAATGCCAGAGTGCAGCCGGTAGCAGCTACTTTTCGAAGACGAAAAGGTAGCAGCTACCGGCACGCAAGAGGGGACTGGCACACCGATTTCGCCCTGTAATCCCATCCCTACGGAGTGCGCGGGTTTGGGGCGAAATCGGGGTGCCTGTCCCCGCCGACCCATCTGTCATATAATATGTACAGTAATGCCTTTCAAATGCCCCAAGTGCTCTTCCGAATTCTATGACAGGCTCAAGTACTGCCCTGATTGCGGATTCGACTTCACCGCCGGACAGAAACGCTGCCCGAAATGCCGCGAGCACGTGGCTGTCGACAGCAAAACCTGCCCGGAGTGCGGGCTCGATTTCGAGCGATGGGCGTATTTCGTCCCGCGAGTTGTCGTGTTCAGCTCCCTGGGTCTGATTCTCATCCTGGCGCTGGGATTTCCGTGGGTCTGGAAATACTCGCCCTGGATGCACGACAAGGGTACCGTTATCGACGGGTATCTTCACACCGATGTCGGGGGGCAGACGATGGTTCCGCTTTTCATCAACTGGAAAACCGGGGTCCGGTACATTCAGGTCAGCGCCGAGCGAGCGGGGCTGAGTTATGACACGGACTACATGAACAACCTGATCCCGCTGCCTCCCGAGGTGGTCTTTCATTACGACATACCTCTCGGGGAGCGGGTATGGATCATTCGCAGGAGCGGCGTGGGCCCCACCGGCGAATGGGTGCAGATCGGTCGATGGAAGCGCGGCCACAACAGGTTCGGATGGGTGCATTCGAGCAATGTCAAGGTCGAGTAGGGCGGTCGGGGACTTAATCGCGGGCATGCAAGCGCCGGCCCGTGCATATTGCCCCTGTGGCGCTCCTCTGGTAGGATTCTACGCTTGGCGACGGAAGGTCGCTGAATTTGAAGTTGTTGCGGGAGTTCGAATGTATCCCATCCATGACGATCTCATTAAGTACTACAAGGGCATCAAGCCCCAGACAGGCTATGTCTACTACTTCCTCGATCAGAACCTGAAGAAGATAGCGCGCGACCAGCTCAAGATCGGAGTGGGCTTCTATCGCACCGACTGGATCGACGGTGCGTTCCTCTTCGAGTCCGACAGTTACCTCCTGAAAAGCCTCAAGGAATTCCTCGCGGCAGAGGCCCTTCGAAGCGGCAATTTCGCGGTCTGGGCCGAATGGACCGACTACTACGCAAGAATGTGGGCTGCGGTCGGAATCAGCCGACTCATGGGCACCGGAAGCTTCTACCTCACCGGACACGGCCCGACCATGATCCTTCGCAAGAAACTGGACGAGATCCCCGGCACGGTCGAGGTCGGCCTTCTCGAAATCGCTGGACAGAACGCCCCCGACACGACCGAGGGCTACCTCGTGTATCGCGATCCCGGCGGCGGCGCTCACCTCAGGAACTGGAAGCTTTTCTATGTAGTGCTCGCCGAAATCCTCAGCAGGACAGGCGTCTACAGCATCGACGAGGAATTCATCCAGGCCATGTCGTCCGGCGACCCCGAGAGCCGGTTCGTGATTAAGAGCGAGGAGGAGATATACGGATTCCCGAGCCTGTATCGGGTCAGGGAGCTGTCCGAGTCCGAGGCGGCCAAGCTCGCAAGCGACACGGTCCCGCCCCTTGACAAGTGGATCGAGGACGAGGCTCAGTTTGACGGGGGCGGATTCACTGAAGAATTCAAGGCCTACTATAAATTCATGATGGACCACTACATCCGCGAGGACGGCCTGTCGGAGACCCTTGCCATCCTCGAACACGGCGTCTCGTGGTTCCTCGCCGTCATCCCGGAACACTTCAGGGCGCCGTACCGCGACCGCTACTACGAGCTCACCGCCAGATATTCTCCTAACGACGAGACGAGGAAGCTCATATGCAACTGGCTGGACCAGGCTACCGCCGTCCAGACTCCCAGATGATCACCAGAAAGATGCCGCCTGGAGCGGCTTGATAACCGCCACCTCGGCGACTATTCTTCATTCAGCGTGACTGATGGATTCGACATTGTCGTCATCGGCGGCGGACATTCCGGCTGCGAGGCGGCCCTCGCATCGGCGAAGCTGGGCATGAGAGTTCTGGTCGCTGTGACCAGAAAAGACCGGATCGGCTGGATGCCCTGCAACCCGTCCATCGGAGGACCCGCCAAGGGCCACATCACGCGCGAAATCGACGCTCTCGGCGGCATGCAGGCCGTTGTCACCGACAAAACCAGCCTTCACGTCCGCAGGCTCAACACGAAGAAAGGCCCCGCGGTCCAGGCGCTGCGAGCTCAGTGCGACAAAATCCTCTTCGCCTCGACCTATCGGCAGCTTCTCGACAGCAACGAGCGGATAACCGTTCGCGAGGGAATCGTCACCGATCTTCTCATCGACGACGCGAGCCTGTCGAAT
>Ga0315294_10002356_pt1 | contig 20681 bp, 17 predicted proteins | sample YL17G13_40_MG_FD_203626 | JGI IMG/M metagenome (GOLD analysis project Ga0315294, IMG submission 203626) | Sediment microbial communities from Yellowstone Lake, YNP, Wyoming, USA - YL17G13_40 | ecosystem: Environmental > Aquatic > Freshwater > Lake > Sediment | place: USA: Wyoming | collected...
AAACCATCGGCGGATAGCAAAATATCGGGGTATTCTTCCACGTATTCTCTGAACGAATGAAGCAGCATCTTGCCCTTTTCCGTACAATCTTCCAGTAAACTACCCTGTCGGATATACCGGATTGTTGAAATACCGGCACGGCAGGCAAGTACGTTACCTGCATAGGATGAGGCGGACATCGGAAAACTAAGGCTGAACCTTTTCCATAAATGACTCTTGGCTACTACAGCTCCGGCTGGAATTAATCCACCGCCCAGGGATTTACCCAGGACAAGTATATCCGGGACTACATCGTAATGTTCACATGCAAACATACGACCAGTTTTGCCAAATCCCGTTTTTATCTCATCCAGTACCAGAAGGAGATTGTGCTCATCACATAGATTTCGGACCTTGCGCAGGTAACCGTCCGGCGGCAGGACAACTCCTGCCTCATGTTGAATCGGCTCAATTAACACTGCCGCGATGTCCGCTGAGATTGACCGCTCGAGGGCTTCGATATCACCAAAAGGAACGTTTACAAAGCCCGGTAGAAGCGGTTGAAACGCCCTGTTGAAAGAAGGGATACCCGAAGCTGAAAGCGCACCAAATGTATGACCATGAAAGGACTTATGAGCCGTTATGATTTTTTTTGCGCCTTTATGAAGTCTCACTAACTTAATGGCACAGTCTATAGCTTCGGATCCGCTGTTAAGGATAAAAGAACAGGTGAGGTCACCGGGAACAATTTTTTCGAGACACTCAGCCATCCTGACCTGAATCTCGCTTATGAGTGGTTTCGTGTACAATTGCTGCTCTTCCAACTGTTCGATGAGAGATTGAATAATAGCTGGATTATTATGCCCAACATTGAATAGGCCGTACCCTCCGACGCAATCTATATACACCCTGCCGACTGAATCGGTGATCGTAGCCCCCAGAGCCTTGGCGGCGACCTTGTTTAATCCCAGTTTGTTCATGAACGCCGGATATGACGAACTGATGAGTCGGCCGTAGGATTCAAACAATTTCATATCTTCGGATGATTCGATTTCGTTTGACATAAGACTTTTGAACGTATCTATCACTATCCCTCGATACTTGATTTTTCCTTTGCCTTAAGCAGTTTCTTGTCGATCTTCCCGTTCGGTGTCCTGGGCAGGTTGTACGTGAATTCGATATACTTCGGCACCATGAAGGTTTCCATATTTGTGGCACAGTATTTCAATACCTGATTTTCGGTCAGTTCCGCATCCGGTGTCGGAACGATATAGGCCTTAATGGCCTGGCCAAAAATCTCGTCAGGCAATCCGATAACCGCCACTTCCGCAACGCCTTCCATACTGGAAATGTTGTTCTCTACTTCCTTCGCACTTATCCGCTCTCCCTTGCTTTTGATCATGTCATCTTTTCTGCCCAGAAAATATAAAAAACCCTGCTCATCCCGGCGGAAATAATCGCCGGAATAGAGTAATCTGCCGCTTGGATACTGCCCATCCCGGTAGGTTTTAGCGGTTAGCTCCGGGTCTGCCCAGTAGCCCTGCATTACATTCGAGCCTCTGATAATCAGTTCTCCCGTCTGTCCCGGGGCCACTTCTTTGCCATTTTCATCAATGACAAAGACCTCGCAGTTCGGTATAGCTTTGCCCACCGATGAAGGTATTCTGTCCAGCTCTTCGGGCGGCAGATAACTGACCCGCTTGCACTCGGTCAATCCGAACATTGAAATCATTGTCACCTGAGGGAACATGCTTCTGAGCTTTTTGATATGTTCGACCGGAAGTGCTGCTCCGGTGTTAGTCATATATCGAAGCGTGCTGAAATCATATTTTTTCAAATCCTGCAATTTTAGCAGCATAGCCACAATCGTAGGTACTATGGGAAATCCGGTCACTTTCTCCTGGGTGATCCGCTCCAGAATGTTGTGAAGGTAAAGGAAAGACTTTTCCAGAACTACAGTGCCACCAAACATAAAAGCCATGATGACCTGGTAGAGACCGTAGTCGAACGAAAGCGGCAGGACATCCAGGATAATATCATCTTCAACGTTTCCTATATATTGAATGATACTTCGTGCCGCTGAGATCATGTTGTGGTGTGTGGACATAACGCCCTTCGGCTCACCTGTAGAGCCTGAGGTATAAATAAGCGTAGCAAGATCCACATCAACACAGCGAGGCAACCGGCTGTCATTTCCTTTCTCTGCAGGCTTGTCGGTAAAGTCTGAAAACACTTCATCCCAGCTCATCGAAGATTTCGAGAATTTCTCAGGAATTCGATTCGTCGGTCCCACCCAGATTACCTTGCGATTCCCGGGCATTTCGCCCAATGCGTCACTGACTACCCCGGCTTTGCTTGTATGAGTAATCAAAATATTAGCGCCGGAGTTCTCCATGATGTATCTGAGTTTTGTGCCCTTGAGTGAGCCGGCCAATATGATAAAAACACCGCCGGATTTAAGGATGCCATACAATGAAATGACAGTCTCTGCGGAATTGTCCAGAAACACGATAACTCTATCCTGCCTGCGAACTCCCGCATCCAGCAAGGCAGCAGCCAAATGGTCGCTACGCTGGTCAAGAGCCTTGTAAGTCCATCGCTGATCGCCACACACGAGGGCTGTCTTATCGGGAAAACGCCGAGCCGAACGTGATAACCAATCGTGCACCAAAGTAGGATCGAATTCTATCATTTATATATATCCTTGTTAATGCAAAGGTTCCTTCGTTTGAACTACGAATAATTTAATTTCCCTATTCAACTGTCGGCGGTAACTGTCTGAGATGCCTGGTCGCATTGTATTTGGCATTAAAATCTCTCATTGCTCTTTTCACCTGATCAGCTGTTAAATTCATAACTTCACAGACCCGTTCGGTAGGAATGTTATACTCCCACGCAAAGAGCAAAAAATCGAGTATCTCGTAGGGGATGCGAAAATAGAATTCCTCGTCGCTTACCTGAAAACTCCACGTGTCCGGGCTCGGTGTTCTGTCTATGATTTCACGAATTACTCCAAGGTATTCCGAAAGCTGGTACACATGGGCTTTATAGAGATGACTAATCGGCTCAATATCCACTCCGCCATCTCCATATTTCACATATAATCCTTCCAAGAATTCGGTTTTGTTGGTAGTGCCGCAAACGATGTAATTCTTCATTTCCGCATAATAATATAGATGCATCATTCTTGTTCTCTGCTTGGAATCGGTGGCGGCTACAATCCCGTTAAGCGATTTCTTGTTCAGTCTTGCCGACTTCACATTGCCCTTGCCATCATCAATTTTCAGAGTAAAGAAGTTCAAAGAATCTTTGGAGAGCAAGTCGGCCGGCAAAGTGATTTTCGACTTTGACTCGCTGTCATACTCGGGAAAGACTCCCCTGATCACATCATCTCTCTTCCGGTAAGTTCCAAAAGCTTCGAGTGTAGGCGTAATGTCAACCGTCTCTGTTTCTATTGCCAGCTCCTGGGCATGTTTGGCTGCATATTCGGCACTTACAGGATTGGACTCCTTCTCGGGAAGAATCAATCCGAATACTCTGTCTTTACCTAACGCTTCCACACAAAGAGCGGCACATAACGCAGAATCGATACCGCCGCTTAGCCCAATCACGGCGCCATCGCGTTTCATAGCACGAACTTGTTGTTGAATGAACGCGCAAATACGTTCAATCTCGCTTTTGCTGTCACACTTGAGAATATCTTTGTGAAACTCCATAGAAATCTCCAAAACACAGAATACCGCTGCAAGTCACAGGTTACGAGCCGCGGTTGTCTACCTTCAATTTACGGCTCTCAAAGCCTCTGATCTCCTGTCCACAACAAGAGCCGGAACAATAGGATCGGTAATTCTTAACGGGAAGTCCCGGACAAACTGACAATGAATGATCTGAGAGGACAAAACTCCCACGAGGGCCATGCTATCAATCTCGCTCAGATTCTCAACAGCCTGAGCTTTTCGCAACAGCTTTGTCACCTTGCCGGCATCAAACAGACCTGCTTTCTTCACTGACTCTTCCGACAATGCCTCTTTTGTATATTCTAACGTCTGCTCATTTAGAAGGCTTTGCTTTATAGGGGCGCGGTAAGGATGCTTCGGACGGCAAATAACCTCTTTGGGCAGTATTCCCTCAAAAGACTTCTTCAAAATGTGTTTCTCCTTCAAACCCAACATTTTCCATTTGGCAGGCACCCTAGCCATGAAATCAATCACACGCAGATCCAGAAACGGCAGTCTTATCTCCACCGAATGAGCCATGGCGACCCGGTCCCCTTGTGACGACAGAAGATAATTGCTTAGAAAAATCGCCATTTCAAGGTACTGGCCTTTAGAAAAATCATCTGCTTGCTTATAAGCTTCCGGCAGACTGTTCCTGACTTCCTGATAGCCATCATATTCTCCAATCGCATCGGTCAGCTCTTGTGAAAAGAACGTCCTGATTCTCCTGGTATTCTCCCACCTGATAAAGTGCGAAAAGATCGGATCATCCGTTTGGTCAAGACCTTTGGCAAAGAACGATTGCAGCGTACACTTGAGACTCGGATTGTGGAATATATACGGATAGAGATAACCGATCAGTTCGGCCCGGCTCTTTGAGTGCGGATATTTCGCCAGGAACCTCCTGACCTTGGCCTCGCGAAAAATGTTGTAACCACCAAAGACCTCGTCCGCGCCCTCGCCGGTAAGCACGACCTTATAACCGCTCTTGCGCACAACGTCCGAGAGCAAGAATAACGGAACTGGCCCGGTTCTCAAAAGCGGTTTTTCGCAGTGCCACAGACAGTCCGGAAGTGAATCTCCGATTTTTTCATTCGTCGCCAGCATATCAGTATGATTAACGTTTAGATACGAGACCATTAGATTCTGATGCTCGCCCTCATCAAAACCGCTGCTGTCAAAACGTATCCCGAACGTCCTGACGTCACTATTGAAATTTTTCACCACTAAAGCAGTAGTCCCCGAGGAGTCGAGCCCGCCGCTGAGGTAGCAGCCGACGGGGACATCAGCCCGCAGGCGGATCCGGACTGCATCCTGCAGCAGGTCCCGGACATGCCGGCAGATTTCCTGCGGAGCCAAATCTGTCTGTTCGGCACGAGAATACAAAGGAATATCCCAGTATTTCCTGAAGGTGACCTTGCCGCCGGATGTCTTCAGATAGTGACCTGGGGGCAATTCATATATGTCCTTGAAAACCGTCCTTGGAGTCAGGGTCGTCCAGAAAGTGAAAATCTGGTCCATCGCCACCGGATCAATCCGGCGGGCGACATTATCGTTAATAAAAATCGATTTGATTTCGGAACCAAAAATGATGGTATTATTGAGAATCGTGTAATACAACGGCCGAATGCCGACCCGGTCCCGCGCAAGGAACAGCTCCTTTTTCTTCGCATCCCAGATCGCCATAGCGAATTGGCCGTTCAACCTGGCCAGGCAATCCGGCCCATGCTCTTCGTAAAGATGGAGCACCACTTCAGTATCGGTTGTAGTATAGAAACGGTGACCTTTTTGCAGCAGGTCCTTTTTCAATTCCGGGTAGTTGAAAACTTCCCCGTTATAAACGATCCAGAGGCTCTTGTCTTCATTGTGGATCGGCTGCCCGCCGGAGGACAGATCGATGATGCTCAGCCGGGCATGACCCAGCCCCACCCGGTCGTCGATATAGACACCTGTTTCATCCGGACCGCGATGGCAGAGAGCACCTATCATGCTCTTGATAGTTTTCAAGGACACAATGTCCGGACCATCTATATGACAGATACCAGCTATTCCACACATAATAAAAAATCAGATGCTTTTAAAAAAGCAGCTTCCTCGAACTCTGTCCGAAATCTACGCCTCCGCGGTAGAACCTGCATTCATTTTCCGGTCGACAAACCGGGCGATATTCTGCAAGCTATCCATGTTATCCGGGACAAGCTCATCATCCTCGACACTAAAACCAAAAGTCTCTTCGAGGAAAAACACCAGCTCCAGAATCCCTGTGGAGTCGATGATGCCCTCCTCCATGAATGAAGTATCATCCCTGAGTGTTTCGCCGTCTCCGAAAAGAAAATTTTCTACTACGAATTCCCTGACTTTAGAAGAATTATCCATATTACCCTCATACCAATATCGTTGTTAATCAAGAATCGGTTACACGAACTTTACAAATGAAAATGTCTATGCTCAGAGAAAGTCTCTCTGCTTATTCCTCCTCACCAGCCCCCTTTTGCTGTTTCATATCGGTCGACTTCCAAGCCTTTTGAATAAGGCCGGACAAGTTTCTCGCCGGATTGCCCCCGACAAAAGCACCGGCCGGAACATCTTTTGTGACCACCGAACCGGCGCTTATGATGGCATTATCTCCTATATCCACCCCGAAAAGAATTATAGAGCCTGTACTTATCCACACGTTGTTTCCGATCGTGGTCTTGTCCCTTTGCTTCGCAGCCTGAGGTGGAACCGGGTGCCTCGGCCCAAGAATCTTAACGTACGGGCCGGTAGACAGTTTATCACCGATTTCAACCGGGCCCATCAAAACGTTATTAAGTCCAAACCAGCAATTTTTCCCAACCGTTATGTCACCGAGATCGGTGTTCCACACGTTGAAATCCTCGGCGATGGTCTTCTCGCCAACGCGAGCACGGTAAGGTTTTGAACGGTCAAACCTGAATCTGTATCCAAACTCCACAAACCTTCCCTTTTCGATATATTTGCATCTGTTGTAAAAGCGAACGATTTTCCAGAATATCCTCTTCACTATCACCTTCACAAAAGTGGGTGTTATGAACTCTATGGTTTTGTACAGTTTGCCGTTCTTATTTCTTCCCATTGTCTACTCTCGTCACCTTATCAAAGAATCAGCTTTTCAACTGAGACAATTCGTTCAAAAATGTTGAGATGCGCACTACGACAACATCTGCCGACGGCTGCCGCTCCTGCGGAACAAAGGACTTTAACTGCTTCATTTTCTCCAGCACATCCTCTGCTCCATAGGCGACCAGTAAATAGCCGAGCTGCTCAAACTTTCTTGCAATAGCGAACTGGTGATCATTTACAACTTCACCATATTTTTTCAATCTCGGCATAACAAGTAAGGGCTTTCTGTGATCCAGCGCCATCGTTATTGTTCCCATTCCCGCGTGACTGATAATACTGTCTGCCTCGGCAAAACGCTGATCAAAGAGAGCTTTCTCCACTGATGGGGCCGCGTCAAAGTTCTCGGGATGATAAGAGCTGTTGCCGATCTGAGCGACAATCTGCTCGTCAAATCCATTTTTGCCGGCGACTTCATCAACGGCTTTGACTAAACGGTCGAACGGAAATTGTGTCCCAACAGTCAGAAAAATCATACTACCGTTCCAACAAATTCTACCTTTTTGTATCTGCCGGCCAGCTCCGGCCATTGCACCAGGAATAAATCCGCAATGTAACGAACCATTCTTCCCGACAAAGAGATTTGTTCTACGTTGGTAATACTATCAATCCATACGACTTTAGCGCCGAGTATTTTGCCGAGGAAACACAACATACATCCGGCCGCCGCTCCCGTGCTGATTATCACATCAGGCTTTTCCTTAAAAACAATACGGCCACATCGCAGTAATACAGTGATGAGCCGTATCGGATGCTGTCTGTTACACTCCCCTACAACATAAACTTGACCTAATTTACTCAGCTTATCACGCACGACTTCGGTTGTCGTGACGCAGAATGTTTCGTATCCATTCCAACATGCAGCCAGCTTGAGCAACTGAGAAATATGCCCTCCCGCCGAAGCAGCAAGACAAATTCGTAATTTACCTTTATTCTTAACCATCATTCTGTTCTTTGCAAATCGCTGCTGAACGCTCTAACTTCTTTTCATCAAGCCGTCCATCCAGGTTTTTGACAATTTAAGATTGTCGCTTGAGCAGATACAGAAGGTTTTCCCCTGCTCCGGGCGGCATATATCCGACTTATTCATATATGTATTCTAATGGATTCGTAACACTGGGCGTTGCAATAACGCTACCCTGTAATCTGTGAGACGATTGGTCTGATTTTGCCCATAGGTGTTCTTTTGACCGCTTCAACATGCTTAAAGTCGACCTTCAAGTCACGCGGCAAAAACCTTGCGGCGCTGTTTCGCATATTCACAAGATCATCTTCGGTGAATTTGGAGCCGGGAACATATTCTATAGTGATATGATCAAGCGCATCCTGTACGAATTGTGTCTCAAGTATATTATTCGTGCCGCCTATAGTGTACAGGATTTGCACCACCGCGGTGACACCGAGCTGCACTCCCGAAGGGGATTGTATTATGTCACCTTCTTTTCCAATTATTGATTTGACTACCGGAAACTCTCTGCCACAGGAACAACTGTCGTCCGACTTGACGACAACGTCGCCCATATCGTATCTGATCAAGGGCATCGCCTTGTTCCAGAAACCCGTTGAAACCACTCTGTAATGACCTTCCTCGCATCCATTCATCGGAATCAGTTCGGTCAATCCATATTCAGGTACTATATGATAACTTCCACGTTCACATTTATGAATGGCAACAACTCTCTCGCCGCTGCCGTAAAAATCGAAGATTTTGCAGCCAAACGCATCTGAAATAGTTTGTCGCATAGGTTCGGTCATTGCCTCCCACGTGCTTATTACCACGCGAAGGTCAAGCTTGAAACCTGAATTCAAGCAGGTTTTAGCCATCAGATAAACCGCAGATGGATACCCCACCACAACCTTGATTCCGTGCTCTTTTATGCACTTGGCATAATCCAGGGCCGTATCAGTAGAACAGTGATAAGCCGATAGTGTTAACTCCCTCATTATAGGGTCATAATCATAAAGACGGGCATCCTTCTTCTCCGGCGGCGCAACCACTCTTTGAAATATCCAGGCGCTCTTTTCCCTCATGCCAATACCCGCCCAGTCCCACTGCCGCCTTGCGAAAGCATGCTCGGTCCCAAGCGAGAACATGGTTCTATATACAATCATTGGAGTCCCGGTGCTGCCACCTGTTCGACCCTTGCGCAAAGCCCACTTCGGATATTTTGTTGAAATTATTGAATCGCCTGCCTTCAAAACTTCTTTTTTGTTGATTATGGGAAATTTCTCTACGTCTTCCAGAGTGCGAATACTCTCCGGGCTTATCCCCAATTCATCCATCGAACGCCTATAGTACGGCACCGAATTGTAACAATGTCGAACAAGCCTTCTAAGCAGCTTTAACTGGATTTTTCGCAATTCCAAATTGCTAAGCCACTGTGTTTTGTTAAGCCATCTTCTATGCAGCCAGAACGGCCCGGCATATCTCTTAACGAACAAATGTGCCGTACCGTTTGCTATTGCTTTTATGCTCATACCAACTTACCTTTCACACCAGAAAGTATTTAATATGCTGCCGCCTGCACTAACATCCATCGGCCCCGTCACGCTTCAACGCATCGGTTATCATCTTGAGCTCGAATTCCTGTCCAGCAAACAGCGTGCGAAGTACCAATTCTGCTTTACTGTCCCATGAGGATTGGGCAACCCTTTCTCTTCTTTTTCTTACAAGCTCCGCGTTGTTTTCAGAGTGGGCCTTCTTAATAGAGCGGGCAAAGTCTTCCGGGGTTGCGGCCTCGTACACAATATCAAGGTAGCTTTGCAACTCGGTGAATGCAGGTGTGCTGACGATTGGTTTACCAAGTGCCAGATACTCTTTGAGTTTAATCGGATTCGCGGCTTCGGTCCATTTATTGATTCTCCAGGGCAATACCGCCACATCAAAACACTTGCCAAAATGGGGAATTCGTTCATAAGGCTGCTTTGGGATGATATGAATATTGTCCCTGGCGAACATCTCTCGAGACTCCTGCGAAACACTCCCGATAAACACAAAGGAAAACTCCGGCAAGAGATCGGCAACCTTGCTGACAAACTCAACATCGAATTTATGGTCCGCCATCACCCCAAAATAGCCAACGACCGGTTTTCTTATGTTGGCTATCTCGGCAGGTACGTCCCGGTTATTTTCCGCCGAGGTAAACATTTCATAGTCAACGCCATGATCCAGGAAAAAGGCATTCTTACATTGATCTGCCTCTTCCTCATACAGGGATTGGTTAACATAAACAGTCATATCCGCGTTGGCTTTCAATTTCCTGTCATAGTTTAGTACCGTCTCTCTATCGACATGAGGATCATCCTCGTATCTATCCGTTCTCTGATATACAAGCTTTCCTCTTTTCATTGCAATTGCGGCATCACACGCCGGCGGGCAGGCGACCCACATCACAGGGGCCATCATACGCAGCTTTCGCGTAATACGCCGTATCTGATATCGCAAGATAGCTTCATTGAACGGTCTTGCCCATGAGATATGCTGTACGGGCAGGGTATACGGACTATATACCCAAAATCCGACGCCGGACTGCCTGAGTCCCTTCAGGATGCTCTTGGTCTTACGGACGAGTTTTTCGGTGAAGCCCTTCCTGTCTCCTATGTTCGGTTTTCGCATGACGATAGAGTTAACGTAAAGCGCAGTTCCTATCCGGGAAAAGCGGCGCATCAACTGCATATCAATATGTGCCCGGTTGTGATACCACCAATCCTCACCACCAAAGCATATAAACGACATCTCCGTTTTATTTTCAGCATCCATTTGTGATCTCATCACGAGCTTCCAGTCATCGCATTCTTCGAATTGACCGCAAAACGTCGAAAAACTATTCTCCACAAAACTATTTACCGCCTGTCGACTTCGGAGATTTAGAAGAGGTGGTAAAATTCGCCGTGATCGTTCGTTTAGCGTACATAACTATCGCCACCGGATTTTCCGTCTCGGATAAACCACCCGACCAACCTGCAAACTCATATCCAGGATCGGCGACAGCTCTCAGCCTCACTCTCTCGCCAAGGGCATAGGCCGCCTTATCCGGGGCCTTTGAGACGGAGCCACCAACTGCAACAACATTTAGTGTGGGAGACATTGTCCACACAGGAACATAATCTTTGCGGTAGGTATCCCACATGGCCTCCACGAACTTGGACATCTGTCTCCAATCGACGGCAGCCTGCATATAACGGTCTTTGAAATCAAACAGGGCATCATGGTTCCATAAATCCTTCGCTCCCATGATATGCGCTGCCAGGACAAATCCGCCCCAGGATGGACAACTTACCCTTCTATATGACGTATTCCAGAACTTGTTGCTCCTGTGCGGGTCGGTCGCGTATAAGATTCCCCACTCAGGAAGGCCAATATCCTCCTGTTCGTAAGGAATCCGCTGAGGATCCCTCGGATCCGGATCCCACTGGGGGCTGTGGGTCACATCCACTTCCGCCTGAGAAACATAAAACGTCTGGTCATCTTCACCAAAATGAACGTAATCCGGGTGCAGGGGACCGTAGTCCGGAATATCGGGCCTCCCAATATTCTTCATGGATGGATCGTTAAGCATAAGCCCGGCAAACAAAATCGGCCACTTACGTCCGCTGTTATGCGCACCATTATTGACCCAGTTCTCTTTTCCCCCGTCCTGGACAATTCCATAAAGATCAATGCCTAACTGCACATATCGAATAAGAAGCGTTTCTTTCTGCTCGTTCGTGAAATTAAGGTTAAGCATCAAGGCGCCAACACCGATCTGCGTGGCTAATTCCCTGCCGAAGCCGGGCATATTATCGACCGGATGAAGACAACGATTCGGCCAATTGGGGACGTGATCCAGCCATGGTCGTTCAAAAGTGCGTTCAACCGTTGAAAGGCCGGGTGAACCTGGCACGGGTCTTAAGCCGGCAAGCAAAGAATAGTCCAATTGACTTTTATTGAATCTGATTGTCTTATCGGCGCCGCAGTAAGGAGGTCTGAAGCTCCCTTCCGGGGCAGAATCGCCCAGAACTGTCAGAATTGCCGCCGTCTGTAGTACCGTAGGATCATTTGTATGCGGAGTGCTTATAGTAGAAACCAGAGAACAATCAGGTTGAAGAACCAAAGGATTAATCTCCGAGAGATCCCGGCCTTTAGGACGAGCAACATTTAGACCAGGATCATAGTTCCCGGACCTGGCGTAACTTCCATACATTGCACTGTCGTAACCCTGTGTTTGTCCAAGTCTTGGCGACGGATTTATCATAGAACCATTTATCATTCTGCCGTTTAATTCAACAGAAACAGGTTGAATTCTTATAATGGTTACCGGCCCGACAGCCCAGTAATCGCCGTTTGCAAATTGACCGACGGTATAATCCTTGTCGAATGTCCACGTAATTCCGAATTGTGAAATCTGGCTTTGCCGAACTGCGCCCCACAACGGCTGGGCAAGACACGCCAGCAGTACGGCAATAAGCAGATATTTTCTTCTCGGACGCAAAAGTAAATTGCTTACCTCTTGATTCATGATTTTGCCCTCTCATCTTCTTTCAAGTATTCCATGCATCGTACGCTATATAGTGTCTATAAGTTAATCCGGCCAAAAAGAGCATCCATAATGCCGGTGGAATAAGCCTTCATTTTTATGACGGCTTTACCACGCCCAGCCGGGCGAACAAAAGCCAAGGCCAGCCATACTGGAAGACGAACGGCGAAAAACAACGCTACCAGAAAACGGGCAATCAGATGTGCCGGCCAGCCATAGTGCTTTTTTATGAATTTGAGAATGCTCAGCCTCAACTGAACAATCATAGCAACAGGTTTTTGTGCGGCGCTTTGACCGCCAAAATGAATGATCTGGCCTACCGGGGCAAACATTACAGTCCATCCCTTCTTCCAGAATCGATAACACCAGTCGGTTTCTTCGCCGTACATGAAGAACCGCTCATCCATCACGCCAACCTGTTCAATTGCTTCTCGCCTGACAAGCATAAAACATCCCGTCACAACATCTACCTTGCGTACGTCGCTTCTGTCCCACCAGGTCATTTGCTCACGTCCGAAGAATCTGTTCTTCGGGAATAATTTGTATAGATAAGTGCTTGATAACAGCATATTCAATATCGAGGGGAACATGAAACACGTTCGTTGTAAGGTTCGATCCGGATTTAATACCCGGCAACCGGTCACTGCTGCCTGCGGATTCTCATCGGCAAAGCGCACTGTGTTGGCTATGGAGTTATCCAAAACAACCGTATCACTATTAAGCAGGAGCACATATCTTCCTTTAGCGACAGCCATCCCCTGGTTATTAGCAGCAGCAAAGCCCCGGTTTTCGGAATTTTCGATAAGAATTACCTGCCGGAAGTCATTCTTTACCATTCCAGCAGAACCGTCGGTCGAGGCGTTATCGATGACAATAATTTCATTATCAATCTCACCTGCATGTTCATAAACCGAGGAAAGACAATCTCGAAGGAGCCCTTTCGTGTTCCAGTTCACTATGATGATGGATACGTCCACTTTCCAGTCACCTACACGCCGAGATCCAATAATTCTGAAACAGTAAGTACACGCATACCTTTGTCTGCCGCCATCGCAAGAGCCGCCCGAACGGACTCAACAACGTATCGGCTCGTATTTTCATTCTTACGGTCGAAATCATGAGCCAATGACACTACCCCGCCTGCCCTTTCTGCCAATTGTGCGACTCTAAGGCTATCGGGCTGCCGGCGCCATGTATCCCCCGAATCTATTGACCAATAGACAATCGGCACTTGCCTGACCAATAAATACAATAGAGATATAATGTTCAACTTGCCATTAGGCGGACGAAACGGATACTTTTTTCGCATGGTTCCCAAAGCAGCATCAATCGCCGCCCATCCGCGTTTTATATCCGACAATGCTCGAAACGGAGAGACCTTCAAGCTGTTTAAATGATCGTAACCATGAGAACAGATATCATGTCCCTGCTCTGCGATTTGCCTGACAATCGCCTCTCTGCCTGCTATATTTCTGCCAAGCAGAAAAAAGGTCGCCTTTGCTTTGCTCTCAGCAAGTATGTTCAGAATTGCCGGGGTTAAACTGCTACCTGGGCCGTCATCAAAAGTAAGAACCAGTGCTTCATGTTCTTTAGCCCTTCGTTCGAGCAATCTTCGGGCCAGTTGTCCGTATATCCACGGCAATCCCACATAGAGAAAGATAAGACCGGGGATACCAATCGCGATTGACATCAGGATAATAATTCTATGTTTTCCTTCTCTTGAGCACTACTTGTTTGCCTTTTTACACATTATTCTGCGCCAATTGCGCTTGATCCATGAATCCAAATTGAGCCATTTAGTAGCACTGCTCAGAAGTACACAGCAGGCCAGATTTGCAGACATAGCCATGTTAATGAGTAAGGGGCACAGTCTCGGCGCATAAATACAGACGTTTTCTTCCAGCCAGTGATTAGTTCCAAATTTACTCTTATATAAAGCGTGGCCGAAACCGTAATCCATCACAGATATGTCGGAGTCATGGCAAAGCTGCTCAAGCACGTTGTTCAAAAGCACCGTACCAGGACTGCCATGACTCCACTTTGGATCGTAAGAACCGAACTCGGTAAATTGTGTCTTTCCGTATTGAACATCAAACTGGAAAGCACATGGCTCGTCACCCACATACAATATATAAGCCCTTAACCAGCCTTTCTGGGCAGCCTTTTCTAACAAGGCGCGATTCACAGCGGAGTTAGTAAATCCCACCTCAAGATAACGTTTATATGTTGATTCTTCTATCCGACAAGCCACATCTATTAAATAATTAATATCGCTAACCTCGCGATAGCAGACGACTTTAATCTCAGAAGAACATATTTTTTCCAACTGTCTGATATCACGGCGCCATCTCTTTCTGCGAGAATTGGGAATCTTTCTGTAAAATTCTTCCACCGTATCCGGTATATCAGTCTGCCAATGCGACTCTGCCGATACAAAATGGCTTCGACTAAAAAAACCAGGCACGGTTTTACAGAGCTTATAAATTGGAGAGTCGATTCCAATATGGTTAAAATATACCAAATCGGCCTGGCCGCGGCGCAGAACATTCATTATCTCACCAATCAAAACCTCGCAAAACTCGGCCGAAGGCCGGCCGATGATGCCGCCATATACAACCGACAAGCATCTTAATGCCGGACTAAACAGAGTCTTATATCCCAACTTGAAGTCTAATCGACGTTTTTCGATCCGACCAATCGTTATCGCCACCGGTTGGTCATCGCATTTCAGAAGCATAACATACGGTCGCACGTCATCGCCACTTGCTTTGACAATCAAAAGGTATCTGTCTATGTCAGCATTGGGAATGGGGCATGGCTCGTTACGTTGCATCTGCTCCCATATCGGACGAATAGCCTCGATTTCCTCGATGTTTGTAGCAGTGACTATTTTGCAATCACCGCTAAGCTGTGTACAAGAACTACTGATCATATTTCATGTTCTTTTTCATGCTCTGCTATTTGTTTTACAATCGCATCAACTGCACTGGCCCCCCGTGGATTAAAAGTAAGCCCACATAAAGAAAGACGACTAAGAAAAAAACCAGATCAGCCCATAAAAGCAAAATTTCTTATTATGTCCCTATTCAAACCCTCGCTTTCGAACTCTTTTGCCGCAATAAACCGCGCCATTTCCGTTTTATCCATCCGGCCAGATTCGTTCTGTCCAAAACGTACTGAATACCCAATGACAGTCCGGCAGTGGATGATTCCAACGCATTAACTAACAAAGGGTAGGCCCTTGGGGCGAAAATGCAAACAGAAGCTTCCGACCAGCACTCACTGCCGTAGCTCCTCTTGTACTGGGCATCGCCGAAGCCAAAATTGAATCGCTCAACGGAAGGATCGCGGCACAGGTCTTCAAGGATCTTATTGAACAGCACTGTGCCAACATTCCAGCGCGTCCACTTCGGACGGAAGCCCAACTGTTCAAGAAAATACGTTTGACCATACTGAAGCCCTAATTGAAACGCACAGGGCTCATCTTTTATGTAGAGGATGGACATTCGGAGCCAGCCATGGCGTGCCGAGACGTCCAGGATTTTCCTTGTCTGATGATCGTCCACAATACCCACCCCCAAACCGGCTTGATAAGTATACTGTGATATCCTGGAGGCGGCACTTACCGCATGTGGCACATCGTCCCTGCCGCTATAGGTAATAATCTGCAGTTCATCCCCGAATTCCTTTTCCAGCTTTCTGTTCTTCCGCCTGAGAGTATTTCTGGTTTTCGGCGCGAAGGATTTATAGAGCAGGTCAACATCTTGAGGAATCGTCATGCTCCAATGGAGTTCATTTCTTGGAAAGTGGCCTCGGCAGAATATATCCGGCATTTTCGTTGCATGCTTATAAATAAGGGAATCCGTTGCTATATGATTCAGGAAAACAACGTCGACCTCGCGTCTGGCGAGCATATCCATGAATTTCTCAATCATCGCAGCACAAACATCGCTGGTCCGTTCGCCGAGAATTCCCCCATAAACAACCGAAAGACTACAAACTGACGGATTGAACAGAGCCTTATATCCTATTGCGCACTTGATTCGGAGCTTTTCTATTCGACCAATAACCATTGCCCTGGGATGGCCGTAATGTTTCAACAGTATTATGCACGGCTGTACTGTACTCTCCTGATGCTCAGCTACGGCGAGAAATCTGTCTATATCGGTGTTGGGCGTTGGGCAGCTTTCGTTGTGCTGCATTTCCTCCCATATCGGGCGAATAGTCTCAATATCTTCAAGTTCTTTTGTAACGACGATTTCCCAATGCGCCGCCGATTTTGTTTTACTCTTGCTTTCCATTGTCTCCTGAGTCTGTTTTTAATCCGTCACAATGGTTCGCAACCATTTGGGGCACTCGACTCCCACTGCGATAGATCACGACGCGCTGACCGTTGGACCGTTTATAGTCGTGTATAATCTGAAAAGAAGAATATTGAGCGAAAACCTTTGCATGTTGAGCGTTCATGTATATTATTGTCACCTTTTCTGTGGCCAGATCGTGTGTTCTTTTCAGGTTTTCGAGTACATCTAACAGAGTACTCTCTCCGAAAGGGTGGAAGAAATAATAAATTGTCCCTTCGCTGAGATCCGCCAGCGCAGCATCAACATGCCTGATCTCAACGGGAGACCGCCGTTTGCGAAGCCGGTTTACGTTTGCCCTGGCGATCTCGCAAAGTTGTTCCGAGATTTCAATGCCGATGACTTTACGTGTCCGGTATCGCGCAAAATGACAGACAGCCCTGCCCTTGCCGCTTCCCACATCATATACCACATCATCCGGGCCGGGGTGGACCAGACGTATGGCCTTCTTGATCGCTGCGTGCGTAACCGTATCGTAGCTGACCGCATCCTGATTGCGACTACGAGTGGAGCCCGAAAGTAGTGCCCCCTGAGTTCGAATATTCAGGAACCAATCGCCTGATACCGACTCAATATACCGCCCGAGACGGACGATTTTGCGCCTGAAGAACTTCATACGGCATCTCCCACTTAAAATGTGAATGAGTCAGGGAACCGATCATTCCAAGAAAACAGTAGACCAGTGTTGATAATTGCCCAAAGAAACTAACAGACATCCATGCAACTATAAACAGCGGGGTACCCTTTATCCATCCTTCCTCGATATAAGTGCTTACCCAGGTGCGCGAGAGAAATGGCGGCGCATCAACGGCACGAGCAAACAGGTCATCCTAATACTCGCCGAACTCAGAAATACCTTCTGCGCCTTCTACAATCTGTAAGCCAATCCGTTTTTCTTACATTGAATCTATTTCGTGTAACACTATATTTGAGGATATTTTTTGCATATTAAGACTAATATTGATAACTCCTATTTAAATTACTGCCGCTTTCTGCTTGAAACGGTGTAATATATTTTTCATTTGGCGGTATGACGAGTGTAAGCACTTAATTTTCGCCAGTCGCCAGACAGAATAATGGCACATGGTTATAAGCCAACCCATCAGACCTTTTCCAACAATAGCCCGGTTAACATCGAAATGATTCAAGGTCCAAAATCTTTTATACTCGGCATCCCCAGGCCCAAGATCAATCGACAAAATATTATCTTGACACGCATCGCGAATTATATGCATCATCAGACTTTGCCCGGGGGAGAGTGATTCATACTTTAACTTGAATGCTGTCCAACAAAAATAGAGTTTTTTGTGAGCAACAAACACGTACTGAAAGGCGGCATCAGTGCCATTGATAATCATCAACCACAAACAACCTAAGCCGGCCTGACCCATTTCCAGCAAAAGGCTTCGATGAAACTGGTGACTTATGACAGCAGCTCCACGTCTTTTCATCCAGCTTTCCTCCTGCACTGCTGCGATACGGCTAATCGTCTTATCTGTGACTTCCTTACCGGTGTAGCATTGGAATCTCACCTCAGCCTTGCGAAAAAGCCGTCTCTCTTTCCGACGTAATGTATGCCGTGACCTTGTTGACATACACTTGCTGAAATACTCATCAAAAGAACATCATAATTGAATATAATAGCAAGGATCTCGATGTACCTGCCGACCGAAATAACCCTTCTGCATCAGAACAGCAAGCAAGTCATTGGCCGCCTTATCGTTTGTTGATAGAACTGTATTAAGATATACATCGAAGATCCTCTCAGAGGTAATTAAATCGGCTATACATTCGACCACAGATGGACATTTAGAGTCATGTAAAACTCCTAAATAAGAAGCTTCCTCGACACCTATTGGTTCTGCTACTTTCGCATTTAGATACTTGCGAACTGCATGAGGTAACAATCCTACAAGCTTGGTACCTGAAAATGCAAGTACAAACACCGGAACGCCCTTTATTCTTCCTTCGCGGATAAATGTGCTTACCCAGGGGCGCGAGAGAAATGGCGGCGCATCAACGGCACGAGCAAACAGGTCGTCCCAATGTTCTGCAAACTCGTAAATACCTTCCGCTCCTTCTACAATCTGCAAATTAACCTTTTGGTCTTGCTGAGAGACTATTTCGTTCATCACTTTATTAAAATATATAATGAGGAAGCCGTTTGCATTTCCGCCGTCAGTCGCTGCCCAGTCGGCACTAATTTAGGAAACCTTTCGAGCGGGCCGATTCTGAACCAGAGATATTCTATTGGGGATCTGCCAATTGAAATTGGGACTACACAAGGAACCCATCATTCCAAGAGCACAGTAGACAAGTGTTATCAATTGCCCGAAGAAACTAACAGACATCCAGGCAACCGTAACGGAGAACAACAGACTTCCGAAAGCCCAGCACAGAGATTTCGTAACAGGATGCTGCTGTTTCCTGTATGTAGATATAAGACCCTGGAACGCTTTTACGAGCACTGCACAAAGAGTTATTATGCCAAGAATGCCATATCTTACTCCGTTCAGAATATACTCGTTTGTGATATCCGAACTTGCCATGCCAAAGTAGTGACCCCAACCAGGATCTTTATCGCCATAGCCAATCAACCACCATTCATCGAATTTATCGATTGCTACATCAATAAGCATCGCCCTGTGCCAACCAGCACCACCCAACGGATTTGCCCAGGAAGCTATGACATGATAGAAAGGCCTGTTACTTGCAATTCCAATGATTATGGATGATATAACCACAAATATGAACAATGGCTTGATCAAATGCTTATGCCTTTCCATTGTCAGGCAGAAAATCACAACTATGATCATAACCCACGGACCACTGGACATGCTGCTCAATGCGCCAAGCAGCGCTATACCTGAAATAATATAAGCAAAGCTCCGCCAGTCATTTTTTTCGTGACGCAGATAATATATGAGCGGCAAAAACATAGCAAAACCACCACCGAATAAAATAGCATGGCTAAACGGCCCGACAGCCCTGGCAAATCCAAAACGTCCTTCTGAAACAAATCGTCCCCCAGCAAACCACGGAGAAAAACGGCGCAAAGGAGCAAACGGCTGCCAGCCGGTAACAGATTCGATCACACCTAATATAGCAAGAGGAACCAAGGCGATGCTAATACACTTTATAATAGATATCAGTTTCGTCCTGTCGGTCACAATTAATCGGGCGGCCAGATAAGCACACCATGTATCCATCAAAAAACCACCTCGGCCTTCTATGGTGGCCGGCAATGGTTCGACTTGCGTGATAAAATATGCCCCGACGTAAACAACCATGCTTAATGTAACTAATGTATCTAATCGACACCATTTAAATTTAGTTCGAATCTTGTCGTCGAATAAGCACCGCAGAAGCAGCACTGCAACTACAAAACGGCCGACTAATATGTCTATAGTGCCTATGCTCACCGCCAGATAAGAGGGATACCATAACAAGCCTATAATATACGCAACAAGGGCGTACTTCGGGCGCAGTGCTATAACTAACACAGAAAGGATAAGAGCTATTGTTAAAGTTACACCTTGCATCGTAATTTAAAGTTCGACAAAGTTTATCAATTTAGTGGATTAGTCTATAAAGTCCTTGAGCGAGCCTGCTTCTTGACAGTATCTTTGCCTCAAGATACTTACGACGTACCTGTTTCGGGGATGCCTTAGACGGCAGCAAATTCGGATTCGAGAAATTGTACGTGCTCCAATCAATGCGATCGATCCCCTGTTGTTCCAGAATGGCCTTGTAACTTGAAGTTCCAGGCAGAGGCAGGCATATCCGAAAACCGACAGAATCATACGGCAGCGAAAAAGCGTATTTTATTGTGTCATTCATTTCCTCAATAGTCTCGTCCGGGAACCCGAACATGAAATAGCACGCAGCACGAATACCCGTTTTTGCGGTAAGGTTTACTATCTCAGTGTAGTCATCAAGAGAAACAGGCTGGCACAATCGCTTACGCTCAT
>Ga0315294_10002357_pt1 | contig 20671 bp, 16 predicted proteins | sample YL17G13_40_MG_FD_203626 | JGI IMG/M metagenome (GOLD analysis project Ga0315294, IMG submission 203626) | Sediment microbial communities from Yellowstone Lake, YNP, Wyoming, USA - YL17G13_40 | ecosystem: Environmental > Aquatic > Freshwater > Lake > Sediment | place: USA: Wyoming | collected...
CACTACAAAAGAAAATAATGAATTATTTATTAACACATTCAGTGAACTAAAACAAAATTATTGCTTCTTTTTCGTAGACTTTTTCCGTCTTACGAGATGCCGATAGATAAAATAGAAACAACCTATGACAAGAAGAACAACGACAACAATGGAGAGCTCATCTACATACTGAGTGACCTCATGCCAATGTTGACCTAACAAATATCCGAGATAGGCTAGGAAGGTATTCCATATTGTTGCCCCAACAATTGTATAAAAAGAGAACTTTTTTATGTCCATTTTCCCAACGCCGGCAACGAGAGAAATAAGGTGCCGTACAACAGGAACAAGTCTGCTCACAAAGATCGTCAGTTCTCCTCTTCTTGAGAACCAGGATACCGTTTTTTTCAAATCTTCTTCGTCTATGAGAAAATACTTACCATAGGATAGAACAAGAGTATATCCCCATCTCTTTCCGATATAGTAAGATAACAGAGATCCAACAATGCTACCCAAAGAGCTACAGACGACAATCAATACGAGACTAAATTGTCCTTGCGAGGCAAGGAATCCTGCGAAAGGCATGACGAGTTCAGATGGCACTGGAAAGACCATGCTTTCAAGCACCATCATAAAAAAAATGCCAACGTACCCAAGTGAGGATATTATCGAAAGGATTAAGGTTCCTATTGTTACAAAGAACTCTGATATAATTGACACAACACACCAAAGAAAAATCAGATATTTATACTTCTTTATTTTTTCCTATAGAAAATTAGAGACGCTATTTGAACCACTTGGAAGCATAAATGGTTGGCAAAATACAAAAACTTGCGATAACTGAAAACAGATATAATAAAATCACAATAATACTGAATTGATGAAGTACTGGGATATTTACTGCAAAGGTTGCTAGTAACGCAACCATCGTAGTAGATGATGCTGTCACAATTGACCAGCCGCTGGTTTCCATGGTTTTTTTAAGCGCATCAATTTTTGAAAGACCTTTTGCTCTTTCTTCCTTTATTCGCTGCATAGTAACAATACCATAATCTATTCCTGTACTCACGATAATTGCTGCAACTGTAACATTGATCACGGAGAGCGGAATGTCTAACACAACCAGCGACCCAGGCTCCCAAGCAAGCACAAAGAGAACCGGTATGAGTGACAAAAATCCGATTTTTGTAGAACCAAATGCTATAATTAAGCATGCGAAAATCAGTAAAAGTTCGGTAAACATAGATGATAACTGCGTACTCATGATCTGCTTATTCACTTCAACACTGACAACGTCCTGACCTGCAAGTTGAGACACGCGTCCATTATGAGGTATAACTGTATGTGATACTATAGCATTTATCTTATCTACTAAAACTTCCAACTGCTCGACAGTCGTTTGAACAGGGAACGAAACAACAACAATTGTTTTTGAATAATCATCATTTACTATTCCATTTTCAGCAATTTTCTGGAATATAACTTCTTCAACAACACCTGTTAATTTTTTAAAAAACTCCAAAATTTTTACATTATCTAAAACTTCGTTCACCTTTTTTAGTTCATCAGCTATAGAATAAGCTGATCCACCAGCGTTTCTTATTTCAACTTCCATAGAGTAGATAGCATCTATCGTCTCAGGATAAGTGAGACCTTTACTATCGGTCTCAATGAGCAAGGCATTAAAATTCGTGCCTTTCCCAAACTTTTGAGAATATTCGAGTAGTTTCTCCACTTCAGGAATTCCCTTTGGAGCCATCTCCATGTAGTTTACGTCTGTTTTGACTTGAGGGAGAACAATCAATGAAAGGACGACGAAAAAGCATCCAATCGCAAACAATCGTTTTCTTTGATTAACAACGAAATGCGCAAATCGTTTCCATTTATGACTTTCTTCATGCTTTTCAAACTTCAAAATTACACAAAGACATGGAACAAGAATTGTTGCTGAGAGGAAAACAAAAGCAGCACCAAGTAAACAGACAAAACCGAAGTCAACCATGGATGGCATATTGGAAGTCATAAGAGATCCGAAACCGATCATGGTCGCAATTGCACACATGAGCACTGCTTTCCCAGTATGCCTTAGAGTACGTTCCACACGTTCCGTTTTATCCTGTGTCGTACATTCTTCAACAAAGCGACTCGCGTAATAAACAGAGTAGTCATCACCAAGACCTATAAGCAACGCAACAGCAGCGATGCTAAGAATTGTTAACCCTGGTTGCACGATACCTAGAACTCCAAATGTCAACACAAGGGAGTACCCAAGTGGCAGAAAAGCGATTATATAACTCTTAACATTTCTGTGGAAAAAGTATATATTAATTGCAACAAACAACAGAGCTAATGCAAAAACAATACTAAGAGATTGGAAGGTTTGTTCTCGCATTGCTTTTTGTACCGCAACATTACCAGTTACCGTCATTTCAGAATAAGTGGTCCCTCTATGATCTACGGCGTCCTTGGTTCGAACTAGTATTTCATCAAAGTTTGCACTGTCTGCTAATTGAATGACGATTACGGCGTCCGTATATGTGTTTATATAAAGAATACCTTCCATTTCTAGTATAGTAATTCGTGACATATAACTGTAGATAAGATTCTTATCCGTAGGAATCTCCTTTCGCCCTGTTCCACCCATTATATCCCCGGGTATCTCTGGTTTGGCGTTTTCATCTTTTATAAGATTGGCCAAACTCTGAACAGAGTAAATTCCATCTGTTTCTCCCTTGTCATCATACTTATCTAACTTAGAAGTAACATCATCCATTTCAAGTAAAACACGTGGATCACGGATATCATCTGCTTTGACATAAATGATTATAGAAGATTTGATATCGAATTCCTGATATATTTTTTTCAATAGTTGTACGCTTGGGTCGTCCCTTGGCAAAAATGTAGAAAGATCAGATTGCATGTATACATTTTTTATATTAATACCAACAAGAATGGTAATTATAGTAAACACTAGAAGGACCGTTTTTGGTCGTTTAACTAACAGTTTTGCCAATGGTCTTATGTTCATATCTCATCTGCCTTTTCTTCGTAGATTGTTATTCTTACAGGCCTAGCATTTACGCCTCTATCATAATTGCCAGCAAGACTTGCAAGTTTGTTTAGTCTGTATTCTATTTCACTTGCATACTGTTTCAAAAGTTTTACGGGAGAAATTGGGTAATACATATAAGGGTTTTTCCCTATGCTGTCATTTTTAATTTTTTTTCTATAAATCAATCCTTTATCATACATTTCAGATAAAGTTTCTCGAACGGTACTGGGATGGAGGTGCGTTCCTCTTATGATTTGTTCACTTTTTGCTCCATTTTTTCTTAATAGGTACAAATAAATGCGCGATCTAGCTCTAGACTCGAGTATATCATGAATTGCTTTCTCTATGCTTTTATCTCGGTTATTTCCTATCTTTCGCATTAATTTTGCACCAATTTTATTTAATTTTTTTAATAATAAGGTTGGTTTACGAGTTTAAATAGTTTTCTATTTTGTCGCCTGAGAAACGACAAAATGTTATATCGGAATAAAGACGACAAAATTCTTTATGAATTTAAGGAATTTTAATCTAATTTACTTCATATAGCTCCAAAAAATTTTAGTATTTTCTACATTACTTAATACATGATGGCAAAATTTGTGAGGAGACCACAATAAAAGTATAATTTAGATACCGCAGGTGCATCTAATTCCTATCTCTACGCGTATTGGTAATTTTATTCCTTAGATTATGCACTATTTTCTAGATTAATTAGAAAAGATTACATTTGTAGAGTAAACTTTAAATATTAATATAAAGACTTATATATATTACAAACAACATATTTAAAGGAGTTAAAATTACGTATTGGGGGAAAAATATGAGTAAAATAAAGAAGATAAATGCAATTATAGCATTATCCCTGGTAATTATACTGCTGTCATCAAGCTTTTCAGTTGCTGACACTCCCGGTTCAGAAAATGATAGCCAACAAGGATATGCTACAGATACCGCTGATCAAATTAAAGCGATAAGTATAGATGTAAAGGTTAAAAAAATAAACGAGCTGAGCTCAGAAAATAACGAGTGGTTTGATGAAATTAGTGTTTTAGTAAATGATGTTGTGAGAGTAAAAGTGACAGTAAGCAACATAATAAAACACGACTTGGTTGATATAACAGTAATAAATAGATTGCCATCTTCTGATTATTTCACTTTTTTAAGCAGCCCAACTTTTGAAGAAGAAATGTTTGATGATAACGTCCTCACGTGGAAAATTAGCGAATTGAAGTCTGGTGAAAAAGTATCTTTTGAATTTGATATGGAAGCAGTTCGCGACACTGATATTAATGGTGTTATGAACTACGCAAACGCATCTGGATTCATAGATCCTATATATTATGTAGAAATTGACCATCTGGAATGGCAATTACAAAGCAAAAAACTAGAGTTAAATTCTGTAATGGCGAAGTTAAATGAAAACCATGGAAGACTAACCTCTCTAATCCAGGATATCGAAGGCTTAATTCAACAAAAAGAAGCAACCGAGCAGAACATAGTACAATTAAACAACCAAATAGCTACAAAAGAAGCAGAGAAGATACAAAAAGAGATTGAATTAGAAGCAATAAGTAGCGAATTACAAAACTTAGTAAATGACAAAATTACAAAAGAAAACGAACTAACAAACATACAAACAGCAATGAGCACAGTCCAAGTGAAGCTAGAAACAAAAATCAATGAAATAACACAGATAAACAAGGAACTAGAAAACGAACAACAAATACTAACAGCACTACAACAACAACTCACACAAGCATTACAACGTCTAGAAAACGAAAACCAAGAAATACAAACCGTAGAAAACGAAATAACCGAACTAACAAACCAAATAAACGAACTTACTAACCAACAAAACCTCATACAACAAGAGATTACACAAATAACTAGCCTCATAACAATAAAAGAGGAAGAACTAACAAATATACAAGACCAAATAGGCACAAAAGAAGATGAGATTAATAATCAAATCTATAGAATCACTCAACTAAGTGAAGAATTAGCCAAAGAACAAAAAGGACTAACGGAATTGAAAAATAATCTTGCTTTATTGACGTTAAACCCTAGAGGAAAAGAAAACGAAATAGACCTTTTGAAAAATCAAATACAGACTAAAGAAGTTTTTATACAACAGAAGACAGAAGAAATTGGATTAGAAAAGAGTAAATTAAACGAAAATATCAATGAACTTAATAATTTGGTCGATCAAAGAGACCTAAAAGAAAAAGAAATCACACAAATAAAAAGCCAAATAACAACAAAAGAAACAGAACTAACACAGATACAAAGCCAAATAAATACAAAACAAGACGAACTAACTAGCAAACAAAGCCATCTAAATCAACTAAAAACAGAGCAGGAGACCAAAAATCAGGAAATATTGGGTTTAAACAACCAAATACAAAACCAACAAATCACAATAACACAAAAAACACAACAAAAACAAACAGTAGAAAACGAAATAATAGACCTAACAAACCAAATAAACGAACTTACCAACCAACAAAACATCATACAACAAGAGATTACACAAATAACCAGTCAAATCACAACAAAATAAAACGAAAAAACACAAAAAGATACTGAATTAGAATCAATAAACAGCGAACTACAAAGTCTAACAAATGACAAAATTACAAAAGAAAACGAACTAACAAACATAAATAATCAGATAACTTCAAAACAAAATGAAATAAACGCTATAACTGAAGAAATAAATCAACTAAACACACAAAAACAACAGTTGGAACAAGATATATCGTTATTAAGTGACGAAATCTCTGCAAGACGAGACGAATTAAGCCGAACAAAGGTATATTCAGAGGATACTGCAAGGTTGTACGTGAGTAAAATGCCCGTACCATCAATTGATGTCGAGAAGAAGATATTGGATGAGAAAAGTGGGCAGTGGGTAGACGAGATAACAGTAGATATTAACGACCCTGTCAAATTTAGCATAGATGTAAGCAACACCGGAAATGTTGATCTTTTCAATATAGTGGTTACAGATATTTTCCCATCAGAAATACTCCAATATGTTTGCACACTCTCCCCGTACGTACCTGACGTATCTGGCAATTACATTATATGGAATGTAGAAAAATTATCTGCTGGTGACGTAATATCCTTAGAACTTGATACTTTGGCGATAAAAGATGGAACTGGAGCAAATGTTGTAAAAGTTAACGCAAAGAAATCACAAATAGGCACACCAAGCGGCACCGCAGCACAAGATGAAATTGTATACGACGAAGATAGCACTGCAGTTAATGTCAAATCTGAAGCAAATATTCCGCCAGTTGCAGTTGATGACTACGCAACTGTTGACGAAAATTCGAAAAACAATTTAATCGATGCACTTGCAAATGATTACAGTACAAATGAAGATAGCAAAGTTATCATAGAATCAATTACAGAACCTGCTCATGGAACCGCAGTAATTGTAGACAATAAAATTGCTTATACGCCAAATCAGGAGTATGCTGGTTCGGATACTTTATTTTACACAATCTCTGATGTATATGGAGGTGCAGATAGCGCTCAGGTCTTCATTACAGTTAATAGTGTTAACAATCAAGTAGTTGCAAATGATGACTATGTAACTGTAGATGAGGATTCATCAAACAATCTAATTGATGTCCTTGCAAATGATTACATTATAAGTGCAGACAACAATATCACAGTAGAGTTGATTACGGAGCCTGCTCATGGAACTGCAGTAATTGTAGACAATAAAATTGCTTACACTCCAAATCCGGATTACAATGGCGAGGATTCCTTAAGCTATCAAGTAAGTGACGCCCTAGGATCTACAGACACAGCTCAGGTATTCATAACTGTTAATAACATAAACGATCCGCCAGTAGCATTAGACGACCAGGTTTCCACTTACGTAAATACCCCTGCAGAGTTCGATGTTGTTGCTAACGATTATGATATAGATGGCGACCAAATAATACTCAATTCTATCGAGACAAAACCTGTCAATGGTCTAGCTAATATCGTAGATGGTAAATTAAGATACGAGCCAAATGCCGACTTTGTTGGATCTGACAGTCTAGTTTATGATATAACAGATGACAACGGCGGATTTGATTCTGCGACTGTGTTTATAGAAGTCATTAAAGAATATGAAAACACACCGCCTACCGCAGTGGATGACCAAGCTACAGTTTATGTAAATAGCGCCAACAACACCATCGATGTGCTTAAGAATGATTATGATGAAGATGGAGATGCCATAAGTATAGATTCTATTACTTCTCAACCAACTAGTGGATTAGCCACCATTTCTGGTAATGCGATTCTATACACACCAAATGAAGGGTTTAACGGAACTGATAGTTTTGAGTACAAAATCACAGATGGCAACGGAGGATACGATACTGCTATAGTGACAATAAGCGTGATAGAGAAAATGATAGTGATAGTAAAACCCAGTGCAGGTCATCTATATTTCAGAAACAGAGAGTTGTTAAAAGTACCGGGATTACTAAAATTCGTAGATGCGGATGCAATAATTATAGGCCCAATAACAATCAAAGCTGAAATTAACGAAACTGAATTCACTGCTGTAAAGGTAGACTTTTTCATCGATGATGATTTAATGAACAGTACAACGGAAAAGCCTTACAACTGGACACTCAAACAGCATTTCTTTGGTATATGTACAATTAAAGCAGTAGCATACGACAGCGAAGATAACACAATTAGCGATCAAATCGATGTTCTGATACTTAACTTTGGTTTATTTACCAACAAGATTGGTGATAACAGCAGATTGAGACTTAGATAAAATTCTTCAAAATTAGGGAGATACTCTCCCCTTCAAATTTCTTAATTTTTCTTTTTTGATTTATATTTATAATTTTATTTGAGAATTACCGTTAGATTAAAATAGTTATTTTTGTATGCTATTACAGGTAATTGGAAGTATTTATATAGTAGTAAATATATAAATGCCGTGCCCTATATAGAGACAATTTATTGGGAGGAAATGAAAAATGAAAACTAAAATTGGGATAAGTTTAGTTTTGACGCTGTTGATGATCGCATCTACTTTTACGACCGTAAATGCTATACAACTCCAGAAAGAAGAGCAAACTTCGTGTCCACCAGGAAGCATAGATTTTACAAAATCAGTCTGGGATTCAGATTCGCAATCGTGGGTTGATAGTATAGAAAATGTACTGATTGATACAACCGTACGTTTTAACATTTCATTGACATATCATAAAAATCCACAAAACCCGTGCGAGTGGACACTTCATACTATTGTAATTAGTGATATATTACCCGAATGTTTAGAATTTGCAGATAATGTCTTTTTCTTTAACGCACCTGAAATCCAAGAGGAAATAGTTGATAACGTAGTAACATGGGATTTCACGGAGTCAGGTCAGTCCTTACAAGATGGCGAGACCATGACTATTGAATTTGATGCAACTGTTGTACAAAGCGAGGAAAATGAAAATATCGCAACAGTTACTGCTAGCGAGTGTTATCATTACAATCATTCTGCAGAGGATAGCGCATGGGTGTATGTTTATGTGCCTCCATCATTAGAGTTCAAAAAAGAAGTATATGATCCGGATTCACAATCATGGGTTGACGTACTCGATGGCGTAGAGAAAAACGTACCAGTAGAATTCAAAATAACGATTACATATGTTGGATATGGTGACATAGATTGGATGAAATGCATGATTGTGGAAGACAAATTGCCGGAATGCTGCCTTGAATACATTTCTGGTAGTGAAGTATTTACTTATCCTAACGAAGAGCTATTTCAAGATCCTGACATAAATGTAGAAGATCTTAAAAATATCACATATGACTGGTCAAACAAGATGTTCAACTTATACAGAGGAGAAACAATTATAATACAATTCAAAGCAAGTGTTGTTGAATATTGCTATGCAACGGTCGAGAACTGCGCATGTGTTGACATGTGGAGTTGCGTAGGTTGTCCTGACCCAGTCCATCTCTATGGCCGCGACTGCGCAACAGTAAACTGCTATCCACCTGAAACGACATTTAACAAGTATGTTAAAGACACACAGACGGGCGAGTGGACAGATTACACAGAGCAATTCGTAAATCAAGACGTAACCTACAAAATTGAACTCATCTACTATGGCAACTATGCCCTCAATGATGTAAGAATCGTTGACAATCTACCATTTATTACCAGCTATAACAATTCAGCAAACATTGAACCAACTGATGTTTCTGAAGATGGACGAACAATATGGTGGAATCTGACAGAACCAGTTGTGGATGGAGTACCTCTAGTGATTACTTTTAACGCATATGTATGGGGTAGCACTGGAGATTGTCCAAAATGCGGTATTAATTATGCAGAATATACAGCAATTGAAAGTGAAACTCAGACTCCATTCAGTGGAAGTGATACTGCAGAGATAAAAACTAAATATCAAGAAACACCACCACCTGAGCCATTGATACAACTTGAGATAACAAGACCCAAAATGATATTTATCGGTAAGGTATGTGCTCTTATAACAAACACAGGTGAGAAAGATGTCTCTGTTAATTGGAATATAACTCTAAATGCAGGAATACGCAAAAAAGTCTATTCTACCGAAGGAACAATCGATCTGCTAGAAATAAACTTGGCTAAACAAGTATGTACAGGCAAATCATTCGGACGCACAGCCATAAAATTAAAATTCGGCAAAATAACTGGAACAGTAACTGCCAGCGCTGAAGACTATACCACAGCGGTAACCTTCTCAGGAATTATCTTGGGAAGACTGATAATCATCACAAAATGGCAACCAATACCTGAAGGGGAATAAAACTCCTCTTTCTCTTTTTTATTTTTAAAAAAGTTTATTTTCTCATAAACATCTCATTTTAGTGATATTTTCATGGATGAAAAAACTAGAATAGAAAAAGATATCACAATGTTTGAAGAAAATCTTCGGACACTAGAAGGAGAAAGATTAACAAAAAAACAAGAGAAAACTGTCGAGCTTGCAAAACAGTATTATGAGGATTCTAAGTATTATCTGGGAAAAAAGGATTATTTTACCGCCTTTGGCTGTATAAATTATGCACACGGATTGCTAGATGCAATAATAAAGTTTTAATTGAATAGAATCTTGATATCTTCAAAGGGTTTAACACCAAGTTTTTTATTAGCGTTACCTTGATTTAAAGCAATTTCAAGCAAATTGCTACTACCGACAGTTGCAAGGATCTCTCCATCTTTAACAAAATTATATGATTTAACAAAAGGTATTTCCAGTTGTTTGTCACCAAGGAATAACATTATTCTTTTGTCATAACTGAGGACTTGTTTTAATCTGATTCCATCGATGTTCGTAATAATATTGCCAAAGCTATCGATATAAATTATTTTTCCAGTTGCTGTTTTGTCAGTTATCTCATAGTTTCCAAAATCCAAATCAACAAAATCAGTAATGATTGGACCTATCTGTTCAAATAATATACCATTTAATATATGTGCCGCAACAGGGGCAAAAACATCTCTACCATGAAATGTATTCGATACGGAGTTTAGCGTCAGATTTTGGTTGGCGATTTCATAAACAGTAAAATCTCCTAGGCGTTTGGCCGCAGGAATAAGAATGCCATTATCAGGACCTACCAGTATCTGTGTTCTTGTTGTAACGACTATGCCTCTCCTTGCTGTGCCCACTCCAGGGTCAACAACCGCCACGTGAACTGTCCCAACTGGAAAATAAGGAACTGAAGTACGAAGGATGAATGCACCTTCTGAAATGTTATGGGGCGCTATATCATGAGTTATATCAACAATTGTAGCATCAGTCATGGATAATGCTACTCCTTTCATTTGTGATACGTAACTGTTATTGCTACCAAAATCCGACAGTAACGTCATCAATTTCATCTTTGATTCTCCTCGGCAACTTGGATATAGGTTCTGCTATTTTAAAATAGATAGTAATTTTTTATTTCCCAAAATTTTGGCAAAAGTATTTATGTTAGTACTATACATATTATATTGGGATGAACACGTGGGATCAAAGGAAGACAAAAAAGACATGGACGTTTTAGCCGAAATTTGGGAGGCGGATGAAAATAAACCTCTCATTTGTCCAAATTGTGGTCACAATATGATAGTTGTTCAATTAGATCCAATACAAGACGACGAAGAGGCATATGTTCCATATGATACAATTATCGAATGCTCTTACTGCGATCATAAGATAAGAGCAGAGTCATTTTCAATTTTAGGGGGCGTCAGGAGTTACGATTCAAAAAAAGTAGAAATTGCCAGCTGGTCCCCGAGTGGCAGCAGGGTTGTTTCTCGCTATGAACATATGCTTGATTTGGATTTACTTGAAAAGTTGAAAAAATCAGGCGAACTAAAAGAATTTTTAGTGGTAAACAAAAGGGCAATCCAAGTAATAGGATAAAGTTTCTTAAGTGTACATCATACCGTCGTATTCTTCACTATCTTTTATTTTTCCTTCCTGATGAAGTTTGATAAATTTTTGCCTTTTTCTTCCAACAAAACTAAAGTCATGTCTTAATAAACGTACGTATGTTTTATCCGAAAGAGGTTCTAACCGCACTATTCTTTTTATTTGTAACTTCTTTAAAACTCTTAAAACCACAAGCTCAGATAGTTTTAATTTGTTCTGGATTTCCTCAACAGTTATTGGATAGGCTTTCTGTAAAAGTTTTATAATTCGTTCTTCAAGCGTACCATAATTAATCTCTATCATGGTTCAACATTTATCGTAAAGCTCGTATGCTCTTGCACCACGACTGTCGCTGTTGAAAAGTTTAACGACGTCTTTTCTCATCTCTTGAGGATATCCATCCGGAAACTCAATGCAGCCTTTGCATATATCAGAACCTATTGTTCTTTTTAAATCCTCAATAGTGGTATAAGCTAATGAATCAGCACCTATCTCTTTTGCAATCTCTTTCCATGTTTTTATTCTGTCACCCTTATCACATGCAATGAATTCTTTCTTGCTACGCATGTCAATTCCAAGATAGCAAGGCGCTATGAGCGGTGGGCAACCAATTCTTACATGAACCTCTTTTGCACCTGACTTTCTGAGACCAGCTATCAGTTTACGAATATTTGTACCACGGACGATAGAATCATCGATCAAAACAACACGTTTGTTTTCAAGAACTGGGCGTAAGAACGAAAGCCCTTCCTCAACAACCTTATCTCTGCTCTCTTGAGTTTGCTGGATAAATGAACGTTCGTCCTTATCTTTCATTATTCCCTCATCCAGTGGTATTTTAGATTCCATGGCGTAGCCTGTTGCATAATGTCGTCCTGACTCTGGAACTGGAACGATAATATCAGCCCTGACAGGATAATCTCTTGCAAGTCGACGACCTAACTTAAAACGAACATCATGGATAGAGCGACCATTTATCGAAGAATCGGGTTTTGAAAAATACACAAATTCAAACATGCATGGTTTTTCTTTTTTCTTTATCATCTGTTTTTCGGAGATATTTCCCTCAGCATCAATTATTATAACCGATCCGCCAGGAATATCCTTAACGTATTCAAAATTAATTTTCTTAAAAACACGGGTTTCTGAAGTAAGACAATACATCCCATCAGATTTTCCAAGAACCAACGGTCTTATTTTATATGGATCGGTCATAGCAAAAAGATAAGGGTGCTCGCCAGAATCAGCAACAAACAAGGCTGAGTAGGCTCCCTTTGTAGTTTTCATTAAATGTTTACAAGAATCATAAATTAAATCGACACTTAATTCCTTCTTATAAAGCATATCGGCCAGGGGTAACAATAAACATTGCACATCGCAGGCTGTTCTTGGTTTTCTATTAGTTGTTCTATTTAGTTCCACACAGTTGTATATATTCCCATTATGAACGCACGCTAAAAACGGATTTACTAAATATTCTGGCTGGGCATTAAGTTTGAGTGATTGAACATCATCAAGCCCTGCTGTCGAGTATCTTGTATGACCTAATCCAACATTTCCTGGAACATCGACCTTTTTTTCTTTGTCAAAGACTTCCCTGACTAGACCTGAGTCTTTCGTAACATGTATATTTCCATCATAGATAAGCATTCCAGCTGATGATTGCCCGCGATGCTGAACAGCAAACAAACTATGGTAGATCAGTTGAGAAACTGGTTTTCTCCCAATAATACCAACAACACCGCACATTAGCAAAAGGGGGAATGAAGATGCATTATTTATAGGTTTTTTATAATTAATAAAAAATGAAGTTAAAAAAAAATTTATCTGATATTACAATGCTATTTCTTTTTCGATAACTTGGGTGGTAGTTTTAGTTACACCATCCACCATGTGAAGTTTATCGGTAACTTTTAGAAGATCCTGTAGATTTTTCACCTGTGCTCTAACAACTACGTCGTACTCACCTGCAATGATTGAAATTTTAGCAATGTTATCGATTTTTCGCATTTCTTTGATAACCTTGTCTGAATGCCCTGGTTTTAGGTTTATCAGTATATAAGCATTTATCATAATTTCACCTTACTTCACAGGCGCAACGATGCTTTCTTTATAAATTTATTGTTAATGAACGTTTAAAATTTATGATTAAAAGGCCATTTTTATCTGGAGAAATAAGGAAAGATTTAAATTCTAAGATATGCATTCCTGTTGCGGAGGTATAATTATGGCCTTTACACATGAAGGATGGACGTTATATAGCCGAAATGTAAAGCTTAAAGGCGGAAGAAACCAAATAATCTACTTTTTCAGTAAGAAATCACCAAAAAGTGGATCGCCTTGTGACAAGCCAACCAACTACGTCGTTGGTGTAAACAAGAGAACTGGTCTTCCGTATCTCAAAAAGAAGTAAGAATACTTACTTTCTTCACTTCTTTCTTTTTTATTTTTTCTGATTTTGATCAACAAATTTTGATATTAGTGATATAGATAACAACCTAACAAATTATTGTTACAAAAATAACTTTAATTATACTTTGATAACAAAGTAATTGGCTTTTTGTTATAGTGATAACATAAGATTAAAGTGGAATACCGGGAATTATTTTTTCAACAAAAATTTATGGAGGAGTGAAAATGAAAAAAAAAATAATAAATATATTAGTAGCTGGTATCTTTCTTCTGTTAGCATTATCTCCAGTTATTAGTAGCGTGTCGACAAAAAATAGCACTGGTGAAGATGAAGACTGTCTAAAAAATGTAATGGAGCCGTTTTTTAAAACATATTCTGATTATTATCAGGATGTATACACACAACTTGAATTTAAAAAATATAGTCCTGAAATATATGAAAACAAGCCAAATGTTGTATTTTATGATCCTGAGTATGTTATTGTAAAGCTTACTGAGTTTGGTCAAACAGTGAAAATATTTGCTGAAACTGGTTTGTGGCCTGTTGATAACATACCTGAATTAAATTCGCTTTTATACTTCTTAAATAATGGAATGACTGTTGATGAGTTTATTGCTTTGGTTGAGCCTTTAACTGATGTTGAATGGGCTGAATGTAATACATTGTGGGATACAAATTGGATTCCAAATGATCCCTTATTTAATCAACAATGGGCTTTGGATATGATTGATTGTCCTCAAGCATGGGACAAAATTAAAGGATCCGATTCCATAAATTTAGCAATTATTGATTCTGGAATTGATTATAACCATCCTGATCTTAAAAATGTGATAAAGGGACCAGATTATGTAAATCATGATGATGACCCAATGGATGATTATGGCCATGGAACCCATTGTGCAGGTATTGCTGGTGCAACAATGAATAATGGAATTGGTATTGCAGGTGTTGCCGATGTGACTTTGATGGCTGTAAAAGTTATGGATAGCGAGGGATGGGGTAAAACTTGGGGCATTGCAAAGGGTATGATATGGGCTACCTTAAATGATGCATGGGTTATAAGCATGAGTCTTGGGTCTTATTTTCCTTCTTTGTTATTAGATCTTGCATGTGTTTATAGTGTTGCAGAGGGCCCTCTTAAAAATCCTACAGTGGTTGTAGCTGCTGCAGGAAATGAGGGTTTATCAAACCCTTGTTTTCCTGCTCGTTTTAGATCGGTAATTTCAGTTGGGGCAGTTGGTCAAAATTATCAACAAACATCATTTACAAATAAAGCTTTTATTTATGCACCTGGCGAGGATATATTATCAACGTTTCCAGGTAATCAATATGTCCCATATTCTGGGACATCAATGGCTTGTCCTCATGTAGCTGGTGTTGCTGCTCTTATTTGTCTGCAACATAATACTCGTAGTTTTATAAAAGTAAAAGTTATATTAGATTTAACAGCAAAAAATGATGTAGTAAATGCTGCACTTGCAGTAAGTAAAACACGTAATGCACATTGTTTTAATCTGTTAAGGGCAGGGTTCTTATTCAAATTATTTTCTATTTTAATAGAAAAATATGTTAATCTAGATAATCGTATGTAAGTATTGACGGAGGGAAAATATGAAAAATAAGATAATTGTTAAATTGCTAGTATTTGGAACAATATTATTATTTGGAGGAAGTATCATACCATGTATTGAAGCAAACGAAAATTTTGTAAAAAATGAAGTCCCAATTAATAATAATGAAAATAAACTTGAAAGAAGTCAAGGAATTCCTTCTATTTATTTTGTGTCGGTGTTAATAGATTATTTACCAGATAATTGTTATGATTATAAATTTGGATTACCATTATTTCATATGCCAAAAACAATTGTTTCTGATTTTATTTTAAATACGTATGAAGGGCAAGGGACTGTCCGTATTACTAAAATTGGTGGTCCAACACAAGAATATAATTGGCCTACAGAATGTAGTTTTCTGACAATTAAAACTTTTGTTGGCTTTGGATTATTTATTGGTAGAGGTTTTGCTTTTTATGAGACATCTAATGGGAATGCATTATCAATAGAGGGTTTTGCTATAGATGTTACATGTTTTTAAAAACGTAATTTAATCCAAGATTTTTTCAATAGGAGGATTTTTGGTCTAAAAATTTTTTATATTTAATTTTAGAATAGTTACTTATGCACTGTAACCACCGATTTTCAAACTAGGGTCTCCAAATAGAGCCCATTGTTGCACCATCTTAACATCCATCTGTGCCTCGTCACCCAAAAATATGTTTAGGTAACCAGTAAGTGTTTCTCCATGATTTACACCTAGCATATCACTATTTTCTTTTCCATAAAGTTCAAAGAAACGAAGCTCAAGCCATCCATCTAGAATTTCAAGGTAATCAGGTACAGAATTGTTATCTATATCCCCATCACCATGTGTTCCTAAACCAGTATTTGAAATAGTTGCAATTGCCCCTCCACCAACTTTTCTAGTTAAAATTTCACTCCAGCACTCAGGTATCCAAGTTGAATGAGAACGAGCATTCTTGAAATCCTTAAGAAGATTCAACACAGTTACATCGAACTCTCCATTGTGACAGCCGCCAACTACTGTGATAGGAAGTTTACCTAAGTTCCAAAGAAAAGACATATCCGCGATATTATACCCGGTAGCCCATTCTGTACCATTTGGAGAATAATGCGTGCTCCAAGTAGCAGGACTTCCATGACCACAGAAATAGACAAATCCTGCGCCTTTATTCACTGCTTTGTTCACAGTTTTTCTGTTAATATCCTGGCCTTCTCTTGCATATACTCTGACCGGATTAAAACCAGGCATTAGTTCCACTGTTTTTTCAGAGATGATCTCCCCTTCATTATAATGATTAGTATCATTGTAAGAATCTCCTGCTACTAAAATCAGGTTATTGAACCATTGTTTATCTTTATTAGAAACTTTTTCGTAGTTGATTATTTTGTTTACCATCGTTTTAACTTCAAAGGTATTCCTACATGGGAGGCGACCAAAGTAGACATCGGGATATAAGTCCATTTCTTCCTTGAAAGTATCGTTCCATACAGAAAAATCGTTATCGTTGTTTGAATCCCAGCTTGAAAAATTGCCCTTCGAATCATATATATCTGCGAAGTATAAATCACTGATAAACGATTGCTCGGGATACTCCTGCTCATCTATAGGTATTACTTTACTATAACGCGCAGGTAGATTCCATGAAAAAGACTGCCCCTTTCTTCCACCGACAAGTAACACGTATTTAATTCCCGATTCTTCAATTGCTTGCTTGATAAACAATTTTATTTTTTCAGCGTCATCACGTCCAGATATGATATTATCATAAACATAATCTAATGAAACAAGGCTTGTTCGAACACCGAACTTATTCTTATGATCAACAAGTGGCTGAAGTGATTTAGTAAATGCTGAGGGGGCTAATATCAAGAGATCACAGGCATCGTTGTCTTTCAAAATTGGTTCTTGAGGTTCTTTATAACTAATATTTATTGTGATAGTTTGAATAAACTGTACTTGGTTATCTTCTGGGAAATATCTCACAGGATAAACTCTCAACACAAAAAATGTTGTATGTTCTCCATAAGACAAACCCCCGCCGGTATGATAAGACACCCAATCTGATGGATAAGGCCCAGAGCTTTCATAGATGCTTTTGTCCATAGGAACTTTTTCAGAGTCTATATTATCATATACTGCTGCACAAAATGCAAGTTTGCCAGGTAGATCAATAATTTGTGGAGTAGAATGTTCATATTCAACAGTTAGTATCTCGGATCCAAATACTAACTCAAAGACAGATATATTAACGGGCAGAACTGGTTTGCCAGGGTTTAAATCAAAAAGAACGTATCTGTTGTGGTTTGTTTCATTAACTCTAACGATCCAATAATCACCATTTTTTACCACTTCAGGGTTAGAAAAGGAGAATTCTAATTCTATGTATTTCGTATCAGATTTAGAATCCGAACAAATAATTTTATTCACATCAGATTCTTTTGCTTGCGACCCAAAAGCAGACGTACAGCTAGATGCAACAAAAAATATTATTAGACCAGTAGCTAGCATCTTATTTATAGAATTTTTATCCATAAGATTTTTACCCCCATTGTTTTGTGGTACAGGATAATTATAGACTATTTTAATATTTTTGACTAGTAACCACCGATTTTCAAACTAGGATCTCCGAAAAGTTGCCACTGCTGAACCATCTTTGTGTCCATTTCATCATTATTACCAAAGAATCTATGCAAATATTCGGTAATAGTCTGACCATAATTTTCGCCAAGGACATCCTTGTGTTCCTGTCCATATAGCTCTAAGAATCGTAGTTCCATCCAACCATCAAGGATTTCAAGATAGTCGTTTACAGAGTTCCTATCTGAATCGCCCATTGCATGAGTTCCAAGTCCGGTGTTGGCTATAGTTGCTATTGACCCGCCTCTCCATTTACTAGTTAGTTTCCATGCCCAACAGCTTTTTGATATATCGAATTTTGCGTTTAAGCATCCTCCAACAACTGTTATTGGGAGTTTGTTTTTGTTTCTAAGAAAGTTCATGTATATTGTATTGTAGAAAGGAATCAACTGAGATTTAGTGAGAGTCGGCGCCCATCCAGTTGCATCAGGAGGATAATGTATTCCCCATGCAGTAGAACCACCGTGACCGCAGAAATAGGCAAACCCTGCTCCACTGTTTAAAGCCTTGTTTATATCTCTGACTAATATTTTATTTTCTTCAGTAGCTATAAGTTTTACTGGTGTAAAATCTGACATTATTTTTGCTGCTTGGTCCATCATTAGCGCCCCTTCGTTTATATGATCTGGGTCTTTCCAATGATCACCTGATACCATGATTATTTTTCTAAACCAGGACTCATCTGCTCTATTTTTCTCATAGTTGATTATTTTGTTTACCACTGTTTTAACTTCAAACTTATTTCTGCAAGCAAGTCTTCCAAGATAGACATCGGGATAGAGATCCATAGCATCCTTCGTATTTCCATCCCATTCAGCGAAAATGCCATTGTTATTAGAGTCCCAGCTACTGAAATCACCTCTAGAATCGTAAATATCTGAGTAGTATAAATCGCTAATAAATTCAGGTTCTATTACTTCTTGTGTTCCCGTTGGTATTAAAACATGGCTGTATCTAATTGGCAAATACCAGTCTGCTGATCGACCTTTCATGCCACCTACCAAGATAACATATTTAATTCCCCAGTTTTCAATTGCTGTCTTGATAAAATATTTAATCTTTTCAGGCTGGTCGCGGCCCATCCAACCCTTGTCATAAACCTCATCAAGTGTTACAAGATTTGTTTTTACTCCCATCTTATTTTTATGATTTACAAGTGGTTGAAGGAGTTTAGTAAACGATGAAGGAGCTATTATAAGAAGGTCGTAGATAGAATTATCATCCAAAATATTTTTAGTAGGTTCTTTGTATTTTATATTTATTTCGAAATGCTGTATGAATTTTAGTTGATTTTCACCGGGTATATATCCAACAGGACAAGTCCTTATTACAAGAAAAGTTTTATGTAATCCGTTTGACAGCCCACCTGAAGTGGAGTAAGTGACATACTCTGGCGGATATAATTCGTTGCTAACGTATATTTCACTGCTAGGATTGGCTTCCAGTACATAAGAGCCAAAGGAGATTTTATTATTAATGTCAATATTTTCCAGTGTTGAGTAATCGTAGCTAAAATCGATTATTTCCGTTCCAAAAGGGAACTCTATGACCGAAAGATTAGCAGGTAACACCGGTCGTCCAATATTTATATCATAAACATCTGACTCGTTTATGTATACACAAGAATAATCTTCAAACTCTTTTACATAGGGTTCAGAAAAAGTAAGATCCATTGTCATGGTCTTGATACCTAATTGAGATAATATATCGTCCTTTTCACTTGGTGCAGTTATCATTTCAGCTTTTTCAGTTATATGCAACCAAAGGAGGGCGACATTCAAACCTGATAATACTACCAATACTACCACTATTAACGTAAGTGTTTTTTTTGATTTCTTTGATGCCATCTCAATCACTCTAACTTTTATTATTAATATATTAAATATATAGGGGTTTATATAAATTTTCTTATTATGGGGCAAAAATAGAGATTTTTAGCTGTTTTTGGCCATAAAGTGTCGATATTATCGACGAAATTTTTGAAGAAAGAACATGTTTATAAGTAAATAAATTATTTGAGAAATAATAGATGGGATGACGTATGGTTAAAATATGTTCAGCATGCGGAGCTAAGAATTTTGATGATGCAATAATTTGTATCGGCTGTGGCGAAAAGCTTAATCAAAAATCTTCAAAAAATATTGACTTCAGAAGTGATTTAACTTTTGATAAACCCCATAAATCCAAAATGAAATTTGTGCTGATAGCTGTTATAATAATAGTTATTCTAGTCCTGGCTTCTTTCTTTATATTAACCCACGTAGGTGTATTTGGAGATAAGGGTAAACTTATTGGGACATGGAAAGGAATCACTCCTGGTTTTTATAATAACACTTTTACTTTTTATTCTAATGACACTTATAGTTTTAGTTTTGGCAATGGTTCTGTAGTCATTTTTGGAAAATATGAGTTAGATAGCAGCGGAAATATATTGTTATATCCTGATTATGGTACGTGGAAACAAACTCTTCCCTATTCTTTTTCTAATGACAGCCAAACTTTAACAATAGGACCCCTTGCTTATACAAAACAATAAAGAAATTGTAGTGTTTGATTTGGAGGAAAAAATAT
>Ga0315294_10002358_pt1 | contig 20667 bp, 13 predicted proteins | sample YL17G13_40_MG_FD_203626 | JGI IMG/M metagenome (GOLD analysis project Ga0315294, IMG submission 203626) | Sediment microbial communities from Yellowstone Lake, YNP, Wyoming, USA - YL17G13_40 | ecosystem: Environmental > Aquatic > Freshwater > Lake > Sediment | place: USA: Wyoming | collected...
CCAGGACTTTGTCCGGCGGAGAGCTGAGGCGTATCGAAATCGCCAACGCCCTGGGTTCAGGGCTCGTGGACTCGCTCTACGTCCTGGACGAACCCACTACCGGGCTTCACGCGAGAGACAGCGAGAGGCTGGTGTCCGTGCTCAAACACATAAGCGGCTCCGGCAACACCGTCATCGTGGTGGAGCACGACCGGGAAGTCGTGCGCTCGGCGGACTGGGCCATCGACCTGGGTCCTCGGGCGGGAAACAGGGGCGGGGAGGTCGTCTACCAGGGCGACACTCAGGGCCTGCTTGAATGCGAGACTTCACTGACCGGGCTTTATCTGAGCGGGAGAGAGAGCGTGCCGCCTCCCAGGAAGCGGCGAAGGCCCGGGACTTACAAGATCGTGGTCAAGGGCGTGCGCGAGCACAACCTCAAGGGCTTCACAGCAGAGATACCTCTTGGTCTTTTCGTCTGTGTCACCGGAGTCTCAGGATCCGGCAAGAGCACCCTGGTCACGGACATCCTCTACCGTCAGATTGCGCTGGAGAAACAGAAGAGCACTCTCAAGCCTGGTCTCCATTCCGGGGTTGCAGGCTCGAATCTCGTCAGCGATGTGCGCCTTGTCGACCAGGCGCCCATAGGCAAGACGCCGAGGTCGAACCCGGTCACATACGTCAAGGCCTTCGCGCCCATACGCGAGTTGTTCGCGTCCACGCTCGAAGCGAGGAAGAGGAAATACACGGCTGGGACCTTTTCCTTCAACGTGCCGGGAGGGAGGTGCGAGACCTGCCAGGGAGCAGGCAGCATAAAAGTCGAGATGTACTTCCTGGCCGACGTCTTCGTGACCTGCGACAGTTGCGGCGGCACGAGGTACAGAAAGGAGATCCTCGACGTGCGATACCGCGGCCGGACCGTCAGCCAGGTCCTCGACCTCACGGTCGACGAGGCGATCTCTTTCTTCTCGGACGCCCCACTTGCCTGCGAGAAACTCTGGACGTTGAAGCGGGTCGGACTCGGCTACCTGACTCTGGGCCAGCCGGCCACCGCCCTGTCCGGCGGCGAAGCGCAGAGACTCAAGATAGCGAGAGAGCTCCTCGAGCCCGACGCAAAGGGGGTCCTCTACTTGCTTGACGAGCCGACGGTGGGGCTGCACCCCGACGACGTGAAGAACCTGGTGGAAGTCCTACACCGCCTGGTGGACAGGGGAAACACCGTGCTGGTGGTGGAGCACAACATCGAACTCATCGCCTCGTGCGATTACTGTCTGGACCTCGGACCGGAGGGCGGAGACGAGGGCGGGAACTTGGTGGCAGTGGGAACGCCGGAAGAGCTTGCCGGGGTCTCCGGTTCTCACACCGGAAAATACGTCACTCGATATCTGGAAGGACTAGGCCGGCGTACCTGAGCCCGATGAGCACGTAGTCGAAGGTGAAGTCGCTGGGCAGTGTCTGGCGGGCCTCTACGAAAAGTCTGACCCTGCTCGCGGAGAATAAGTCGGCACCGATGAACACGCTGGTGGTCGTCGAAGACTTGGACTCGGAGATGTTCCCGAAATCGCCCAGGTTGGCCCAAGAATAAAGATAGTTGAGGCTGGGCCCGGCAGAGACGTAAGGCCTCAGACCCAGCGTTCCTCCGACGGGGTTGGGGGTTGTGAGTTTGACGAGCAACGAGACAGAACCCACCGCCAGCCCTATCTGGTCTCGATAAGCTCCGTACCCCGATACTCTTCCGTTCACGCTCGCGAAGGGAGGGAGGGTCCCCCTGTACAGGCCGAACTCGCAGTATCCGTTTGCCGCGTAATCGTAGAACCCTCTTGGAACGGCAATCCCGCCAGCCAGCTCGAGGCAGAGCGCCGGAGGCGCGGCCAGCAGGGCCGCAAGCAAAAGCGCGGCTGGAAGGACGGATTTGAGCCGGAACCGCTTGGTCCTGCGCCCGCCGCGAGAACACTCCTTCCTTGAGCGCCGGGCGTCCCCTCTAGCGGTCAACGATGATGTCACCATAGGCGACGTCTCCTCCCGCCTTGAAGTAGGCGCGATAAACGCCGTCAGGCACGACGGCGCCCCTGCTGTCAGTCAGTTCCCAATACACGTAATAAGTCCCAGGAAGCTTCCTCTCTCTCACCAGATCTATGATCAACTCGGCCCCAGGCGAATAAACGGAAAAGCTCACGTCGCTTTCGGCCGTCAGCGAGTATTGTATGCACAAGGGACCGGACGTCGGGTTGTCACCTGTGCAGATGCCCACCCCTTCGGGAGGCGGAGCGTACTGCGGCGCAGGAGACGGCGCAATCCCACAACCCGCGCACACCGTCCATTTCTCAGGATTTGAGGGGTCAAAGAAATCGGGCGGATCTATCAGATTCTCCTTCTCGCAGGAGCAGAGGACAAAGAAAAGCAGAAAGCCGGCAACGAGCGAAAGGGCGAGCAGCTTTTCATAGCGAGCAGGCAAGTACTTCTCCTCGGCGGCGCAACGTCTGCGGCGAGAGTGGCGCGGTCGACAAAAAGGAGGAAGTTCCCCACCGCAGTGTGCTTTCGGCAGCCCCGAAACCTCGCCTTGTGAAGATAGCCCGCTTGACAAGTTAGGCTCAAGCGCTGAAAGATCACGCCCTAGGCAGGGAACTCCGCTTCGCTAACACTAGAACGTTAACAGACGGACGAAAAACCTGTCAACATCAAAAAAGGGACGGCTCGCGTGGGCCGGAACGTTCATCGGATGGCGTTTGGTGCTTTGCGCACAAGTCGTGCCGAGGACGGCGTCCGGCGTCTCGTCGAATGGTCTCCGCAGAGTCGTTCCGGGGGGTCGCTTTTCCGGGTCTTGTCGAGTCTGGTGAGCCGGCGACTATCATCATGCGCTTGAACTCCGAACGGCCATGTGGCAAACTCCGTTCGGTGCGTTTTCCCGGGTAAAACAGGTGTCTCTTCAGGGAGGTCTGCATGAACATCCTGGTCACTGGGGGCGGGGGCTACATCGGCAGCGTGGTAGTCGAGCTGCTCATCAGGAAGGGGCATTCTGTGGTCGTGTTCGAGAACTTCTCGACCGGGCACAGAATGGCCATAGAACCGTCGGCTAAGACCGTCGCAGGCGACTTGGCCGACGCCTCGGAAGTCGAGAGGCTGTTCAGCGAAAACATGTTCAATTGCGTGATGCACCTCGCCGGAGACAGCCTTGTCGAAGAGTCAATGCGACTGCCTGAGAAGTATTACTGGAGCGGGCTGGTCTCCGGGCTTACTCTATTGACCACGATGGTCAGGCACGGCGCAAAGAGAATCGTGTTCTCCTCCTCGGCGTCGGTTTACGGCGACCCAGAGTCCGTGCCCATCCCGGAATCCGCGCCGACCAGACCGCAAAGCCCCTACGGCGAAGTGAAGCTCGCGTTCGAACGGATGCTGCACTGGTTTCAGGTTGCGCACGGTGTGAGCTACATCTCTCTCAGATACTTCAACGCGGCGGGCGCCACAGAAGCCCACGGCGAACACCACACTCCGGAGACACACCTCATCCCGCTGGTGCTCAGAGCGGCCATGGGTCAACTCGAGGCCGTGGACGTCTTCGGCACGGACTATCCGACGGAAGATGGCACCTGCGTGAGGGACTACGTGCACGTCGTCGACCTGGCGGAAGCTCACGTTCTCGGTCTGGAGGCTCTGCTCCGGAACAAGACGGGGGTCTTCAATCTCGGCAACGGGAACGGTTATTCGGTGAAGCAGGTGCTCGCTGCGGCCGGCCAGGTCACGAAAGTCGACATCCCGCAGCGGAACGCCGGTCGCCGGAAGGGAGACCCGGCGCGGCTCGTGGCGAGCTCAGAGAAGGCCATGAGCGAGTTGGGGTGGAGGCCGGCCCACGCTTCGCTGCACGAGATGATTGAGAGCGCCTGGGACTGGATGAAGGCCTTTCCCACGGGCTATTCTGAATGAGGCCGAGGGCGACTCGCCTGCCCCCAAGGAGCGTTTGAATGGAAACCATCGACGTCAGCAGCCACTCTCGGACTGAGATGATTGACATCACGACACAGGTCGCAGAGTGCGTGCGGAAGTCGGGTGTGAAGGAAGGGCTCTGCACAGTCTGGGTCCCTCACACCACCGCAGCAGTCACGGTGAACGAAGGGGCCGACCCCTCGGTCAGGAGAGACGTGCTGAACACGCTCAATGAGCTCATCCCATTTGAGGCAGGTTACCGACACACCGAGGGGAACTCTGCCGCCCACATCAAGTCGAGCGTCGTGGGGGTATCGCTGTCGATTCCCATAGTGAACGGAAGCCTTCTTCTCGGCACCTGGCAGTCGATCTTCTTCTGTGAGTTTGACGGACCACGCAGGAGAAAGGTGCACGTGACGGTGACGGGGTAGCAACATGGATCTGTTTGCCTCTGATGCCAAGCCCGCAGGGAGGCCGTTCGCGCCCCTGGCAGACAGGATGCGGCCTCGCACTTTTGAGGAGTTCGTCGGGCAAGAACACGTGGTGGGGCACGGCAAAGTCCTCCGGAAGGCCATAGAGAACGACGAGCTGCATTCGATAATACTCTGGGGGCCGCCGGGAACGGGCAAGACCACGATCGCCCGCATAATCGCCGGCATGACGGACTCACAGTTCATCGCTTTCAGCGCCGTGACCTCCGGGGTGAAAGAAATCAGGGAGGTCATAGCGAGGGCCACTGTCGAGAGACAGCGCTCCGGCAGGAAGACGATTCTCTTCGTGGACGAGATTCACAGGTTCAACAAGGCACAGCAGGACGGCTTCCTGCCGCACGTGGAGAACGGGACGCTCGTGCTCATAGGAGCGACCACAGAAAATCCATCCTTCGAGGTGATTTCCGCTCTGCTTTCGCGCTCCCGAGTTTTCGTGCTCTACCCACTGAGCGTGCCTGAGCTCAAGACCGTCGTGGAGAGGGCGATCGCTGACGGAGAAAGAGGGCTTGCTTCGCTGAATCCGGTCGTGGAGGAAGAGGCCCTCAGTTTTCTGGCTCACACTTCGGGAGGCGATGCCAGGGTGGCGCTGAACGCCCTGGAGCTCGCGGTGATGACTACTGAGCCGGGCGCCGATGGGAAGCGCAGTGTGAAGCTCGCTGACGCCCAGGAGGCCATGCAGAAGCGGGCACTGCTGTATGACAGGGAGGGCGAGGAGCACTACAACATTATCTCTGCTCTACACAAGAGCCTCAGGGGTGGCGACGTGGACGCGTCACTTTACTGGTTGGCGCGGATGCTGGAGGCGGGCGAAGACCCTCTCTATGTGGCCCGCCGTCTCGTGCGCTTTGCGTCCGAGGACATCGGGAACGCGGACCCGCAGGCCCTGGTATTAGCAGTGGCAGTAAAGGAGGCGGTGCACTTCATCGGAATGCCTGAGGGCTCAACTGCGCTCGCACAGGCGGTCGTCTACCTGGCCACCGCCCCGAAGAGCAACGCGCTCTACACCGCCTATTCGGCAGTTAAGAAAGAGGTGGAGGAAGGAGAGAACCCTCCGGTGCCGCTCCAAATAAGGAACGCGCCGACTGCCCTCATGGAAGGGCTCGGCTACGGCAAGGACTATCTCTATCCGCATGATTTCCCCGGCAAGGTCGTTAACCAGAACTACCTGCCGGAGTCCCTCGAGGGCAGAAGCTACTACCACCCCACTGATTCTGGATTCGAATCCGAGATAAAGAGGCGGATCGAGGAGTGGCGCAAGAGGCGCGAGGCCCTGCGCAAGCCGAAGTCACGTCCAGAGTAGCTTCTGAGCCCAACCCTGTGAGAAGCCCAGCTCCCTCATCTTCTTGAGTGCGCGGCCGTACTCCGCGCGGGTAACCCGTCTGTCGAGAGGCGGCGTGGACTCGGCCCTGTGGGCAGGGAAGTACTGGGCCATGAGGCTTATGAAGCTGTCCGTTGAGACTTCCCTGGCTATGAACTCCAGCGTTTCCTCGGTGCCGCTTATCGACTCGGGCAGGACCAAGAGCCTGATAACGAGACCTCTCACTCCCACGCCCTCTGCGTCCATGGCGAGGTCGCCCACCTGCCCGTGCATTTTCTTTATGGCCGGCCTGTTGTGCGCGGCGTAGCCAGGCGCCCCGGAGTACTTGAGACCCATCTCGTCACTGGCGTATCTCATGTCCGGCATGTAAATGTCCACGACTCCGTCCAGCAGCCTCAGGACTTCTATGAGCTCGTAGCCGCCGGTGTTGTAGACGAGAGGAAGCGCCAATCCCTGCTCGGCAGCCAGCACCAGGCCCGAGAGAATCTGCGGCATGTAGTGCGTCGGTGTCACGAAATTGATATTATGACAGCCCCTCGACTGAAGCGAGAGCATCATTCCGGCGAGTTCTTCCTCGGTGACCTCGTTGCCGTGACCCAGCTGGCTGATGGGATAGTTCTGGCAGTAGATGCAATTGAGGTTGCAGTTGGTGAGGAAGATGGTGCCGGACCCCCGAGTGCCGGAGATGGGGGGCTCTTCGCCGAAGTGCGCGTTGTAGCTCGAGACCATGGGTGTCTGCCCCGCGCCGCACACGCCGAGCTCGCCCTTGGTCCTGTCCACGCCGCACTTTCTCGGGCACAGTGAGCAGGAACGCAGCAGCTCTTTGGCTTCTCTCGCGCGAGCTTTGAGGCTTCCATCCTCCAGAAGCTTAAGGTAAGATGGATAGTTGAGAGACAGGGTTCTACCTCCTTGGGAAGCATCTCTGGAAAGGCCATCCGGGAAAAGCGATTATAGCAGGCGCACAGGCGCTCCTTCAAGGCGCCGGTCATTATGCGCAGGGTTTGAGGCGCACGTCGTCTCATTGGCATGATCTGACTGACATGAGCACACAACACGAATTCGTACATCTTCATCTTCACACCGAGTACAGCCTTCTCGACAGCATGTGTCGGATAGGTCCGCTCATGGATGCGGTACTTCAGCGTGGTATGAATGCCGTGGCGATGACGGACCACCTTTCCTTCTTCGGAGTTGTGCCGTTCGTCAAGGAGGCGCAGGCCCGGGGTGTCAAGCCGATCGTCGGTTGCGAGCTCGAGATTGTTGGACTCGCGGCCACCGACAAGGAGCGGCCGGTCGAAAAGGATCGGCAGACTGAGAAAGAGCGTCCGGCGACGAAGGAATGCCAGCCTGGCAAGACGGCCGCCCAGCGTAACTTCCACATCGTGTTACTTGCAGAGAATAATGAAGGTTATGGCAATCTGCTCAAGTTGGTTAGTAAGGCACTGACCAGAGACGATGCCCTCCGGGGTTGCGTGACGGCAGAGGAGGTATCGGTTCTGAGAAAGGGCCTCGTGGCCCTGAGCGGCTGCCCGCGCTGTGAGATCGCCACGACGTTCTTCAAGAAGGGAGTGAAACCCGCTGCCCGGCTCGTATCTTCATACAAAGAGCTCTTCGGAAAGGGCAACTGGTTTCTGGAGCTCTCGAGGCACGGCGCGGACAGGGAAGCTGAATTCAACGCGTTTCTCATCTCCCAGTCGGCGGTCCAGGACATTCAGCTTGTAGCCACCAACGACGTACACTACCTGGACAAGGCAGAAGCTCCGGCACACGAGGTGCTGCTGGCCATACAGACCGCCACTCATCTCGGGGACCCGGATCGAGTGAAGCTGGGTTCCCACGAATACTACCTCAAGAGCGCCGACGAGATGCGTGAGCTGTTCAAGGACGTGCCCTCGGCTGTCGCTCTCACCTCCGAGCTCGCTGGGAGATGCCGGGTGAACTTCGCGTTCGGCACTCCGCACCTGCCCAACTTCGAGATCTCGCCTGGCCAGACTGCGCGGAGCTACCTCAAGATGAAGTGTGAACTAGGCCTCAGGGAGCGCTTTCCGGAGGAGAAACGGGCCGAGGCGCGAGAGCGGCTGGAGCGCGAGCTCAACGTCGTAGCCGACAAGGGACTTTCCGGATACTTCCTTGTCGTGTGGGACCTGGTGCGTTTTGCGCGGTTCAAGCGGATACCCGTGGGTCCTGGCAGGGGTTCCTCCGTGGGGAGCCTAATCTCGTACTGTCTGGGCATAACTGAGGTCGATCCCATCAAGTACAACCTTATATTCGAGAGATTCCTCACCAGGGAGCGCTCGGGACTTCCAGACATCGACGTGGACCTCTGTCACAAATGCCGGGACGACGTCATCCAATATCTCATCGGAAAGTACGGTTCCGAACGCGTCGCCCACATAGCCACGCTCGACACCCTGGCGCCGCGGAGTGCCGTCAGGGACGCGGGCAGGGCCCTCGGCATTGACGATAACGTCATCGACAGAGTCGCCGGCGCCATCCCCGGGGGCTTCATTGACACAATAGAGGACGCACTCCGCGAGTCAGTTTCGCTCTCACGGATTTACGACACCGACGAGAGAGCCAAGCGACTGATGGACAGCGCCAGGGCGATTCAGGGGCTTCCCAGGCATCCCTCTGTTCACGCCGGCGGGATCCTGATCACCGACGCGCCCCTCACCAAGTACGTGGCCCTCCAGAAGCTTCACAGCGGAGAAACGATAGCCCAGATAACCAAGGATCCGATTGACGAGCTCGGACTGCTCAAGATCGACCTCCTGGGTTTGAGGTTCCTCACGGCGCTCCACGAGGCCGCAGAGCTGGTGAGAAAGCACAGAGACGTTAAGCTCGAGGTCGCTTCCATACCGGTGGACGATCCCGTTACGTACGAGCTCATCGCTTCCGGCAACACGCACGGCGTGTTCCAGCTCGAGAGTGCCGGCATGCAGGACCTCCTGAGAAAGCTCAAGCCGGAGCGGTTCGAAGACATCGTGGCCGTGATCTCGCTGTTCAGGCCGGGTCCGATAGGAGGAGGACTTCTGGACAGGTACATCGCGCGCAGGCACGGTCGCGAGGAGATTAGCTACCCGCATCCGCTCCTCGATCCGGTCCTAAGGGAGACCTACGGCGTCATCCTCTATCAGGAACAGGTCATGGAAGTGGCGAAGGTGCTCGCTGATTTCACCATGGAGGAGGCGGACGTCCTCCGCGCCGCTATCACAGGCCGGAAGCCGGCTCAACTCGCCGCCATGAGGCACAGATTTGTGTCGGGAGCCATACAGAAGGGAGTCGAGATGGAGACAGCGGAGAACGTGTTCGAGCTGCTTCTCCATTTCGGACGATTCGGCTACAACAAGTCTCACAGCGTCGCATTTGCCCTGACGACCTACCGCTGCGCTTACATGGTGGCCAACTACACGAGCGAGTATGTGACCACTCTTCTGAACAACAATTTTGGCTTTGTAGAACGGATGCGCAACTACATGGCCATCGCACGCGAGAGAGAGGTCGAGTTCTTCCCGTGTGATGCGAACAAGAGCGATGCCGAGTTCAAACTGGAAAACGGGTCCATCAGAGCGGGACTGGCAGTCGTGAAGCACGTGGGGGAAACGAGCGCCCAGGCCATAGTCGCGGAGCGAGAGGCAGGCGGCGAGTTCGGCTCCTTCAGCGATTTCTGTGCGAGGACGAGGGACACGCTCAACAGGCAGGCCGTCGAGAGTCTCATAAAGGCGGCGGCGCTCGATTTCACAGGCCTCAAGCGCTCTCAGATGTCCGCGGTTCTGAATCAAGTCCTCAAAGCCGCATCAGACGAGGCCGCCGGCGTGAGCGTGGCAGAGTCCGGGCAGTTCGAGCTCGGGCTCAGGATGAAAAGGAGAACCGACGAGCTTATCGAGATACCCGACATGGACGAGTGGCCCCAGGACCAGCTCCGCGCCAAAGAGTGGGAAGTGACCGACCTTTTTATAAGCGAGCATCCGCTTCGCGACAGGGCGAGTCTCCTCAAGCAGATGGGCATTCTCTCGGTCGAGCAAGCGCTCGCCGCTGAGGACAAGGCTCGCGTGTCGGTCGCCGGAATACTGTCAGAGTACAGAAGAGTGCGTGCGAAGACCGGCAAGCCGATGGCCTTCCTCACGCTTCGCGACGAGACCGGAGTCATAGAGGTCGTCATCTTCCCGACGGTCTTCGAGCGGCTGGCGAGGGGCGAGCACGGGAAAACGAAGACGCCGTCAATAAGCCTCACCAGAGACGAGCCGCTCGTTGTGACCGGCAGGATACAGATTCAGGAAAATGCAAAGGTAATCTGCGACCACCTCGAGCCGTTGGAAACGACCCAGGGACGGTTTTACGCCACCGGTACTCTGGAACTGAGTCTGCGAGAGGGTTTCAAGAACTTCTCGAAACTCAAGAACGCGCTTCTCTCCGCCCCCGGTAACTCCGAGGTGAAGATAGAATGGACGCAGGCCGACCTATCCTTCGCGGAGGAGGGGCGGGCGGAGATAGAGTCTCTCAAGAGACACAAGGTCCAGTTGAGCGACGAACTGCTTGCAGGCGTCGAGAAGATAGTGGGAAAGGGTAACGTGCGCGTGCATTCGGCAGGGCGCGTCCAAGACGGCGAATAGGCCGCTCCTCAGTTCTTGTGATTCCTCAGCCTCCCCAAGCGCGATCGGCTTCGCCTCCGCCGGCACGTCTGCCACAGTGTCCGGGAGAACCGACCGCCAGTTGACATCCCGAGCCGACTTCTGCTAGATTGAGGCGCGCTCGCTCAGCGAGCCATTTCTTTGCGTCCCCATCGTCTAATCGGTTAGGACACCGCCCTTTCAAGGCGGCAACAGGGGTTCAAATCCCCTTGGGGACGCCAATTTGCTTTGTCGTACCCATGCACTAGGATGTCCTCGTGCGGGCACGCAGAGTCGGCCATCGGGCTGCCACCACAAGACCGACCGGTCCATCAGCGTCCCTCGCACCCAGAAACTGTCTTGACAGGTGCCTAGGATCGTTTCATCATTATTGCGCACGAGGCAATAATGATGAAACGAAAGCTCACCTCTGGTCTTGGTCCTCAAGAGGCCGAACTCATCGCCACTCTCGGCAGCAGCGGTCTGCGCGTATTCACCGTGTCCGCGGCAGCCCGTCTGCTGAATGTGAGTACCCTCCGTGTCTCGCAGATCATCCACAGACTGATAGAGAAGCGCAAACTCCTTCGGATTGAGAAGGCGAAGTACCTTGTAATTCCACCCGAAGCTTGGAAGGCCGGGGAATACACCGAAGAGGGCGTCGTCATCGCTTCACAGTTGATTTCTCCGTATTACGTCAGTTACTGGACTGCGCTGTCGTTCTACGGTTGGACAGAGCAGCAGTCAAGAACGATCTTCGTTGCTTCAACGAAGTCAAAGCTCCCCGTTGAAGTCCAAGGCATAACCATTCGTTTCGTGAAGCTCAGGTCGGCGCGCTTCTTCGGATTTGAGCAGCACTGGGTTGGAGACCAGAAAGTGCTCGTGGCAGAGAGAGAGAAGGCGATCGTTGATTGTCTTGACCAGCCTCGGTACTGCGGAGAAATAGTCGAAGCTGCCAAGGGGCTTTGGAATGGCCGTAAGGAGCTGTCCTTTTCCAGGATGCTGGACTATTCGATTCGCATGGACAACGGCTCAATATTGAAGCGCCTCGGCTACTTGATGGACGTTTTGGGAATCGGCAATTCACGAGTACGGCAGGAAGCATTGAAACGTGTTTCGCCGAATGTTGTGCAACTTGATCCCGGTCACGGTTGCTCAGGCGAAGTCAACTCAGATTGGCAAGTACAGGTCAACATCGGACCCTCCAATCTTACAGAATGGATTTCGCACTAGCACATGATTAGTGCTGCGATAATACGAACGCTGGCCGCACAGGCGAGAATCGACCCTGGAATTGCCGAGAAGGACTACGTCATCTCCAAGGCCCTGATGGCGCTGTCGCAGGTTGAGGGATTTCAGGATGCACTTGTGTTGAAGGGAGGCACGGCGCTCAAGAAGTGCTACTATCCCGGATGGCGTTTCTCCGAAGACCTCGATTTCACGGCCCGCGGTACTCTGAAGCCGGGAGAGATCGAGCGAATGTTCGGGGACGCACCAGAGATTGCCATCAGACAATCTGGTTTGCCGCTTAGAGTCATTGAATATTCCCGATATCCCAAGGCTGGCGACAAACTCACCGCGGCGCAATTGAAACTTGGCTACGACGGACCTCTGCGCAAGTCCAGTGGTCAGAAGAACAATATCAGGGTGGACATCGCGCTCGACGAAAAGATCCTCTCCGAACCGGTGACGAAAAGAGTACATCGGCAATTCCCTGACGATGTCGAGGCCGAGATCCCGGTCTATTCTCTTGAAGAAATCGTCGGGGAAAAGATGCGGAGCATCCTGGAGCGGGGAAAGAGCAGGGACTACTACGATGTATGGCTGCTGCTGGCGAGTCACCAGAAGGACTTTTCCGTGGCCGCGGCAGTGAAGATACTCGCAAGGAAATGCCGCCACAGGGGTCTCGCCAGGCCGGCTCTTGATGATTTTTTCGATCCGGCTCGCACTGATGAGACGCGACGGTACTGGGAACGGGGGCTTGCTAATCAGGTGGCAGATCTGCCGGAGTTCGACAGCGTCATCCGGGAATTACGGCGCCTGATCGGCAAGGCCATGTCTGAACGCCGCCTTCGGGAGGGGTCGTGATCGGCAAGACGATTCGCCATTTGAGGTGCGAAGATGATAGGTAAGACGATCTCCCACTATAGAATCCTCTCGAAGCTCGGTGAAGGTGGCATGGGTGTAGTCTACAAGGCCGAGGACTCCAAGCTCGACCGCGTGGTCGCCCTGAAGTTCCTGCCGCCTGAGCTCACCCGCAATTCAGACGCCAAGACTCGCTTCGTCCGCGAAGCAAAGGCCGCTGCTGCGCTGAGTCATTCCAACATCTGCACGGTTCACGAGATTGACGAGAGCGAAGGGCAGATCTTTATTGCCACGGAGTGCATTGAAGGAGAGAGCCTGAAGGACAAAATTGCGTCAGGCCCGATGAAAATCGATGAGGCGTTGAGCGTCGCCATTCAGGTGGCCGAGGGTCTTCAGGAGGCGCACGAGAAGGGAATCGTTCACAGAGACATAAAGAGTGCGAACGTGATGGTCACGCTCAGGGGTCAGGCCAAGATCACGGACTTCGGTCTGGCCAAGCTTGCCGGAGGAACGAAGCTCACCAAGACCGGCGCAACGGTTGGCACGATAACATACATGTCGCCCGAGCAGGCGCGGGCCGAGGAAGTGGATCAGCGTTCGGACGTGTGGTCTCTGGGCGTGGTTCTGTATGAGATGCTGACTGGCCGGCTCCCTTTCAGGGGGGACTATCCCGAGGCGGTCGTATATTCGATCTTGAATGAGGCACCGGAGCCAGTAACTGCGCTTCGTACGGGTGTGCCGATGGAGTTGGAGCGGATAGTCGGGAAGGCGCTGGAGAAGGAGCCGGGCAGGCGATATCAAAGCGCGAAGGAGTTTCTGGTTGATCTCAAGAATGTGAGAGACAGGGGCGGTGTGGAGGGTGTGGGTCGCCAGGTTTCACCCCGGCCTTCACGACGCTTATGGCGCAAGGTTCTTTTGCCAGCTGCTGTTCTTCTGGTCGTTGCGCTTGCGCTTGCTGTCGGGCTGAGAATACAGGTGGGGCGACAGGCGGTGGCTGTGGCTGAGGAGAACTCACTGGCTGTGATGTATTTTGACAATCTAGTGGACCTGGAGGACTCGCAGAGGCTGGGAGAGATAGCCACGAATCTTCTCATTACGGATTTGTCTGAGTCGCACTACATTAAGGTTCTCTCCAGCCAGCGGCTGTATGACATTTTGAAGCTGATGGGCAGGGAGGGCGAGAAGCGGATAGACAGGACGGTGGCGGGACATGTGGCGGAGAGGGCCGGGGTGAGGTGGATGCTTCTGGGTAGCATCCTGCAGGTGGAGCCGCAGCTTGAGATGTCGAGTCAATTGGTGGAGGTGTCGAGCGGACAGGTGCGGGCGTCGCAGCGGGTGTCGGGCAAGCCGGGAGAGAAGATCTTTGCGCTGGTGGACAGGCTGACGGTAGAGGTGAAGAGGGACCTGTCGCTTCCCGAGGCGGCTCAGAAGGAGCCTGATCCACGAGTAGCAGGTGTGACCACCAGTTCGCCGGAGGCATATCGGTATTACGTCGAGGGCCGCGAGTACACCAACAAGACGTATGATCTAGAAGCGCAGGCTAGCTACCGTAAGGCCATTGAGTGTGACTCGACCTTTGCCATGGCGTACTTCCGCCTGTGGTGCGACGCCCCGTTCGGCCGAGAATCTCGAGAACTTATGGCTAAGGCGGTCAAGTACTCCAGGCAGGCCAGTCGGAAGGAGAGAGCGTATATAGAGTTTGCCCGCGCGATCGAGTCACGGCGTATCCCCGCCGGGATACGGCAGCTGAAGAGGATTGTGGAGGAGTATCCTGACGAGAAAGAAGCCTTTGGCTGGCTGGGTCTCTTCCTGGAGGACAATGTCAAGACCAGAGAGGAGGCTATTCGGTACTACACAAGGGCGATTGAGATCGATCCGCTTTACAAGCTCGCCTACAACATGCTGGCATACGCGTATCACAGCAAGGGAGAATTCGAGAAATCGATTTGGGCGATAAACAAGTACATCTCCATCGCGCCTGACGAGGCCAACCCGTACGACAGCAAAGGAGATCTCTATGCTTGGGATGGCAAGATTAACGAGGCCATTGAGTCCTACAACAAGGCCCTGCAGATACTTCCCTACGGGGCCAATTTGAGGCTCGGCCACATGCATCTTTTCCTGAAGCAGTATGACAAGGCGGAGCTGTCCTACAGAGCGCTTGCCAAGTTCGACCCCTACAGGCGTTCACTCGGCAGGTTCGCGCTGGCCCTAATTCCGGCTTACCAGGGCAAGCTGCAAGAGGCGCTGCGGACCCTGGACGAAGGTCTGGCCGGAGACAGAATGGAGAATGTTGCTACGGACACGGAGCTGCAGAAACGTGGCCTCAAAGTGGCGATCCATCTGCAAAGGAATGAGAGAGACCTGGCCGTTGAAGAGGCTCGAGTCCGTGTGGAGAGAGCAGATAAGATATTGCAGGGCCCTGCATTGGGTGCGCGATTTCTGTATGTTGCGGTTCTGGCGGAAGCCGGGAGGCTCTCGGAAGCGGAGCAGATTGTCCGGAGACTCAAGACGGATACTGAACGGCGTGATCCAGCCTCGATGCCCTGGTACTGGGCATCGAGGGGTCGAATTGAGCTGGCCAAGGGACGTGCGGAGGAGGCGGTGAGACATCTAGAGAAGGCGAGGGACGGGTACGCCTGGCCTGTTTTCGAATGGCGCTTTGACCTCGCCCGGGCTTACCTGGCTGCCGGGCGATTGGATGGGGCTGTGAGAGAGCTTGAAGGCGCCCTCAGTAGATATGATGATGACCGGGCCGAAGCTCCGATTCAGGCTGTGAAGGCATACTACCTGCTGGGGCTGGCGTATGAGAGGTCCGGCTGGAAAGATAGGGCCATCGAGCAGTACGAAGAGTTCCTGGACATCTGGAAGGACGCCGACCCGGGGATAAAGGAGATAGAAGATACGAAGGCGCGCCTGGCGAGGTTGAAGGGGGCGTCTTGAGGTTGATCTACTCGAATTGCGTATCTGAGAAAGGGGATCCTTCTCGTGAAAATAGTAACGCACCAATTGGAAAGGGATGAGCTCGAGCGCATGGCTACCGCTATGTTCGGCAACATGGTGAAGGCCGTTGTCGACGTCGACAGAGGGCTTCTCGCGGTCGACGGAGAACTTCATTCCGACTTGGAAGCCCTGCTCATCGAGAATGGATCGACCCAGCAGAGTCTCTGGGGCGTCAATTTATATCCGGACATGAAGGGCGATGATTTCGTCGAGTTTGACTCCTTGATCAATGTGCGCCCCTCTCAGGGGAATAGAAGCCGTCATGTTGAAAGCGCGCAAACGCGGGAGAGAATTATGCGTGTCGTCGCAGAGAGGATCCAACGGTGAGCCGCCAGCACACGCGTCTGGCGGCTGGGCGCTGGAGGGAATTGCCGCTCTTCGAGAGGATGGCGAACATCGGCGGAGAAGTGGAGCGCGCCCTTACGTGGCGCGCGAAGAACAACGCCGAGTACAGTCGCCTGGCGTTCGAGCGGGCCCTCGAGCTGATCGATCTCTCTCTCGAATACTCCCATAGACCTTCTCATCTGAGAGAAATCGCCCGGTTGAGGGAAGCTCTGGTAGACTACTTCCATGGAGCGAATGAGTTCGGATCGACCGAATCGTCCTGGAGGAACTACTTCTCTCTTTTCACATATGCGGCCCGCAGGAATTCTTAGAGGCTCGGAGGGCAGGCAGTCGCGTCGGGCTTTCCGATTCACAGGGGCGGCCTAGCCCCTCAGTGCGAGGGCTGTCCAACGTTTGCCCGCTGGACCTGCTCCCGCGGCGCGGACTGACAATCGTCCGGCCCTGCTCGATGCCCCCGCTCCCCAAGCAATACTGCTTGACCCCTAACACCTGCTGTCCTACATTCCAATTGCTGATGTGACCGTTTGAGCACTGAACCTATCCCGGAGAGGAATCGCCCATGATTGGGAAGACCACAGCCCATTACAAAATCCTTGAGAAGCTCGGCGAGGGCGGCATGGGCGTGGTCTACAAGGCCCTCGATACGAAGCTCGAGCGTTTTGTCGCTCTCAAGTTCCTTCCACCCCACATCAGCATCACGGCTGAGGACACAGCACGCTTCCTGCAAGAGGCCAGAGCTGCTTCCGCGATCTCGCACCCGAACGTTTGTGTTATCCACGACATTGTCGAGCACGACGACCATCATTTCATCGTAATGGAATATGTAGATGGCAAGACGTTGCGGCAACTCGTGCCGGTGCAGAAGACGCAGGATGCCCTCACGTACGCCATCCAGATCGGCGAGGCACTTCAGGAAGCTCACAGCAGGGGAGTAGTGCACCGTGACATAAAAGCGGAAAACGTCATGGTCGATTCCAAGAACATGGTCAAGGTCATGGATTTTGGTCTGGCCAAGCTCAGAGGTTCGCTCAAGCTGACGAGGACGTCGAGCACAGTTGGGACGCTTGCGTACATGGCTCCCGAGCAGATACAGGGTGGGGATGTGGATGCCCGTTCGGACATATTCTCGTTTGGTGTCGTGCTTTATGAGTTGCTGACTGGGCATCTGCCTTTTGTGGGGGAGCACGAGGCGGCGGTCATGTACTCCATTTTGAACGATAGTCCGCTGCCGATCCAGAAGTTCAAGCCGGATTTGTCCTCGGAGCTGCTGCACATCATCAATCGGGCTCTGGAGAAAGACCCTGAGGAGAGGTACCAGACTGTGCATGACATGGTCATTGATCTGCGGCGAGCAAAGAAGGAGATGTCGCGGGTTTCTCGTCCCGCCTTCACGCCGCCCGCTGCGGAAGTGGAGCAGACAGTTGTCCCTCGGGGACAGAGTGCAGTAGTGGGGCAAAGGGTGCCAGTGGAGCAGGGCGAGCGGACCGCAGGAAAGCGCCAGCCGCTTCGGAGAGCATTCTTGTGGGCTGGGCTCGCTGGCCTCATCGTCGTGATCGCGGCGATTGCTGTGGTACTGCCGCTACGCAAGCATACGCCAAGACTGAATCCCAAAATGTCATTTCGCACACTGGACGTTCCATTTACTGAGATCGATTTTGCCGGCTTGTCGCGCGATGGGAGCTGGGTTGTGTTCAGTGCCCGGGACGCGAAGCAGGAATGGTCGATATACTTCATGAACGTTGTCAAGGGCGAGCCCAGACGGCTGGTCACAGACCCCTATGAGCGGTTTGACTATACTGAGATATCTCCTGACAACAGCGAAGTTCTCTTTGGCGCCGGCGGTTCCGGGAAGGGGTTTCACTCTGCGATCTGTGTGGTTTCGTCTCAGGGCGGGACGAGTAGGAAGATCGCTGAGCCTGGGATTGGTTGCAGGTGGCGGCCGGACGGCCGACTCATTGGTTACATAAGGGACGGAAGCCCTGGGGCCCCGAGCCAATCCGGGAAGTTTGAGTTCTGGACAGTAAAGCCTGACGGCAGCGAGAACCGCCTCGTGTTCGTGGATAGCCTATGCTACCTCTGGTCGAACTACTGCTTTGATTGGTCACCCCAAGGGGACCGCATAGCCTGGCTCAGGTCGTTCCCCGACTATGGAGAGATCTTCATCCGCGACCTGGAGTCGGGAAGAGAATATCAGTTGACCCACTACAGGAAGCCGATAACCGAGATGGCGTGGGCATCAAACGACCAGATATTCTTTACGTCGAGCAGGAGCGGAAACACGAATGTGTGGATGGTTCCGGCAAAGGGAGGCGAAGCGATACAGGTCACAAAGGGCAGCGGGCCGGATTATGCAGTTCGGGTCTCCGCCGATGCGACGCGGCTATTGTATGTGGAACAGCGGAGAATCACCGACATATGGACTGCTGACATTGATGGCAGGAATGTACGCCAATTGACGTTCGACAACCAGCGTCTGGATGAGCCGATGTTCTCGCCTGACAAAAAACGAATCACCTTCACGATGTTTTCCTCTGACATACTGCGACCTAATGCCCACGTTTTCACGATGCAAAGTGACGGCACGAATCGGACCCAACTGACGCATGGAGAAGGTCTCTATTTTGGCTCCGTTTGGTCTCCAGACGGCAAATATATGACATATGGCTCGAAGCGAATAGACGAGCCCCATGACTCTTCCCGAGTCTATCTCATCGAGACGTCGAATCCGGGAACGCCGAGGCTCGTAGGCAGAGGTGTTTTCGCGTTTTGGATCGATGCCGAGAGGTTTGTCACTATTACTGCCCTCCCGCATTCGTATAGCACTCTTTATACGGTGAAGGCGAGTGAACCGATAGAAGCCGCTCAGGACTCAACTCGTCGGTTCCCTCTGCGTGACGGCAAGCACGTGCTCCTTGGGGACATGAGAAAAGGTCACGAAGGATGGTGGCTGAAGAGCGCCGGGGCAGGAGAAGAAGAGGTTGTGAGACAAGTATTGGCTTCTGAATACTGTGACCGCGCTTGTCCCAGCGTAAGCCTTCGATATCTCCTCTATCAGGAGCCGAGCGGGGAACTGTGGCGCATGTCCCTTCCTGAGGGGAAGCGAGAACGTATGGCCGCGACATTCGACCGCATAAACCCGAACATGGGCGGTATTCAGTTGAGTTTTGACGACAAGAGCGTGGTATACGGGAGGGGCCGTCTCGACGCGAGACTTGTGCTTATCGAGAATCTTTTTGAATAGGATTGGACGCTCAAGATCGAAGGGAACCGGTCCGGGCTAGCAGCGTTCATCATGGACGGTGCTAGCAATATTCCCGGATGGTCCGTTCTATCGCATACGCGGCCCACAGGAGTCCTTGGAGACTCCGTGGGCGAATGTCTCGGCGGGGTTTCTGATCGACCTTCTCCGCCTCACCCCTCGGTGCAGTGACGGTCCAGTCCCTACCCGTTGTAACTGTTCCCGCAGCAATACCTCTTGACCCCTGGCATCTGTTGTCCTACATTCTGATTGCTGACGTGACCGTTCGAGCACTGAACCTACCCCGCAAAGGAGACGCGCTTGATCGGGAAGACGATATCCCAGTACAAGATCCTCGAGAAGCTCGGTGAAGGCGGCATGGGCGTCGTATACAAGGCCCTCGACCTGAAGCTCGAGCGCTATGTGGCTGTCAAGTTCCTTCCTCCTGAAATCACCGTAGGATCTGAGGACAAGGCTCGCTTCCTCCAGGAAGCCAGAGCCGCCTCGGCCATCTCGCACGCCAACGTGTGTGTCATTTACGACATAGCCGAACATGACGGTCTGCAATTCATCGTGATGGAGTACGTTGACGGAAAGACGTTGAGGCAGCTGGTGCCGATTGAGAAGGTGCAGGATGCCCTCGGCTATGCAATCCAGATCGGTGAAGCGCTTGAGGAGGCTCACTGCAAGGGGATAGTGCACCGGGACATCAAGACAGACAACATCATGGTGAATGACAAGAAGCAGGTCAAGGTGATGGATTTCGGGTTGGCCAAGCTGCGGGGGTCGCTCAAGCTGACGAGGACATCGAGCACAGTTGGGACGCTGGCTTACATGGCTCCGGAGCAGATACAGGGCGGGGAGGTGGACGCCCGGTCAGACATATTCTCGTTCGGTGTGGTGCTTTATGAGATGCTGACGGGGCATTTGCCCTTTGTGGGGGAGCACGAGGCGGCGGTGATGTACTCGATTTTGAACGATAGTCCGCTGCCGATCCAGAAGTTCAAGCCAGATCTCTCCTCGGAGCTGCTGCACATCGTAAATCGGGCTCTGGAGAAAGACCCTGAGGAGCGATACCAGACAGTGCGTGAGATGGTGATAGACCTCCGGAGAGCGAAGAAGGAGACCTCTCGGGTGTCTCGGCCGGCGGCAGCGCTGAAGGGTTTGGAACCGGGGATCCAGATCGCTACGGATGGGCAGACACAGCGGCGAGATGAGACTGCGGCGTGGACGCCGCCGGGGCAGAGTGCGCCGACCCAAGAGGGGTGGGGCACGCCGCTTCCGCCGGGCGCAGGTGGCCGGACAAAACGTCCGGGACAAGAGCGCAGGCTCCCTGGGAGAGCTTTCTTGTGGGTCGGGCTCGCGGGGGTTCTGGTCGCGCTCGCGGCAATCCTAGCTTTCGTCGTCCTGCCCGGGCGGGCGCCCAGACTGAATCCGAACATGTCGTTTCGCACAATCGACGTCCCGTTTGCGGAGCTGGGGTACTGCGGTCTTTCTCGGGACGGCAAATGGTTCGCGTTCAGTGCTCGCGACGCCAAGAAAGAGTGGTCAATCTATTTCATGAACGTGGCCGGAGGCACGCCTCGGCGACTGGTCCCCGAGTCCTTCGGCTCTTATGACTACGCCGAGGTCTCTCCCGACGGAAGCCAGGTTCTGTTCGCAGGGGTTAGGTTCGGTAGGCCG
>Ga0315294_10002360_pt1 | contig 20662 bp, 17 predicted proteins | sample YL17G13_40_MG_FD_203626 | JGI IMG/M metagenome (GOLD analysis project Ga0315294, IMG submission 203626) | Sediment microbial communities from Yellowstone Lake, YNP, Wyoming, USA - YL17G13_40 | ecosystem: Environmental > Aquatic > Freshwater > Lake > Sediment | place: USA: Wyoming | collected...
TCTTCGGGTCGCATATCCCGGTAGACGCAGGCCGAGGACGAAAAGAAATAGCGCTTAATGCCGGCGTTGGCCGCGGAGTGGGTCATATGGATGTTGATCAGGGCGCTGTTCCTCATGATTTCGCATTCGGCGGCGTGGATGAAGCCCATCCCCCCCATGTCGGCGGCCAGCTGGTAGACTTCGTCGAACCGCTCTCCCCGGGGCGCCGCCACCGCCGCGCGGCAGTTCGCCTCCTCCCGGAGGTCGAGAAGGAGGAACTCGTCGGCCGCCGTGGCGGAGAACTCGGGCCGCTTGATGTCCACGCCGCGGACCCAGGCCCCATCCTTCTTGAGCCGCTTGACGAGATGACTCCCGATGAATCCCCCGGCTCCGCAGACCAGAGCTTTCTTGATCATGTCTTAAACCTTCCGTCCGGATGAAATCGGAAGGTCTTTATACCATAGACACAGGGAGAGTTCAATCCGGCTCGGACTCAACTCAGCTGAGAGGTGCAATCGGGACTTGCGCGATCTCCGGCCATCCTCTATATTTATAAGCCTGATCATCCGAAGCCTTCCCGCAAGGAGACGAGCATGTTTAAAAGCCGCAATCATGCGATTCACGCCTTTATCGGACTCGGCATCTTGATCCTGGGATCGACCCCCCGCGGGCTCTCCGCCCAAGACCTGCCGGGCAAGGTCGTGACGGCCGAATGGCTGGCCGCGAACCTCAACGCCGCCGACCTCAGGATCCTGGACCTGAGGACCGACATCCGCGACTATTGGGAAGCCCATATCCCGGGCGCCGTCTATATCGATCCGGTCGTTCTCCGCTGGACGGAAAAGGCCGTTCCCGGAAAATTCATGCCCGTCCGGGCTTTCGCCATTCTCTTGGGAGAGCAGGGTATCAAGGAAACGACCAAGGTCGTGATTTACTCGGAAAAAAACAACTACAAGGCCTCCTACCTGATCTGGGCCCTCGACTATATTGGACACCGCAATGCCGCCCTTCTCGACCGCGGCTTCGACAACTGGCGCAAAGAAGGGCGGGCCGCGACCCAGGATTATCCCTCGATTGCGGCGGTTACCTACCGTCCGCCCGGCTCCCTCAAAGATGAGGTTCGGGCGCCCCTGGACGATGTCCGGAAGGCGCTCGACGGAAGCGCCGTCCTCATCGACGCCCGCCCGGCCGAGATGTTTTCCGGGGATAAAGGGACCTGGAAGCGGAAGGGCCACATCAAGGGCGCCCGCAACCGGCCCTGGGCGGCCGACCTCAACGAGGACGGCTCCTGGAGGCTCCCGGACGAGATCCGAACGGCTTACGAAGCCCTGGGAGCGACGCCCGATAAGCTCGTCATCGTCTATTGCGGCCAGGGCCAGATGGCCTCCATGAACTACATGACCCTCAAGTATATCCTTGGCTATCCCCGGGTCCGGCTCTATGACGGCAGCTTCAGCGAATGGTCCGTCCACACCGATCTTCCGGTCGAATCCGGGCCGGCCCGCTGAAGGTCCAAGGAACTCATGACCCAGGACGCCATCCGCGTCGAGAACCTGACGAAGAAGTTCGAGGACGTCACGGCCGTCGACGGCGTTTCCTTCGGCGTCCCGTCCGGAGAGCTGTTCGGCCTGCTCGGCCCGAATGGGGCCGGCAAGACGACCATCATCAACATGCTCTCGACCCTTCTGGCGCCGACTTCGGGCAGGGCCGAGGTCGCGGGATTCGACATCGCCGCCCGCAAGGACGATGTCCGGCGCAGCATCGGGATCGTCTTCCAGGAGCCGGCGCTCGAAAGCAAATTGACCGGCCGCGAGAACCTCGAATTCCACGCCATGATGTACGGGATCGGCAAGGCCGAGCGAAGGGCGCGGATGGCCGAGGTCCTCGATCTGGTCGAGCTCAGCGACAAGGCCGGGACCCTGGTCGAGAAGTATTCGGGCGGCATGAAGCGCCGGCTCGAGATCGCCCGCGGCTTGATGCACCGCCCCCAAGTTCTCTTCCTCGACGAGCCGACCCTGGGCCTGGACGCCCAAACCCGCCGGCACATCTGGGATTACATCCGGAAGCTCAACAAGGAGGGCGGCGTCACCATCATCCTGACGACCCACTATATGGAAGAGGCCGATTATCTCTGCGGCCGGACGGCCATCATCGACCACGGCAAATTCGTGGCCCTCGACACGCCCGATAAGCTCAAGGACATCTTGGGCGGCGACGTCGTCTCCCTGGAAATCGAGGGCGATCCTTCCCGCCTGCTCGAGGCGCTGGAACGGACGGCCTGGGTCAAGACCTCCAAACTGCACGACGGGGTTCTGAGCCTGACCATGGAGAAGGGCGAGCGCCGCATCCCCGAGCTCATCAATAAGGCCCAGGCCCTGGGCCTGACGGTGGCTTGCGTCAACCTCCATAAGCCGAGCCTCGAGGACGTCTTCATCCACTTCACGGGACGGACCATCCGCGATAAGGAGGGGGGCGTCGAGGAGCGCAACCGGATGATCATGAGGAGCCACGGCCGGGGGCCGCGCGGAGGCCGCTCATGATCAGCGGGACGGCCGTCTACGTCCTCTGGCTCCGCGAGATGAAACGCTTCCTCCGGGCCAAATCCCGGGTCGTCGGCGCGCTGGCCATGCCCCTGTTCTTCCTGGCCTTCTTGGGGATGGGCTTCAACCGGATGGCCGTTCCAGGGATGGGCGGCGGGGTCCGTTATATCCAGTTCCTCGTCCCGGGCATCCTGGGGATGAGCCTGCTCTTCTCCTCGACGATGGCCGGGTTGTCCGTCCTCTGGGACCGCGAGTTCGGATTCCTCAAGGAGATCATGGTCGCGCCGGTCAGCCGGGTCTCGATCGTCGTGGGCCGGATCGCGGGCGGGACGACGACGGCCCTCATCCAGAGCGTGCTCATCCTGGGGATCTCGTTCGGCCTGGGATTCAAGGTCATCAACCCGATCAAGTTCCTGCTCGGCCTCCTCTTCATGTTTATGATCGCGGTGACCTTCATCGGGTTCGGGCTCATCTTCGCCTCCAAAATGAGGGACATGCAGGGATTCGCCATCGTCATGAACTTCGTCATCTTTCCGTTGTTCTTCCTGTCCGGCGCCCTCTATCCCCTCGAAAACCTCCCCCGGGCCGTGAGAATTCTCGGATATGCCGATCCGCTGACCTACGGCATCGACGGCCTGCGGGGGACGCTGGCCGGCGTGTCGTCTTTCCCGATCGCGCTGGACCTCGGGCTGATGGCGGGATTCTCGGTCGTGATGATCGTGCTGGGCGCCTACTTCTTCGAAAAGAGCGAGAGCGTTTGACTGAAGCTCCACGGACTTACGCCCTTGGGATCTGCTCTTTGCAGACGTTGGAGCGCCTGTCCCCGAAGCGGGGAATTCGCTTCCACGGATTAACGTCCGTGGAATCCCGCGAAGGGGATTGACCCGGTCTCGGGGCTCGACTAGAATAGCGGGGGTGATCGCCATGGCATTGAGGGATCTCATCGAGCATTCGTCGAAACGGCGTTTTATCCTCAAGGCGCTTCTGGCCGGGGCGGTCCTCCCCTTCCCGGCCGTCCCGACCTCGCGGGCCCAAAAGACCGAGCCGTCCAGAATCATCAAGGACGGCATGGCCTATCGGCGTTTGGGCCGTACCGGATTTCTGGTGTCGGAGATCGCCCTCGGCGGGAGCCCGCTCCCCGATTGGGATCTCCTCATCCGGCTTATCGAGCGAGGCGTCAACTACATCGACACCTCCCACACCTACGACAACGGAAACAGCGAGCGCACGATCGGCCGGTTGTTCAAAGCCGTCGGCCGGGACACGATTCACGTCTGTACCAAGTTTCATGTCGAGGGGAATTGGAGCGAGAAAAGCATCATCGCCTCAGTCGAGGGCAGCCTGCGCCGCCTGGGCACGGACGTCATCGATGTCCTGGCCATTCATGGGGCGGACAGGGCCGAGGACTTGACCGACGAGAGGTTGCTGGCCGCTTTCGATAATCTCAAAGCCCAAGGGAAGTTCCGGTTCCGGGGATTGTCCTGCCATTCCAACCACCAGGCCGTCGTCGCCAAGGCCGTCGACTGCGGGCTCTACGACATGGTCCAGCTCGGCACCAACGTCTTCGACATCCAGGAAACCGAAAAAGACGTCCGGACATACGGCGACTATGCCGGGGAAAGCGGACTGCGCGGGCTCATCGATCGCGCCCACGGCCGCGGCGTCGGCGTCATCGCCATGAAGGTCCTCAAGGTTGGAGGCCGCAGACAGGACCTGGCCGCTTTCCAAGCCGGCGGCGTGTCCCTCATCCAGGCCATGCTCAAGTGGGCCCTGGACAACGAAAAGCTCACGGCCGTCGTGACCGAGATCCTGAGCTACGAACAGATGGAGGAGGATCTGGGCGTCATCGGCCGTCCCCTGACGGCCGCGGAGCGCGCGGTCTTGTTCGCCCATGTGGCCGCCGCCAAGAAAGACTATTGCCATATGTGCGGCCTGTGCCGGGCGGCCTGCCCGGCCGGGATTAAGACAACCGAGATTCTTCGCGCCTTGGCCTATGCCGACAGCTATGGGAAGGGACAGAGAGCCGTCCGGGAATACTCGGAGATTCGCCCCGAGAAGTCCGCGTCAGCCTGTCTGAATTGCGGGAGCTGCGAAAAGGCCTGCCCCTACGGGATCTCCGTCAGGAGCAAGCTCCGCCGGGCTGAAGCGCTGCTGGGATAAAAGCGGGCTAAGAACCCCGAATCCGAGGGAAGACCGAAATTCGGAGCCGGGCGCATCCCATCGGGATGAGACTAACCTTCTCAACGGGCTCCGCGGAAAAGATCGGACCGGAGGGAAGCTTCCCGACCATATTCCCCTCGGCCGCCCAGCCGGGAATCCGCCGGGCCTTGGCTTCGAGGACAACGGGAGCGTCTTCCGGCGCGAACGGTTGACGGGCGGGACCATCGGCCTTCACGACGCGGATCGATTCTTCGGGACGCGCGGGATCAACGACGAGGCCGTAGTTCCAGGGCGTCGTCGGCAGGATCTCCCGCGCCGGCCATTCGTCCGTTCCCCCATAGCGCTTCCATTCCTCGCCTATCCGGAGCGAGTACCAGAGCGGGCCGCGCCGGACCGAAACGGCGTTTCCGAGAGTCTCCCAGACCTTGACCTCGATCCTTTGGGGAAAATCGATCCGGACCCTGTCGCCGTTCTCCCAGGTCCGATTGAGGACGACGTAGCCGCCGGCCCGGGCATCGGCCGCCATGTCCCGGCCGTTGAGGAGGATCTTGGCTCCGCCGGCCCATTCCGGAATCCTGAGATACAGGGGAAAAGCGACGGGCTTAGGCGTCCCGACCTTGAATTCCACGGGTCCGCCGAAGGGGTAATTCGTCTCTTCGGCGATCGCGACCTCGGTTCCGTCTCCGGCCTTGGCCCGGACCCGGCAGGGCGCGTAGAGGGCCGCGGCCAATCCGTTGTCCAGGGTCGCCATCCAGAGGTGCTCGGCGTAATAGGGCCATCCGAAGGCGACGTTGTGCTGGCAGCAGCGGTAGCTCCAGGGGTCGTAGGAAACGAGCGTTCCTCCGTTCTGAAAATCGTGCTCGCCGCCCGCGTCGCAGGAAACCAGGTTGGGGGCCGTCAGGTAGTGGAGGCCCTTGAGGTCGGGCGTCAGCGCCGCGGGCAGGGAATTGAAGGCGATCTCCTCGACCCGGTCGAGGTAGCGGCCCTCGCCCGTGATCCGGGCCAACGATTCGTCGCTGTACATGAGCTCGACCATCGTGCAGGTCTCGGCCCCCTGGCGGGGGTCGCCGTGGCCGGGCCGGATGTTCTCGTCGGCGCCGAACATGCCGCCCGGCTGCCGGCCGTAGGCGTCCATGACCGACCGATAATTCCGTTCGACCGCGTCGATCAGCTTCGGGTCGTGGGACTGCTGGAAGTAAATGCCCGGTTGGCGGATACCCATGGCGATGTTGACGCCATGGTAGAATTCGCTCTCGACCCAGTTCGTGTCGCGCTCGGCCGTGAGGATGGGCGAGGTCCAGTCCGAGGTCCGCTCGAAAAGCCGCTTCCCCAGGTCGAGGAGCCAGGCTTCGCCCGTCCTGTTGTAGAGCCAGTAGACGCTCTCGAGGTTGTCGCCGCCCCGGAGCTTCTGCCAGCTGCCGGGCAGGAGCTTGTCGACGGACAGGTCGAACAGGTACCTGAAGTACTTCGTCATCACGGACAGGACGCGCTCGTCCCCGGTTGCTTCATGGAAGCTCTGGAGGGCGAACAGCATGACCATGTTGGGCCACAGGTCGTAATTGTCCTTGTTGGCGGGCGGTCCGAAATAGCCGTCCGGCTGCTGGGAACGGATGGCGACTTCGATCCAGCGCCGGGCCCGGCCGATCATCTCGGCGTCTTTGAGGACATAGCCGAGGTCGCCGAAGCCCTTGAGCCAGTAGGGCATTTCCTCCCATCCCTTGCCCCCGGGATCGATCCAGCCGCTGTCGGATTTGAGGAAGCGGCTGATTTCCTCGAGCCGGCCCGTAAATCCGTCCCGCATGAGTTGGAGCTGGCCCGACAGCCAACCTTCGGGCTCGATCGCCCCGATCGGGAGCTTGACGAGCGGGCCGGGCCGCAACGGCGGCCGGTTCGACACATAGAAGCGGCTGGCGCCCTCAAGGGGCGGAACAGCGACGGTTTTGATGGTCGTCGGGGCCATGGCTGCCTCCATGGACGCGGGATAAGCCAACACAAACAGGAAAAGGACGCTTCCCCATGCGGCTTTTTTAAACATGGTCATAGCTCGTCCGGCGAATCGTCAGGACAGTCTCTTGATGATATGCCAGCCGTACTTGGAGTCCTTAGGATCGTGTTCGGCGAGGCCGATGGCGCCGACCTTGAGTCCGAAAGAGACGTCCCCGAAAGCCTTGACCATTTTATTTCGGGCGTACTCCTTGCGGGAGGGATCGGGATCGATCCCGAGGTTGGACATGCCGTAGATCCCCGGGTATTCGTCATCGGTGTACTGTTTGACAAGGGCGTCGAAATCCTCCCCTTTCCGGGCCCGCTCGAAGAGCGAGAAGGCGAGCTCGCGGGCCTCCTGGACGGAGCGGGTGACCTTGCCGTCGGGGATGGATCCCTTAAAGGCGATCAGGATGTGTTGGACGGTGACCCGGTCCGGGGCTTTGCGTGAACAGGCGGCCGGGCCGAGGGCGGCCGCGATCAAGAGCAGGGCGGCCGGACGGGTTTTTCGCAAGACGGAAGGAACGATCATTTCAACCTCTTTCATCGAATCGCGGAGATCCGGGATTCGAAAGCTTCAGGCGCCCGTGGATATAGCGGACAATGGCGGCCGCGATGTTCCGGACGAGCGCGTCCGGGACGCCGTCGGCGGCCCGGGACTGGAGCCGGACGTCGCAGGATTCATTGACATAGTCGATGACGATGAATCGTCCGTCGGGGGTCAGGGCGATTTCGGTCGAGAAGAAGCGGAGCCGCGAGACGCCGGCGATCCGGGACACGATCTCGAACAGCGGAAGGAGTTTATAGCCCTCGATATCGTCCGCCGAGAGCTCCCGGTAGCGATGGGTCAAGTCGTCCCACCAGACGCACTGGACGAGCCCGCAGCTGTAGAAGCCCCGGAACCAGAACCGGCGGCCGTCGCGTTCGAGCGGCGCGACCGTTTCCTGAACAAGGTATTTGTCGTCTTTGTATTCGCGCCGGGCGCGGAGGATGTCGTCCAGGGTGAGGGCGTCCTTGATGACGCCGATGCTCCCTCCCGTCGTGTTGGCGGGCTTGATGACGAAGGGTCGCCCCAGGCGCTCGAATTCGTCCCGGGCGATCTCGGCCGTCTCGCTGTGGTTGAAGGGCGGAAGAATGATGGTGAAGGGCGTCAGGAGGCCGGCCGTGATGAACTCGAGATGCATGGTCGCCTTGTCCGAAGCCCAGCGCAGGCCCTCGAGCGGATCGATGACGTCCACGCCGCGGCCGGCCAGGGTCCTCTGGAGCGGAAGAAAATCGGGAGTGGTCGAAGAGGCCCGGTCGAACAAGAACCGGATGCCGATCTCGCCGGACTCGAGGCCGGCCAGGGCGGCGGCCAGGCCGGGAGGAGGGATGGTCAAGGTCGAGAGTCCGAAGCCCTCGGCCTCGTCCTCGCAAAGACGGATGAAATCCGCGTCGTACTCCCAGTCGTAGGCGAGGGCTAGATCAACCGCGGACATGATCGGAGCCATTATAACACAGGCGGCCTTAGGCCATGATCCGGACGACGCCGAGAATGAGATAGAAGACGCCGGCGATGACGGCCGCCAGCTGGGCGATCGCCCGGAGAACCGGGTCCCGGGCCAGGCCGCCGGCTCCGGCCAGCGGCAGGAGGAAGAGCGAAGTGACCAGGAAGAAGACGGCGAAAAAGACGAGGCCGTAGCCCGGCCGTCCGGCCGCGACGACATCGGCGAGCGCGGCCAGGAAGGGAGGACAGAGGTTGAGGCCCACGAACAAGCCGAGGACCAGGGGCGGCCGCGCCCGGCCCAGAACGGGACCCAACCTCCGGCAAAGGCCCAGGCCGGGGAATCCGCGGACGAGCCCATAGACAATCATCATCAAACCGATTCCGAGATAGGGAATTCCGGCCAGCCCGGGGGGGAAACGGCCCCGCAGGAGCCCGCCGGCCGTGCCGGCCGCGAGCCCGACCAAAAGATAGGCCGCCAAGCGTCCGGCGACGAATTGGAGGAAAGGAGCCCAGCGGGCGGCCGCTCCCTTTTTTTCCTCGGCCAACAGAACAGGGAGGAGGACGGGGGCGCACGATCCGAGACAGAGAAGCCCGGTCGAAAGCCCGAGGACAAGAGCCCGGGCCGCCGCATCGAATACGCTCATGGACGGGTTCCTCGGGGTTGAACCGCTATTTCCGGATGTCGCCCCTGTCGAGCTGGAGCTCGCCCGTCGCGCTGAACGTGCCTTCACGGATCGGGATTTTCCGGCCTATTTTTTCCACAATCCCCGACCCGAAGGCGAAGAACATCAACGGCACGAGCAGAACGAGCAGGACGGCGATGAGATACATGAGCTTGATTCTGGCCGCGACGAAAAATTTGCGGATAGTGTTCATGGCCTCTCCCCTTCCCTATTTCAAGAGCAGCGAGCCGGTTTGAACGAAATGGAGGATTCTTAACAGCGAGCTTGCCACCATCCCTCCCGAAATGATCCCCCCGAACAGGAGCGCGGCGAAAACGAACAGGCTGTCCGGCCGAACGACCTCCTTCCAAAATCGGCCCCGGGCGGCCGTCTCGGTTCCTCCCCGAAGAGGGACGCCCAGCAAGGCGTACTGGATGGCGCCCCGGGGGCAGACCTCCATGCAGCGGCCGCAGCGAGCGCAGCTGATCGAGACCTTGTGCTTGGCCAGCGTCTCCTCGGTGATGGAGAAGGTCGGACATTCGGCGACGCAGGCGCCGCATTGAGTGCATTTGTCCTTGTCGACCCGGACCCGGTAGGGATTGACGTGGCCGGCCAGGGACTGGAAAGCGCCGAAGGGACAGAACAGCCCGCACTGGGTCCTTCGTTTCATGAGCAGGGGCAGGACGACGACGAGCCCCAGAAAGAGGGCGATGAACAGCCCGGTCTGGATCCAGATCAAGAGGTTAACCGGCTTGACGAATTCGGTCACCGCCTTGAACGGACAGAGCCAGCTGCAGTAAACCGGTTCCAGGGCCAGAAAGGCCCAGAGGACGATGACGGCCAGGAGGGCGAACGGGAACCAGCGAAGCTTATAATTAAAGTTGCGGGACGACAGACGCCGTTTGGGGAGAAGCTTGGAGAAAAACTCGTCGAGGCCCCCGTAAAAGCATCCCCAGCTGCACCAGCCTTTTCCGATCGTCAGGGTCGCGCCCAGCCAGAGGAAGAGCATGGGAAAAAAGCCAAGATCGGAGAAGAGCTTGGTCGGGAAGATCAGGACGCCGTAGACGAGGCCGGGGACGATGAGCATGGGGATGGTCAGGTGGCAGAGCGGCGTGTCGAGATTGGCGATATCCTGCCCGGTCAGGGCGAGGTGGCCCCTCTGCTCGAGCAGCATCGGAATGAAGCCGAGGACGAAGGCCAGGCCGTAAGCCGAGAAGAATATCGACCGGTAGCGGGAAACGAACCCGGTCCGGAAGATGAGATAGGCCAGCACGGTCAGGAAGACGACATAGACGGCGCTGGCCGCCATCATCCGGGGATTCCGCCGGTTCCCGCCGATGAGCATGAAACCCAGGAACAGGAAGAGGAGCGCCGTTAGAAAGATGGATGATCCCCGCGAATGGGAGTTAACGGTCTCTTTCATGGTTCCTCGCCTCCTTTCGCGCCGAAGGTTACCTCGACCAGGACAATCTCGGGCCGGCTCCCGGTCCGGACCGGCGGTCCCCAGGTGCCGACGCCGCAGGAAATGTAGTAGTGGGTCGCCCCCCTCCGCCAATAGCCCCAATTCTGCTCGTAGACGCCCTTGTTGATGAGGTTAAGCGGAAAGAGCTGGCCGGCGTGAGTATGTCCGGAGAGCTGGAGATCGACCCCGTTCGCCTCGGCCTCTTCGAGGCGGAAGGGCTGATGGTCGAGCAGGATGATCGGCCGGCGCTTGTCCGCCGGGCCGAGGATCTCGGCCAGGCTCTTCCGGGCTCGGCCGAAGCGCACGGCCGTCGGATCTAGGCGTCCGGCCAGGACGAACGCCTCGGCGACCACGACGGCCTCGTCCTCGAGAACCCGGACGCCGCCGCGCCTCAAGTATTCGGCGTTCTTGACGATGCCCCCGTAGTACTCGTGGTTCCCGCTGACGGCATAGACGCCGAGCGGGGCCCGGATCGACGCGAGCGTCGTCGTCATCTTTTCCTCTTCTTCGGCCGGAACGCTCTCATCCACGATATCCCCCGGCAGGAGGACGATGTCGGGACGGAGGCCGTTAATCATGGATACAATGCGGGCGAGCCTGGAGTCGCGGATGATGGTCCCCAAATGAATGTCCGAGGCCATCGCGATCCGGAGGTTTTTCAAGGCGCCGGCCGGTTTGGGAACGGCGATCTCCAGCGTCCGGATCCGCGGCCTGAGGGCATTGAGGTAGCCCAGGACCGTAATCAGGAGCACGGCGGCGGCGACTCCGGCCAGCGCCCAGGCGCCGGACCTGGCGGGCTGGCGTCGGATAAAAGCCGGAAATATATGGAGAAGGCGGTCGGCCAGCCGAAGGATGTCGATAAGGAGGACGAAGAGGAAGCCGTAGAGCATGACCGTGAAATAAAAAGAACCGAGCTGGAGGAGGACGCCGCCCGCCGCAGCGTGAAGGCCGCGCTCCAGAAAGCGGCCGAGCGGATAGGCGAGGACAAGGACCAGGAACGCCAGGAAAAAAAACCAACCCGGAAGCCCGGCCCCGGTCCAGGCTTGCCAGCCCCTCCGGCCGATGTAGAAATTCAGGAGCGAATAGACGGTCAGGGCAACGACCAGGAAAATGATCACCTCATGTCTCCTCATCGGGCCGAATGCCTCAGAAGACGGGGCGGTTGAACCAGGCGATCTCCTCGATCGGCAGCCGATTCTTCTCCTTGGGGGGCCTCGGCTCATGCGTTCCCATCGCCATCAGGGCCATGACCTTGTAGGAGCGCGGAACCTTGAAAAACTTTCGGGCCTTTTTATAGTTGAACCAGCCTATCCAACAGGTCCCCAGGCCGAGCTCACGGGCCTGAAGCGCGATGTGCTCGCCCGCGATGCCGATATCGATGGAGAGGTAGGGAATCCCCTGGAGAACGCTTCCGATCCTGTTGGCCAGAAGGTCGGGTTTGCCCAGGATCACGATCAGGACCGGGGCCTGGGCGGCGAACATGGTCGCCTTGTAGATGCCGCTGAAAACTTCCCCGGCGAACCGGTCCTTGAGTTCGGGATCGTCGATGACCAGAAAGCGCCAGGGCTGGACGTTGTGGGCCGACGGCGCCAGCCGGGCCGCTTCGAGACAGGCCATGATCTTTTCCCTGCCCACGGGTTCGGGAAGATAATGGCGGACGCTCTTCCGCGCTTCGACCAACTCGCGAAAAGTTCCCATCGCTCTCCTCCTGATCAGATCATGTCCGCGGCCGCCGCTTCTCCATCCCGATCCGCCGTCATTTAATGAGGAAAAGGGATATCTGACGCCCGTCGAGGAACCAGGGGCCGCCTCTCGTGAAAGCGGCGTCCTCCTCGAGCGCGATGGTCACCTCTTGGCCGTCCCATTCCGCGACGGCAACCTTGGTGTTGAGTTCGATCGAATAACAGGTGTCATAAAAGAGGTGGTAGTCGCCCTGGCCGGGGACTCCTTCCTGATGATCCCAGAGACCGATCGTCGGGCCCGCGGCGTGGCCGTGGACGCCGAGCGGGTGGGTATAGATGCTCGGTTTGAGGCCGGCTTCCTTCGCCTTCCGGAGAGCGGAGGCCAACACCTCGTTCCCGGTCCGGCCTTCCCCGAACTCGGCCAGCAGAATGTCCTGAAGCCTGTTCCCGGCCCCCAGGGCGGCCTTCAGTCCCTGAGGAGCGCCCTCTTCGTTCGGTCTCAAGACATAGGCATGCTCCTGGTGATCGGTCTTGAGGCCGAGATAATCGATCCCCATATCGCAGTGGAGGAGGTCGCCGCGGCGGATGATCCGGTCCCCGGCCTCCTTCTCCCGCGGGCGCTGGATCGAGATCGAGGGAGGGAACCAGGTGTCGAGCTTGAGAGAACGGATCCGCTCCCACATCCACCATTCGACGTCCTCGGCCGTCGTGACGCCGGGAGTGATCACGGCCGGCGAGAAGGCCTCGGCGATGACGGCGTGGGCGACGGCCGCGATGTGGGGATAGACCTCGAGCTCCTCGGCCGTTCGCCGCTCGAGCCAGCCCACGGCCAGCCGCTCCGCGGAGCCGACGCGGTTTGCCCAACCCGGGCCGAGGGCTTTCAGGAATCCGGCTTTCAGAGAAGCCGACAGCCCGTCGCCGAAGGCGAAGATCTCGGATTCATCGATGCCGATCCGCTTGGGATTCCTGTCCTTGACGACCCGGGCCAGCGCCTCCCACTGATCCTGCCGGGTCTTGTCCGGCTGCCAGGCCGCCTGATAGAGGGTCCCGATCGGGTAGCGGCCGACCGATATCTTCTCGACCCCCTCGGCACCCTTGTCGAAGAAGACCAGAATGGACAGGCGCCGAGCCGAAAGGGAATCGGCCGGGACCAGGGTCAGATAGACCGGGTCCTCGTTGTACTCCCGGCAGATGACGACCCACATATCGATTTTCTCCCTCCGCATGAGGTCGGGGAGCACGGTTTCGAGCCGGGCTTTGAGCCATCGGTCCTGAACGGCCGTCCGGTCTTTGATGGGGAGAATGGAAGGCATTCCGGACTCGGCCGGGGCGGACCGGAGGCCGGCGCAGACGGCCAGCACGATCAGAATGGGAACGATTCTTTTCATCGGGTCCTCCGTTAACCCTAAACTATAGACTAAAAATTCTTACCGGTAAAGAATATTAGAATCCTCATTTAATAGAAATACTCACCCAGGCATTGAACTTTGGACCCCAAATTGCGTATACTATGTAGTGTCAAGGAGGAATAATTCTATGAAAAAAATCGTAATCCTCGTCCTGGCCCTAACTTTGGCTCTCATCCTGTTGACGTCCTGCGGCAAGAAAGGCGGGGCGGTCACGGGCGAAGGGCTCCTGGCCTATCTTCCCCAGTCCTCAAACGGCGTCGTGGTCTTGGACATGAACCGGATCATGAACACGGATGCCGCCACCAAGGCCATCAAGGAAGACAAGGCCTTCCAGAAGTATCAGGAATTCGTCCAGAAGACCGGGATCGACCCCCAGAAGGATCTTCACTTTATCGCGGTCGGCCTGGCGGGCGACATGACGTCCAAGTCGGTGGAGCCCGCCGTCATCGTCAGTATGAACTATAAAAAGGACGACCTCCTCGCCAAGATCAAGGCCGAGGCCAAGGTGGAAATTCAGGAGACGACCTATAACAGCGTCACGCTCTACACGGTGCCCGAGGAGCAAGGCAAGAAGCAGGCCTATGTCGCCTTCCTCGACGCCTCCCTGATCGCCGGCGGCAGCGAGACTTCGCTCAAGTCCGTCATCGACGTCTACCAGAAGAAATCCGAGAGCGCCCTGAAGAACGAAGCGCTGGCCGGGATCCTCAAGGGCGTCCGGAAAGACGCCATGGCCTGGTGCGCTTTCTCCGTCCCGGGTGATGTCATGGAAAAGGCCGCCTCCGAGAATCCGATGATGGCCAACCTCAAGGGGCTCTACGGACTGACCATGTTGTTCGACTACAAGAACAAGACCCTTGTCGCCGAAATCAAGGGTCTCAACAAGGACGAGGCTAAGAATAAGGAAATCGCGACCATGCTCGACGGGCTCAAGGCCATGGGCGCCATGGCCTCGACCAAGGAGCCGGGTCTGGGCGAGCTCCTCGACAAGATTCTGATCTCTTCCGGCCCCAACGATGTCACGATCTCCGCCGACATTCCCGAGGACCTCCTCAACAAGCTCAAGGCCAAGGCCGAGGAGAAGGTCCAGGGCATGATCCCCAAAAAGCCCGCGGGCGAGGAAGAAGCGCCGAAGGAAGAGATCAAGGACTAGCCTGAACGGCGTATCAGCGGTCCGTTCGATATAGAACTCGGAGGGCGGCTTTCTCTCGAAAGCCGCCCTTCTTTTTTGAATAACCCCGCTTGTCAAATCGCATCAATTTCAATATTGTATTAAGCATCAAAAAATGAAGGAGTGTTTCGCATGCCCAGATTGAGTAAACGGACGGCTTTCCTTCTTCTCGTTTTTTCTGCCGGCTTCGTGATCCCTGTGTTCTCGACCGCCCAAGACCGGCTCAAAACGTACCCGGGCTACGAGCACTATCAGAAAATGATGAAAGAGATGGAGGGCGCGGCCAAGCTGGGGATCCTGCAGCAGCCGGCCTGGAAGGACGGCGGGAAAGTCCTCGAGTACAGCAAGGACGGCAAAATCTGGCGGTTCGACCTTAAAACCAAGAAGACGACCGAGCTCGGTCCGGCTCAGCCGCCGGCTAAACCCCAAGGCTACGGCCGCCCCCCCGGAGCTCCGGAACGGGGCCGTCAATTCGCGGAAGCGATCTCGCCCGACAAGAAGCTCAAGGCGTTTTACCGCGACCATAACCTCTGGCTGAGCGACGCGGACGGCAAGAACGAGTTCGCCGTCACCACGGAAGGCAACGAGAAAGCGCGCCTCAAGTGCGGCTCGGCCAGCTGGGTCTACGGCGAGGAGCTGGACCAGAATTCGGCCATATGGTGGTCGCCCGACAGCCGCAAGATCGCCTATTACCGGTTCGACGAAAGCAAGGTGCCCGACTATTTTATCCAGCTCGACCAGACCAAGCTCTACAGCAAGGCCGACATCGAGGCCTACCCCAAGGCCGGCCAGCCGAATCCGGTCGCCGATCTGTTCACCTTCGACCTGGCCGCCAAGACGATCACCCAGGTCGATGTCCGCGACGGCAAGCCGTTCGACGACGCGGTCGTCGGGCATTACGCCTATTCCGTATCCTGGTCGCCCGACGGGAAAGAGCTGCTCTTCAACCGAACCAACCGGCGCCAGAATATCATGGAGTTCGTGGCGGCCGATCCCGGGACCGGCCGCTGCCGGGTCATCGTCCGCGAAGAATGGCCGGCCAGCTGGACCGAGAACTCGCCCTCGCTGGTGTACCTCAAGGACAAGCGGCGCTTCATCTGGGCCTCGGAGCGCACGGGCTTCAGGAATCTCTATCTCTACGACCTCGGCGGCAAGCTCCTGGCCGCCCTCACCAACCATCCCTTCGAAGTCGCCAACATCGTCAAGGTGGACGAGGAGGCGGGCTTTCTCTATTACATGGCCCGCGACGGCGCCAACCATATGATGATGCAGCTCCACCGCGTCAGGCTCGACGGCAAGAAAGACAAACGTCTGACCGATCCGGCCTTTAATCACGCGGTGAGCCCGGAGGCCGTCTCGCCCGACGGCCGCTATTTCGTCGATAGCGCCCAGACCCACGACCAGCCCCCGGTCACGCGCCTCGTCGACGCCAAGGGAAAAATCGCGGCCGAGCTGGCCAAGAGCGACCTGACGAAATTCGAGGAGCTCGGCCTTAAAAAGGTCGAGTTGATCAAGTTCAAATCCGCGGACGGCAGCCGCGATCTCTACGGCGTCCTCAGCTTCCCCTCCGGCTTCGATCCCAACAAGAAATACCCGCTGCTCGTCAGCGTTTACGCCGGTCCCGGCTGGAACGGCGCCTCGGAACGATTCGCGACGCCCAACCCGATCACGGAGCTGGGTTTCCTGGTCGCCTCGTTCGACACGCGCGGTTCGGCCGGCTGGGGCAAGAAAGCGATGGACGCCATTTACGGGAAGCTGGGAGTCGTCGAGATCGACGACCAGGCGGCGGGAGTGAAGTCGCTCTATGACCGTCCCTACATTAATAAAGAGCGCGTCGGGATCTGGGGCACATCCTACGGCGGTTACGCCTCCGCGTTATGTCTCCTCCGGCACCCCGATGTGTTCGCGGCGGCCTGCGCCGCCTCGGCCGTGACGTCCTGGTATCAGTACGACAGCATTTATACCGAGCGCTACATGGGAATTCCCCAGGACAACAAGGACGGCTATGAGGCCGGCAACGCCATGAAGTACATCGACAACCTCAAGGGCCGGCTGATGATCTATTACGGAACGGCCGACAACAACGTTCACCCCACCAACGCCATGCAGCTCATCCAGGCGCTGCAGCGGGGGGGCAGGAGTTTCGAAGTCCAGGCCGGCCCCGACGCCGGCCATTCCGGCCTCCGCACCGACCGGATGATGGAGTTCTTCATCGAGAACCTGGTGTTGCGCTGAAATCCTTCGCCGGATCGTAGAGCGCCCGGTCTAAAGACGGGAGCACCGTTTTACCGCCAATCCTGACCAAGACCCGAGAACAGAGCGGCGAAAACGGCGATGCCGTCCCAAAGGTTCCCAAGGCGGAGGTTTTCGTTCGGACCGTGCTGGTTGTTGTCGTAGTTGACGATCGGAAGCCCCAGCACCGGGATACCTAAAACATCGGCGAACATCTTCATCGGCACGCTGCCGCCGAGCGCCGGCAGCCGGAGCGGCGGTTCGCTCAGGGCGGCCCCCAGCGTCCGGACCACCTCCCGGCCGAAAGGATCGTCGAGCGCCAGCCGGTAGGGCGGATAGCCGTCCTCCCATTCGAGCTTGATGAGCTTGGCGTGGTTAATCCGCTCATCGGGCGTCGGATCTCTCCAGAGGATGTGAAAGCCGCGGGCGGAGATGTGCGCTTCGACCAGCTTTTTCACGTTTTCAGGGTCCTGGTCCGGCACGAGCCGGAAGTCGATCGAAGCCCGCGCCTCGGCGGGAACGGCGTTGGCCGCCTTGGCGCCGACGGCGCCGGCCTCCAGCCCCCGAAAGTTCAGGGCCGGCATCAGAATGCGGCTCGCCAGACGGGCGTTGCCGGCCTCGCTCCAAGCCAGTCCGTACTCGCGCCGCAGCCTGGCGTCGATGTCGGGCAGCTCGGCAATGGCGTTTTTATCGGCCTCGGAAACGGGACGGACGTCGTCATAAAATCCTTCAATCCCGATGCCGCCGTCCTGATCGCGCATGCCCGCCAGCAGGCCCGTTAAAAGCGAGATCGGGTTGGGAGCCCAGTTTCCGTAATGGCCGCTGTGGAGAGGATGGTTCGGGCCGTAGACGGTCATTTCCAAGCCCATGCTGCCCCGGGCCCCGAAGGTGACCTGCATCCGGCCGGTCTGGTCCACGGGTCCGTCGCAGATAAACAAGGCATCGGCGCGCAAGAGCTCCCGGTATTTACGGAGCAGCCCCTGGAGATGCGGGGAACCGGCTTCTTCCTCGCCCTCGAACAGGAATTTCAGGTTGATCGAAGGCGAGGTTAACTCGGACTTGAGGAAATCGACGGCCGCGGCCAGGGCCATGATGGGGGCTTTGTCGTCGCTCGTCGAGCGGCCGTAGAGACGATAATCGCGGCCCCTCTCGAACGTGATGGCCGACGGGTCGGCGATCTTTCCCCCATCCTCGAACCGCCCGTCTCTCAGCACGGGCTTCCAGGGGTCGTCTTTCCATTGGACGGGATCGACCGGCTGGCCGTCGTAGTGCGCGTAGAAAATAATGGTCTTCTTCGCCCCGGGCTGCGCTATTTCTCCACACACAAGCGGCGGACACCCCTCCCCTTCCAGGAGCCGGGCCTCGACACCCCTGCGCCGAAGCATGGCCACGATAGCCTCCGCGTTGCGCCGATTGTTTTTCGCGGCCGAGGCAACATTGGGGATGGATAGAAACTCGGAATACTCCTTAAGAATAGACGCGCCGTTTTTATCGATGAAGGCTTTAACCCTCCGGCCTTGATCGGGGAAAGCCTGCCGCGCCCCGAGAGCCAGAGCCAATAACGAGCACAAAGCCAAAGCGCGAAACAGAGCCGGCCGTTTCATCATGCGACTCCTCTCTTAAAATGGGGTCAAACCTACACTTTGGCAAAAAGTGCAAATTTGCACTAACTGATAAAGTGTAGGTTTGACCCCAAAGGCTACTCCCGCGGCTATCTCAATTCAGCCGAGTTCCCCTTGATCTCTTTCCAGGGCTCGGCTCGGCCGTCGAGGTGTTTGGCCAGGAATTCCTCGGTACGACCGATGAAATCAAGGATGTTCTCGCCCCTGCCCAGTCCATGGCCCTCGTCCGGATAGACGACGAAAATCACGGGAACGGAGCGCTTGCGCATGGCGTTGACGATCTGTTCGGACTCGGCGATCTTGACCCGAGGGTCGTTGAGGCCGTGGGCGATGAGCAGCGGCGCCCGGATTGCGTCCACATGAAAGACCGGCGATATCTTGCGGTTGAGGACTTCATCGTGCTCGGCATCGCCCACCCTCATGATCCATCGTCTCTTGATCAACTGCCAGAAAGGCGGCATGCTCTCGAACGCGGTCTTGACGTTCGCGAGGCCGCACATATCGATGCCGCAGGCATAAAGCCCCGGGGTGAAGGTCAGGCCTGCCAGCACGGCGTAGCCGCCGTAGGAGCCGCCGGAGATCCCTACCCGCTTGGGATCGGCATAGCCCTGAGCGACGGCCCAGTTGACGGCATCGGTCAAGTCGTTCTGCATGACGCCTACGCCCCACTGCCCGTTGCCCGCGTTCATGAACGTTCGGCCGTAGCCGTCCGAGCCGCGGAAATTGACCTGGAGCACCGCATAGCCGCGGTTGGCCAGAAGCTGATTGCCGGCGTCAAAACCCCATTCATCGCGCGCCCAGGGGCCGCCGTGCGGCGCCAGGATCATCGGCAGGTTCTTGGCGGGAACGCCCGGAGGCAGGGTCAGGTAGCCCGGAATCTCCACCCCGTCCCGGGCCTTGAAGACAATCGGCGTCACCCGGGCGAAGGCGTATTTATCCAGTAAGGGGGAATCAGGAAAGAGCAGCTCGAGCTTCCGCGCGGCGCGGCTATAAAAAAAGTAACGATTGGGACGGTTATCATAAATCTTGCCGACGAGCCAGGTCTTATCGTCCGCGCCGCGGTCGATGATGAAAACGACGGAATCCTTGTCCTGGATGAAGGCGAAGTCCCCGGCCAAGGCCGGGTCGAGAACCTTCCACTCGGGCTTGAGGTAGTCGAAGGCCACGGCCTGGGGATTTCCCGTTTCGGGATGGAAAAGGACCTGGGCAAAATCATAGAGGGTGATGTCCATGACGTTCCAGAGGTTGGATTTGGGATCGTGGGCGATCAGCTCCTCCCTGCCCGTGGCGATATCGACCTTTAAGAATTGGGTCGTATCGGCGCGCAGGGCCGACTGGACATAGATGGACTTCCCGTCGCGGCTGAAGGCGATCGCCAGCTGGCTGCCGTAGCCCTCGATGACGCCCGACTCGCCGAAGGGCCAGTCGATCAGGACCCGCCAGGGTTTGTCGCGGCCGTCGCGGATCCGAAGCTCCTGATGGCTGTCCTTGCCGTCGATGGACACCGCGGCCCGGATCTGGAATCGCCGGTCGGGCAGCCACCAGCGGACGTCGCCCGGGTTGGCGGTGTCGAGCTCGAGGGCGCCGCTGTCGAGGTTCACCCGGCACATGTCGAAAAGCGTCCGGTCACGGATGTTCAAGCCGATGAGGACCTCGCCCGGCGCGTCGGGACTGACCAGGAGGTTCTGGGCCTTGAGTCCCGAGAACGGCGTATAATCGCGTTCCAGGCCCGTCCTGAGCTCCAGCCCGAACAGATGGAAATTCTCATCGCCCTCCCGGTCCTTGAGGTACAACAGAAACCGTCCGTCGGCGCTCCATCGGTACTGGAATATGCCGGCCTTGGCATCCGAGGTGACCATGCGGTCATCGTTTTGCCCGATGGTCCGAACCCAGATGTTGGGAACGCCTCTGTCCGATCCCTTGATATAGGACAGGAGCTTGCCGTCCGGCGATAATCGGGGATTTCCGGCCCCGGCCAGGTTGAAAAAGGCCTCGCGCGGAATAAGTTCGGGGAGGCCGCTTTTTTCCGCTTGGAGGCCCACAAAGGCCGAAAGGAATAAACCTATCCCAAGGGCTATGGCGGGGAATATCCTGAAGCGCGACCGACTCTTGTGTTCTCTCATGGCGGCGGCTCCTTTCATTGTTCCGACTTCATTAATACAACAGCCTTGACCTGAATTTCAATCGAATCCCAGTCCCGCCAAGCCGCAGTTGAGAATGATAAGCGCTCAGTCTTCGTAGATGTATTCTTTGTGATGAAAGAGGAGGGCGGCCAGG
>Ga0315294_10002362_pt1 | contig 20655 bp, 16 predicted proteins | sample YL17G13_40_MG_FD_203626 | JGI IMG/M metagenome (GOLD analysis project Ga0315294, IMG submission 203626) | Sediment microbial communities from Yellowstone Lake, YNP, Wyoming, USA - YL17G13_40 | ecosystem: Environmental > Aquatic > Freshwater > Lake > Sediment | place: USA: Wyoming | collected...
CCATGGCTGCGACGCGCGGCGCCCACATCCCGGCCGCGTTGACCACGATGTTCGTTTTGACCGAGCCGTGATCCGTGATGACGCGCTGGATTTCGCCCTGCGAGGAAAGCTCGATGCCGGTCACGCGCACGCAGGTATAGATCGTCACACCTATCTCTTTGGCAAAGCGCGCCATGCTGGTCGTCGTGATGTAGGGATCGAGCTGGCCGTCGCGCGGCAGGTAGATCGCGCCGTACAGATTTTCCTTGCTCAACTGGGGCATGATCTTCAAAGCCTCGGCCGGGGAGATGATCTCCACATCCATGCCGAGACCTTTCGCCCGGCTAACACTGCGCTGCAGTTCCTTGAACTGCTCCGGAGTCGAAGCCACGCGCAGACTGCCGACATGATCGAATAATTTCAACCCGCTGTACAGCTCGATGCTGTATTTGCGGAACTGCATGAGGGTTTGCGAGGTGGCGAACTGCGTCACCAACCCCGCCGCGTGGGAAGACTCTCCGCTGGCGATCTCACCCTTCTCGAACAGCACAACGTCTGTCCAGCCTAGCTTTGCCAGGTGATAAGCGATGTTGACTCCGACGATTCCACCGCCAACAATAACAACTCGTGCCTGATCTTTCATACTATAGCTTTATCCAATCTTTCAGTAATCAGTAGGTCTCAAGAATCACAGTTATGACTTTTGAAGTCTGACAAATTATCCTGACTTCAGGCATTCGACCCCCTTCCCAGCTCTCCTCCGTTTTCAAAAACCGAAAACTGGGGAAGGAGCTTCGCCGAGGCCACGGGAAAAACCGTTCTTAATCCTTCTGGCTTATCTCCTCCCCCAAATTCCGGGGTTTGGAATTTGGGGAGGCCGGGAGGGGGTAAGAAGCATGGAAACAAACAGTGTGAAGTTTATTCGGGCGGGATCTCCTTGAAGGCGTAGTCTACGTTGATGCCGCGCGCTTTTTGCGCCCGTTTGGCCAGGAAATACCAGATGGCTGAGATGGCAATGATGCCGAAGACCACGCTGTAAGCCAGTCTGCTCACCAGCCCCAGCGCCGGCACGGCCAGGTAACTTATCACCATGGCAAAGCCAAAGACTGCTCCGATGCCACCCAGGATGGTCACCCAGGGGATCTTGCCGAGCTTGTACTTGGCTCCCGGCGAGGCCTCATACACCTCTTTGGCCCGGTATGGCAGCAGCGCCCCGGCCAGGCTGCTGGCGGCGAAAACGTAGCCGCAGGCGAAAGTCACGCCCAATGTCAGGGGAGCCCACTTGGGGTACAGGTTATAGAGGAAAATGACCGGGAGGCTGGCGATGAAGTAAGCCAGGTGAGCATTAACCGGAGTGTGCAGCTTTTCGTGTACACGGCTGATCCATTCGGGCAGCAGCCGGTCGAGGCTCATGCCGACCATGATGCGGGTCACGCCAATGTAGCAGTTGCACACGATCTGGAAAGAGTTGAGGATGTAGCCCAGGGCAATGATCATCACCACAAATGGGCTGGCGGTGAGGGCAACCGCCAGGATGTTCGGCCACAACCAGAACCCACTGATCTTGGCTTCCGCGATGCCGCTCCAATAACCGGCGCCAGACACGGCCAGGAACTCACTGCCGCCCACGCGCTCGATGCCTGCAGCCAACAGCGCCAGCAGGATTCCGGTGACGATCAACGAGCCGACCAGGATAAAGGACTGGTTCTTGAAGGAACGGGCATCCTTGATCTCGCCGTTCTGTTCAGCGCTGTAAGTCGCCCATTGCACAGAGGTCCAGGCGATGGGGGCGACCAGCAGGGTAGCCAGGAGGCTAAAGGGCGGGTTCAGGTTTATCCCAGCCGCCTTGGTCGCCTCTACCGCTGTCTGGTAGAAGTTGGCAACGCCTCCTGAGGCCACGGCAAAGGCGTTCAGATGCTCGACAAAGGAAGCCGGCGAGGTGGTGAACAGCACGATCAACATCGTCGCGAAGGCCGCCAGGATGGAATAGAACATCACATACTGGACTTTTACGTAGTTCTTGAATCCACTCACCAGCAAGACCAGCGAAAGTAGGGCATTGAGCACGCTAACGACGATGATACCCCAGGAACTGGTAAACCACACCCCGATGGTGGATAGGGCTGCGCTTTTCATGGTGGCTCCCAACCCGAGGAACAGCGGGGCAAAACCCAGGTACGAGAGCAGCCAGCCGGAGAGCGCCACCCATTGCAGGATCCAGATCACGAAGCCGGACATCAGCAAGGTGAAGCCCCAAAAACCACCGAAGGCGCGGCTTTGGAACACGTAATCGCCGCCGGAGCGGGGCAATGCTGTCGAGAGCCATACGTAGGCAAAGGCAATGGGAATTTCGAGCAAAGTAGCCAGCAGGATGCCCCACACCAATTTGCCGCCTGGTAACGCGCCGGGCGCCCACAGGTAGGTCCACGGGAAAATCAGCCCCATGGTCAGGATATTGTAAATAAACGCCGAGTACGGGGACATGACCCGTACCAGCCCCGAGGCTTTACGGGTAAACACCTCGGGTCTTGCTGTCATGGTTGTCATTTTTCCTCCTCCAAAGGCTAACGCTATGAAAAGGTTAATTCTTATGGATTCTCTTGACTCGTTTGGCGGGTTACACCCACCCCAACAAACCTTTCATGCTATGAAAAAGCACAATGTGTAGAGGTAAAGTACAGGATAGATTTCTGGCAGTCTGCCTCCTTTCCCTAACCACTCGTCATCTGGAAGCCTTCGATTTTCCCCTCAGCGAAGGTCACCAGGCAACCGCGCAGCACCCCTTCGCCGTACTCACTGCCGGGGTTGACGCATAAAGTCCGCCCAATCCGGGCGGCAGCCTGCGATTCGTGGATGTGCCCGTGCAGTCCCAGCAAAGGTTGGTATTTTTCGATGGCCCGGCGCACCGACTGGCTGCCGGCCCCGTGCATCACGAGCTGCCCGGCTTTGACGATTGGCTGAGGCGGGTCGGTAGACCAATTGAGCATAGGACAGGTATCCAGGGTCGAGTCAAACGGCGGATCATGAAAATTGAAAATCGTCTTGTCGAGTTCTGGTACCTTGGACACAACATCTTCGATGATCTCACCCAGTTTTTCTTCCGTAATTTCACGCGGCGTTTTCCATGGCGTTGGCGTGCTGAAGCCCACACTGATCATGGTGTGTTTGTCATCTAGGGCAACCACCTGGCCCTCACAGGCAAAGAAAGATTCCGTACCTGAACGGTGCATTCCTTGCAACACTTCGGGGTCGTCGTCGTTGCCTCCAGTCACGAAACATTGGATGCCGGTGCCTTTCAGCCGCGACTCAGCCAGGTCTACCCAGGCTTCCAATCGTTTGCGAGCCAGCTCGTGAAACAAGGCGTCAATGGCGGCCGGGGCACTTTGGGTGGCGCGGAACTCGTCCTCATCCATGATCTTATGATAGAAGCCGAGTGTTCCCAAACGCTCCAGCAAGCCCGTTAATTCAGCTTCGCTGGAGAAATGCTCGGTGCGGCCCTGCAACGTGGCGCGATAGCCGCTGCCTTCTTTGATGACTGGGATGAGCAGCTTGCCGGTAATATCACCCCCCATTACGAGGATATCAACCTCGTAGAATTTACCTGCGTTGATGAATTTGCGATACGTTCGTTCGGAGCCATGCAAGTCGGTCGCAAAGAACAGCCGCGTAGGCTTCTTGCGGTTTTTCATTGAAAAGAAAGGCATCGGATTACCTCCAAATAGTCGAGCCGAACAACCCGCGCAAACAGCTATGCTATTATTTCAGTGCCTGCCGCGGCGATCAAACTTTCCACATTGTGAGCCGCCAGGGACTCGATGGCTGATTTATCGAACTCCTCATCCGTGACGAGCTTGTCAATCGCGTCGATTGTGGCGATCAGAAAGTTAGAAACCACCCCCCATTTGCTGTGATCTGCGACTACAATGATCTGGCCCAATGTGCGCTCGATCATCAGCTTGACAACTTCCGCCTCGGCATTGGAGGGCACTGTGCAGCCGTGTTTCAAGCTAATCCCATCCACACCGAAGATTGCTTTGTTGGCATACACCTGCCTCAAGTTCTCGATGGCAAAGCGCCCAGCCAGGGAATTGGAACGGGATTGAAATTCTCCCCCAACCAGGTAAAGATGAAAACCCGCCTCCCCCACTTCGAGCGCGGCGTTTAGATTGTTCGTGAACACGGAGATTCCGGCGTCGCTGCGGATATGCCGGATCACCTGGGTCGTGGTCGTGCCGCTGTTGATGAAAACAATATCACCCTCTTCGATAAGCGAAGCTGCCAGCGCTCCGATGTTGCGCTTATCTTCAGGATGATTTTGCGCCCGCTGCTGGTATTCCGGTTCGAAGGTCATGCGCTGGCTGAGGATCGCCCCCCCGTGTGTGCGTTCTAGAATTCCCTGATGTTCCAACCACTCCAGGTCGCGCCGCACCGTCGCTTCGGAAGCATCTAGCAGATCATACAGGTCGGCCGCTCGGACGATCTTGTGAGTCGCCAGATATTTCTGGATATACTCCCGCCTCTGGGCTGGTATGAGAGATTTGCTCATGGGCCGACTTGCGTTCCATTCTGGTAGGGAAAATGAACTCTTTGCAAATAAATTATATAAGATTCTGAAGGAATTTGCAAGTTTTTGTTTTCTTAGTTATAATTACGGCAGGCAACCGTTCAAGGGATGCACGAAGTGAGCTTCTTCTATCGCGTGCTTGTTTGCCAGAATCTCAGCACAGGAGCATAGTGTATGACCAGTATTTCCATTGGGATGGGCGAACAAGATCGTGCCGAACGCGATAAGTTTGAAAAGGAATTGAAACGCATTCTAAAGGCTGGTGACGATGCTGGTATTATCCTGCGGGTGATCGGGTCGCTGGCTTTTCAATTGCACTGCCCGAATTTCGGCTACCTCCAGGAAGCCATGGGGCGAGCCTATACCGACATTGACTTTGCAGCATACCGCAAACAAACCAAAGAAATCCAAAAGCTGATGATCGCTCTGGGTTACAGCGAAAACCGGGAGGTATTCATCGTTTCGGAAGGTGCGCGCGCCATTTTCGACAAACCAGAGGCTGGCTTGCACATTGACGTTTTCTACGAGAAACTCGACTTTTGCCATGTCATCAGTTGGGAAGGCCGCCTGGAAGTGGACGCCCCCACCATCCCACTGGCTGAAATGCTCCTGGAGAAAATGCAAATCGTCCAGATAAACGAAAAGGATGTCATTGATACCATCATGCTCCTGCTCGAACACCCCCTGGACGACAAAGACGACGAGACTATCAACATCGCGCACATTGCCGGGTTGTGCGGAAACGATTGGGGCCTGTGGCGCACAACCACCATGAATCTGGATAAGGTGCGCGTTCTGGCTAAGGGCTACGACCAACTCACCACAGAGAAAAAAACAAAAGTCGCTTCACAAGTATCAACTGCGCTGGCGCGCCTTGAGAGGGAACCCAAGTCGCTCGCCTGGCGTCTGCGCGCCAGGGTCGGCGATCGCGTCAAATGGTATAAGGAAGTGGATGAGGTTCATTAGAAGGAGCCTGTGATGACCAAACTTGTCCGTGACTTGATGCACCCGGGGGTGCTCACCTGCCGCCCAGACACGACGCTGGGCCAGGTGGCCGTCCTGCTTACCCAACACCACGTCCATGCCCTGATCGTTGCCGACCGCGGTGGCCGCCCACTGGGCGTTATCTCCGATTATGACCTGTTGGCGGGCGAGTGGCTGGCGGTGGACGCCGAAAGCCTGGCAACCATGCGCAAGCTGACCGCCGCCGATCTCATGTCCCGCCCGGTGGATACCATCGAAGCCGGCATGAACCTATGCGTGGCCGCCCACACACTGATCGAGAAGGATGTCAATCGCCTGCTGGTCACCGAAAACGGCAGCCCGGTGGGCGTCATCTCCATTTCCGACTTCATCTCCAGCATCGCCAAAGAAGAAAAACCCCAGCGCCAGACCGTCGCGGATGTTATGTCAGATTCCATCCTGGTCTGCCGGGACAAGACGCCGCTCTTCTCTGCAGCGCGAACGATGACACAGGCTGGTTGGCGCTCGGTGCTGGTGGTAGACGCCAAAGGAAAACCATTGGGTGTGGTCAGCGGTAAGGACCTGATACCCTTTGTCGAGAATGGCGTGGACGATAAACTGACTGTAAGCGACGTCATGCATCCGGCGCTGACCATTGACATTCATGCCAGTCTGCGCGCAGCCGCTGACCTGATGATCCAAAAGCACCATCACCGCCTGATCGTGATTGACCAGGACGACCCGCAGGCTTTCCCGCTAGGCATCATTTCTTCGTATGATATTGTCGCCGAGATGGCCCGCCCCACCTCGGTCTGGCAAGTATAGAGACTCTCTGGGAATCGCCGTGATGCTCCGCTAAATGTAATGCGAGATTTATTTCGCATTACGCCGCCTCGCTAGATATTCCGGTGTGTCGCGGCAAATCTCAATGAACAATAAATTAAGCAGTAAACTATCGTAAACATATCCACTCCAAGACTGCAGGAGGCAATCAATGACTCTGTCCCTGGAAGAAGCCATCGCCCGAGTTCCACAGTGGGCAGGCGCCAGCGACTTGAAAGTATCTCCTCTCGGCGGCGGCATCACCAACCTGAACTTCCGCGTGGATGTAGGCGGTGAATCTTTTGTTTTGCGCATTGCTGGAGCCGATACAGAATTGCTGGGCATCAACCGGGAATACGAGTTCGCCGCCAACCTGGCTGCCGGGAAACTTGGCCTCGCGCCCGAAGTCGTTTATTTCATCCGCCCCGAAGGATACCTCGTTACGCGCTTCATCACCGGGCGTCCCTTGCCGCCTGAAGAGATCTGCGAACCGGAAAACATCCGCCGGGTGATGGATACTGTCCGCAAGATCCATGCCATGCCGGAAATCCCCGGAACCTTTTCTGTCTTTCGCACCATCGAAAATTACTCCGCGACCGCCCGCCGCTACAACGTCGTGTTTCCTCAGAAATTCGACTGGCTGATGGCGCGCGTGCATGAAGCCGAGCAGGCGCTCATGAGCCATCCCGATACACCCTGCCCATGTCACAACGACTTGCTCAATGCGAATTTCCTGACAAACGGACAGCTCTACATCCTCGATTGGGAGTACGCCGGCATGGGCGATGCCTTTTTCGACCTGGCAAACTTTTCCGACCATCACAACCTGTCAAACGCGCAGGATCGCTGGCTGCTGGAATGTTATTATAGAAAGGGGTCACCCTCCCATTGGGCGCACTTGAAAATCATGAAGGTCATGTCCGACCTGCGCGAAGCGACCTGGGGCCTGGTCCAGATCGGTATCTCGAAGCTCGACTTCGACTTCCGCGAATACACCGATAAGTTCTTCAGTCGAGTGATCGAAAACATTTACGACCCCCACTGGGGTCAATGGCTCAAGGAGGTTACCAAGAATGTCTGATCTTCCCAAGCATGCTCAAGTTGTCATCATCGGTGGCGGCGTGGGTGGGTGCAGTATTGCCTATCATCTTACACTCATGGGCTGGAAAGATGTCGTCATAATCGAGCGCCACGAGCTGACCAGCGGCTCGACCTGGCACTCGGCCGGGCTGGTCGGCCAGATGCGCTCGGACGCCAACCTGACCCGCATGATGCACTACAGCACTGACCTCTATCGCCGTCTGAAAGGCGAGACCGGTCACGATCCTGCCTGGCGCGAGGTCGGCGGGTTGCGGCTGGCCTCCTCCGCCGAGCGGCTGGAAGAGATCAAGCGTCTGGTCGGCATGGCCGGATCGTTCGGCGTCCCGATGCAACTGATTACTCCCAAGGAGGCCTATGATCTCTTCCCTCTGATGTCCATGCAGGGTGTGGTCGGCGCGGCCTACACGCCCAACGACGGCGTGATTGATCCCACTAGCCTGACGAACGCGCTGGCGGCCGGCGCCAAGCAGCGCGGCGCGCGTATTTTCCAGGACACGAACGTGGAGAAGATCAACCTGAAGGATGGGCGCGTACACGAGGTGGTCACCGACAAGGGCAGCATCCAGACTGAGATCGTGGTTAACGCTGCCGGTCAATGGGGCGGCGAGGTCGGCAGGATGGTCGGTCTCAACCTGCCCGTGGTGCCGATGGCGCATCTTTATGCCATCACCAAGCCCATCGAAGGCGTTGGTCACGATGTCCCGACCCTGCGCGACCCCGATCTGTTGGTGTATTGGCGCGAGGAGGTTGGCGGGCTGACCACGGGCGGTTACGAGCGCAACCCGGCGCCGTTCGGCTTGGACGGTATCCCGCTCGACTTCAAGTACACCCTGCTCCCGCCCGATTGGGACCGCTTCGGGCCGCTGATGGAAAATTCGATCAAGCGGGTGCCGGTGCTTGAAACCGCCGAGATCAGGCAACTGCTCAACGGTCCCGAAGGCTTCACCCCAGATGGGGAATACCTGCTCGGTCCGACGGCCGTCAAGGGCTTCTGGGTGGCCTGCGCCTTCTGCGCTCACGGGCTGGCAGGGGCAGGCGGCATTGGCAAGACGATGGCCGAGTGGATCATTGACGGGCATCCAGAATGGGATGTCTGGCGACTGGATGTGCGCCGCTTCGGCTCGAACTACAACAGCCAGGATTACACTGTGGCGCGCACCATCGAAACCTATTCCCAGTATTACGATATTCATTTCCCCGGCGAGGAACGTCTCTCCCGGCGCGGCCTGCGCCTCTCCCCCACTTATTATCGCCTGCGTGATCTGGGCTGTCACTTTGGGGAGAAAACCGGCTGGGAGCGCCCCAACTGGTTCAAACCTTACGAGGAGAAAGCCCGCCACGGACACGAACCCAAAGGCTGGGCGCGCCACAACTGGTCACGCGCCATCGGCTACGAGCACCTGATGACGCGCCAGAACGGTGGTCTGTTCGACGAAACCTCGTTCAACAAGTTCGAGGTGCGCGGTACCGGCGCCCTTGCCTTCCTGAACTACGTGTGCGCTAATGAAATTGATCGACCGGTTGGGACGGTCGTCTATACCGAGTGCCTGAACAAGCGCGGCGGGATCGAGTGCGATTTCACCGTCACCCGCCTGGCTGAAGACCGCTTCTTTATCGTCACCGGTACTGCCTATGGTCAGCACGACCTGTCCTGGCTTTCGCTGAACATGCCCGAAGACGGCTCGGTGACAATAGAAGATGTCAGCTCATCCTACGCCTGTCTCGGACTGTGGGGACCAAAGGCGCGCACGATCCTGGAAAAGATCACCAAAGAGGATGTATCCAATGCGGGTTTCCCCTACATGACGGCCAGGCGCATCACGGTCGGTGACGTGCCCACCCTGGCCTCGCGTGTCACTTACGTGGGCGAGCTGGGCTGGGAGTTCTACTGCCCGATGGAATACGCGCTGCGCCTGTGGGATATGCTTTGGGAAGCCGGGCAGCCTGAAGGGTTGGTGGCGGCTGGTTACAAGGCGATAGATACTTTGCGCCTGGAGAAGGGTTATCGCTATTGGAGCGGCGAAATTAGCCCGGACTACACACCCTACGAGGCCGGACTGGGCTTCGCTGTCAAGCTGGACAAGGGCGACTTCATTGGGCGCGCGGCCTTGCTCAAGCAGAAAGAATCCGCCTTGAAACAAAAGTTGTGCTGCCTGACGCTCTCAGACAGCTGCACGATCGCCCTGGGTAAGGAACCTATCCGCACGAAAGACGGCAAGATCATCGGTTGGGTGGCCTCAGGCGGATATGGCTACTCCGTAGGAAAAAGCATCATTTACGCCTACCTGCCAATCGAATACGCCAAAACAGGCACAGAATTGGAGGTAGAATTCTTCGGAGAACAGGTCGGCGCGGTGGTCGCGCTGTCACCATTATGGGATCCAAAAGGAGAGCGCATCAAAGCATAAAAATCTGGATGGAGTGACAAGGCATTAAAGTGTTCAACCCAGTAATCCGACATCCGTATTTTAAAAATCTCAGGAGGTAGTGCTATGTCCATCGTTAACGCAAAAGAAATATTGATCCAAGCTGCCAAGGGCAAATATGCCATTGGCGCCTTCAACATCACCGATCTGATCCAACTGGAAGGCGTGGTTGATGCTGCGGTCGAGAAGAAGTCGCCGCTGATCATCCAGACCTCGGTCAAGCCGTCCAAATTCCTGGGCACGAACGTGATGGTTGCGATCTACAAAACCATCGCCGCTTCAGCGCCCATCCCGATCTGCCTGCACCTGGATCACTGCACCGAGGTGGACTACTGCAAGAAATGCGCCGACACTGGCTACACGAACATCATGATTGACGCCTCCAAGCAGACCTTCGAGGAGAACATCCGCCAGACCAAAGAAATTGTGGATTACTGCCACAAGGTTGGCGACATCTCTGTCGAAGGCGAGCTGGGTACTGTTAGCGGCGTGGAAGACCAGGTCAAAGTAGCCGAGAATGAGGCTGCCCTGGCCAATCCGACTCAATCGGTGGTATTCGTCGAGCGTACAGGGCTGGACCTCTTTGCTCCCGCCATCGGTACAGCCCACGGCGTGTACAAGACCAAGAACCCCAAGGTGGACTTCGAGCGCCTGGCCAAGATCAACCAACTTCTAAATGGCAAGACGATCAAGACCCCGCTGGTGGTGCACGGCGGCACGGGATTGCCGGAAGATTACATCCAGAAATTGATCGCGGCCGGCGGCGCCAAGTTCAACGTATCCACCGAGCTGAAGCGCACCCTGATTGACGCCAAATACGAATACATCACCGCCAACCGCCAGGAATACGATCCCGGTAAAGTTGACGTAGCCGCACGAGACGCCATCCGCAAAGCGGTTGGGCACTGGATTGACATGCTCGGCAGCGCTGGGAAAGCATAGACACATAGGAGCAACGAATGAAAAAGATCGAAGAATATTTCGTCCCCTGGGTAAAAGGTATCCCGATGTACGTTTCCGGCCACATCGAGCTGGCCTGGAGGCAGCCGGAATTGCATCGCATGATGTCCAACGAAAACCCCAACCCCCCTTCCGAGAAAGTACTGGAAGCCATCATTAAATACGCCAAGATGGCGAATCGCTACCCGGACCAGGGTCTGGTCGTGCGCTCGAAGGTCGCCGAGATCAACGGGCTGGATGGCCCTGAAAACGTGATGCTGGGCAACGGCTCCAGCGAGGTGTACGACAACGTCTTCCGCATGTTCCTGGCGCCCGGCGACGAGGTGATCCAGCATACGCCCTGCTTTGGCATCTACAAGCTGCGCGGAACCATCCTGGGCGGTAAAATGGTCTCCGTTCCGATGGCTTACAAGGATCGGCGGTTGCTCTACGATCCTGATGCTATCCTCAAGGCGGTCACCGAGCGGACCAAGATCATCGTCATCGCCAACCCCAACAACCCCACTGGCAACTTCATGGACGCAGCGGCCTTCGTGCGCATCGCCGAGACGGGCATTCCCTTCGTGATTGACGAGGCTTACGTGGAATACGCCGGGCTGGGCATGTCACAGGTGGGCCTGACCAAGAAGTACAAGAATGTCATCGTCACCCGTACGCTCTCCAAGGCCTACGGCCTGGCCGGGATGCGCTTCGGCTACGCCATGGCCGGCAAGGATGTGATCGCCCAGATCTCGGCTGCCCTCATCCCTTGGAATGTGGGCACCATCCCGATGTGGGCGGCGCTGGCAGCGCTGGAAGATGCCGAAGCCTTGGCATACCGCGTGAAGTTCAACAACAGCGAGGTGGATTTCATCCAGAAATCGCTCGCCGATGTCCCCGGGCTGGTCATCTTCCCTTCGAAAGCCAACTACATCCTCTTCGACTGTGGCGCGACCGGCAAGAAGGGCAAGGATATGGTAGCCTACGCCGAGCAAAAAGACCTGATCTTCCGCCCGGAAACGGAAAAATACGGCAGCGATGGCTGGTTCCGCATCACCATCGGCACCAAAGAAGAGAACCGCATGGCGGTTGCCGTGGTACGCGAGTTCCTGACCAAGTAATTTATTACGTAGACCCTAAAGGTCTTGGAGACCTTTAGGGTCTTCCTCAAATGGAGGCAGATAATGGAAAAAATCAAAGCGATATTCTTCGATCAAGATGGCGTGATCATTGACACCGAGCGGGATGGTCACCGCGTCTCGTTCAACATGACCTTCCACGAATTCGGCTTCAGGGACGAGTGGAGCGTGGATTATTACCACGAGCTGCTCCAGATCGCCGGAGGCAAAGAGCGTATGAAACATCACGCCCAAACGAAGGGATTCTCCAAGCCGATACCGCCCGAAGAACTGGACGAGTTGGTGAAAACCATGCACAAACGCAAGACGGCGCTCTTCGTCGAGCTGATCGAGACCGGCAAGCTGCCGCTGCGCCCGGGCATCCACCGCTTCATGAAAGAAGCCATGCAAGCTGGGCTCAAGATCGGCGTCTGCACCACCTCCAACGAGCAGGCAGCCAAAGCCATCACCGAGAAGATCCTCTCGGATATCAAGTTCGATATCCTGCTGGCTGGCGACGTTGTGAGCAAGAAAAAGCCCGATCCGGAGATCTACAACCTGGCGCTCTCCAAGACCGGGTTGAAACCGGAGGAAGTCATCGTCGTAGAGGACTCGAAGAATGGCGTGCTGGCCGGGAAAGCCGCTGGCACACATGTAGTTGTAACCACCAACTACTACACCGAGAAAGAGGATGTCAGCGGCGGCGACATCATCGTCACCTGCCTGGGCGACCCGGATGGCGAGAAGGGCCGCCTCACCAAAGGCGGCAAGGATTTACAGTACGACGACGGTGTGCTCCGGGTTCGTCAAGTGGTTGATTATTTCTCGAAGTAAGATCGGGCTATTCGGGGAAACGAGTTCGTTGTTTGGAAGCCGCGAATTCCACCCTGACCTAGTTTGGCAGGTTGGGCGGAATTCGCGGCTATTCTTTCAATGATTGCCTAGCCCCCTGTGTAGATTCAACTCAAAAGTGCCACAAAAGCGGTTGAAGGAGAGGTAAGCTGACGTAGATTAGGCTCCAAGACCGCCAAGTCAAAGGAGCACTTATGCACAGCACCGCTACACTGGTGAGAACTTACACTCAGCTTACCCAGGAACAAAGATACCAGATTTCTGTTTGAAGTGCACAGATCCACCATCAGTCGAGAGTTGCATCGGAATACAGGTGAGCGCGGCTATCGTCCAAAGCAAGCACATGAGAAAGCGATCGGTCGCCGGGCGAAAGCCAAGCCACGGATCACGGTGACGACCTGGGAAGTGGTAGAAGAGAAATTGCGAGAAGATTGGAGTCCGGAACAGGTATCGGGATGGATGAAGAAGCGCCAAGGCATCCAAATCAGCCATGGATGGATTTATCAGCACATTCTGGCCGATAAACAAGCTGGCGGCGACCTTCACACCCATCTGCCGAAGGCCTACTCGGCGCTGCCAGAAAAAGCGCCGAAAACGTTATGGAAAGAACGAAAATCGCGCTTCACCCTGATGCAGCCGGTGGATCAACGCCTGGCAGATTTGGTTTCGCAAGCGATGATCTCGTTGTTGAGCCCGTTTGCGGACTGGGTCCATACCATCACCGGAGATAATGGAAAAGAGTTCGCAAATCATGCGCAAATCGCTGAAGCCTTGAAGGCAGCCTTTTGCTTCGCCCATCCATACTCCGCTTGGGAGCGTGGCACAAACGAAAACACCAATGGGCTGATCCACCAGTACTTTCCCAAAAAAACTGATTTCTCAAAGGTCACCTTCAAAGAAGTTCTTGCTGTCGCAAACAAACTCAATCAGCGTCCAAGAAAATGCCTAGATTTCTACACACCTTTTGAGGTATTATTGGAACAGTCTATTGCACTAACAAGTTGAATCCAAGGAGGAAAAGAGATGCTGTTTCGACGCTATGAGAACAATCCGATCTTGACAGCCAATCAATGGCCCTATCCGGCCAACGCGGTGTTTAACCCCGGCGCCATAAAGGTTGACGACGAGACAGTGCTGTTGGTGCGCGTCGAGGACCTGCGCGGGTTTTCCCATCTCACAGTTGCTCGAAGCAAGGACGGTAAGGCAGATTGGCGCATTGATCCAAATCGAACCTTGCAGCCAGACGCGAGTGCACAAGAGGAGAGATGGGGCCTAGAAGACCCACGGATTGTTTGGCTAGAAGAACAGAAAGTATATGCGATTACTTACGTGAGTTTCTCCAAAGGAGGACCGCTCGTCTCCCTTGCGACAACAAAGGACTTTGGAACTTTCACCCGTGTGGGACCGCTGCTGCCGCCCGAAGACAAAGACGCCTGTGTGTTTCCCCGCCGTTTTCAAGGGCGCTTCGCCCTGATCCACCGGCCGCTCATACGAGGTGAAGGGCACATTTGGATTGCCTTCTCGCCAGATTTGAGGCATTGGGGAGACCACCGTATCCTGCTTCCGACCAGACCCGGATTGTGGGATTGTCATCGCGTCGGGCTGGGACCGCAGCCCATCGAGACTCCAGAAGGTTGGTTGATTATCTATCACGGTGTACGCTCTACCGCCTCTGGCAGCCTGTACCGTGTTGGCTTGGCTTTATTGGACCTGGAAGAGCCTTGGAAGGTGATCTGCCGGTCCGAGGAATGGCTTTTGAGTCCCCGGGAGAGTTATGAACGGGTGGGCGATGTGCCGGGGGTGATCTTCCCAACAGGTGTCGTCGTTCACCAAGAGACGGACGAACTCTTCCTCTACTATGGGGCTGCGGACTCGAGCGTAGGATTGGCAATAGCCCACATGAGCAAAATCAAGGAGTATCTCCTGTCCTGCCCAACACCGCGTTCAAGCGAATAGAAGCAGGGAAGGAGCAGGCTTGAGACTACTTTACGCCGGAGTATGTGATTTCAGAATATTATCCGCAATGCAATTTGGAACAAGGAGGTGTAGGACATGACATGGCAATTTGGGACAAGGAGGTGTAAGACATGCCAGAGACAGTCCTGAACCACATTCGGGTAGGCTTCATCGGAACGTATCCTCCCCGCCAGTGTGGGATTGGGGCGTTTACCCACGATCTGGCGACTGGCGTCGCGCAGCTTTACGGAGAAACGCCCGGTCAGGGCGAAATCGCCCAAGTGGTTGCCCTCACCAACATTCCTGGAGGTTATGCCTACGGTAGAGAGGTCTGCTTTGAAATCCACCGTCAGCACGCAATAGATTACCATCAGGCGGCTGATTATCTCAACCTTTCGCGTGTGCAGGTCGTGAGTCTACAGCACGAGTTTGGTATCTACGGCGGCGAGGATGGGGACTATATTCTCAATCTCCTCAGCAACTTGAAGAAGCCCGTTGTGACCACACTGCATACCGTGCTTGCGGAGCCTACTCCAGGCCAGTTGCGGACGCTCAAGTTCATTTGTAAACATTCCATACTGGTTGTGGCGCAAGCCCAAAAGAGCGTAGAGATGCTGACTGATATCTATGGCGTTCCTGGCGAGAAAATTCTTCTGATTTACCATGGCGCGCCCGATGTGCCTTTTCTCGCCCCGGCAATCTACAAGAATCAATTTGATGCCGCAGGACGCCGCGTGATATTGACCTTTGGTCTGCTCAACCCCAAGAAGGGCATTGAAAGCGTCATTGAGGCGTTGGCTTCCATCGTACCAGAGTTTCCCGATATGCTCTATATCGTGCTCGGTGCAACCCATCCAGAAGTCAGACGCCGCTATGGGGAAGCGTACAGACTCTCTCTGGAGAGATTGGTCAAACAGAAGGGGTTGGCGCGGCACGTCGTTTTTCACAATCACTTTGTCACCCACGAACAGCTCATTGAGTTTTTGATCGCAACAGACATTTTCATAACACCCTATCTGACCAAAGAGCAAAGCGTTTCGGGAACGTTGGCTTATGCGATGGCGTGCGGCAAAGTGATTGTCTCGACGCCGTACTGGTACGCGGAAGAAATGTTGTCCAATGGCAGGGGGTGTCTTGTCCCATTTCGGGATGTGGGCGCCCTGGCAGACTGCTTGCGCGACCTCCTGAGCGATGAGATGAAGCGGAGCCGTCTGCGGGCGTGCGCGTATCAGTTTGGGCGGCAGATGATTTGGCGAGAGGTAGCAAGTCGCTACGTCAAAGCCTTCGAACAAGCCCGCCAGGAGTATGACGCTTGGGCTGCGCGTCTCCACATCCGGGAGCAAGTATCCCAACCCCTTGCCTTACCTGAGATCAATCTCTCGCATCTTCGTACCCTAACCGACGATACGGGCATACTCCAGCATGCTGTGTTCGGGATCCCAGATCGCTATCATGGCTACAGTACTGATGACAATGCCCGCGCCGTAGTGATTGCTGTTATGAACTGGAAATTGTTTGAAGATGAAAGCCTTCTGCCTTTGCTGTACACCTATCTCTCTTTTCTCAGCCACGCCTTGAATAGAGAGAATGGACATATTCGGAACTTAATGTCCTATGACAGGCGTTGGCTGGAGGAGGTCGGATCGGAGGATAGTCACGGAAGGGCGCTTTGGGCTCTGGGAATCACCGTCGCTTACCCACCGACAGACTCTATCCTGGCTCTTGCCGCAAAGATGTTTGAAGAGTCCGTACGATCCTGCACCTCTTTTACTTCGCCCCGCGCGTGGGCATACATCATTCTCGGCTGTCTGGCTTATCTTCAACGCTTCAGCGGGCACCAAGAAGCGCGGCATGTAGGCACGCTTCTGGCTGAACGCCTTTTTGACTTGTTTCAAGCTAACGGCTCAGAGGATTGGCCCTGGTGTGAGGATACTGTGACCTATGACAACGCACGTTTGCCGCAGGCACTTATCACCGCCGGAGAGTGGCTTGGACACAATGATATGCGCGCGAGAGGGCTGCATTCCCTGGAATGGTTGTTGCAAATCCAAACTCACCCACATGAAGGACACCTCTCCCTAATTGGTAACCGTGGCTGGTTCCCCCACGGCGGAAAGAAGTCGCCGTTTGACCAGCAGCCTCTCGACGCGGCTGCTCTCATTGACGCCTGCTACGAGGCTTATCTTGCCACACAAGAAGAGAGATGGCTCAAGAGTATGAGCACCTGTTTTGATTGGTTCCTGGGAAAAAACGACGTTCACGAAGTCGTCTGCGATTTCAGCACTGGTAGCTGTAAAGATGGATTGCACTCTGCGGGCGTCAGTCAAAACCAGGGTGCTGAGTCAACCCTGTCGTGGTTGATGTCGCTTCATCGCCTTTACCAGGTGAGCCAGGAGAGTAGTCTGGTCGAAGCCGAAGCGGAGGCAAGCCATGAGTGATAGCACCAATGTCGTAGGTCATTCTGTTTCGCGAATTGACACCGTCGCCAGCACGAGTCGCATTGTCACCATCGGAGCACCGATCTTCACACTTGTAGAACGGCTACATTGGGTTGCTATGATTGGCTGGGCCGTGGCCACAGTGGGGATTCTCCTTAGCCCCAAAGAATGGCTGCGGGTTGTTGGGCTGACCGCTGGAATAACCGAACTCGTGGTCGGCATTCCGCTGGCGTTCGTCACAGCCCAACAACTGGGGCGATTCTCACTCTTTGCCCTCGCGCCGATTGCCTGTCTGATCCTTATCGTGCTCTTCGTTTGGCCGAAGCTGTGGGGGCGGCTCACCGGAGCGACAGATTAACGAGCCTCCGCTCCGAAAACCCGACCGGAGTGAGATTCCGCATCTGTGCGCGTAACCGGCCAAGGGTCCGGGAAGAAGCGAGCGGAAGCAAAAGCTGGGGCCGGGCCGTCGTGTGATATTTGTCACAGACAGCGGCATTGTCCGCGTGCCATAATGATTGTCGAGGCGATTAAGCAACTGGTGTGTTTGATTCTTTATACCAACGAAAGGAGAATGCTATGAACCTGTTCACGCTCGACAATCTGTTTCTTCTGCTTACCGGCCTGACGGCCATCTACCTGCTCTGGCGCTTCTACACCCGCTGGAGCCGGGAGAAGAAAGTCTATGACCTGTACTACGGCATGGGCTTTCTCGTCCTGTTGGTCTCCGGCCTGCTGCTCATCTTCCTCGGCTTGGGAATCCTTTCCTCGCCCTACGTGCTGACCGTGGCCAGCCTCATCCCCCTGGGCATTTCGATGGGCATCGCCGAGCAATACTTCCCGCAATGGAAGAAGGCCTTCAAGTGGTTCGCGCTGATCGGCTTCCTGGCGATTGCCATTTCGGCCATTGGCGGGATGGACCTGGTAAAGAAGATTTCGGTGCCGCTCTTCCACGGCGTGGCCGGATTGGTCATCTTCCTCGGCCCGTTCTTCGCAACATCGTCCCCGAAGGGGAAGAAGGCCGCCAAGGGTTTCTGGTGGGTTGGCATCGGCGGCCTGCTCATCGGACTGGGCGGCATCGCTCTGGCGTTCATTTCGATGGGCGCGCAACTGCTGTTCTTCAGCCCGGCCTTCGTCATGCTCATCCTGACCCCGCTCCTGCTCCTCATGACGCTGGCGTTCACGTTTGGGTTCGTAAAGGATATCAAAGCAGCATAGCATTGTCACCGGATATGACCTAACCCCCCCATCCCCCTTCCCTTCTGCCCCCCTCTGTCCCCCCATTTCTGCCTGCGCCAGTGCCGCAGGCACAGGTGTACTGTGAAATAGGGGGATGAAAGGGGGGCGAGTTGGGAATTGCCGAAGTAGCTTTTGGAGTGCAATCATGCAGTTCATCAAAGAACGTTTCAATTACCTCTTCAAATCCACGAAAGGGCTGATCCTGGTGGCGATCGCCATGATCGGCCTGGAGACCGCCCTGTTCGGCATGTTGTCCGGACCGATGGCGGAGTTTGGCGTGAGAGATTTCGTCGTACGCGTTTTCAAGATGGACCTGGTCCAGGCAGAACGGGAAGGCCGCATCATCATCTTGTACCATTCCATCGCCATGGCCGTAGTCGCCATCGAAACCTACATGGTCACCGGCCTACTGAAGATGAAGGAATTCTACAAGACGACCGTACGCCTTCTCATCACCATCGGCTATCTCATGGCGATGATCTTCGGGATGGGGTTTGCCTACTGGGGCCATAACTGGGCGCTGCACGGGCTGTACATCGCCGGGCTGACGCTCATCTTCTTCGCTGGTGTGCTGCTTACGATTGCGCTCTGGCCGTGGAACAAGGAATACTACCAGCCGGATAAAGCCTACGCCCGCACCAAAAAGGGCGTGGATATGGAACGCGTCGCCTTCTTCGCGACTGCCCTCACCACGGTCATTTCAGCCCTGTTTGGCGCCATCCCCGGCTCGTTCTACGGCAACGGCTTTGAGACCTTCATGGCTCAGGATATCATCCGCCTGCCAGAGAAGACCACCATGGAATACTCGATCATCGGTCACCTGCACATTATGCTGGCCTTGATCGCCATCATGATCACCCTCATCATAGGCCGCTGGCTGAACTTCAAAGGCATCCTGCAAAAAATCGCCATGCCGCTAATGATCCTCGGCACCATCGTCCTGAACCTCGGCGTCTGGGGCGTGGTCACGCCACTGGAGCCGGTTGCGCACATGATCATCTACGTCGGCGCGACCCCCTCCATGCTGGCGGCGCTGATGCTGGTCATCTTCACCTGGGACAAGCTCATCCGCGAGGGTGTTGCGGGTATCCAGAAACCGAACGGCTGGCAAAAACTTAAGGCACTCCTGCGCGACCCGTTGCGTTTCGGCCCGATGTGGCAGATGGTCTTCATGAATTTCACCACCAGCTTCATCGGCATTTTCATGGCCGTGCGCTTGGAAGAGATCTTCCGCGTCTGGCCTGCCCATGAAGAGCGCATCGAACTGACCGGCCACTGGCACGTTCTTTCGGCCATCGTCGCCACCATTATTCTGCTCTACTACGGCGATATGATCGACCTGAAAGGCAAACTGCGCAAAATCTACGGCTGGTCCATCATCATCCTGTCGGACATTGCTTTCGGAGCTGTCACCATCTTCGAGATGAAGCGCCTTTTCATCGGTGAAGCCGTCCAGCAGCCGTTGGTCAATACCCTCATGCTGCTGATGGACTTTGGCCTCGGCATGTTATTGGTCGTCCTGGCAATGGTCATGGTCTGGCGCTTACTCGACCTGTCAAAAAAGAAAGGACGCTGGACGGAAGAAGTGGAACACGAACTCTCAGCGGAGGTGAACCAATGAAGCGCACAAATAGCAGGTCATTGCGAGGAGCCCCGAGCGGAGCGAAGCTCAGTCGAGGGGCGACGAAGCAATCTCCATTTCGCGAGAGATTACTTTGGGCTGTCACCATCGCAATGACACTGATCATCTTGGCCTCATGCGCTCCCGTAGATTTGAACGCTCCGATTCCCGTCTACGATACGGGCGTGGATCCGAACGCCTGGACCACCGTCCCCGCAGGCCAATTCCTGTATGGGCAGTTTAACGACCCTGCAACCATTGATTACGATTACGAGATCATGGTCACCGACGTGACGGTGGAACAGTATGTAACCTTCCTGAACGAAGCCCTGACCTCTGGCGCGCTCAAAGTAGATGGCGACCAGATCGTCGGCTTCTACCCTGGCGACATGTTCCACGGCGTTAAGCACGAGGTCCGCATTGATGCGGGGGATTACATCCTCATCCCGCTGGACGATCCAGCCTCCCGATTCGCCTTCGACGGCGCTTCGGTTGGGGCTGAGCCCCAACACATCACAGTCAAGACCGGTTGGGAAAATCATCCGATGACGAACGTCTCCTGGTTCGGCGCGTGGACCTACTGTGGTTATTACGGCTGGCAGCTGCCGACCGAACCCGAATGGGAGAAAGCCGCTCGCGG
>Ga0315294_10002363_pt1 | contig 20654 bp, 15 predicted proteins | sample YL17G13_40_MG_FD_203626 | JGI IMG/M metagenome (GOLD analysis project Ga0315294, IMG submission 203626) | Sediment microbial communities from Yellowstone Lake, YNP, Wyoming, USA - YL17G13_40 | ecosystem: Environmental > Aquatic > Freshwater > Lake > Sediment | place: USA: Wyoming | collected...
GGGGGCCATAGATGCATGCGAGAGGCCGGTTCATCGACGCTTGAAGAGATAGGCATCCCATACGGCATTTTCGAAATACGCGTCTGCGCCGTCCTTCCTGAAATCCAGGAGTCCCTGCACGGGATCCTTCACCTGGATCGCGCCGATCCGGGGCAGGGGCAAGACATACGCCGCGTGCCTGATACCGCGATAGCGGAAGATCACTACGCCGGGAAGCCCTTCCCTGATGAATTCGTCGAAGCCGATTTTCCTGTGCGCGACGTCAAAACCGAATTGCGCACCGGCGCGCACGATTCCCGCACCGCCGGTTCCGCGGATGTCGGTGCCCGACGCAACGGCGACATTGTAGGTGGTTGTGTCGATGCCCTCGTCTTTGAGAAGCATCACGATGCTCGCCGGGACACAGGTGTAGGTCGTCTCCTGCTCCAGAATTCCCGAGTCGTCCCACGCGTCGACGTATCGCGAGAGCTGTCGAAGCGCTTCCCACCTGGCCCAGATGCTCACCGCTTCCCACGACAGGGCGAAGAGAGCGACGGCGATCGACCATATCGCCCATTGCGGCAGCTTCGCCTTTACTCGAAAACTCCTGAGGCTGTTGTCAATCAGTTTCATGCCCGGCGTCCGCAATAGGTTCCAGCGAAGTCTATCACCTATGACACTTGTCCGCGGGGACTGGATACTTGGGGACTGTCATCCAGCTTTGTCCGCCGCGGCGGGCAAAGCTGGGGTGCCAGTCCCCGCGCCGTCCCCGTGCCGCCTGTCACCGCTTGGTCGAGACAGAGTATAATGCGTCTGTGGCGTCGTTTGTTACAGAGGCTATCGTAACTGCGGCCAGGCGCTACGGCGAGGCCGATCGCCTGCTCACACTGTTGACTCTTGAAAGGGGTCGGCTGAGCGCGATCGCAAAGAGCGCCCGCAAGCCGAAAAGCTCCCTCAGGGGCGCCACGGAGACGTTCGTGAGGGCGAAATTCCAGCTTGCCGAGGGCAAGACACTCGACATCGTGCGACAGGCGGAGGTAATCGACGTTCATCTTGGGTTACGCGAGGACTGGACGCGTCTGCAGCTTGCGGGTCACGTGGCGGAGATCGCCAACAAGATGTGCGAGGAGCGCATGCCTGACCCGTCTCTCTATGGTCTTTTGAAGGCGGCTCTCGAGGGAGTAAGCGGCGGAAAAATGGACGCCGTGGCCCGGTTCAAGGCGGGCCTGCTCGATCACATGGGCGTTTTTCCGGACCTGTCGGGATGCGCGAAATGCGGCGCCGGAAAATCGAGGGGGGATGTGCATCTCACTACCGTGCATCACGGTTTTCTGTGCGACAGTTGCGCGAAAAACATGCAGGTCTTTCATCCGGTGCCTATGCAGGTTCTCCACATTCTGCATGCCCTGAGAAACGGGGATGAGATTGCCGTGCCTCAGACGGACGGCCCCGAGCTTCTCGCGTCCGCGGAGGATATTCTTACTACTCTCCTGCAGGTGTTCCTCCAGCAGGGCTTCAAAACCACGTCTGCGGCACGGCACGCGAGGGAGTCGAGCCGTCGGAGTGATAACGTATCGGAGGAAAAGGGCGACACTAAATCAGGCGGGATGGAGCGGTGAACTAGGTGGCTGTGAGGACTGTCTCAAGTATTCGGCGTGATCGTGTGGACAATGATGTTCCGTTTACGCGTTGAAATCCTTGTTTTGATGCTGTCGCTCGCGGCGATTCTTCCGGCGTGCTCGAAGGACGCGAATCCGGCTGTGCCCGGTGCTCCCGTGGGGGATGTCACAAGCGTGGTCGAGCGCAACCCGCAGATCAGAGTGGGCTTGGTGTCCTTCACGCCGCAGAAACACCTCTATGTATCGATCGCCCATGGATCATTCAAGTGCTATGTAGGCGACAGCATTCAGGAGTTCGCGAGCGGGGTTGCGGGCGACGTTCTGGAATTCAGCGGGGGAAAGGAGACGATCGAGTACGGTCAGGGCGTGCCGGGAGAGGCGGCGAAGAAGGTCGTCCGAGTGGAGCCCGCGGAGGGTCTGGAGAACAACTACATGATGGTCGGACCGAGCCGCTCGAACCTCCGACCGTATCGCGGCAAGCTCAGGTTGATCCTCGAAGGCAAGAATCTTCTCGCCGTGAACGAGCTCGCCCTTGAAGATTATCTTCTCGGTGTCGTCCCGGCGGAGATGAATTCCGAGTGGCCCAAGGAAGCGCTGAGAACGCAGGCCGTGGTGAGCCGCACGTACGCGCTTTTCAACCTCAAGAGATATGACGGCAGAGGATTCGATGTCGCCGACGACGAGCGCAGCCAGAAATACGGCGGCGTGTCTGTCGAGACCGAGGCGGCTTCGAATGCCGTGATCGACACGACTAACGAGGTCGTGACGTACGATGGGAAACTCGCGGTGGTCGTGTTTCATGCGGAATCGGGAGGTCAGACCGCGGGCAACCTCGATGTGTGGCCGCGATCGGGCGAGGTGCCGTACCTGAAGGGCGTATCGGACGCGGTCGGGATCACCGACTTCAGCAAGGGGGGCCTGTACGACGAATGGTCGAGCAAGGCGACGTTCGATGAGCTGAAAGGGGCGCTGAATCTCGAAGGCGATACATACGCGGGGAGCTACCTGTCCAGCCTGACCATCCTGGGCAAGAGCGAGAACGGACGGGTCCAGACGATGGACATCCTGGGCGAGAAAAATCCCGTCGTGCCCGCGATGACGTTCATTCATGCGCTGAATCGCAGGCTGGGCGAGGATTTCATCCCGTCGAACAAGTTCGCCATCACCATCGAGGACAAAAGCTACCGCTTCACCGGATCGGGGAAGGGTCACGGCGTCGGGATGAGCCAATGGGGAGCCTACCAGCGCGCTCAGAACGACCAGGGCTTTGAATTCATAATTCAGCAGTATTTTCCGGGATGCGAAGTGGGCGAGATTCCCTTGAAGGGCATCGAGGTCGTGCACAACACTCGAATCGACATGATTCGATGATCCTCTGTCCCCCAGTCGGCTTACGGGTTCGAAGGTTTGAATGTATAATACCGCGTATGGTGTCAGACGGTTCCTCATTCGACCTGACGGATCAACTGCTCAAGCGGGAGGAATGCACCCTTTCGAGATGGGGATTTCGCTCGCGCGATTCAAAGGGAAGAAAAATCCCCGAGCCGCCGTGTCCCGTGCGGACCCCGTTCCAGCGCGATCGCGACAGGATCATTCATTCGAAGGCGTTTCGCCGTCTCAAACACAAGACCCAGGTTTTTCTCGCGCCGGAGGGAGATCATTTCCGCACGCGTCTCACGCACGCGCTGGAGGTCACGCAGATCGGACGCACGATCGGACGCGCGCTAGGTCTGAACGAGGACCTGATCGAGGCGATCGGGCTGGGACACGATCTGGGTCACACCCCGTTCGGTCACGCGGGCGAGAAGGTCCTCGATACATGGTGCAGGGAGCACGAGATTCCGGACGGCTTCCAGCATCAGAACCAGAGCGTGAGGGTGGTCGAGGCGCTCGAAAATCAGGGCAGGGGACTGAACCTGACGCACGAGGTGGTCGAGGGAATTCAGAAACACACAAAAGGTCCGGACGATTACAGCCTTGCCCTTGATCCTGACGAGAGCCTTCACTGGGAGGGCCGCGTGGTGAAGATCTCCGATCGCATCGCGTACGTGAACCACGACCTGCAGGACGCGATCGAGGCCGGTCTTCTCATTGAGAGTGACATCCCGGCGTATTTTATAGGGACTCTGGGCGCGACGAATCGCGAGAGGATCGCGTCGATGGTAAAGGACATCATATCGGCGAGCATGTCGGAGGGAAAGCTGGCGTTGTCGCCCGATATGGACGCGGCGATAAACGGACTGAAGGATTTTCTGCTCGAGAGAGTCTACTATCACCCGGATGTTCGCGCGCACGATTCGTCGATCCGTCGGTGCCTGGTCTCGCTTCTCGACACGCTTGGCGATGAGCGGGATGTGTTCGAGAGGTATCTGAAAACGTGGGAGGAGTCGGAATCGGGGCGAAGGCGGAGACTGATCGATTATGTGGCGGGGATGACGGACACGTACGCGATACGGGTAGCGCAGCAGTTGATGATCCCAACCCCCTGGCCGGTGTGAATTGCGCGACAAGACAATAGATGGAAACTGGGTTATCATTGGGCCAGAGATGATCTGCTGTGATCGGCCTCATCGAACATAACCGCACTTCGCTGGAGAAGCTTTGCGCCAGGTACAGGGTTGAACGGCTGGAGCTTTTCGGCTCTGCAGCCACGGATGAGTTCGACCCCGGTACGAGCGATCTTGACTTCCTAGTCGAATTTCAGCGGTCGGACGATATGAGTCTCGCTGACCAGTATTTCGGCCTGTTGGCGGACCTTGAGGAGTTGTTTGGCCATGAGGTCGATCTCGTGATGAGCCGCGCCCTGAGGAATCGATACTTCATCGAGGCTGTGAATCGGACACGGAGACTAGTGTATGCATGCCAAGTCGGGACTGTTGAAGAAGCCCCCCTGTAGTCCCCCCCAAGGGGGGGACTGATTATTCTGCATGCCGCACGGAGATAGGCTTACACAGTCCCCCCCAAGGGGGGGACTGTCAAGAGCCAAACCTTTATCCATGCGGCATTGAGAACACCCTGTCCCCCCCTTGGGGGGGATTACAGGGGGGCTGTGGATTCCTCAACGAACCTCAACCGCGTTGTTCGCACAACCATCCTGACTGTCGCGCTCCGGATGTGCTATCTTATCCGCGAAGGACTCATGCCGTCGATTCCGGACAATTTCATCGACGATCTGCTCGCGCGGGTGGACCTTCACGACCTTCTGGGGCGGTACATCACGCTTAAGAAGGTCGGAAGCCGCTACATGGGCGTGTGCCCGTTTCACGGCGACTCACAGCCGAGTCTCTCGGTCACTCCCGACAAGGGATTCTGGTATTGCTTCGGATGTCATGCGGGCGGCGACGCGATCACGTTTATCCGAAAGCAGGAGAATCTCGAATTTGTCGAGGCGGTTCGTTTTATCGCGCGGGTGTACGGCATCGAGGTCCCCGAGACTGTGAGCGATCCGCACGCGTCGCGCAGGCGTACGCTGGTCGATATCAACGACCGGTCGAGGGATTTCTTCGTCAAGATTCTGAAATCGAAGCATGGTCGTCCATTCCGGGAATATCTCGTCGCGAGGGGATTCAACAAGGACACGGTGCTCACGTATCGGGTCGGGGCGAGCCTCCCCGGCTGGGAGCATCTCTCGAAATACCTCCTGAAGGAAGGGTTCAAGGAGGAGGACCTGGTCGAGGCCGGAGTTGCGATCCCGGGAAAGACCAAGGGGGGGATTTACGACAGGTTTCGCGGGCGGTTGATGATCCCGATCATCGACACCCTCGATCGCACGCTGGGTTTCGGCGCGAGGGCGATGGGGAGCGACGAGCCGAAGTACATTAACTCGCCGGAAAGTCCCCTGTTTCAGAAGAGCAAGGTCCTGTTCGGGCTGAACGTGGCGAAAGGCGCGTGCAGGAATACGGGTCAGCTTATTATCATGGAGGGCTATACAGATGTTATGCAGGGGCACCAGGCGGGCGTGGAAAATTGCTGCGCCGTGATGGGAACGGCCCTGACGGGGGAGCATCTGCCCCTCCTGGCAAGGTTCGCGGGTGAGGTGGTCTTGTCGTTTGACGGGGACGAAGCGGGTCTCAGAGCGACGACAAGGAGCCTGATGGCGCTTGCGGGGTCCGACTTCACCTTGAAAGTGCTGCCGCTGCCCGCTGGAAGCGATCCTGCCGACATAATCAAGCGCGACGGGGCTGAGAAGTTTCGGGAAAGAGTGGCGGCGGCTGTAGAAGCTTCGGTGTGGCTCTTCCGCACTTTTGGGGAGCCGGTGAGGGACAAATCGCTGACGGACAGGCTCAGGGCGGTCGAGGACGTTGCGGAGTATCTTCTGGCGTTCAGAGCGCGACCGGTCTACGATGAGCTTCTTGAGCGGGCGGCGATCGCGTTCAACGCGAACCTGTCGGCGCTGAAAACCGTGCTGAACCAGGTCGAGAAGGGCAGGAGGGGGATGCCCAGGGGTCGCGCGGCCGCCGGGCTCGAGGCGATGATCAGGGGCGGCGAGGAAGTGGAGAAAGTGCTCTTTCTGAGCCTTCTTACACATCCTCGATATCTGCCAGAGGTACGCGACCTCCTGGCGCCTGAGGATTTCGATCACCCTTTGCACCTCCGCCTGGCGCGAATTCTCTTTCAGCCGGGTTTCGCGCTTGGAACCGCTGAGGGGATCAAGAGGCTGAGGGAGGTCAGCGGAGACGAGGACCTCTATTCCTATGTGGTCGGGTTGACGATCGAACACGAGGAGGATGTGGATCTGGAGGATCAGGCGAGATACACCGAGGACGTGCTGAGAAAGTGCCTTCTGCACATGGTGAGGCGTCAGTACGAGGCGCAGTGCAAGGGAATCCAGGCGAGAATAACGGCCCTCAAAGACAGGGCGGACGCAACGGATGCATCGTGCAACCAGAAGATCCGCGATCTCATGCGCGAGCGCCAGGAGCTTGAGGAGAAGTTCGGAGAAATTCGTTGCCATCTCGGGGCTGACGAGATGGAAGAAGGCCGGACTATCGGGGCGGAACAGACCTGAGGGTCCCTTGCGGGACGGCGGTGCCTTGAGTAAAATATGAATTCGAGGGCCCATGGCGCAGCGGTAGCGCAGAAGACTCATAATCTTTTGGTCGCAGGTTCGAATCCTGCTGGGCCCACCAGAGACAGAAAAAGACCCGCCGTGACGGCGGGGTTCTTTTTTTCGGGCGAGTCGGGCGGATTGGGCTAGCAATACAGTTTCAGGATATCCCCGACCTTTTCTATCTCCACCTCGTATTTTGTTACGAAGACCTCCTCGTGACGAGCACTGGGAAGCCATCGGGCTGCCAGGGCGTCGGTCAAGTTCGGCAGGCGGTAGTCGGCTCCCTCGATTTCCTGCTTCTTGAAGGCCGGGACGATCTCGTTGGCAAGGGCAACGAGCTGGACCATGTCGGGGAACTGGACCGCATCGAACGGCTTATGATGGCAGGCTATGGTCTCGCGGATGAAGCCGGGGAAGCGCCATTTCTCGGCTGCGAGAGCCCCGACCCTGTCGTGGGATATGCCCACGAACTTCCGCTCAGTCGCCAGAGCATCGCCGCCATTCACTCTTATCCAGTCCATTGCCTGACGGAACTGCTCGGGCATGAAGTTGTCCATGATGATTTTGCCGATGTCGTGGAGCAGTCCGGAGATATGTGCCTCTTCCGGACTCACCGAGGGGTCCTTGGCGCACAGGAGCCTGCTCGCCATGGCAACCGACAGGGAGTGCTCCCAGAACAAGCCGCGGTCGAAATGTTTGCCGCCGGACGACCCGGAGAACTTGTCGATGACGCCAATGGTCAGGACGAGAGACCTTACTGTATTGAAGCCGAGAAGCGTGATTGCCCGTGCCAGGCTCGTGACCTTTCCGGGCAGCCCGTAGAAAGCTGAGTTTGCCAGTTTCAAGATGCGCGCGGCGATCGCCTCATCATTTGCGATGAGCCGCTCAAGGTCTCGCGCCGACGAGGTCGGCTGGTTGATCGTCATCATGAGCTGGGCGACCACAGTCGAGAAGGTCGGGAGGTCCTTAAGGTTCTCAAGGATCGACGCTCTTGGGTTGTCCGTGGTCTTTTCAGCAGGTATCACGTTGCACTCCCCGTGGAGACCTTAGGGCCTTTTCCCCACACAATAGTCTCACTCCCAGGAAGGGTGAAAAACACTATAGGAGTTAATGGGATCGAAAAACCGGGCAGCAACGTCCTCTCAAGCGATGCAAGGTGATATAATGTGCACAATCTGCCCGGGCGTGAGAATTCACCGCGAGGTTGTGTGATGCCGTCTCGTGACGGACAAGTTTTAGTTTTGAATCTCGATTACCAGCCGATCAATATCTGCGGCACGCGCCGTGCCATCAAGCTCCTCTATCTCGGGAAAGCCGAAATACTGGAAGACCGGGGGAAGGTACTCGCGAGTCCGACCGGGTCGATGCCATATCCGTCGGTGATCAAGCTGTCGCGCCTGATCCATAGGCCCCAGCCGCAGGTCAAGCTGTCGCGGAAGGCGGTTCTTGCCCGGGACGGGTATCGCTGCCAGTACTGTTCGAGGGGGGGGGTCAAGATGACCATCGATCACGTCATCCCCCGACGGCTCGGCGGCACTTTCTCCTGGGAAAACCTGGTTTGCGCATGCCACGCGTGCAATGCCAGGAAAGGTGACAGGTCCCCCACCGAGGCCGGCATGAAGCTCATCAGGCAGCCGAAACGTCCCGGTTTCATCCCCTACATCTCATACGTTATCGTCGATAACGGCCTGGGCGACGAGGAATGGCGGAAGTACCTGCCGCAGAAGCTGTACGGGTGATTGTGCCGACCACGTCTCGTGTTTCGGACTCAGGAGCTGGCGCGTCCCGCGCGCTGGGGCGGCGAAGCACGAGACGTGCAGACTCCGGGATCCGAAGTACGGGACGTACTCGGCACGATCCGAAGTACGAGACGTACTCGGCACGATCCGAAGTACGGGACGTACTCGGCACGATACGAAGTACGGGACGTACTCGGCACCGAGCAGCACCTATTCCCGGCCAACCCATTCCCAATCCCGTAGTCCTGCTTGTCTGGGATTCTGGAATACGTACTCGATCACTTTAAGAAGATGTTCTTCGCTCCTTATGAGGCGGTCGAAGTTCTCGGGAAGCCAGAACCGTCCGGTTCGCCCGAGCAGCTTGTTGGCCTTGTGAGCCGTGTATGACTTCCATGACTTGAGAATCTCCCCGAGCTTGTGATTTCCGAGGGGCTGCACGACAACGTGAACGTGGTTGGGCATCACGCTCCAGGCCCAGAGCCTGTAACGGTCAAGATTGAAGTAATCGAGCGCACCGGTGACCAGTCTCGCGATCGGTTCCTGCTTCAGCCAGCAGCATCCGTGCCCCGCATCCAACAGCGTCTCCACTTTCTCAGAATAGAAAGTCATCATCGTCCTCTTCTCTGTGGTACTCAGATTGCACTCAGGCTGTCTTATCCTGGCGAGGAGAGCCCGCTTCTCGGCGATCAAGTCGTCTCTCAACGCGATGGGCAGTGAGTCGCACAATCGGAATCGGACATGGTACACCCCGTTATCCAGCGTCCAATGAGGAAGGTAGCGCCCTCGCTTCTTGATGATCTGGCTTGGATCGGCATCTCTGACGAAGGTCGGGGACATTGCCTGGAACTCGTTGCTTGATGCAGTTGTCTCGCCCATGAGGGTGGTTCCTCCTGATCAAGGATTCTCCACCTTACTAACGCGACAAAGGGAACTTAACTGACAGGAGATGTCGTGTGCCGACCACGTCTCGTGTTTCGGACTCAGGAGCTCGCGCGTCCCGTGCGGTGGGGCGGCGAAGAACCAGACGTGCACGCTCCGGAGTCCGAAGTACGGGACGTACTCGGCACGATCCGAAGTACGAGACGTACTCGGCACGATCCGAAGTACGAGACGTACTCGGCACGGTCCGAAGTACGGGACGTACTCGGCACGGTGCAGGTTACCAGTTCCCGTCCGACAGAATCTTCATCAGAAACACGTCCTCGCCGCCGACCGAGTTGTGCGGGTCGGTCCCCAATCCCGGATCGAAATCAACTGTGCCGAAAAAAGAACCTGTCAGGTAGAGGGCTGCTGCACAGCGAACGAGAACCTGCTGCCCGATGTCCTGGCCGGGCGAGCCCCACGTCTGGGCCCAGTCGAAATTTCCCGACGAATCGAACTTGCTAAGGAATATGTCGGCTTCACCGTTCTGCCCGACGTTGTTGTGGATGTCCGTGCCTCCGGAGCTCGGGTCGAAATCCACGCTGTTGCTTCGGAAGTACCCCGAGACATAAAGGTTGTCGGACTCATCGGTGTCGAGCGTGTAGGCGCCTTCCCCGTAGTTTCCCCCCCAGGTCAGTCCCCACTGGAATGAGCCCGATGAATTGAGCTTGCACAGCCATATGTCGTACCAGCTGACCGGGTAACGCCAGTCATCGACGTCAGGATCGGGATTGATGTCGAAAACACCGCCGCCGAAGTATCCGAAGTCCCCGGCGACATAGACATTCCCTGTGGAGTCCGTGCATACGCCGTAAGCCTTGTCCTCCAGGCTCCCCTGCCAGCTGTAGGCCCACTGGAACGTGCCGGATGCGCTGAAACAACTGATAAACGGGTCGGCTCCACCGTACCCGGTATGGTAATCGTATCCGCCGCCCGGATCGAAATCGACGGTCTGGTCGAACGAGCCGATGCAATACACATTCCCGCTCCCGATGGCTATGCAGCCGACTCCTTCGTTACCGCCGCCGCCCCAGGTCTCAGCCCACTGGAACGTGCCGTCCGAGCTGAATTTGCTGAGATAACAATCCCATCCGCCAAAGAGGTTATGAACATCGCCCGTCTCGGGATTAAAGTCCACACTTGGGCTGGAGAAAGCTCCGCCGATGTAGATGCCCCCGGACGAGTCGACAAAGGAACAGTAAAGGTGGTCGTCAGCGGTCCCGCCCCAAGTCTTTACCCACTGGAAATCGCCCTGGAGGTCGAATTTGCTCAGCCAGCAGTCAGCGCCTCCTTTGGAGGTCTTGTTTGTCGTGCCGTCGTCGTCGGGGTCGAAGTCAACGATACCTGAGAACCAGCCTGCGACATATATGCCGCCGGCGTCAATTGCTATCGCTCTTCCATAGTCGAGACCCGAACCGCCCCAGGTTTCGGCCCACTGGAAACCGCCGGTCGGGCTGAACTTGCTGAGGAAGATGTCGTTTCCGCCATTGGATGAGTGGATGTCGGTACCTGTTGCAGTCGGATCGAAATCCACGCCGGTGCCCTGGAAGTATCCCACCACATATACATTCCCCAACTCGTCCGTGGCGATCCACATGCCCCGATCCTCCATCGATCCGCCCCAGGTTTCCGCCCAGCCGCTCGCCGGGGCAATGATTATCTCCAACGGGGTATCGAGTGTATCCGTCAGACCTTCGTCATCGGTGACCCGCAGTTGTACGTAGTACGTGCCGGGACTCTCCCAGATATGAGAGACTTCGACTCCTTCCTCGTCGTACGTCCCGTCATTGTCCCAATCCCATTCGTATTTTTGAATGGCTCCGCCGTCGGGATCGTAGGAGTCTTCCCCGTTGAACAGGACGCCATCGCACTCGCTCTGCGGGTTGGGGTCGGCCTTCGCGACCGCAACGGGAGGCGTGTTCTCCCCGGATACGGCAAGATCGAACCTGAAAAACGCGGCTAGCGGGTCGTCCCAGGCATCATTCAGCACGTTGAATTCGTTGGAATAGTCTTCATCAGCGCATTCGGCGATGATCCAGTATTCGTTACCATCGAGACCCTGAATGTTGTCGGCCGGAATGTCAATGTGATAAGTCGAGTAATGCTCGCCTCCGCCTGTGGGGGCCATATCCGACGTCGTGGCCCCGTACACGCTGCCGAGGACGGTCGATTCGATGAGAATCGTGTAATCCTCCATCACACCTGCCGGGTTCACTGTCGAGTCCCAATCCCAGAGGCTGATGTCGAGAATCAGGTTGCCGCCCTTCGTCGACGGGTCTATGTAGTAGACGGTGCTCTCGTCGATCACACTTACTGCGACGGCCTCAGGGGCATTCGCCGGGTGAGACGCAGGGTCGGGCCCTTTCCAGTTCGCCAGGATTGCGTAGGCGAACTTCACGCCCTTCTCGCTCGGGAAGCGCAGATAGTAGTTGCGGGTGTTGGCCTGGCCGGAGCTGAACACGCCGGTTGCGTTCTGGTTGTCGGGGTCGCTCCGCCAGTTCCACAAGTCCTCATTACCCGAGAGAGTGTCGGCGAAGTACTTGTAGGGGCAGAGGGTCGCAGTGCCTGCGTACCCCGGCGTCGCGACCTTTCCCGGTGTGTACTGGAACAGGGGCATGCCGCCCTTGAAGAACTCGGTGCGATTGAACCATCGTGTGTAGCCGTCCGGGCCACCGAGACCGTCCAGCGGATCGGGGAACATGAACTGATCCGTTCCCGGCACCGGATAGACAAGGTTCGGGTTGTAGTTCATCGACGCCGACCCATCTCCCATGAAAACGCCCCGAACGTCGTAGCCGTCGTACTGAGACAATCCCGGGAAGGGGTGAGTGAGGGTCACGTCGATGTCGACATCTATGTAATCTGCGGTGACATCCGTCTTGTTGATGTGGAAAGACAGGCCGGTGGGTTTGCTGTTGATGAAGTTCACAACGTTTGCAGTGAACATGGCCTGACGGTTCAGTGTTGACGTGGCGGTCTGGGTGGCAAGGTCAATGGTGACATCATAGTAGCCCCAGAGATGGGTCTGTGATGCGTTGTCCTGTCTAACCGCTTGGGCAAGATCGTTGTCTGCCGCGGGAGCCAGGGGGTCACCTGCCCCACCCGAGCATCCGGTGCATACGAAAATGCAAACGAGCATCGCCGCCTGAAAGATTGGTGACCGAACCATTGGTTTGCCTCCACTAAGGCCCGAATTGAGAAGATCAGAGCCTCCTCAGCTCCCGTCGCCCTTTCTATATTATACCCTAAACGATTGTCGGATTTCAAGAAGGCGGAAAGCGAACCGATGAAGGGAGGATCGGCTCGGGTGACCCGGCTTTGCCGCTCTATGCCTCCAACTGACTCGATTTCGAACGCCACCTTGAGCGCTGGGGGAAGCGGCAATCACATCACCAATGCATTATACACCAGTTCCACTACCGCCATTACCTCTATACCCAGTTTATAGTGTTTGTTCAGTTCGAGCAACTGGTCGGCGCAGTTGTGGCAGGGGGTCGCGACAATTTTCGCCCCGGTGGCCCTGATCTGATCGGCCTTGATCTTCCCGGACAGGACTCTCCGTTCCCCGTACTCGCTCATGGAGAGCATCCCGCCGCCTCCGCCGCAGCAGAAATTCTGCTCGCGGTTGGGGAACATCTCGACGAAATCGCTGCACACCTTTCTGAGTATCTCACGCTGCGGCTCGACCACACCGCCGTAGCGAACCAGGTTGCACGGATCGTGCAATGTCACTCGATCGACGTTCTTCGCGGGATCGACCCTGATGCGCCCCTCCCCAATGTACTCGAGCATCAATTGCAGGATGCTTCGGACCGGCACCGAGTATGCCTTGCCCAGCCAGTTGGGACCTTCCCATCTGAACGATCTGAACCCGTGCCCGCACTCCGATAATATGACCTCATGCGCTCCGAGCCTGATTGCCTCGTCCATGGCCTGCCTGGTAATCTCGGCGGCATCCCCGTCGTGGCCGGAAAACATGCCGTAGTTGGTGACATCGTAGAATCTGCTCGACATTGTCCAGCTCTCGCCGGCTGCATGGAAAACGCCTGCCGCCGCAGCGAGCGAAAGCGGGAAAAACTTCACTTCCCTGGGATTGACGAGGTAGACAATTTTCTTGCCGGGCGCATCGACAGGAACCGTGACGGCGTCATCGCCGATCTCAATCCGTAGGTCTTCGGCGATCCATTCCGCGGTGGCCTTGAGCTCGTCGGGAGTTATTGACATCTGGTTGCCGGTGTTGAGCTGGTTATCGACGACAGCCTGAAGGTTTGGCGGGACCATGTCGACGGCTGCGAGGACCATTCGCCCCATACGAATGACCGAGGCGACGTCGAGGCCGATGGAACAATTGATGCCGCAGCGTCCGCAGCATGTGCACCTTCCGTAGACCGTCTCGACAAGTTCGTCCAGCGCCTGCGGGGTCAGATGGCGGGCCCCGACCAGAATCGGCGCAACTCGTCCGAGGAATGTGTGATACCGCCGGAAATGGCCAATTACCCTGGATGCTTTGTATCCGGGAAGATTTTCGGGAACGGGGTCCGCGAGATAAATATGACAACTCTCGCCGCACAAACCGCAGCGGACACACGCATTCAAGTGGTACGCGCCCAATTCGGCGACGGCCTTGCGGAGGGCGTCCCTGGCATTCCCGGCAATCTGATCGGGAGTGTCGACCTGCTCTGTGCCTGGCTCCTTCTCTTTCATCCGGCTACTCCTTCGCCCCGCTCTTTGCCGGATAGGTGCCGCGATAGCCCAGAAGCGCGCCGAATTTCGCCCTCGCGACCGGACAGAACGCAGCATGCCTGAGTTTCCCGAACGGCAAATAGAAAAACAGCACCGCCGCATGAACCATGAAAACGCCCGAACCTGTCACGCCGAATCCATGAGCCAATGCCGCCAACAGGAAATCGAGTGTGATGAGAATAGAGAGGTAATCGTCAATGCTGCTCATTGCGTGCAAGTTGACGGAGAAAACGCGTCTCAGCAAAAGAAAAAGTGCGCAAAGCGACGGGATTCCGAAAGTCACGCCTGTGACAATTGGGCTTATAAATACCAAGTCGGGATAGGCGAGCAGGAGCAAGACTTCGACAATTGCGATAATAACGCCGATGTGCATCAGCACGCCGACCGCGAACAGGTATGGATGCAGGCGCATGGTCTCCTTATGGCTGGGAAGCATCGCCCATGTGAAGTTGTAGATTACGCCTTTGATGGGGCTTCCGGCTCTGACGCTATAGTCCTTACGCCCAATTCGACGAGCAGACACCAATTGGAAAAGCAGAGCAATTACCGCCCATGCGATGCTTACCGCTGCAATTATGCGTTCGGTGGAATCCATGATTTTGGCAGCTTATCCCCCCCTCTCCATTCCATGGAGAGGGGGCAGGGGGGTGAGGTGTTCTACACGCAGCCGTCCGGTTTCGGCAAACCCGCGACCCGACAGGCTCCGCGGGCGGGTCCGGATGCAAACAGCTTGAATATCTGACGCAGCCCGAGGCCGGTCTCCTTGCATACGAGCCTTACTTCCGGGGCGAGGCCGTGCTCCTTCCAATAGTTCCTGATGAATTCGACGATCTTCCAATGATTCTCAGTCATCTCGTCGATGCCTTCTTCCTCGGCGATCGCGCGGGCGACCTCATCGTTCCAGAGGTTCGGATCGATCATGAATCCGTCGGGATCGAGATTGATGTCTGTATCGCCGATTTTCAACTTGGTTTCTCCTGTGCAATCACGGAATGTCCATGCCCCCCTGTAGTCCCCCCCAAGGGGGGGACAGGGTTCTATGATTTCTCCACTCCCGACACTTGCACGGGACGGTCGGCGGCGATTTCGGCGACCGCCTTGATCGCGGCATCGATGTGTTCCCTCGTATTGAAAGGACCTATCGAAAATCGAACCGTGCCCCGTGGCGCGGAGCCGTGATGCTCGTGGATCAGCGGCGCGCAATGGAGGCCGGTACGGGTCAGGATGCCGTAGTCCACGTCCAGGAGGGTGCCCACGTCCTGTGCGTCGTAATTCTCCACGGTCATCGACAAGGTGGCCACGCGGTTCTTGAGATTCCGCGTTCCCCAGATCCTGATCCCGTCAATCTCGGCGAAACCGGACTGGAGCATCTCCAGAAGCTCCATTTCATGTGCATATATATTGTCGATCCCCTTACTTTGTATCCACTGCAGACCCGCGCTAAGTCCGGCGATACCGGCGAGGTTGAGCGTCCCGGCTTCCAGTCTGTAAGGATATTCCTCGAGATGGTACGGCACCGCGCTGCGCACGCCGGTGCCGCCGTAGATCGTGCCCCTGATCTCGGCATCGTCAGCAACACAAATCCCACCTGTACCGGTGGGACCAAACAGGCCTTTGTGGCCCGTGAAGGAAAGAAAGCTGATATTACACTCGGCCATGTCGATGGGAAGCACGCCCGCGGTCTGGGCTGAGTCGACTGCTAACGGCACTCCCTTCTCCTTACAGACCGATCCGATGGTTTTGAGGTCCTGGACAACGCCGGTGACGTTGGAACCGTGATTCACTATCACCAGCGTTGTGTTCTTTCTGATGGCCTTGCGGATATCCTCAGGATCGACATAGCCCTCGCCGTCGGGCCTGACGAACGTGGCCTCAGCGCCTTCCTTTACCTTATGATTCACAGGCCTGATGACCGAATTATGCTCGACCATGGTGGTGACGATATGGTCGCCGGCGGAGACCGTGCCGTTGATGACGAGGTTGAGGCTCATCGTCGCGTTCAGGGTGAACACGAGGCGATTCGTGTCCTTTGTTTTGCCGGAGTCGATCAGGCTCTTGTTGAATAGCTCGGAGAATGCCTTGCGGGTCGAGTGGATCATCTTTTCGGCGGCGATCGCGAGGTCGCAACCCGTGCGTCCGGGATTCACGCCCTTCTTGCTGTAGAAGTCCCGGACCGTGTCGTGGACAACGTCCGGCTTCGGAAAACTGGTCGCTGCGTTGTCGAGATAGATCATTCCGTCCATGACGATTCCTGAGAGCGAAAGGAATAGCCCGGCTTGCCGGCGGCAACCCGAGAGTGCTCCCGGCCCGGATGTCCGGCGCTCTATTTTACACAAGGCGGCGCCGGAAGCAAAAGGCGACCATGCCGCCGGATGCTTATGTTGCCTGCCTCGGCTGATGAGGTCTCTTAGGGAACCACGCGCTTAATGCATCTAATTGCCTATTGGAGACACCCGTGTTATCCTTTCCAGAGTCCGGGAAGGTTCTGAGCCTGACTGGATATCCCGGGGGGGAGGGTATTGGGTATGCCCGGTGATTAAGTCCTGAATGACAACCCTTTGTCCAAGCGATAGAGGTCTTAAGCTCGCCACCGAACAGGTTTCGCGAGGTGGCTTCGAGGAGTGGTATTCATGCGGTATTCCATGTCACTTTTTGTGCTCGTGTTCATCCTTCTCGTCGGCGCGACAGGCTGCTCCGGGGGCGGGAATAATCCCGCATCCCCGGATCCCGGCGGTTCGACAGGGACCCAGCTCGGGATGGCGTCGGCCCGGGATTCCGCCGATGTGACCGGGTCGAGCGACCTACGACAGAATCCTCACCAGTTGTGGGGCCTTTACGAGGTGAGCGTCGATGCGGACGAAGGGTCGATTGAGATCGTGCCGATCCGCACGGCCGCGATCCACCTCAATGCGGTCAAGCTGCTCGAGCCCGGCGGAAAACCCGGCGGACTTCAGGTCGCCGGACCGCTCGAATGGAGCGACGGGAAGACTGTTCTGGACGTCGATATACGGATAGTGCATCCGTTTCCGGACGCTATGCAGTTCTCCGGCTTCGACGTGAAAGGTATTGTGATAACCAGTGGAACGGTAACCGGCCTTTCAGACCCGGACCTGGTGATGTCCGGGTCCAATGAGACGCGGCTTCTGAATGCCGATGGATTCACCAGATGGTGGAACCCGGCCGAGTTTCCGACCGGAGACACCGTATTCTCGTACAAGGACGGCGCGTACGGCGCGAAGGATTCCATGTGGCATTTCTCGAGCACGTTGAACGGCTTCAAGTATTTCGCCGACACCCTTTCCCCGGCATCCCCGCTCGAGACGCTGAACCAGACCGATCGCGGCGCTTTCCGGGCCGGCAAGAGCAATGTCAGGCATTACAAGCTGAGTCTGAAGGGCGGACCCAGGTTCAATTATGCCGTCGACGTGAGCTGGGCTCCGCCGACAGTGACGCCGCCGGTCGTCCCGGACGATTTCCCGCCGGCCGCCAATCAACCGGAGCCATGGCGTATTTCGGCGGTGGCCACGGAGAACACCCTGTACTATCTTTCGCCCACGGGCCAGGGCGGCGAGGTCAAGCTCGACATTCGCGTCTACGACTGGCAGAGTCCGAAACCCTACTCATGGGGCGGGAGCGTCAAGCAGGTCGCGGTGGAGTGGCCGGGCCTGTTCGCCCTCACGGATGCCGAATACATTTCCGACCAGGCCACGTATGCCCTCTACCAGGCGACTTTGACTCCGATATCGGGCGGTCTGACGTCGAGCAACGACATCGAGTTCCTCATCTGGGCGTGGAGTGTCGACGGGGCCGGGTACGGCGGGATCCTTGATCCGGACGATGTCCTGATCGCGGCCAACAAATTCTCTGCCGGGGTCTCTGCGACGAATCCGCCGCCCGTGATTACCGATGGCGTGACCGGCAACGCCTCTCCGACTCTTGAAACGGAAAGCTATCAGATCTCCGCATATGATCCTAACGGCGACATACTGACCTACGAGTGGAGCGTCGAGTTCCAGGGCAACCCGTATGTTTTCGACGATCCCGGCAATGGAGACGGCACAATCGACATCGACTGGGCCGCATTGGGGATGGGCTACTATACAGTACAGGCGGAGGTCTCCGACGGCGTCAATCCGCCCGTTCAGGCCACACCTCTGGATGTGACCGTGGGGAACACGGCTCCCGAAGTCGGTCAGGTCGAGGGGAGCACGCCGGTAACGTCGCTGGACACGAACGAGCTTTACCAGGCGACCGTTTATGATCCGGATGCGCCACCTCAGGTTCTGACGTACAAGTGGAGCATCGTGCCCGAAGGCGATCCCGAGGATTTCGTCCTTGCGGCGAATCCCGACGGCACGATCAACGTGGACTGGTCGGACTATGCGATCGATTCTTACGATGTAAACCTGCAGGTGAGCGACGGTATCGCGACGGTCGAGGGCACAAAGCTGACGGTGGTCAAGATCAACATGCCGCCAGTCGTGGGCGTAATCACCGGACCGACACCCGTCACTTGCACAGACACCGCCTCCGTCTACGACGCGAGTATCACCGACTATGACCCTGGGCAGACGCTGGTGGTGAAATGGAGCATTGTGCCCAGCGGCGACCCGGAAGCGTTCATCATTCCGGCCCAGCCGGACGGATCACTTGTCCACGACTGGTCGGCCAGTCCATTCGGGGACTACGACGTCAATGTTCAGGCGGACGACGGCTACGTGAAGGTCACCGGAATGCCTCTCACCGTCACCAAGCTCAACACGCCGCCATCCGGGACGGCGGTCACAGGCCCTGTCTCCGTGACGATCGCCGATGAATCCTTGTACTCACTGGATCCTGAAGTCACTGACTGCGACTCTTTCCAGACTCTCTCGTACATGTTCTCTGTTGTTCCGGAGGGGTATCCCTCAAACTACAATATCTCAAGTCCGGACGGCACGATCACTGTGGACTGGTCGGACTATGGAGTCGGGCAGTACACGATCGGCTGCAGGATCTCGGACGGCGTCGCCAACACGTACGCCACCCCCCTGGATGTCGTCGTGGGGCTTGCGCCGTGCGAGGGTCAGGCGCACATGTACGCCGCTCCCCTGTTCTGCAGCGGGTACTCGGCGCTTCCCGCGAAAGACATTGCATTCCTCGACAGCGGGGGCGCATTGAAAGGATTCGGCCTTGCGCAGGTCGGCCCGAGCACCCTGGGAATTTTTGACGCCAACGAGTCGGGATCGACCGGGGTCCTCTTTACGTACGACCTGGACAAGAAGGATACGGTCGTAAGCCTCGACACGGACGCGGTCGCGGGACGCATCCTCGTCGTGACCGCAACCGACCCGACCGTCATCAAAATCATCGACTCCAGCATTATCGCCGGACCCTGCATCATAGGAACCATCGAGACAGCCGGCGAGCATACGTCCTGGGTGGCCCTCGATGCGGATTCAGACGGCGGTTTCTGGGCCGTTCAGCGTATCTCCGACGCAGAAGTGACCTTCAGGCTTGTCCACTACAATTTCCTTGAAGAAGAGCCGTACTATCAATTGGATTCAAGCGGAACGACCGGCATCACCGCGCAGGTCGGCACAAACACCGACATCTTCGACATCGCCATCAATCAGGACGCCGGCTATCTCTACGTCTTCGAGGGCGGCAGCGAGAGCAGGGGTGTTGTGCACTCCTACAAGCTGAACCCCGGCTCGCAGGCGACCTATCAGGACTCGGCGGTGAACCTGTTCAGCCAGCCTCTCTCTTACGACACGGGCGGCACGGAGATATGGGCGGGCTACGCGGATATCGACATCGACCACGTCGACGGCGGCCTCGAGCCCTGCCGCATCCTCGTGTATGGTCGCCTGTCCAACGAGTCCGTCGAGCTGATAAGGCTGGACTCGGGTTTCAACGTCCTGGATGTCGAGACCCACGAGACCGCCACGACATCGTTCGCGATCAACCCGAACGAGGACTCGGACATCCGCAACCTGATCATGCCGGAGGCCACCGCCTTCCAGTTCTGGGAGACTCCGAGCGATTGGTAGGGATCGGCCAGGCCGCCCACTCGGGTTTCCCGATGCTTTCTTAGCGTATCCCAGGCTTCATCGCAAACAAACACCCGCCCTCGATTGGGCGGGTTTTTCGTGCCTGACTGGTCGGGGAGGAGAAATTCGAACTCAGACTCCTAACCCCTGTGCCTGTTCGCTATCCACGCCGCACTGTACCACTGCACGACAATCCTTCAGGCTGGTTGATTCATCCGGCGGGATATGCTATAATTATTTTAAGGAGTAAGAGAATGCCAATCAGTGCCAGAATCCGCGGACAATTGAGAATCGTATCCGATATCAAGGGTGACGAATGGGTCCAGTTAAAAGGACGCTTCAAGGGGGACAGAGAAAGCGTAATCATGCCTTGCTGTGGTAAGGCCGGGTTGTTTAAGGGCGGACCTGGCACACAGGTCGACAAACACTTCTCCCATTGGCCTGACTCAGAGTGTGATTGGGAGGAATCGGCCCCTCACCGGCGTGCGAAGCTGATTATTGTTGACAGTTGTAGGGAGGCTGGATTTGAAGCTACCCCGGAGTACTCGGAGAGTGATTGGCGCGCGGATGT
>Ga0315294_10002365_pt1 | contig 20635 bp, 26 predicted proteins | sample YL17G13_40_MG_FD_203626 | JGI IMG/M metagenome (GOLD analysis project Ga0315294, IMG submission 203626) | Sediment microbial communities from Yellowstone Lake, YNP, Wyoming, USA - YL17G13_40 | ecosystem: Environmental > Aquatic > Freshwater > Lake > Sediment | place: USA: Wyoming | collected...
GGAGCATACGGTATTAACACAATATGCGCTGGTACAAAATCGTCGGAATTCATACTGGTTGGCCATCTTCAAAACTATAGACGTCCTCTCCTTCATCATCCCAAAAAGAAAGAACACCGCTTGAACGGCAACACTCGTATGGTACAAGGTCTGGTTCCGGTGGCTCAAACGCCAGTACAGATTGAGTAGCTGCTGAATTGACCGTAATGCTGATATTGCCCACATACGCAGTGTCACCAAGATTCTTATAACAACTATTTGAGCAAACTAATGCCGGTGAATTAAGCAGTTCCATAAGTCCAAAAGCATCAATAGAGCTATTCATTAATTTTCTCCTCTTGAACCATTCAAAAACTCATACAAATCTTTATCGTTATATTGCTGTGCTTCATGAAGCACAGCCAAAATGCTACCCTCATCCATATCTTGGCTCATATCACGGTTGTTAAAATCTACGATGACTTTTACACCGTAATTCTTTGTTTGCGCCCTACTTGGTATTTCTGGAACAGGCTCTATTCGCCTTACGGCTTCCAACTGTATCCGTTTATTATAATCGTCGGTAGGGCGATTTACCACTATTGTAATTTCACCGTCTGGGGGAACAAGGAGCTTTGTAAATCGCTCAGAAACCAACCTTGTGCTCTCCAGCAGACCGGTATTGAAGATATACTCGTTGACTAAACCAACGCGGAAAACCTTTTTCTCAGGAAAAACACCTCGAAATATTTTGAGACAGCCCAGAACCATGTCTCCAACCGTGTTCAGTTCGGTTTCTTCCTCAAAAATACCGACTTTCCGTGGGAATATAAAAGCCAAACCTCTCGGTGTAATACCCAAAGTAGCCAAGTCAGCTTCACCTTTACCCGGAAATATGAACTTCTTCCTAATATGAAAGTCAGCAGGTGACTGCACTAAGCTCTCAAACAGATTAGGATGCTTGTCGACCAGTTTTCTGCCGAAATCAAAAAGCTTCGTTTGTTCTAATTTGCACTCAATCACAGGTCGGATATCGACTCCGACCTTTTCTATGTGGTCATCAATTTTACTTGAAGAGAATTTGAAAGGCTCAGCCATATTGCAACTCAAAACCTAATAAGAGTTAATATCCATATAGTGTATATCGGAAATTAAGAAATTATCGCTTAATCTATTTTCTTGGGTAACTTACAACCAATAGGAAATACGCACATTTATTCTATCATATAGCCCCCAACAAAGTCAAGCTACATTTTTCGCTTTCTAATCGGCATATTAGCTTTCCATAGATCCTCTAATCAGACCTGCCTTTTCCCTTCAAAATCAGGCCTCGATAGGCAAATCCCTATAAAATGACCGGTTATCGCTGCACAAATTATCGAGCATCGATTCACGATTTTAGTTGTGCCACGATTTGCCGGGTCTGGGGTGATTGGCTGCGATGAGTTGACTTGAAAAAGATGACTCACTTTTCTGTCGGCGTTCCTACCAGCTCACGTAATTAACCCCAAGACACTGAAAGTGACGAATATTGTCAGTCACGACAACCGCATTGTGTTCTTTAGCTTGAGCCGCGATTAGAACATCCTTGTCAATACCAATTTCTTTGTCCGTAGGCTTACCCTTTTTCCTACAGTTAGCCCATAATTTTGCACCTCTGTCCCACGTGGTTTTATTGAGGTTGCACCATTCGAAGCAAGACACAAATTGCTCAAAAAAGACTAACTGTTTTTCGGCTTTCTTATGGTACAAACCACGCTTGATTTCGTAGAAGACTATCGGGGAAATCAGAATTGTGGCGTTTTGTCCGAGCACACTTTGAAGCCTGAGATTGATTTTGTCCGCACCCGCTCGTCTGCTCAATATGCACGATATTACATTCGTATCCAATAGGTAGGCAGCCATGGCGAGGTCTCTTAAGGTATGCTAAACCTGTTATCTTTAAGCTCTCTATCGAATTCCTCCCAGAACTTTTTCCCCAGGTCATCTGGTTCAGCAAACCATTGTTCCAAAAGTCTGATAGCTTCCAGATTCTTATGCCTTACTTGGCGGAAGCTGATATCCCTCATGGGTGCAAATGTTAAAGTACAACGATTTTCGCCAAATGCCCAGGATAGACCCCCAGCAGTCCCAAGATAACGGTCGGCGACGTTTTTGTAACTGTATGCCGAGATAAGACTCTCTGCCGAAACGTCAAGAACCGAAGCCAGCAAGGACGTCACATCTACTATATTGGAAGTTGCTTGGGCGATCATACTATTTACCCCGTGAATATTCTCTCAAGTTGACTTTCGAACAAATCAAACACTTCGCCGTAGTTGGCCGTCACGCTACTTAGTCGCTGTCTATCTTTATCAAGAGTTGCAACCTCATAGTTAAAATCTATTTTTACCTCATTGCCAGAAATAGGCATTGCTATCTTCAACATTGTAGATGCATCGTAGCTATCAGCCTTAGTCCGAAGAATCCAGTTAACCACTTCTTCCTTGCTCTGATCGACCGCGAAAACAACCTCAATAGTAATTGTGTTCAGTTTCAACGCCTTGCAGAACTTATCGCGGTCGTTTCTCAGCCATTGAGTTATTTGCCCCAGGCGAGATTTCTCCGCAGCCAGTCTATAGCTAAAATTTGCGCCACACTTGGTTATAGGAGTATATGGCAACTTATCCAGATAGACCTGCAAATACTCAGGGATTTTGCTTCCCTTGGGATCTGCGCAGTTCTTTTCCATTATCTGCAGTCGGCCAAGATCCGCAGAAAAACTGATATTACCATATTCGAGCGACACAACCACAACTACAGGCATCGCCGGTCCCTTGCTATCAGGTTCGCCGAGCAGGTCAAATCCGCATTCTCTAACCAAAAACTCGTGCGTGAGAATAGCAGGGTTAAAGCTCCCTAAAACTACCAAGTTGATGTAGTCGTTCTTAAAATCCATCATTCTCCAAAGCCTCTCTATCAGCTACTTATCGGCTGGCACCTGTTGAGACTATCATATTATGGCCTGTTTCGCACACAAGAAATAATAATAAATTGCCAAATCTAATGCAAGCGACTTTAACCTTGTTTCATCTCCGCCACGATTTGGCGGGTAGTAGGTGATTGGTTCTGCTGGGCCTGCTTGAATGCAGTAACCTGTGTCTGGTTATTCTTTTTGAAAAGCTCATTGCCGACGATAATCTCCTGCAACGCCTTCGACTTTGCCCTCGCACCCTTTAAGAACCCAACGGCCCTTGTGCCATAGACCCCACCTAAAAGCGCACATATCCCAATCCCCAGCTCCATCGCCGAATCCGCAACCTGCCAGGCATCAGGCCGGTCACTGGACTGCTGCACGGCCGTGTTGGCAAGCTGCCAGTTCGATTCAGCAAGTATCTCCTCGGCGGAGGCAGCTTTTGGGAATTCCTTCGGCAGGCCGAAGTAAGAAGTAAACGCCTGGCTTTGTAGCTCACTTAGCCCGCTCAAGGACTGCAGCTTTTCCGAGGCGCTCTCGCCTCTGGCGGTTTCAGCGGCTGCTATCGCTGTGCGGTTGTGCAGCCAGGCGTTCTGCTTTTGCTGCTCGCTGGGTGCAAATCGCAAGCTATCGCAGCCAGCCAGCAAAAGGACGAAAGTAAAAAGGCAAATTGATTTTGTTGCGGTAATCTCTTTCATTGTTTCTCTCCTTTAATCTTGAGGAACTTTACGGCTATCTGCTATAATACTTTTACGCAGGCAAAAGAATTGCCGACACGAAGTGTTCCTTTATGGACATAGCCAGGACATTCAAACCTAATACTATACTGTTGTGGCGAAAGGTAGCGGAGCACCCAGAAGCGCAACGGATTGTTGGCTTATTTCCCTCGGCTAAGGTCCATATTATAGACCAGCAACGCTGGCCATCTTCGCTTGATATGACACCGTCTCAGGCGCTGTTGGCAGGAAAAAAAACTCTGATGATAGGCCAAACATCATCTTTCATAGGATACTTCAATGGTCAACTTGCTGGCGTCTCATCTTATGGTAAGATGCAAAACGAGGCCTTCTGCGATGTCCACTGCCTGCCTTACTACAAGTTGGTCCCCATTTCAAATGGTTGTCCCTATTATTGTGTCTATTGCTATCTGGCGTTCGTGTACCGAAAATATGCCTCATTTATTAAAATTAACATTAACTACGAAACGATGTCCAGACAGATACGAAGAACTCTGGCTTGCTCTCAGGGCAAAATTACCTTTAATATGGGCGAGATGCTTGACAGCTTGGCGCTCGACCACATCACCAATCTTACAACGATGTTAATCCCATTTTTCTCTGCTTTTCCCAGAGCATATTTGATGCTTCTGACCAAAAGTAAAAACATCGATAACCTGCTGGCTACCAAACCTAACGGACAGACTGTTGTTTCCTGGAGTCTGAACAGCCGACAAATGATAGAAACATTTGAACTAGGCACAGCCAGTCTTGATGAGCGTATCGAGGCAGCCAGACTATGCCAGCAATATGGCTACCGAGCACGGTTCCGAATTGACCCAGGCATTCTTTATCCGGGCTGGCAAGCTGGATATGCTGATTTAATCCAGAAGACATTGGCTGTTACAAGACCCGAAAACATAACGCTCGGCATGTTGAGATTCCTGCCCGGCCACCTTCGCCTTGCCGCAGCAGCGTATGGCAATCGTATCCAGAAACTGAATGAACATAAATTTGTCAAAGGCGCCTCGGACGGCAAACTTCGCTACCTGCCAAGAGAGCGTATCGAATTCTATAATTTTTTAATCGATACCATTCGCAGCTTCGATAAGAATATCTCCATCGGCCTTTGCAGAGAAACGCCCGAAATCTGGGATGTTTTCAAAGACCGATGTAGCTCTACCGAATGTAACTGCGCGATATGGTAACGGGTCTCCGAAGCGGTTCTGTTTAGCTGTCATTTCTCTGTTTGGCGAGTACAAACAACTGTAGTATGAATAGCTATAGGTTTCGTTGGCATTTCTGCTTGGATACATCTGTTGTGTCAGTTCTTCTTTCTGACTCGATACGCCTATTGCCTTGCTAATCTGCCGCATAAGTGAGACGTTAAATTTATCCTGCAAAATAAGGATTCTTCCGGCACGATTACAGAGTTCTTCAACCTTTAACAATCCATTAGCAAGATTATGCAGTCCACTGTCTTCGCTTAAGGGCACTACGACATAAGAGAGGGTTGCTATATTATAAATGCCGAAATTACGTGCTATACGTCGAAGTTGGTTTATGTTATCAGGAAAAGCCCTTTGTATGGTGATTATTTGATTACGAGTAGCTCCGCTACCACGCTTTCTGCCAACCCGGAAGTAATTTTTCAACATACTTATGCCAGTGCCAAGACAAATACCAGAGGTATCATTCAGTACATATAATACCTTCACCGCATTATCTCTTGGCATGACACCTAAATCTCGGGAATATTCAAGAATGCAAGCAAGAATGTCTGTGATGGCCAGAGAAGCTACCGCAGGGCCCGAACCTATATCAAGAAATCGCACGACTCCGGACATGAGGATATCGAGGAACTCCCGCGAGAGCATATAAGAGATCAGACTATTCTGTATCTGAAAATAATGTCTGGTAAAGAACACTTCCAGAAATGCACGCATGCTGGCCGCACAAACAGGATAACGAGTCTCAATTTCTGTTACTTGCCTTTTTGGCAGCCGTGATGTATGGTGGCTAAATACCAATTTCATGGTATCGCTAAGTTCCCACACTCCCTCTGGGCACAGTTTCTCTCGTACTAAATCCTGCAATGTTTCATTCATAAGCAATGCACTCTCATAATCCCTTTGTAAGCAGCCAATTATGAAACTCTAATCTGAAAACTTAAAACTGTTGAAGCCGCCACCCCTCATTCACATCCAGTATCTCGCAAAACACAAGACTCAAAATGCACTACGCACGACGAGCAACGATTCACGAACCACGAATTTTTTCGAGTGTCTGCAGGCGATATTCGTATGAGATGCTCTTTGCGGATAGCGTCTCGAGCTTCTGCTGGAAGCTGTTCTGACATTGCAGCAGCATAGTGACATCACGCTGGAGCAAGTCAAGCTGACGCTGCAGGTTCACATAGCTTCCGATTATCAGACACGCCAGAAACACAAGCTGAACCAGCGTGGAGACGTTTATCTGCCTGCTGAACTGCCAGTTTTTTGAATTGTTCTCAGTCATTGTTCGCACCTCGCACTACGCACAACAAGCTACGGCGATGCGTAGAATACGTTTTTGTCGCCCACCCTGAACATCACCGCGTATGTTCCTGCCGGCAGCGTCCCCTCTTCGAGAAACGATTCAGCTAAATTAATCGCCTGCATTTGCTTTCCTATCTCGGCCGGAACTGTCCCCGCATCACCAATCACAACAGCGACAACGTTATAGACGTTGTATGAAGACTTGCTTTTAACCTTGACCGCCCACGCAGCGGCTCTGGCGCCCGGCGAAGTAACAACCGATACCTCGCCGCTATTTACCATACCTGCCCCGCTACTCATAGCTGCCCCTTTCTTCTGCGAACGACCTTCAGATTTGTGTACTGTTTCGCAAAGTCTATCTGTACCCGCTCGATGAAACTGGCGCTGCGGTTGTCGCTCCTGTAGCCGAGCAGGTCCCTGCTTTCAGGACTGGTGCTCACCCTGTCGCCGAGCTGGTAATCAAACACAAGATAGGGCGTCTGTATATCAACAGTCTCAATAGTTTCAGGTGTGCCTGCCGCCCAGTGACGAACGAATTCATAGAGGGCTTCGGAGTCGTCAACTTCATCCGGCACACCCAGCGTATTGTCTGTGGCATCTGCAAAAATGCTCCGGCCCGATACCTTGCGGAACTTAAACTGACGAGGCAGCGTAGTTATATGCTCAACTACCGGAGCAGCCGAATTAACCGGGCCATCGGCAACCACAGCGGCCAGTCGCTCGTCGCTGACCACCGATGCGGTTATCCTGAATCTCAACACACCTTTCAGTGCCGCAATCCAGGTATCGACATCGAGCCGGTCGCTCGATAGCCAGATGCCGCACTCATCGAGCAGGTTATTGAAGGCATAAAGGTACTGCCACCAGTGCAAGCCGCCATCGAACGACGCCTGCAGGAAATAACCCAGCGACTTTCCCTGCTTATCGGTGCTCAAGGCCGGCCAGAAGCGTCTGCGGCGATGAGCAAAATTATCGCTCTGGAAAATTTTGGAAAAGTCAAACGCATCACCTTGATTGTATGGAGCACCGCTGTAGTCACCTGCCTCGTTGAGACACCATTTGCGATATACATCCTTTACCTGATAAAAAACCGGATTGGTCGAGGGAGAAAACTTATCATAGTCGGTATCCTCAAGACCTGGGTCCCACGCCTTTATCAATTCAAAGGTCGCCTCATAAACCTTGAAGTCGCCCTGACCAATATACTTGTGCGTTATCGGCCAGAAATCTCTCTTGCTATGCAACTGAACGATATTTGTCCCGGAGATGCTAAACTGCTCTTTTGGCCGCTGGCAGTTTAGCTCGACTGTTCTACCTGTCCCACTTTTATAGAACACTATCGCCTGCTTTGGCCCTGTCGGCACCGGCCGGGGAACGAATTTGAATCGCAGTCCCACTCTCTTACAGCACCGCTGCAGAGCTTCCAGAAGAGTCAGTCCCGTAACATCAAGGTCTCTAACTATTTGGTTTTCGGTTAGCGCCTTCAGTTGGCCGATGCCGGGGATTTGTAATTGGCCGCTCGGCAGATATTCACAAAGCAGATAATCAATCGCTTCAGCATAACTCCACAGCCTGCTTTGTGACGGCTCAGCACAAAAAACCATATAGCTTTCACCGCCGACCGCAATCGGACCCGGATTAGCATTTGGCTCGCTGTCAGGATTAAATATGGTATCGAGGCCGGCCAAAAATACGCCCTCGCCTTCTCCCTTCACCACACGCTGACCGTAAATGGAAATCCGCTTCAGATTCGCGCTGAAATCTACGGCTGTGATTTCCACATTTTCACCTTTAGGCCCCAGAGTTGTCTCAATTTCTTCTATCTGGCCGTAAAAGACAGGGAAGCTAAAAACTGCTGCACCCGGCGGAATACCGTTGAAGTATTGCCGTATGCAAATAGTCTTTCCCATAGCAAATTCAGTATCAAGATTTTCTGCTGCGCTCGGGATGGCAGCGGTGAGCGCCGCCGGATTATAAGCCAATCTGGCCCGGCTGAATTCAGGCCAACTGCCACGCACAATCTCTATCGGCTCCAGAGCCGCACACAGCATCCCGTCGAGCAAAACCGAGACGGTCGCGGCAGGTAATGCCAGTTGCGTTTGTTCCGACTGGAAAAAGTCTATCCTGTTGGTCATAGAAGCTCTCTGAGGTCTAAATACTTTCTGCGCTTAAAATGGTGATTGAGCCGGGACTATTGGTATGCAGGTCGATACTTGACTGAGCTAAGGAACGATTCTCTACACCGTGTGCATCTTCAGCCCTTATGGCAAACAGGTATCTGCCTGCTTCCGGAGCGATGGTTTCATAGTCGTAATACTTTCGCCCCCGGTAAATTATTGTCGCGATGGGATTTTCGTAGTCGATTTGTCCTGTCCGGCCATCCCAGTAAATCTTAAAACGCTCCGGCTTTGACTTCTGTCCAACAGGACAATAAAACCAGACCAGATGTATCTTGTTGCCGTCCATCTGTTCGGTTTTTGAACAGAAGATATTATTCGGCTGCGGCTTTGCCAGCTCACCACCGGCGTCTATTGAAACTTCGACAGCGGCACTGAGATTACACTCCCGATAACCGCAGTTGTTGAAACGCCGGACCACATAAAAATATGTCGAGTTACTGTTGTGTAAAAGATAGCTGGGCGGCCGGATTTCGCGGGCATCCTGTTCAGTCACGGCCAATATGTTCGTAAAATCGACCTCTTCTATACCGGCTCCGCGATAGAGCGCAGAGCAGCCGCTAACGCGAACCCAGAACCAGCCCGCAGTTAACGCCGTGCCAAGTTTGAAAGCGTTGGCGCTCACACAGTTAAAAAGCACTTCTCTTAGCCACTGTCTTTCTATCTCCAACGAGCCGGCAAACCAGAGCAGGTGAGCGCTTAATGTCAATGTCCCATCTGCGGTAGCTACACCGCCGACGCTCGCCGTGATGTGCCAGGTGGCTTTTAGCAGCCCTGTAACATCAGATGCGCCCGCTGCAATTCCGCTTACTTTTCTTGTTATTCTGCACAGTGCTGACCCCTGGGATTGTGCAAGGGCTGAACCCACGATGCAGCGAAGCAGTTTTACCGCTGCCGATGTTGCTGATTGTGCTCCTGCAGCGCCGGCCAGCCAGATCCCCGCTGGAAGGATATATAACAGCCCCCTGCCTGAGGCCCGCTCAAACATCGCAAACGGCTCGCGGTAAAGCCAGGCAATCTCTGCGTCCGTAAGGGCGCGGTTATAAGCATAAACAAAATTGAATTTGGCCGCATAATAAGCCGCATCCGCACCGCCCCACATTCTTGCAAAACTTTCGGTGTTGGGGCTTGCAGGAAAGTTCTTCGCAGTTGTAACGTTCGCTTCGAATCTGCCATTGACGAACATTGACCTGTTAGTAGAACTATACCCAACAAACGCCCCCCAGTATTCATCGCCTAACGAGAATGTCGTAATAGATTGAACTGCGCCGCCGGTGCTTCCGGAATAGACAACCCCTGTTAAAAGACCGGTGTTCGAACAATACATTGCCGCTCTTTGTATATTTACTCCGCTCTGGTGGACTCCATACCAGTTAGAATAGGAGCCCGAACAACGAATAGCCGAGACGATTATGGTAAATGGATAGTTAGTGAACGGCAGGATGGCGGTATTATCAATAGAATCATCATTACCATCGCATTCAATTCGTGAACCATATTTTCCAGCCGCCCATGTCGGCGCTCCTGAAAAATTCGCTGCTATACGAGCGCAGCGGTCATAAACAAATGTTCCGCCGTTCTCGTTCATAATCCATGCGCGGACAAGACCGCGAGCAATCGGATGGGTTCTATTCAGTTGTGTCCCGCGAAGCGGTTTAAGCAGTGGCATTTTCCGTCCTTCGTCATTCGTCCATCGTCTGTTGTCCGATGATTAAGCTGATTGGTATCTCCAGGGCTGATATTTTGCCGTCACCGTTATAGTGTCACTACCTCCGCTGCGTTTGCAATATAATCTAAAATGTGCAACATCTCTGATGATAAAACTTACCTGGTTCGGGTCTGTGCCCTTATCGATAATAAAACTAAACAACGCTGTATCATCGTAATTTGTGCCGTCAAGCGATGCTTGCGCATCAACCTGAAGATTGCTCGTCGGGCTGGCCGGAAAATCGACATCGACAACCACGTGAGCGCCATCGTAGCCGTTTGTTTCCAGGTCAACAGCGTCCGAATACGAGCCGGTAGTTACACTGACAGCATTCATAATTGTTGTTTCGGTGCCCCAGCTTTTGCTTATTGTGGCCATTATATATCTCCTTTGTTTATTTCACTGCTGTGTGTCCATTGTCTATCGACTATGAACTACGAACTAAATCAATCAAGCGAAACATCCAGGTCCCCCGCAGCACACCTAATCGTATCTCCGCTACTGACGGTTTTGGATACGCTCAGAGCGCCATAGACAAGTAAATTGCCCGCATATTTTCTGCAGGTCCAGACCACATTCCCGTCATTTACCGTCTGCCCCGGCGTAGTCGGCCAGGTCGGTTCGCTGGCGCCGGATGTTCCTGCGGTTGTGCATTCGTAATGGTAACCGTTTTCGTTTACCGGCCTGACAAAGCTGCCGACACTGTACGCTGTCGATGCCGCCCAACTGTTTGGAAACGGCTTGTCCAGCAGTGCAAAATGAGTTATCGTTCCCCAGTTGCCGGTGGCCTGCGGAAAAGTAAGCTCGGTTGCATTATCTATCAACCCATTTACGGCATCATTCCAGTTATTTTCGGATGTTGTTACTCTGTTATAACCGTTTTGGGCGTAAGGTTCTGCCATTCCGGTTCCGCCTTCCCCGGGGTCAGCCGTTGACATCGCCACATAAATCGTCGGCGACATATAAGTATTTTTGCAGAATAAGTGGTCTAAAAGTCTGTTTTCCAGGTAATTGCTGAAACTACCCATTTTATATCTCCTTTATCTTTGTAATCAGCTCGGTGTTCTTATAATGCTCGATTTGCCGTCATCCGGCGTAATGGTAAGAATAACGGCCTGGCCATCATCGTCGTAGTATTTGATTTCCCCGCTTGATTTGTCCTGGATGGCCTTGTTGGCAAGCAATCTTTCAGCAGTCACTTCCCCCTTGCCTGACCAGAAAATTTCTCTGCTTGTCACAAGCTCGTCACTATTCGCAGGATTAGCGCCGGCCTGTAAAAATACCTGGATGCCGTACTTACCCGCAATGGTAATAATGGTTGGGAAATCACCCACATATCTGGCGCCGCCCTTGTCCGTAAGAGCTATGTCGTAATCGTCCGCATCGCGTCCGCCTGTCCCCCAGACCTCAAAGACTTGTCCTGAAGCGTACCAGACATTTCCTTGCCTGTTGCGGATAACGGCATAGAGCGTTTCGCCGCTACTGTAATTTGCATATATTTCGTTGGCCATATATCGACTTTCCGTAAAAGTGAAATTTTTATGTTTCCTCAGTCCAGGTTCCATTCTTGGCAATGGTTACCCAGTTACCGTTGGAATCGGCTGCCAAAGTAAGAGACTCACCGACGGCATCAGCCACTTTATACTTACCGGCGGTCTGGCCACTGTCATCGCGGATAGTCGCCGCCCCGGGTTCGATGCGTAACTGCTGTGCCGCCTGGACAGCGAAGGTAAATACCGTCCCCGCCGGCGCCGACGCCGGCAAGGTGAGAGTGACTATGCCGGTAGCGCCGAGATTGGTGTGAACGCTTCCGGACTCCGCTGCTGTGAGTGTGTCGTTGCCGGTATGCGCCTCTACTATCTTTTTTACTCCTCCTGCACCGTCCGGCATCACAAAATTATGTCCCGCCCGGCAGTCGGTTATTGACTCGATGTCACCGCCAGAGGTGCAAACTTGCGCCAGACGGATATGCGGCGTGGTTGTCATATTCGGAAAGCTGCTGTATTCGTTGGTTACGAGACTGCCGGACGAATCCAGGTAGATGTAGATATGTTCCTTGTTGTCTGCCAGTGTGTTACCGGATGAGCCGCTGTAGCTTACAAGCTGCGTCCCCAGCCAGAACCTGCCGGCTTTCACACCAATGTCCAGCCCGCCTTCGTCATAGACCCGCAGGTCATTTGCCCGCCGTGCTGCCAGTATCAGTCGGTACAGTAATTTCCGAAATTCCAGATAATAAGGCGCCGTCCCTGTCGGTATATACTCAACGCCGGTTTCACTTTCGGACTGTATGTTTAACAATTCATTGTCGGATGGATACACTTCAGCCATAACATTTCCCTCACGTTACTCTTGGTGTGTATGTGTTATCTCCGCACCCTTGTCATTCCCGCGAAGCCTGTCTCGAGCGCAGTCGAGGGAGCGGGAATCCATTTTCCCTAACCGCTGTCTTCTACACTCAATACCAATTGATTCGTCTGCTTATCGAACGAAGAAATGCCTAACTTCTCCGCCGGTCTTGCCGCAGGTGTTACCGTGATTGGCTCGGTTTCGCTGCCGCTGCCTGCATTGCCCCTGTCATCGATAACCTTGACGGCAAACTTGTAAACGCCCGCAGTCAACACCGGGCTTGTCCACTCAATCGCATCGGCATCGAGGCCGAACTGGCCGTTGCCGAAACTGCCCTTTCCGAACCCTGCCGCCGCAGCCGAATCGTAACCGAAGTCGCTGACGCCAAATTTGCTCATTCCGAACCCTGCTTTATCCTGCCAGCCAGGCCAAATCCTTATGGGCAGCTCACTGACAGGCGTCTGGTAATCAATTTCACCCACGCCGCCATCAAAATAGACTATCGCAGTTGCACCGAACGGCAGATTCTGGCTGCGCAGCAAACTTATTTTTACGCGCCCGCTGTCCACCGGCGGCTGCTTAATCTCACCGCCAAAATCAATATGCGCCTGCTCATGTTGAACGGCAAAGACCTCTATCCGAACCGGCGACTGTGAACTTGTAGGCAGTGAAACAATCAGCTCTCTCTGCTGCGTATCAACAGTCGCCCCCGCATATTGGCCGTTGACATAAACCTGATAGAATGCATCGTCTAATCCGGACCGCCACCGCACCAGCGCCGCCCGCGGCGTCCCGATATAATTTCCGTCCGCCCGGATGCCGCAGGGTAGCTCGATTGCTCTAACTGATTTTATTCCGTCGCTGATAAGTGCCATTACCGCTAAACCTTCACCCCGTGAGATAAAGCCGTTGCCGTTTATCTCACGAGGTTAACTGCGTATAAACGATTTCATAATCGACCGTTACACCGTTGCCGCCTGCCCGCTCGTCGCTTACCTTGAAGGAGTCCATCCGCAGATTATCAAACTCTCCGTCTCTGCTGCTTACCAGCGTGTGTATGTCGCCATCCATAAAAGCCGATATTGCGCTGATTCTTTCGTTCATTTGCGCTCGGCTGTTGGCACGCAGCACGCCTGTTTGCCTTATCTTTCTGCCGCGACTGCCCAGGTCGATACTGAGCACACCTTCCAGTCCCGGCACCGCCCGCTCTATCGAGGCCCGCGTGAAACTGCCCGGCTCGATTTCCGTTTGCTGCTCGTCAAACAAAACTTGCCCATCCAAAGTAACGCTCATACACAGTCTCTCGATTTGCAGATATTGTAGGGTGGGCTTTAGCCCACCAATTTCCCTCAGTCCCGCACTAACTTCACAGATGCCCCGCTTTTGGTAACATCAACCACCCCATCGGAGCCGGCATCGATACTCAACCGACACCGCTCTCTTGCCCTCTCAAAAAGCGCCTGGTAGTGCGTGCTCTTCTTCCAGAAATTCTCATCCTTGGCCCTGCTTGCCAGCATTGCATACACACTCGCGATAACTGCAAACACCGATGCCCTTTTCAGAACATCCGTATCCAGAACATCCTCGACCTCATAGATGCTTGCGGGATTGCCGGGCCTTATACCAAAGTGTTCGGTCAATTGGAACCCAACTTCGCCGGCCTGCGGCCCGAATGTGCTGACCCGATAAGTTATGTCACTTGCCGCCGGCGGTGCTACAGCAGGGACATTTGAATCCGACCTGACAACGGAAATCGTAAGCTGTGTCGCCGAATCCACGGAAACTATCTCATACATTCCGTCCAGAAGACCGTCTGCCGACCGCAAGTTTATAACCCCACCTGCCAAAACTTGCGCGCTTACAAAGTCTGCACTGCCGGCGGTAAATGTCGTCCCGCTAAGTGTCCCTCCTGTCCCTGCTGCTAATACCTGCCACGGTAAATGTAACTGGCCAAACAGCGCCGGCTCATATTTCAAAATGTCTGCATCGTTCGAGAAACTAACCATCTTCTTTTCTCCGCCTTTCAGAGGGCCGGCCAGGCGCCCAAAGGTGATTTGCCTTTGGGCGCCACAGCCAAGCCCCCGTTCTTGCTTTCGTAAGAAAGCACGGGGGCTGCTATAGCCATTAGCTCGTGGTCAAGTCACGGATAAGCCCGTGTGCCGCTTCGTTCCGCAGCTCCAGGGTGTATTCGCCAATCAGCTCGCCGCACTCATAGTCACCGCTGCTGGCTAGTGCCTTGAAATAGAAACTCCGCCCGGCTAAAGGCAGCACACTGATGCGCGAAGAATCCAGCAGCAACGCCGCATCCTGCGGTATCCACCGCGTCGTAATAATCCTGCAAACGCCGAAATCGCTCTCATAAACACTGACCATATTGGTAAAGGTCGTGTCGCCGGCTGCATAGCTGCGGCTGTCGGCGCAGAAGTCGTTAATCTTGCGCTTCTGGAATCCCCCGACCACAATCAGATCCACGTTGCCGCTGCTGCTCTCCCAAATCTTGCGCAGCACGTAGTTAATCTTCGCTTCGTCAAGGTCGTTGCCTGTTGGGAAGCCGCTGTCGCCGGTGTGGAAAACGTTTGTCGAAAGGTGCTTGATGATGCCTTTCACCGACCTCCGCACCGAGCCGCTGCCCTCGGGGTTGCTCGAAGGCATCCCGCCGTTGATAACCGTATTCTCCAGGTCTCGCAATAGCTCCCGCAGCCGTTCCTGCTTTTGATAATCCATCTCGTCGGACAGGCCTAATTGGCTGGCGGCTATATCCGTCCCGCTTACTTCTACCGCAGCGGTGAATATCTGCGTATAGTTGCCGTGCCTGGTGCGAGTGGTAAATCTGTCGCCGGGCTTGTCTCCGCCTTCGAGGGCAGCGTTGCCGAGGATGTTAATAACCTTATTGTCGGCGAGCGCCTCCGCGGTGGTGCCGGCGTAGCCGCGAACCACCGTCAGCGTATTGCTATTGACGGCCGTCACTAACATCAACTCCTCCGACCCTTCAACCTGAATCTGGTCGCCCACGCGGAATCTGCTGCCGTGGTCAACCACAAAGTCCGTATCGGAAGTCGGATTGGTGTAGGTGCTGTCGTTAATTGCGTCCTTATTGGGCAAAAGTTCGTCTTCGAGCCACTCATGATGTGTGCTTGTCGCTTCTTTCATCGGGTCACCCAGTGCATCCAACAGGGGTGTCTCATAAGGCGAAATTATCCCTATCAAATCCGACACGTCTTCTGCCAGCTCCGGCAGAGTCGTGCCCGCTGAATATGTCGCTTTTCCTGTAAAAGCCATCTGTTATTCTCCTTTCGTTTTTTGCCACCAAGACACAAAGACGCTAATGTTTTTAACTTTTAACTTTTTTGTGTCTTCGTGACTTTGTGGCTAATCTTCTAAATAAAATTTCTTCGCAGTCTCAAATACTTCTGCAAATCTGCTCGGTTGCCGGTCGTTGCTGCTCTTCTGGCGGCCGTATCGAGAATCGTCTGGCTGCTTGCCACACGCTCTTTCGCTCCCGCTGTCTTTTTTGCCGACATAGCACCACCCGCGAACAGATACTGCTTTTCTTTTTTCAACTGCTCCAGTATGCCGTCCAAATCCGCTTCCGGCTCGCCTTCTATCCTATCCCTGGCAATCAGCACAGCCGCCTCCACATCCAGCGCTCCCGCAGCAGCTAACTTACGCATCAGCTTTTGTTCTGTTTGAACGTTTTTTAACTGTTCGGACATCTTTGCCGCCTGCGTTTTTGCCTCCGCCAGCTCTTCGGCCAGGGCTTCGACCTTTTTCTCGGCGCTCTGCGCCCTCTTTCGATAGCGGATTGATTCAGCTACCGGCACAAACTTCAAATTGTCGCCCTCAACTTCCACACCTTCTGTCGCTGACAGATTATCCTGCGTCTCTATCTGACTCATAAAAACCTCCTGACGAATGTAGAATTTATAATTAAGAATTTAGAATGTTCTTTCGCTCTTAATTTTCAATTCTTCATTCTTGATTCTCATATCCCAATTCTTTGAGCACCTGCTCAGTTGATACTCCAAGTTCTTTTTTTATCTGTGCCTCTTTCAGCTTATCCATCGTGTCCTCCGGCAGCGGATTCGGAAAAACTACGTCCACATCTCTGTCCGCCTCGGCGGTTCTGTAGATACCGGCAGTATCGAGCATCGCCAGAACCATTTTGCATATCCTTTTAAGTCCATCGCTGTAGGTAAATTTCTTTCGGTCGTTCTTTGAAAGCATCCCCATCAGCGTCAGCCTCAGCGCCACTGCGCTTGTAAGGTTGCCGAGCTTATTCTTCAGAACGCCGGCCACTACCGGCGTCACGCCGCTGGCCTTGTCCATCGCCTCTCTGATTTCGGCAATGTGCAGACCCTCGCTTGGCGCTGCTGCATCTCCTCCGAACTCCTCGATGGATGCCTCCGGGTTGTCCGTGTGCCACATCCTGCCCGGCGAGACCGGCTTATCCTCAAAGCCCTCTATCCCTTTGCCAAGATACATCTTAAACGACTGAAACGTGATTCTGCTTGCCCTGTCAGACAGCCGCGTATTAAGCTCATCCTGCAGCGGTATAAGCGGCTCAACATCGCTCATCCCCTCGTAGTAGTATGGCTGAGCAATGTTCTGGATATGCACCGCCGGCAGAAATCCCCACGGCACTTCTCCCTCTGCTGCCAGCACCTTATCTTCGTATCTCTGCCAGCCGGCAGCCGACGTAATTTCCGTTACCGCAACTATCTGTCGCGTATCCTCGCTCTCTCTGCCCCAGGACAGGAGCCGGCCAAGAAATGATGCCTTCTTATTCAGGACGTTTTTCTTCTGGTAAAAGTGCTGCACATAGAACCTGATTTTCTTGTAGTCGTTTTCATCCAGAACAGGCAGTGCTCTTGGTGCTTCAATCAATTCTAAGCCGATTGTCTGTGCCAGTTGCAGCACATCTTCGAGTGGAAGATTTTGGGAGGAGGAGGAAATGCGTTGAAGAATTTCATCGCCAGGCCTGACGAAACAATCGACAAAACCGTAAACACTTCCGAGCACCGCCATATCCTGGAAAAATCCGACATCGCCGTTGGCCGCAAACACCGCCTTTATTATCGATTCGATTTCTGAGCGTTTTTGGCCATCCGGCGACATCGAGACAAATCTGATGGGCTTGCCGAACAGAAAATCCACCGCTGCATTTATCCGCCACGCAATATCGTTTTCAATTACCACTTCTTTTCGCTGAATATCCCTCACAGGCCTTGCCCCGAACAGGCCCACGCCGGCCGAATGTGCAAACCCTGTTATACGCGCCGGCAAACCATATTCCTGTGCCTGAACATAGCACCGTCCCGATTCGTTCACCTTTCCGGACAAGCTCCCCGCCTCGCTTATCTCCACCATCGGGTTGGCGTAATACTCCCACAGCTTCGCAAAACGGCTGTGAATACCTACCGAATGCTCATCAACCAGCCACTCAAGGAAATCAGCATCGAGTCCCGGCTCCGCCGAATCTTTGAATATATCAAGCTCAAATCCCATTTCGTATCCTTTATACCTCTGCTTTTTGACTTCTTACTTCTAACTTCTGCCTTTCAAACGTCTCTCCATAATTAGGGCGAACTTGCGCGTTTGAGTCGAAAATTCCACATTTTCCCGCGAGGGCTTTTGCGTTAAATTATTGCAGCGAAAGTAATAAAAAAAAATTTCAAATTTTCTATTTTTCTCCCCAGCCCCCTGCGCATTTGGGCGAAAAAAGTGGTTAGCCCACCAATTTATTGGTGGGTTATCTTACGGCGGGTTATTTTTTGGCGGGTTATCGGGTCGTTGGTTTTACCTGCGGTTTACCACACCTTGATTAAGAGAAAGCCCACTTCTGGCAAAAATTTCTGGACATATCCCGCCTGATGTGTTAAAATCTTATTGAATCGATAATATAGCTTCATTCAGAAGATAAAAAATGCGTAATGTTATAAATCCAGGTATCTGGCTGATAACCTTAGCATTTCTCTTGGCGATTGGCTTCTCTACAACCGCCGCCGCAAAAACTATTTACGTCGATGACGATGGCCCCGCGGATTTTAACAATATCCAGGCAGCTATCAATGATGCCAATGACGGCGACACGATAATTGCAGCCGATGGCATATATACAGGCACTGGCAACCGCGATATTGATTTCAAAGGCAAGGCCATTACTGTCCGCAGCGAAAATGGCCCCGCCGACTGCAACCTGCTGGACGCCGACAATTGGACGTCGAGCAATCGCCTCGGCCGAAATAACCGATGGCTGGATGGGCAATTCCGGCTGAAATTGCCCTTATCAATCTTTATTCGAAAGGAGTAAAACATATGCATAAAGTACGATCTATTCTGGTCCTGTTCTTACTTTCACTGATGCACGCAGGCGTTGCTCACGCTCAATGGGTTCAAACAAACGGTCCCTACGGTGGTATGATAATTAGTTTTGCCGTGAGCGGCACGAATCTCTTTGCAGGGACTGACAGCGGCGGCGTTTTTCTCTCGACCAACAACGGAACAAGCTGGACTGTGGTCAATAACGGCTTGACGAACACTGATGTCTATGCCCTTGCGGTGAGCGGCACGAATCTCTTTGCAGGGACTGGTGGCGGCGTTTTTCTCTCGACCAACAACGGAACAAGCTGGACTGAGGTCAATAACGGCTTGACGAACACTCATGTCTATACCCTTGCGGTGAGCGGCACGAATCTCTTTGCAGGGACTTTGGGCGGCGGCGTTTGGAGGCGGCCTGCCGTTGTCAGAGATGATCACTGAAGTCAAAGATGTGAAAGGCGGAATGCCCAATATATTCTCTTTGCAGCAGAACTATCCAAATCCCTTTAATCCGGAGACAACGATTTTGTACTTTATAGTGACATTCAAGGTGGATGGCCTGGTGTTGGTAATACTGATGCAGACCCTCTTTTCGCCGACCCCAACAATGGCGATTATCACCTAAAAAGTCAAGCCGGAAGATGGGATGCAAACGAAGGACGATGGACGAAAGATGATGTGACGAGTCCGTGTATTGACGCCGGCGACCCACGTAGTCCTATCGGTCTTGAGCCGTTTCCAAACGGAGGTATTATCAATATGGGCGCTTATGGCGGCACAAGAGAAGCGAGTAAATCATATTTTGGTGAGCCGGTCTGCGAAACCATTGTCGCCGGCGACATCAACGGCGACTGCATTGTAAATTTCAAAGACTTCGCAATTATGGCCCTTCACTGGCTTGAGCAAAGATAGAAAATATCGTTTAGCTTATAGCTTATACAAAAGTGGTAGGTAAATTTGACAAACTCTCTATCACATACCATAATCACCTTACGCTCATTGACACTTACAATTTACAAAATGGCTTAGCAAAAAAATTAAGGAGCTAAAAATGAATAGAACAACCAACCGTCAAACCATCCTAACGTGTCTTTTCCTTTTGACTTTTGACTTTTTACTTTTGACTTTTGCCCTTCCTGCCGCTGCATCAGCAACCCTGCCGGAGCTAAAAATCCCTGATGGTTTTGGCGTCAATATACACTTTACCGGCGAGCCAAAGAACCTGGATTTAATCGCCGAGGCGGGCTTTAAGTTCATCCGAATGGATTTTTCCTGGTCGGGCATCGAAAGAACAAAAGGCGTCTATGACTTTGAAAAGACCGGCTACGATGCCCTGACGAATGGCTGCACCAAACGCGGCATACGCATCCTTTACATCCTCGATTACAGTAACCGGCTGTACGAATCCGAGCAATCCGTCCGCACAGATGCCGGCCGGGCCGCCTTTGCCGCCTTCGCCAGGGCCGCTGCGAAAAGATATGCCGGCAAAAATGTCCTCTGGGAAATCTGGAATGAACCGAACATAAAGCAATTCTGGAGTCCCCAGCCCGGCGTTGATGACTACTGTAAATTAGTCGAGGCAGCCGCTCAAGCCCTCAAAAAAGCTGACCCCAACGCCTTCGTTGTTGCACCTGCTACTTCTACAATCCCCTTCGACTGGCTGGAAAACTGCTTCAAAAAAGGACTGCTCAACTGGATTGATGCCCTGACGGTGCATCCGTATCGCCCGCAGTCGCCCGAAACGGTCATCAAGGACTATGTAAAACTCCGCGAACTAATCGCTCGCTACGCCCCGCAGGGTAAATCCATCCCCATCATCTCTGGCGAATGGGGCTACTCAAGTGTCAACTGGGATAATTCCCGCCTGTCCGATGAAAAGCAGGGACAATACCTCGCCCGAA
>Ga0315294_10002369_pt1 | contig 20622 bp, 11 predicted proteins | sample YL17G13_40_MG_FD_203626 | JGI IMG/M metagenome (GOLD analysis project Ga0315294, IMG submission 203626) | Sediment microbial communities from Yellowstone Lake, YNP, Wyoming, USA - YL17G13_40 | ecosystem: Environmental > Aquatic > Freshwater > Lake > Sediment | place: USA: Wyoming | collected...
GTGTGCCTGAAACTTCTACATGTTTATGGTGTAAAAGAGTGCCCAATAATATTTTATCAGTGTTATACTCACATGTCATCCAAGCATACTCTGGCTCATCAGAATATGCTGAATACTTTAGGTATAAGTCTTCTCCACCTAAATCAGGATTTAAGCTATCAAAGTACCAATATGTTGGTAATGTATGGCCTTTAATACATAAATGTCTAGATGCACTAGATTCAAACACATATGTGCCATCTGGATAAGTATCTGGATCTGCGGTTTCTTTTACGTAGGCATAATCTTCTTCTGTACGAAGTACGCCCTCAGAATCGTTATATACAATACCACGATCTATAAGCACGTTAGCATGTGTCATTAACTCTTCATAAATAGTGGGAGTTGCCGACGTACAAAGTTTGAGTTTTGCATCGGCAACATCAAAATACAGTGTTCCTTTACAAGCAAATATGCCATACTCAAGAGGCTGAAATTCTATATATTGTGGGGCGATAAAAGGAATTACAGCCTGAAGAACATGTAATACATGCAAGCCCATGTTTACATTTGTATCTATTTGTAATAAGCCATCTACGTATTTGATTGCCGTTCCAGAAGCAACCCAACCAATACCATTACTGATTAAAAATTCACCAGTATGATCTGCCGGATTAGCCCAATGCTTCATTCCAGTGAATGAGATCCAACCAACGTTTTCAATGAAGCCTTCATAGTCATTTTCATTGTAGCGTATTTGGCCAGTTTGTTCACTAGGCCGATTATACTGTGCTATATCTTCATAAGGTTCAAGTTGTAAAACATTATTTACTTTCGTTGTGGTAATGGAGATTTCAAGTAATGCAGTTGGAAGCCATGATCCAATATATGACGAATAATCTCCTTCAGTTTCCAAAGCTAAGGCATATTGAAGTGCAGGTACGATGTATATATTATATACTCCTGGAGATATGATATCTGCGGACTCTATATAATACTCTGTAGGATCACCATCGAAAATTATAAGTGTATCTGTTGGATCGCTGGCACAATCACTAAGAGCGAGGCTTGTTTCACCTGCAATATAACCAGAAGAGTGTATTCCATCATCTGCTACTTCACCTGTATCAATAAGTGTATCAATGGCTCGATGCCAATATAATGTTGAACCAAGCGTCGTGCCATTTGGTAAGCCACCAACAGATCCTGACGTGAGTGATAACCAATTTGATCCATCTACACTGCCTTCAAAGTCAGCGCCAGTGAATCGAATAGCCCCGACTTTCGCAGCATAAGATTGATCATCGAGGATCAATTCAGAGTTAAGTGTCAATGGTACATCGATATCCATTAACGCCGTATCGACGTATATTGAAGGCAGAACAGTCCACTTACCACCTTCATAAGTCTCGTCGAAGTAGACTAGACGCCCATGATCTGCTACACCCCATATTGCTTGACCATGAAAGCCTGCGGTAAACGAAACCCATTGTACACCATCCCAACCTTCCCAATCACCTCGTGTTACATTTCCAGGTGTACTATATCTGATTGCACCAATAGGCGCATCAGTTGATTCTGCATAGCCGATACGAAGCCAAGTACCTATATATGCACTTTCTGTAATCTCTAACTCAGTTGCAGTCACAGTTCCGACAATAGTTGCATTGCCCGCATTGATGAACATGCTACCAGCATCGAGACGCAAATTACCAGATGTTATGAGAATTCTCTTCTCAAAATTGCTTTTTCCTTTAACAATAAATGCTGGATCATCTCCACCAGGACCGGCATACGTAGATTCAAGTTGCACTAATCCACTTGTATTGAGTGTAGTGCAAGTAACTGCTTGGAATACGCTAAAATCTGCATTGATCTTGAAGAATGGTCCAGGTTGTTCTGGATAGCCACTGCTTACTTCAAGCCATACGTCTTTAGCATCTGCCCCATCTTCCTTCTTCCAATATGGATGTTCTGCAAATGGATCAACGAAACTACGACTACGAATAATGAAGGAATAGATTGGTGAACCACCACCTTCATTATATTTTGACTCCAATTTCCAGCCACCAGCTTCATTATCATCGATACGAAATGGATTCGTACTATATAATTCATCATCTTCAAGTAGTAACAGACTACGAGAGCCTTCTTGCGCAGGTTCCCAGTAAGTATCTGCGGCTACGAATCTGAGTACTTGATTGTTGAATGGTAAGCCTTGGATTGGTGAAATCAATCCACGCCATGTCGAACCATCGTAGCCCCAAAAAGTATTGTTATCTTTGTTAAAGATCATAGTACCAGCTTGAGGCAGTGGCATTAATGTAGTAGTATCAGGTGCAACTTGGACAGCATCACCGGGATAAATGTCCTCAAAAAGCCCTGAAGTTAGTTCAATTGTTGCAGGACTGCCCATGCCTGGAACTAAAGCCTCAATCGTGTATAATGTAGCGCCTTCACCTATTTGTACTTGTGCTCCAACAACGATTGTACCTTCCCAATCATCCTGATCTACATAAATAACTGTTTCAGTTGCAGCATAATGATCTATCCCTGGTGCCCAATTTGGATTTGCAATTACAATCCCATTAGTAGTGGAGATGTCCACTATACTCTCTGGCATCTTTGATCCAATGACTATAGCCTCAGCTTTTAGCAATCCAAGTAACTCTAGTCCAGACCGCATGAACACAGGCTGATAGAACTTGAACACATCTGGATAACAGATTGTCTCATGACTTGCGACCCAAACATTTCCGTCAAAAGTCAGGATATTGCCCCGTTTGAGACTTGGATCGCCTTCGACTGTAGGCAACCAACTACGATGGCCGGTGAATGAGGCCCACCCAACACCATCAATGAATCCTTCATAATCATTTTGATTATAACGGATCATACCACCTTCCGTTGTCTGCGTTGGCAGAGCATCTACGACTGCGATTTCCGCATCGTCCGCAACATCAGCAACCAAACCCGGATCTTCGATTGTAATTGAAGTCGTAGGCCCAATCGTGGGTGTATGTGAAATAATAGTGTGAACAGTCACATCACCATCGATAAGTATTTGTGCTCCATCCATTACTGGGCCAGTGAAAGCATCAACAGCTAGAATCTTATTACCTATAACATAACCACTTGCATGGTTAATTGTACCGTAGTCTGTGAATTTAGCATAATCCCCAAGTTGTAACAGAGCTGCTTCAGTCTTATAACCATTACTCAACAAGTTAGGATTCACACGCCATTGAGAACCATCATCATCCCATCTAAGTGTTGCGCCTTCGTAGTTAGTACCTGGAGGTAATGCAGGAGCACCACCATATCCAGATAATGAAGTCCAGACTGCCCCATTGAAGCCTTCAAAGTCTGAACCAGTCCAACGTATTTGTCCACCTACTGGCAATCCTGGTGTTGTAATGTCTGCTGCCAATGATAATACACCTGTTGCACTGACTGATACATTTGAATTTTTCGTCCACTTTGTATCATTCCACCAGAGAATTGAACCATATAATGAAGCAAAACTACCATCACCCATAGTCCGTGTGAAAGATACCCAATTACCATCTTCTAAGCGGCCTTGGAAGTCGCCATTATAACGCATCATCCCAGGTTGTTCTGGCTCGCTACCTTCATCACCGATTTGAATCGTATGATCGAATACACCTACACCTGTTACATGTAGGTCTTCGAGTTCGACGGCAACGTGTACAGTCAGTGCTGTCAGTGTAGCAGTGAAAACACTGTCAAACGCCGTCGAATCTGTATAACAAGCAGTCAAATCTGCAAGATCTTGATATAACCCAGGCGCAGCAAGTGTTACTTGTACTGTTGGATTTCCGACATGTGCTTGTACTACATAACTATATGGATCACCATCAAAACGAATACGACTGCCATTTTGCACTTCACCAGTTAGACCAGTTAGATCAATTTGCGTCTGACCAGTTACAAAATCAGCAGCGACTTCACCAATCATTTGTACATTAACAACTAAGTCAAGTTTCTGATTACCAGATATGTATGTAGGTAATAGGCTGTAAGTATATGCGCCAACTGCATTTGCAATAAGATCGAGACGCGGGCCACTAAGAGCCGCCGGTTCAGGCGTTGGCCCAGTGCCACCGATTACATAGAGATTCTTCACATACAACGAGTCTATAGTTGCTTGTGACCCTGAACCAATGACAGTTAGCGTTGTGAAAGTCGCAGAAAGAGAATCTATTGTGGGAAATGAAAATTCACCCGGTAATAGAATTGTTTCTACGCTGCCATCTGTTAAGACGATACCCGGGACACGAATATCACGATCAAAAGTAATTTCTTCTTCAGTTAATGTGAGTGCTGTAGTTGTGACCCAAGTAATTGTTGGCTCCTCGCCCTCTGATACAAGGAACATCCCTGCTGCGCTAGGAATTGGAAGAGTTGAAGTGATAGGCCATTCACGCCATGTAGCCCCATCATGCCACTGAAATTGAGCACCGGTCGAATCCCATTTAATTGTGCCTGCGTAACCGTTGCTACCGTCTGCGCCGATTTGAATTCGTGTTGCACGCGCTAGTTTTTCACCAGCGGTTTCAGCATTATCTACGATACGAAGTGAATCGGTCGAATGCCATTTCAAATCAGTACCATAATAAAGTGTACGCCCTTGTCGAGTTGCACAATTGGTATTATCAACGAGAGCAGATACTAAGCCTGGAGAAATTACCACTGTAATCGTTGGACCAGTCGCTGGAAGATGAGATACTATTAGATATGATGTCGTTTGACCCTCGAATTGGATATACTCACCATCTGTAACTGCATTCGTGAGGTCTTTCAAATGAATAGTCGTTATGCCAATACCAAATGCACCATTAACGTGCCCACCTTCGATGCCAATTGGAAAGCGCTGACTTGGATCAATATTTGTCAATGATACTTCAATCAAAGCTCCATCGGGATCATTTACGTAGCCTAAGAAATCATTATTGCGAAATTCGATCAGACCTGTGTGCTCATCCATTCCAGGATCACGCGGACCAATACGCAATGCTTGTGTTATATAGACGCCCTCTGGTTGAACACGTAATTGATCTGTCCATTCTGCAACATCGTCATCTGGATTGTATCGGACTACTGCCCATCCAATTCCAGGTGTAGGCCACCCAGTGATAGCCCCGTAATCAAATGAATGCCATGCTCCCGCTTGATATATACGCAAACCATCTGAAGTATGATAAAGCATGTCACCATTTGCTGGTGATACTGGATAATCAGATTGTGGATCAAAGTTCAAATATGTCTTGGCTTGTGCATAATCTGTGTTGACTTCAAAGATTGTATTTAGAGAAATGCTATCAGCTAGCATAAAAATAGCTGTAGTACCTAATAAATAGAGTGGCTTACCAATGACAGCCAATATAGTAATATAATCTTCAACTGGTGGTGTCTCAAAGTCTAAATCCATTACGGCAGTAATGAATCCACCAATTGAGCCAATAAAGTCACCAGTAGTATCGAAGCCAATGATCGTTTGTCCATCAGCCTGTGATAAATTGGTATTGATTTCAGTAAATGTCCCACTTTCGGCACGAATAAGATCAAAAGTTCCGGTCACGCCCGAAATATCATCGGCATTAATGTCACCTGTTTGCAACGTCGTGGGGATACTTGTTAATGTTTCTGTAAATGACCAAATGGTTGTACCAATAGTGAATTGTATCTCTGTCGCAAGAAAAGTTGCAAGACTTGATGCATACCAATCATCAGTCGCCCACACCATGATCTGTCCGTCTGTGCCAGTTGGTGGCGTCCATCCACCTCCACCAGCATCATCGAGATTCACCCATGCAACACCAGTATAGCCCTGGAAATGTCCACCAGCCCATTGAATCATACCAGCAGCAAGTGTAAATCCACCCTTTAACTCTCCAACTTGCAAATGGTTGACCAATGTAAGCGTGTCACCAGTAATATCAACTGGCAGAGGATTTGCTTCTAAGTAATTGATTGCGGTATGAACTTCTTTCCAATATGCTGCACAATCAATAAGATAACAAGAGCGACCTGAAGGATGTGGTTTTGCTTCTCCCGTGCCCGCGACTGGCACATGAACAGTGATCGTTGTGCCATTCAGTGCATCTTGTGTCAATGCAGGATATATCACTAGCGTACTGCCTGTATGAGATTCTAAAACATAATCTGTCGAATCTCCCACGATAGTGACTTGATTACCATCAACTAATGTCGTGAATCCTGTAACATTAAGCGTAGTAACTCCGGTAAGATGATCCCCATCAAGTAGGCCATCAACAAGAAGATCTGTTGGATTATCGAAGTTACGTATGATATGAAATTCATCTTCGTCTCCAAGTGTTTTGTCAATGACTTTAACACGTTCTGACTGTTTAAGTTCATAGAGTGTTAAATTCAACGATAATGTCAAAGCAAACGGGGTTGCTGGAAAAACGTTCTCACCCTCACCAGGAAGCACACGCATTATTGTTGAATATTCATCGATAGCTGCATCTAGTTCACTATCACGAAAATTTTCAACATACATAAAGTTCGTCATTGAGCTGTCCTCACTCGAAGTGTGCCACGATACACTTCTCTATTGATTGCGGTTACTAGACGGCGAGCGTCTATAGTTTCCTGGCCTGTTGATTGTAGTGTGATGTCATTCTTAATCTGATAATTATTGGTTGGGACTTGACCACCAGTTGCATAACCACGACCATTAGCACGGAATATGGGAGCAATGTTTGATCCAAATGAATTCAATCGCTCTAATAGTGAACCATAACGTTGTGCTGATCTTGCATTAACTACAAATTCTCCTGGTGTAAGCCATGCTGGTACTGTATCTGTTCCTCTTGGCCCACCTACACTGCCGCCCTTTGCAAATTTATTACTATACAGATTCTTCCACTCTTCATCATTCCGCCACTTGAAACCATCCCATTGATACACGAGGCCATCCTCGCCCTCCTGTCGATTACCTGGCAAATTTGCCCATTCATTCGCACGAAATTCATCTTTTCGCCGCCTTTGTTCAACGACTTTAAGAGCTTCCTCGCCAAAGACCTTACCAAAATTCTCTTTCGAGAATTGCTGTCCATTAAAAACAACTTGACTTCGTTCACCAGCATAAGAATATACTTTATCTTCCGTAACTTCATTTGGTCTAATTACTTGTTTCGTTATAACAGCCTTAGCCTTACCTGTTATACTTTGTAAGTGCTCTATTCCTTTATATGCCGCCGGCACATGTCTTCGTATAGTTTGTGTATATGATGCTTTAAGCGGACTTTGCCCATGTGTCCATTGATATTCTGCCATTGAAAGATCTTGATATCCATCCCACACACGAACTTCACCCTTGTCAGTCTCATATAGTGTTGTATATTGTGCAGCGTCTTGTTGATTTCGTTCTAATTGTGTATATGCACGTTGTAAGCGCCTTTGTGCTGAAGGTTGCTTATAAAATTTGCGCTGTGACTCGCTGATATGACCTGTCGATGGTATTATGCCAAAATGATCATATTGCTCTTCTAAAGGCCAAGACTTAACTACAGAAGAGTTCACAGCATACTTCGGTATTAATTTTGTACGTAATTTTGCAAAGAATTCAGATGACATTGGCAGATCATTGTTTGCGTTAATATTTTTAGTGGGCTTTAGATTATTTAATAATATAGGCTTGTTACCCAATGCTGTTATACCACCACTACCATAATTTAAGATAGCTTGAATTAGATCTGATATTGCTCCACGAGCTTTAGGGCGAGTAGCTGCCATAGAAGTACTAACTCCTAACGCAGCTAAGACTTTACCTAATAATGGTATAGTACCTGTCGCACTCAATGCTTGTAGTTGTGCAAATGTGGGCGCTATTCCTGCTTGTATTGCAGGTGCAAATGCAGCAACTGGTCTAAGTATCCCGGCTCCAAAGTGCATGGCAGTCATACCTGCCGCAGTACTGCCAAGACCCAATGCCGTCGCGCGAAAGTTATATTCTTTAAGTACTGCTTCGAGATCAAACTTGATTCCTTGTATCTGTAAGTCGGTGAGAACTCGACGTAATTCACGTTTCTTTTTCCTCTGATCTGGCGTAAGTTCAGCGGGTCCACCTTCTGCATAATAACCAGCGTTGATAGCATGTAGTAACGGAGCATTACGTTTCGATGCTTCAGCATTGACTACGAATTCTCCAGGTGTCAGCCATGCGGGTACTGTATCTGTTCCCTTCGGACCATTTATGACTCCACCAGTCGCCCGCGCTTGTGCAGGCATGTTGGCATTTGCAATATTGATCGTCGCATTATTGACTTGTGCATTTAATTCTTTACGTATAATTGGCATATTTTCCAACGATGCCACTGCATAATTACGCTCATCATTACGTAATGATCGTATATTAATTGCTGTTTCTGTAACTAATTTATTCATATTTGGCACTAAAACTTCTACAGTACCACGATATCGATCCACCATACCACTAACCCCAGGTAAAATATCTGCGAAAGTTAACCATGCTGTTTTTAGTAGTCCTGGCTTTTGGTTTGCTGCTGTGTTTGTGGCCATAGTTAAGTCTTGCAAAGAACGCAGCATTTGATCTTGTATATCAGGTTGCTTTAGTATAGCAGGTTGTTCTGCCAATTGAAGGAAGAATTTCTCAGACGTTGCAATTTGATCTGCTAATGCTTTATTACCAGTTGCCTCGGCAACTGTTTTTGCAGTAAGTATTGTTTGAGCAAGAGGCCCACCAAGTGTTGTGAACTTCTTTACAAAAGCATTTGCTATCTGATCTGGAGTTCCTTTTGCTTCATTCATGATTTTTGCTTGTTGTACTTGAGAGTCTTTACGAGATTTTATTAATTGATTTGCAAAATCAGTAAATACGCTATCTGTACTAAATAGATCTTGTACATTTGCTTGGGCTCCTGTAGATAATGCTAGACTAGCCGTTAATATATCTTTAATATCTTTAATATCACCTTTTAATACTTCTTTTAAGAAATCTTTAACTTCTGTTTGTGTTTCATTCATTCTTTCTAGTTCAATTTCACGTTTATCGGTCTCAGCAATCATTTGCAATGACTTAGTTAAATCTCCAAATTCACCGACACCACCTTCTGGCATTGTAATACCAGCAGAAGCAAACATAGGCGCCATAATCTCGTTCATTAAAGCATCTAATCGCCCTTTTTCTGCATCAATTGAAGCGAATAATTGTGGGCCAAACTCCATAGGTGTTAAATTCCATTTTTCTAATAACTGTTGTGCTTCCCCGATTGCATCTTTACTGTTTGTAGCTATACCATACGACCATCTTTGTTGCACTTTTGCCATATCAGAAGTTAAGCCTATGAAATTCTTGTGTACGTCTTTAGTAATACCTAATAATTCTGTTAGTAATATTGGGCCTTGAGTTTGAGTTGTAGGATCTGCCATTATTTTTTGAATTTCACGAAGACGTGCTTGGATATAATCTGTTTGATCTACTAATTTATTTAATGGCAGCATCTGTTCCCAACGAGATTCACGTTGAAATGCTTCCATCTCGCTAGCAAATTCACGTATCTTTTGAAGATAGCTTTTTTGCTGCTCTGCCAATCTATCACGCGCTTTGAATTCTGCATTCAAACCTTCTAATAATCGTTTTTGCGTATATTCTAATTCTAATGCTTGCTTGTTGAGCTGTAACATTAGAAGTTTTTGCTTCTCGCGCTCTGTTGTTTGATCTTTGGTAGGCTTTAATGCAGCCATTAATTTTCTTGCGTGCATCGCTGCATCTTCCATCGTCTTACTAAATTTAGTGTTTTCTACATTTACAACAAATAACTTACGTTCAATAGCAATAAGTACTTGACTGAGCGCAGATATAATTATAGTATATCCCCACATTTTTGATATCATACTTGTTAGTGTGTTTGAGGCACCAGCAAGGAATGTATTCATTACTGGTAAAGTTTTAGTAGTTGCAAACATTTTTGAGGCAAAAGTCCCCGAACTTATAGCCATATTATTAAGAGCTCGATTCACTTTACCTAATTCCATAGTTTCTAAGGATTTTTTTGCTTGATCAATGTTATCTGAAAATTTAAGACTTAAAATTGATGCGGGACCAAACGCTAAGCCTGCGCCAATTAAGCCTTGAATTATACCAGAAAATCCCCCTACATACTGTGTAAATCCCCATTTATTAACTGCTGCGGCAGTATCTAATAAAAATGTACTAAAAGTGATGAATTCATTCTTTAATTGCAAAAGTTCACGAGTAATATTCTCACCAGAACTCTGCATAGCAATATCTACAGCATTTTGATAATACTCAAAGCTATCTGCCAAGGAATCTATCGTAGACTTAAATTTTTCAGCATTCCTTACAAGTGTGATGCCGCCGAGTATAGCACGTAGATCACGGAAGTCCTCGGCAAGCTCGCCTACCATTCCTCCAGAGGCCTCACCTAACTTATCGATGACTCCTGAAAGACCATACACATTAATTGCAGCTTGACCTGATGTTACGCCCCATGAACTAAATAACTGCTGCATTTCTTTTGAAGGTTTGATTAATTTATTCATAACATTAAGAATAAAAGTACTTGCACGCTCAAATTTCAAACCTGATCTAGTTAAAATAACAATTGTACTTAGTAATTCATTGAGTTGAATACCTGATACTTCTGCAATACCACCAATACGCCCAAATGTATTGGCCATCTCTGATGCGCGTACACGACCTAATTCGATTGTTCTGAATAATGATGATGTAACTTGATCAAGATCATGTACTCCCATATTATATGAATTCAATACTGATGACAGAAGTTCTACAGTTTCTGTCATAGTAGATTTTGTTGCTTTAGCGAAAGGCGCGGCTTGTTCCATGAATAACATTGCATCACGGCCAAGTGCAACCTGATTTGATATTGTTTGATACAGACCTTCTGCAAGATCTGTTTGCAAAAGATTGTATGTGTTAGAGACTTTATGAATCGAAGCAGCCCATTGATCATTAGTTATAGACGCAGCTTGAGAAATTGTTTGAATTTCACCAATTGCTTTTGACAACTGTGTAGCAGTTTGAAAAGTCTGCTCCATTTGATTCCACATACGATAAAATACGGCTGTAACAATACGTGCAACAACAAGTCTGCCTATATTTGCGATAGACAGTGTAAAGCCTTGTAATGATGCATTTGCAGTACGTACTTGTCGATCAAAGTTGCGAACTGCTCCTGCTAATTCGGGCATAGCGATAATAGCATCTTTATTACCCTTTCGTAGATCTTGAAGATGTGCTGCAAATCGTGCGGCAGGTTGACCGGTTTTTAGATAAGCATCAATAACTGCCTTCTGTAAAAGCACTAATGAAATTCGAGCATCAGTACTATATCTCTCGAAATTCGGAAGTTTGTTGATCATACCCTGCATAGCATGTAGAGCTACATTTTTATATTGACCTGCTTGCTCCATTACTCTTAATAATTTATCCCATGCTGCAATGGCATTCGTTAAGTCTTTACTCGGTGGCTTATTACCTCCACTACCTCCAACGGACTCACCCCGTCGAATACGCTCCATATTCTCAGCTAGATCTTCAATTTTCAAATCAGTAGCTGTATATGCTCGTATGAGATTTTGAGCTGTTTGTCTTGTGCTGTCCCCTAGTTGTTCATTTGCTCCAATTAATTCACCATATTGACTTAGTGTTTTATCTAAGACTTGAGTAATTTGCGTAGGACCAGTTATATTACGTTGTGCTCGTTGTTGCGCTGTAATTAAGGTATCTAATGCTAGAGTAATATTTTCATACTTTGCTCGTAATATATCTGCTTTAGGACTTGGTGTAAGCATTGCTTGTAGCGTTGCATGTACATCGGTAGCTGCAATGCCTTGCTTGTATAGTGCCGCGCTTAATTTCTCTTGTAACTTAATTAAAGTCTGAGTTTGTGTCGATTCTATGCCACTAGGAAGTTGAAATTGCTGCTTGACTACTTGAAGTGTAGCTACTTTACGTCGCATCTCTGCATGTTGTTGCAAAGACCTTGTAAAAGTATCCATTGTATCTCGAGATTTTTTAGTGTATTGAGTCGAAGTACTCTCGGCTTGAGAAAGATCGTTAATTGCATTTACATAATCATCTGTGACTGCTTTATCAGTGCTTAATGCTCTTGCTGCATTTTCTCGTTGTGATCTTAAATTACGTGCTTCATCTGCACTTAAAGTGTCACTGGCAACAACTTGTTGAGTTTTTGCCTCTAATGCACTTAAAATTTGAGTATAGCGTGTGTCAATAATTTGTGCTTCTGTTTTACTTGTATTTAATTTTCTTTGTGCTTCTATAGACTGAGATATACGTTCTTTTGTTTTACTAAGTGCTTCAGTAGTTCTAGCAGTAATTGGTATCTGACCTTGTGCAACTTGTTCAGCCGTTGCGCCTTCTTGCTGTAATGCTTTAGCGAAATTTTGAATACCTATAGTAGCTTTAGTTCTTAGTTTTTCTTCAGTAATAAAACTTAATGCTTGCGCGTTACGTTTTGTAATGGATTCAGTAATTTGTGCTAATTCTTCTTGTTGTACTCTACGTCTATCTGTTTTAGATGGTGCATTGAGTTTCTCAGTTAATGCAACAATATTATTTAATTCTTTTGTGGCTGTAATTAAGCCTTCAGGCGCAAGTCCTTGAGCCATTGTACCTAATAGTGTAGGAACATTCTTAACTTTGATCTCTTTTTGTAAAGATAATGAGCGAGCTATAGATGCTTTTTGGATATTTAATTTTGCTAATTCTGATTCTTTTAATTTGGCTTCTTCAATGCCCTTACTCGCTATGAATGCTGTAAGATGCGCAGAAATTAAAGCAGTACGCCTTTTATAACTACGTTTGTGCGTGGCTTCAATTTCTTTATTTTTTGCTTCTTCTAACCGCGCAATTTCGGCATCTGCCTTTGCTTTTTCTTGCGTTGCCTTTGAGGCGAAAGTCTTTGTTTCTGTGCGAGTCTTTACTTCAGTAGCTCTCTGTCCTAATTCTGCAATAGATTGTACAATTTTAGCCAATTTTGGGTGTGCTGTGATTGCCCGAGCTTGCCCCTTGAAGATACGATCTACCGCAGTTTCATACTGACCTATACTCTTACTACCAGAGACCATTTCCTTACTAAGTTCAGCAAAGGTTTTTTCGAGTTTGATCGTTTGGGCTTGTGTTAAATGAGATATAGCAATAGTGTTACGCAAACCTTTAATAAAGTCATTCGCAGACTTTGTTCGACTTGCAGTCTCAAACTTTCGTTCTTGCTCAATACGGTGCTGTTTCACGGCAGTAGTTGTAAGTTGTGTTTGATCTTTTACAGATTTTAATTCTCGATTGATAGTACTTACCGATTTTTGTGTTGTAGTGGCAACTTTCCGAAGGCTTGTTTCGGTCTCTGTGCCAACTTGCCCTAGACCTTGCACCGTTTCAGTAGTTGCCTTTGTGACTTCGTCAAGTTGCTGTGTAATTTTATCAAGAATTACGAGAACTTTGCCAAAATTCTTAGGGTCAAGTGTATTTTTCTGCTGTGCAGCTAATGCCTTCATTTCATTGGCAAGATCTGCAAGACCTTGTACAAGTTGTTGAGCACCAAGATCACTTTTACGTAGAGTCTTATTCAGATCTTGGCCCTTTTTGATCATCTTATCTAGACCAGATAAGAAATCTTGTACATCTAACCCTACGTGTGATGTCTCGTCAGCCATCTATCAATCTCCTAGTATGGAAGCTCATGAGGCTGCCATGACTGTAATCTCTGTAATATTGCGTTTGGATCCGTAGCAAAGTCTTGTAATACGCGATGTGCTACTTCTTTTGTCAGATTAGCCAACGCTTTTCGATAGATGGGTACTGCACTATCGATGACTTCCCACGGACCCTTTCGTGGTTTTCCTGGCACGCCGTCAAGGTCATAACGAGTCCAGTGCTCTACAGCTAGTCTAAAATGGAAAGCTAGTCTACCATAAGACGTGGTACCAATTGCTTGAAATTCACCGTGTCCAGATTCGCGCTCAGAATCTTCGTTCTGTCCTTGTTCCATTAAGTAATCACGCCAATCACCCCTACTTTTGATCTTTCGTCCGCCCCGATAAGTACGAGTATATAATATTGAATAAAGATTTGAGGAATATCGCGGCTTAACTCCCTTTGACATTTTGCGAAGTGTGGTGGCCATGCGTAATTTATTCATATATGTTCGCATGCCACCATATTGTGCAACTTTTGCATCGATTCCTCTAAGAACTTCTTGAATAGCCCCACGAGTTGCGCCAGTTAAATAAGGAATTTGTTCCCCAATTTCAAGTAACATCGCTCCTATTGCATATGTATATGCACGATAATAGGCGTTGCGGGTTTCCCGAAGGATAGCCGCACGCCTATTACCGAGAATCTGAAATCCTCTTATTTCCAAGGAACCGACGAAACGCATTCTTCATGTGTCCTAATCTCATCATATGCAATGAGATATGCTTGTGCATCAGCACTATTATGATCCCATTTAACTTTTACATCTGGCGGGAGGAGTTGAAACCGTTCGCATGCTCGCCATATCGAATAGAGCCTTTTTCTACCCGATGGATACACACGATCTACGGCAGAACCTCCGGCAAAGCTAAAAAATCGTCTCTTGCACGATCTACACCTGCTTCGGTAAGACTATTGGCTTCCATTACACCATTTGTAATACGCGTGATTTCGCCAACATTCAAACCCGCATCAAGTAACTCTTGTTTGTAATTCACATAACTCTTAAGATCTGCAAAATTAATAGTTTCCCATTCTACAGATTGATAGACTCTAATTTGCTTAGTCTCTGCTTCTTCATTGTCATCAGTATCTGTAGATGTTATACTGATTGATTCAATTGTACCTATTTTGACCAATGATTTTACGACATAGAACGCAATGTACGTATCAAAACTACCCTCAATTACCTTGCGATAGGCTGAAGTCTGCACCTTTTCTGGAGATTTTCCAGGCTCTTCGATAGTAACAGGTGGAGGTAGCTTTAACAAACGATCATACTCACCAGGATCTTCTATCGCCCGTGCAACAAAGTACAAGTTTCCAGTAGTGCGTATAATTGGTATTACTACCTCATTTGCTGTCGTAATTTTTTTACCATTCAGTTTCATTTTATGATCCTCCCCGCCAAGGGTTGATTTGGTTAGAACGGAACTCGCGGATCTTTTTCCCATGCAGGAATCGTAATAGGTACTGCATCTGCAATAGTCGTGTATCCGAAATCGACTTCACGCCGTATCATTGGGATAATGATGTGTGACTTACCTGATACCGAAATCTGACCAGCACGTGTGTCGACAGCGACACTATCGGCCCTGAAATATCGGAACAAGTGAGCTTCGCCCAGAATGCCAATATCACCACATTGCAATTGTGGATTGTTGTGGCACTCAATCTCACAAGCATATGGTGGGCAAGCGATTTGTGTTGCACCAGTACTGTCATAGACCAACCACGGCTCACGAATACCAGCCAATTGATAAGTCTGATGGTTTGTCTCTTGGAACTCATAGCCTTTCACCATTTCTACAATGGAATATGGGTCAGTTCCAACAGGTCGGATAATTCGTGTATACTTGCCTTCAAAAGACAAGTCTACTGGAGCTTGATCTCCAGTACGCACATCATCCAGCAATCCTCGATCCGGCATATACTCTACCGGAGCGTCGTTAATTGTCCACGTCAAGTTGCCTTCACCAAACTGAACAGCCATCCATACCATACTGACAGGATTCGGATCAGGTTCAAGATCAGTGGCAGATTTGAGGAACATAACGACATTCTTCATGTCAATGCGACTAGCCATAGGAATTACACTCCCTTTGTGTCTATTTGTATTCTGTAGTCGGCTTCAACTACAGAAGCTTTTTGATTCGTTTTCAGTGTCACTTGGCCTTTCGGCAAAATGCGAATACCAAGTAATTCAAGACAATCTTCAAACTCAGGCACGAATATGGGCAACCTCGCAATCGCCGTCATCTTACCAGTGAGTCTGTTCAACTCATAGATATCGTTCCCTGTCACATTACAGTCTAAATGCACTTGTATGATGACAGTAGTCGTACCCATTACATCTGGCTCATCTTCATAGAAAGGCCCAAAGTACTTTACTTCAATATACCGTTGAAGGACGTTGGTTGTACGTTGCTGGCCCTCAAAGAAGAGGCTCTCATCACTATTCGTTTGCCAATGACTGTTCATCGCCCGCAACAAATCAACTTCGACTGTATCCATATTTATCATATGACAGCTCTTTCGGTTTGTTGAAGCTCTTCAACAATCATTTCAATGCAGTGGATTTCATGATGATGTAGATCAGTAATATTTATAATCTTGAATTCTTGTAATGTGTCATCTATTGTGATCTTGTCATTGTTGTTCAATTGGTAGCCTTCTGGTAAGTCATCCTTGTCAATCAGAATCCGGCTACTGCTAAGATCGAATGCATCACCATAAGGGTATGCATTCGATCTAGCAGCCGCCAGTACTTTACGATCAATGTCTACTGGAAGATAGATACCACGCGCAACAGTGTATTGTGTTTCGATGGCTATTTGACCACCGGTGTCCACATTCACTTCACTTCCTGTTACATGAGTAAGAGTCATTGGGTGCCCGTACTCACGTTTCAAGAAGTATTGATACTCATTCATGCTTGCGTTCCTTCATATATGTGCAGGTCATCTCACCAGTAAGACAAGGTAGATCATTAATTGTTGATAGTGCAATTTTTGTTAATTCGAGTACTTCAGTATTTTTACTTATAGCTTCTACAGTCTGATTGAGAGCAGATAGAAGTTTGTCCTTCACAAAATCCTCTACTTCGCGCATACGTGCAGTCATATTAGCTTCACGTTTGAAATCACGCCAAACAAAGAATATCACTAGGGCGACTATTGGACCCGCTGTCCTCGCTGATTCAAACAGCCATTGTTCCATAATCGTCCACTCCTATTACACAATTTTGTAGACTTCAACGTCCACATCTGCCTCAGAAACAGACCCACAAGCCCATGTCAACCGAACCTTACCTGCATTAGGCGCGATTTGTTCAAAGTTCGTAGACCAAGGTCCAAGCACTTTAACCTCGCCGTGAGCAAGTGTAATCACTGGGTCTTCCACTGTTAAGTTACCACTTGATCCTTCAACAACAACAGCAGTCGATACCGCCGTTACAGTGATGGAATTTGCACCATCAGTATTGGCGACTCGGCAGAAAACTCGACCCCGTGGAGTGTTTGTAATCAGATTTGAAACATTACCGGCAGCATTAGGGTGTTCTACAGATGGTTCAGCACCATCAATAGCATCCAATTGTGTTGCAGTAAACGCCACGTCGTCGGCAAGGATACGCATATATTTTTTCATGTTCTGTCCCTTTCAATGTTGTGCTTCTACGAAAGTAGAATACCACCCATGCCTGTGTCCAGAGTCTTGACGCCACACAATGTATCTAATGTGACCTTCTGACCCATATAGTCTTGATCATACCCAATGGTGACGCGAATTGCGATGCCACCATACGAATTCCATGCAGCATTGACACCAGTTCCAGCTTCTGCGGGCTTCAATGGACGATTCACAAATGTGATGGCGTCCTTTTGGAAGGCCAAATTGTAATTCGCAGGCGGAATGGGATTCAAGGGGCAATTGTTTGCAACCGCGGCATCCAATGGACGATTGAGCGTAATATTGATGACATTACCAGCGTTAATCTCTACACCCATGATCGTGTAACGATATGTGTCACTTGCAAAGCAGATTCCTTGACCAACTTTCAATGTGTTCTCGGCCGTTCCACCGTCGGTTCCAATCTTGCCTGAATACTGATAGGCATATGTACCCGCACTCGGGTGATTCACCAATCCACTTGTATAGATCGAGATAACAGCACCAGTCGCAACTGCATTGTTCAGTGCAGGAGTAATTGTCATATTACCCGTAGCACCAAGATCACTATATGCTGTAACACGATGTGGCTGCAAATCTGTAGCAATTGAGATCCACTGGCCAACGGCTGGAGGTGCTGCACCTTCAGTAATTAGAAGTACTGAAGACCCCGCTGCATGATTCCCGTTAAGAGCAGTATCCACTGACTTTGCAGTAATAGCCGTTACTTCGGGAATCTGACTTGCAACAAAGAAGTCGAAGCCACGTAAGTGCCCAAGTTCATTGTTACGAATAGCCTTGCCATCACCAATCATACGCGCTTCCACGAATCGGTCAATGCCAAGCAACATATTCTCGGATGCTGCACCAACAATGCAATTACGTCCAGCACGTGGACAATTATTTCGCGTGAAGATTTCAGACAAGTCACGAACGGCCTGATCACCGATGTCTGTTCCAATTTTTCCAGCAGGACTGTCAAGAAAATTGTAAGCTTCGCCGATCATAACCATATCCATTGCTTCAGCCAACGCAATCGCTGCTTTGGTAATGTACTTCGGACGCAAAACACCTAATGTTTCACGCTCATCTTGATCATCAAGATAATAAGATACATGTAGGTGTTGATTCAAAATTACTGTATCGCCAGTCGCAGTGACTTGCTGTACAGTGACTTTTTCACCACGTTGCTTACGAATAGCAGTGAAGTTACCAGTACGATTCAGATTCACTACATTACCAGCTTCTTCAAAATACTTATCGTAATTTCGATTCACAAGCGGCAAGATCACGAGTTGCTTTTGAAGTTCCAAAAGCGTCTCTAGTGCCCACCATTCAGGAATCAACGCAACAAGAGAATTTGCTGTGTACCAATCAAGTACACGTGAATAGACTTTTCTCAACATTACTTTTCTCCAACCTTTTCAGGATTTGCCTCTCGCCATTTCACATAGTCAGGTACGGACATATTTTTGAAATTTGGAGTGGCTCCAGCCAAGGGACTTTGTCCCATCATTGTTCCGCCTCCAACCCCACCCTTCTGATCAGACTCGAAAAGATTCCCGAAACGCTGCGGAAGTTCACGCATACGGGCTACAGCTTTTCTGATCGGAAGAACGGTTTGAACTACATTTCCCTGATCATCGTTGTCACGGAAATTTACGACTACCTCAAATTGACCTGGAACATCTTTACCTTCTGTATCCTTTACTGGACGTAGAGTGGCTTGAGATCCAAGTAACATGTCTAATTGCTCGATAGCAAGTGGTAGCACTTTATGCTCTGATGCTGCTTGCTGAATCTCTTGACTGATACGAGCAGATGAATACTGTGTACGCCACAGATTTGCTTCATCAGCCAATTTCTTCGTGTCGAGCTCAGCAGCACGCTGTATACGTTTGACTTCCAATTCAGCTTGTTGCTGTGCAGTCATGTTGACCTTTTTGAGATCATCGATCTGGGTCTGTAATTCATTACGAAGCGTTTCAGAAGTCGTAGTCCGATCACGAAGTTCTTCCAATTGCTTGACCATCTCCGAGTTCTTCTCATTCGCTTTCTTACGTGCTTCGCCAATTTCATGATTCATGTGATCTTGTGTAAATAATGGATTTCCATCTGGTCCCTTGAAGAACTTTTTTCCGGTGCGAGGATCGGTCATAAGCACTACAGTTACCTTTTCACCTTCCGGTGGATTATCACCACCAGCAGGGGGATCGTCCATAATCCGCACATACCACTTATTGCCAACCTGTTTCCAGTTATACATGATACTTTCCTCCCTCGCTTTTACGAGTCACGTGCCAGACAGACACCATTATAGCAACGCACATATTTGACTAACTTCTTCCAGGCTTCTAGGCTTGGAACACCAGCTACAATATGTGGTTCTACCATTGAAGTATCTTTCTGTTGTCTTGTTGCTGCATATCCATGCACTTGCCTGGATAGCAGGTTATACTCATGTTCTGAATCGACACCTGCTAACAGAGCAAATGCAATATCACAACATGCCTCTTTTACATCTGTAGGAACAGTAGGTATTAATTCACCATATGTTTCAGAACCAGGATCAGTATCTTCTGCTAATTGATTCATACGTGGGAAGCGTAAAACTTGATCTCTATCTGCTTTACATCCAATTAATTTGAGAGAATCAATAATTCGTGTAGCCTCATATAAAGACCGTTGTTGTTGATCAAATGTAGCTCTATCCCAAACCGTCGTTATCAATTTGGATTGGAAATAGACCTGTGCGTCTCCCACAGTTACATATGCTTCAGCCATTATATGATCTCCTTATGCTTCTATATATTCTTTATTAACTACTTCATCTTCGCCCGCATCTACTGTAATTGCCGTTGCTTCAGGTGTTACATAACCCGTTGCTGCGTGATAAGTGACTGAATAATCATCTGGTACAATGTCTGTCAGTGTATCTTCCGAGTCATTCCAAGTCACACCTGCGTCAATACTCCACTGAGCGCCCGCTAAGACTGCTCCGGCAGGCGTGATATTGACTGTGATCGTACCAGCTTCTACATATTCTTTATTGACTACTTCATCTTCACCTGGCTCAACTGTAATTGCTGTTGCTTCAGGTGTTACATAACCCGTTGCTGCGTGATAAGTGACTGAATAATCATCTGGTACAATGTCTGTCAGTGTATCTTCCGAGTCATTCCAAGTCACACCAGCATCAATAC
>Ga0315294_10002370_pt1 | contig 20621 bp, 19 predicted proteins | sample YL17G13_40_MG_FD_203626 | JGI IMG/M metagenome (GOLD analysis project Ga0315294, IMG submission 203626) | Sediment microbial communities from Yellowstone Lake, YNP, Wyoming, USA - YL17G13_40 | ecosystem: Environmental > Aquatic > Freshwater > Lake > Sediment | place: USA: Wyoming | collected...
GAGACCACGCAACATTCTTTCTGCAAATTTTGTTTTGTTGCGATTTTTCTGCGTACTGCAACTGTTCTTCCCTGCGAAATTGCAAGTTTTGAGAGTAACTTGTCCGATTCATCCCGCTGCTCGGCTGGGGTAGAAAATATGGAGCAACCGGCTCCGTGATTGTAGTACTCATCACATGCCGATAGTAAGCATACGCGATAAAGTGGGATGCCCCCACTAACAATCGCGGACTATTACCTTGCGGTAACAGACCCACATACAACGAAAGGAAATCTCGTCTATCTCAAGGTATAGCCGGAGTTCGCACCTCTCGCAGCGTGTAGCCGATGTCGATGTAGCAGGACAATCTGCCGCTGTGAGTGCTTTGCGGACTTCATAACTATGATTCCCTTCTGATAAGCTCAAAACTTTCTGCCGAGGGCCTCGAACATTGCCAGGACATTTTCAACCGGCGTATTGCACTGGATATTGTGGACGGGGTTAAAGACGAAGGCGTTGGTCTTCCCAAAAATCCGCAGCCGGGTTTCAACATCCCTTCGGACCTCGTCGGGCGTGCCGAAGGGTAACGTGTTTTGTGTATCGACGCCGCCGCCCCAGAAGACAATCCTGCCGCCATATTTTTTTACCAGATGCTCCGGGTCCATACCTCTTGCCGAGGTCTGAATAGGATTTAGAATATCGAAGCCGGCTCCAATGAAACCTTCAATGAGCGGCTCGCAGGCGCCGCAGCAGTGCTTCATCGTCTTCCATTTAGTGTTGGCGTGAATCCAGTCGTTGAGCTTTTTGCTGAACGGAAGATATAGTTCCCTGTACGTCTGCGGGCTGCAAAATAGCGTATTCTGGGCCGCAAGGTCGGTCCCATCCAGATAGACAACATGCACCCTGTCCCCCACCGCCCCGTAAAACCGCTGGAGGTTTTTAAGAGCAATTTCGGCCTGACCTGCAAATACCTCCTTGACATATTCTTTTCGCGAGATGGTGCTTATATACCACTCCTCGATGTCACGGATTCCTTTGGGGTCCTTCAGCCACGGTGCCGGCACGTGTGCTATGTCGCCGAAGGCCGTCCCCCTGAATGACGCCGCAATCGCAAGGTCGGTATTCTCGTAAAGCTCAGCAACTTTTTGCCGGTAGTATTTCAAATCTTCTTCGCTGATGAGCGTAAACTCTTCGAGGTTGTCGGCAGGGTTCAGCTTTGCATCGTCGATGGGCTTTTGGCGAATAATTGAATCGAAGTAGAATCCGCCATTGGGCATCCTCGCCGAAGGAGGCGCAGACCTGTCACCTTGCGGGTACATCAGGATGTCACCGTTCAGCTCCGGCTTGGTGTTGAATTTGCCCGGCACCAGGACATTTGTGCCGTCAAATGTCCGCCAGGGTTTCCAATCGGTGTTCTCAAAGCCAAAGAAGTTTCTCGGCCCGCCAAGATTAACAACATCGATGCCCAGCACCTTGCGCAGGTCGGCAGCGACTTCTCCGAGCATCTGATGGGGGTCAATAACCTTCACCGGCTCACCCGTCTTATCCAGGCTAAGTGCCTGTCGCAGCTTCGCGATTACACTGACGTGAGCGCTGGTTGTATTTGTTGCGCCCAAATCCACCGGGACGCGGTCAACCGGCTGATAGTTGAGCGCTCGCAGCACACGCCCTCTGCCGGTCAGCCGTTTGTTATCAGCCAAATCCGTTTTCATAAAGAATCTCCCATTGCAAACCGCCTTCAATCAGCGAGTCTGTCGAGGGCAGTCGAGCCGAGATAACACAACTGTAAACCTCGTTAGAAATCGCTTTCTTTCTAACGGGACAAAGGAAATCACTTTGTGATTTTAAGAACGACACCGGATGAAAGACGCTTGCCGGATGGGCACAGGCAAGTTACATACAATACGTATGTTTGGTTTCTGTCTGCCTCGAAATCCAGATTGAATTCGTAAGCTCTCAGGAAGTCTCGCCAGTGCTCGTTATTTTTAGCGGGGTCGGTTAAATCAATATCCGGCCAGATGACAAGCCGCGTGCCTTTGGGGTCAGCCGAACGCTGGACATATTCATACAATTCAAAGCGAAATACCCCTGGCGACTTTATCTGAAAGCCAAACGAGTCCAGTAAACTGACATAAAGATTTATCTGCGAGGTCCGTTTGGCATCACCGACACCGACAAGTTCGGTCAAAGGCACAATGTCGAGTTTTGTCGGAGCGTAAGCAGCATAGACAGAAACATTTAATCCGTTATTGCTCTGGGACGGGGGTTTTGGAGCTACCAGCGCCGAATCACAGCCGGCACCAGGCAAAAGAAGAGCAAAAAATAACACCAGTGATATTAAAGAAGCAACCTTCATTTTAACTTTTCCTATGCTCTGTTAAAATGACATCCCCAACCCCTTTCAACAGAGCATTTTTCTTACCTGATACACCTTAAGTAATCTTACGTTATTGACTCGGTGACAGAATAACTTTACAATATCCTGTGTATGTTTGCCAGCCAGTTCTATCTTTGGGCGTAAAAAAATAAGGTCTAAAAGATGTCTAAGCAGCAACAAAACCCACGTCACAAAGCCGGACAAAGCGGTTTTACACTAATCGAGCTACTTGTGGTGATAACCATTATGGCTATGCTGATGTCTATTCTTCTTCCCGGTTTAAGCAGGGCGAGGGAAGCCGGCAAATGTGTGGTATGTCTTTCAAGCATAAGGCAGTTGACATTGGCGTGGGACTTTTACGCTACGGACAACGAAGACCGGCTGTGTTCGCCCGATACCTACTGGAATGATACGCCGGCCAGCAACTACTGGGTCGCCGATGGGCCAGCGGTGCCGTCCAACTATACTGGCGGGACAGAAACGGCTATCGAGGATGGAGTGCTGTGGCCCCACACTCAGCAGACGCTGAAACTATACAAATGCAACAGCGACCGCAGCGACCCTTTGCGCAGCTATTCCATATCCAACGTTATGGGCGGATATGCTCGAGATGGCATAACGGCCTACCAAACTTCAAGCGAGATTCACAGGCCTTCAGAAAAAATGGTCTTTGTCGATGCAGCCAGCCGGCTGCAATGGATAGCCGACAGCTTCTGGCCTGTGGATATGGGCACAAGTGCAATAAGGTGGCGCATATTAAATGAGCACAATATAACCGCAAGGCACAACGATGGGTGCAATATGTCTTTTGCAGACTTTCACTGCGAGCACTGGAAATGGAAAGACCCTCGGACTATTAAGCTGGCATACTGGGAAATACGCCCGGACGAGGCATCGGATAATAATATCGACCTGGAACGAGTAATTAAGGTGCTAAAATGAAAGCGGGCACAAGGTATTGGAGGATGCTGAAATGTCTCTGAAGCTACCTGATTTTCAGTATTTTGGCTATGAGATTAAAGAGTGGTGGGAGCGGCTGGGAATAAGGAAATGGATTAACCAGAATCCGAGAATAATCATCGGGATAACCACGGCGTCAGTATTGATATTGCTGGTGATTGTTATATGGCAGGCGATACCCAAAAAGACCGTAAAAGTCGAAAAGGTCGAGAAAGAATGGTTCTATGACCTCAATACCGGCAAGCTTTTTGTTGCGAAAATCGGCCAGACTCCGCCAATCAAAGCGCCTTCAGGCCCATTGCCGGACGGCAGGCCGGCAGGCGTGAGGGCTTATGTATTCAGTTACAGTTATGAGCCAAATGAGGCCCAGCGATTTATCGGCTTTTTGGAAACCGTTGACCCCAACGCAGAAAAGAGTGTTTCCGAGCAGGTTACGTCAAAAGCCGGTAGTGGTAAACAATGGAGGCAAGGACGGCTTATCCGCAGGGTCGAAGATACAAAATGGGTGCCCGCGGACAGCAAGCGGGGACAACTCATTCTAAAAGAGGTCTTTCATCCAAACCAGAGCGGCCAAAGGGCCCGGTATTGCCGACCGGATTAGGAATCATCCGGCATCCAGGCATCTGAATTGTTCAGTCACTTCATTCAGGATAAGTTGTTGTGCGTTTTCCAGAGGTCGAGGCAGATAAGTGCCGGCGGCTGCCGGGTGGCCTCCGCCGCCGAATTTAGAGGCAATTTTGCTGACATCAATGGGACAGGTGCTTCGCAGGGAACACCTGATGCGGCCATCCTTTAACTCTGTAAATAAGGCGGATACCTGCACTGTGCTTATACGGTGACATTCGTTAATCAGGTTTTCGGTATCTGCATCGGCGGCGCCGGTCCTTTCAAAATCACGCCGTGATATGTGCTGGGTCGCGAAACGTCCATCGAGGCAAAGCTCGAGCGTGCCGAGCATTGCAACCATCAGTTTGAATCGCGAGAGAGAAAAGTTTTGATATAAATCATGATAGAGCTGCGTTGGTTTTGCACCGGCGTCAATCAGCTCGGCGCAGCTTCGATAGACCTTTTTGTCGGTATTGCTGAAATGGAACCAGCCGGTATCGGTGGCGATAGCGACGAAAAGCGCCTGCGCGATTTTTTCGGTTATGGAACAGCCGGCGTATTTTAGAAACTCCAGAACAATCAGGCCGGTAGCGGCAGCGCTCGAATCGACTAACTCCACGTCTCCTATGCCATCGCTGGTTGCATGGTGGTCGATTACCAGAACCGGCTTGCCGGCCTGTTTGAGATACTGGTCGAATTGCGGTAACTGGCTGAAACTGTTTGTATCGACAATGATAATCAAATCAAATTCGCCGAGCTTCCTCTGCATTAGCTGCTTAATGTCAAAATCTTCGCCAAGGACAGGGACTTTTTCAGAAAAGAGAAATTTGTGCCATTCGGGAATCGGCGACAGCGCCAGCAGCTTTACCTTTTTGCCAAGCGCAGTCAGGGCATCGTGCATCGCAGCCAGGCAGCCGCAGGCATCGCCGTCCGGCCTGGTATGGGTTGTTATCAAAACACTGCACGATTTATCGAGCAGATGAACGGCCTGCTTGAACTCGCTGCTTTTTACCATACCACGCCTTCGCCAAATGTCGCAATTGTGCTTTTATTCCTTCAGCCAGGAATATTTCCACAGAGATTGATACAGTATATCCTATTTTTTTGCAAGGATTTTGAAAAGGCAAATTAGCGTCCGATGACGGTCACGGTGGCCTCTAACAGTTTTTTTCTGCGAAACTTACGCGGCACAACCCGCAGGTTATCGCTTTCGATGGTTTCGCCGCCTTTGAGGGGAAAGCCCGCTTTTTGCACACACCATTCAGCAAGGGTATGGGCACGGCCGTCGGATTTATCCGCCAGACGTACGGCTGATTTATCGGGCCACTCAAGACCTACAGTTGAAGCGACCGTACTCATCGGGACGCCGCCGCCCATAATCCAGCAGGATGAGCCGCAGGGATGAATATGCGCGGGCAGCCGGTCAAACTCATCTTCAATCTCGCCGACAAGCTCTTCGATAATATCTTCCAGAGTTACCATTCCGAGGACGGCTCCTTCCACCGACACAACAATCACAATATGGGTTTTTTCCTGTATCATTGTCTCGAGAAGGTTAGATAAAGGCACGTCTTCCCTTACCTTTTTTATGGGTCTTGATACTCCTCTGATTGTCGGGTCGGAAGGATTTACCCTCATTGCCGCCACAATATCTTTGAAATTCACGTATCCCTCTATGGTTTGAGGGTCATCTTCCTTCACGCAGACGGGAAATCGCGTGTGCATATCGAGATGTGCTTTAACAAGTGCGTCAGCGAGACTGCTTCCGACAAATATCATAGATATATCCTGCGCCGGTATTATGATGTCACGAACCAGATGGGTGGACAAATGTGCAGCGGCCAGGACTATTTTCTCTTCCCTCTCACCCATAAGCTTCGAAGCCCTGGCAAGTGAGACAGCGGCCTTTAGCTCGTGCAGCCACTGGCCTCCGCCGCCGACCTTATCAGGCCCCCACTTCGCTACTATGCTCACCACTTTCTTGACCACAACCTCGATTACCGAGACAACAGGGTAAGCGATTCTCGAAAGCAGTTTCATAATCGGCGATAATTTCAGCACTATCCATTCCTTGTTATTCAGAGCTATCATTTTGGGGACAAGCTCTGCGAAAACTATGATAGCAAGTATCAGAGGTATTATCAGAAACACCAGCGACAATACTTCGGAAAGAATTTTGGAGATATGCCACGTGCTCTGGAGGTATGGAGCGAATGATTCCTGCACGCCGGCTCCGCCCGTCGCAGCGGCGACAGCTCCGACAAGAGTAATGCCGAGCTGGACTACTGCCAGGCTGGCCTCCATTCTGTCTTTCATAAAGGCCGCTTCGACAGCCCCTCTCTTTTTTTCGTTCACCAGCACCGCTATCCTCGCACGGGATATGGAGGCAAGCCCCATTTCGTAGGCGGCAAACACAGCGTTAAGAACCAGCATAAGAATAATAACAGCTAACTCATATCCGAACATCGCATATCACCTTAACAATACTTCTTTATCCGCCTGTGGCGGATAAACTTTCCTCTGCTTAAACATTTAATTAGTAGGGTGGGCTCCCGCCCACCGATTTTCTGCGGCTTTGGAAAATCCCGGCTAAGGGCTACCTTCTAACAATTCCTGCAGCCGTTCAAATTCTCCCATTTTCATATGATAGCTATGCTCCTTGTCCGGGAACTGCCCACTCTGCACCTCTTTACAATATGCGTTGAAAGCACTGATAGTATCGTCAGCTAAATTGCCGTAACTCTTTGCAAATTTTGGACTTGGGCCTTGTGTCAGCCCCAGAATATCCGGCGCAATCAGTATCTGCCCATCGCAGCCCGGCCCGGAGCCGCAGCCAATTACGGGCACTTCTGAGCGGCTTGTAATAATCTCCGCCACCTCTGCCGCGGCCCCTTCAAGCAATAATGAGCCGGCGCCGCTGTTAATCATTTGCTGCGCAAGACTTACCAATTCCGCAGCCATTTCCGCGGTTGTGGCTTCCGCCTTGAATCGTCCTATTTTACTTATGCTCTGCGGCCTTATGCCGATATGGGCCATAACAGCGATGCCGGCATCGCTAACTGCTTTAACTACATCGAGGTTCGCTTCGCTGGCTTCGATTTTTACCATTTGTGCCCCGGCCTCTGCTGCGAATCGGCCGGCGTTTCTTATCGCCTCGGCTCTGCCAAGCTGGTAGGACAGAAACGGCATATCAGCAACAAGATATACGTTTGGGGCGCCTCGCCGCACCGCAGCGGTTATGGCCACCATAAAGTCCATTGTCGCCGGCAGTGTGGAATCAAATCCAAGCATCACCTGCGCAGCCGAGTCACCTACCAGTATCATTTGCACCTCGGTCTGGGAGATAAGTTTTGCTGTGGTGTAGTCATAGCAACTGACGGCGGCAATCTTGCGCCCCTCACGCTTAGCTGCAAGCAGGTCTGCAATTGTAATTCTTGTATTCATACCCTGTCTTTCAGAAAAATAATGCTAAAGAAATAACAGCCATTTCGTTAAAAATATGAGAACAAAACTCGTTTATCAAGCGTAAACTAATTTAGTTTTTAAGCTAAATCTTGCATTTCTGAAAAAAATTAAAAATTTTTTTAGATTTTTGCGACTAAGTACTTGACTTCCGGCAGGAAACCTATACTTTCATTTTGGTTTTTGTTTTTTACTAAAGAAGTTTTTGGTATTTGCTCGATTTAATAATTGTCGAGGAGAGTTTTAGGCAGGTAATTCGAATTTTTAAGTTATTTTAGCTTTTCATCACCCTCCTCCGAAGCCAGATTCTGTCTTTACTAGAATCTGGCTTTTTAACCGCCGCACCTGTCAAAATAGGCAACTCAAATAGCCACTCCCTCCGTTAAGTTAGAGAAATGACTTGGGCGATTCACAAATCCTTTGTGGTTTGTAGCGATTTATCCGCCATACGTCTGGCGGATTCGTAAGAGATTCCTCACCAGCTCTCAGAGATGACATTTTGTGTTTTGAGATAGTTTTCTCAGTCCTGGACTTCGGGGCAGGACATAATATAGTCGATACAGTCACTTAAGCTGGCTGTCGCGACAGCGACAGCGGTGTCGGCGGCGCCATAATAGAGATGAAGTTGGCCGGTTTCTTTGTGGACAACGGCGCCGGTGGGAAATACGACGTCACTGACATCGCCGATGCGTTCGTATGGTTCACGCGGGCCGAGGACCCATTCGTCACTTCTGCGCAAGACCTTCCAGGGTTCTTCCAAATCCAGCATAGCCAATCCTACGCGGTATATCGCACCTGCGGCGGTAATTCGGACGCCGTGATAGAATATCATCCAGCCCTTCTGAGTTTCTATTGGCTGGCAGGCCAGGCCGACCCGGTGACAGTCCCAGTAGCCGGCTCTGGTCATAATCAGCGCCCTGTGGTCGCCCCAGTGTTTGAGGTCGGGCGAGAAGCTAATCCACATGTGGGCCTCGCCGCGGACAATCGGCCGGTGAATCAGTGCGAATCGCCCTTTGAATCTTCGAGGAAGCAGGCAGGCATCTTTATCTTCGGGCGGCAGAAGAGCGCCGAGGCGGGCAAAAGCTTTGAAGTTTTTGGTGATTGCCAGCGAGACTACTGGGCCGCCTTCACTGAAAGAAACGTATGTGATGCCAAATTGCTTTTGCTCCTCAAGCCAGACGATGCGAGGGTCTTCCAGGCCCCACCTTTCCTCACGGGAGCTCTGGTCGGCTTCGAGAGACGGTTCGGGGTCGATTTCCCAGTTTGTGAATCCATCGGGACTGCGTGCAACAGTCAAATGGGAAAAGCCCCGCATATCTTCAACCCGGACCAGCAGCAGTGTCTCTGTGTTCAACCTGGCTGCCCCCGGATTGAATACTGCACTTGTCGGGTAAGGCCAGATTTCGGGTGTCAGTATGGGATTGCCTTCGTACCTTTTGAACAGTTCGTGTGCTTTTTGCTGAAGTGAAAGCTCGGCCATAATTGAGTCCTTAATCGTTAGTAGTCGGTCTTTAGTTATTTGACATTCATATTCGGTCTATGCTTTTATCAACTGGGTTTCATATAAGCTTTGATACAAGGGACAGGTTTGCACAAGCTGCTCGTGCCGGCCCTGAGCGATAATCCGTCCATCGTCCATCACCACTATTATATCGGCGGTAATAACGGTGCTGAATCTGTGTGCGATTATGAAACTGGTCCTGTCGTGCATAACTTCCTCGATGGCATTGTGGATTTTCGCTTCGCTGTCGGCATCGACCTGGCTTGTGGCCTCATCGAAAATCAGGATTGCAGGATTTTTCAGGATTGCTCTGGCTATGACGATTCTCTGGAGCTGGCCGCCACTTAGGCCGGCACCCTGTTCGCCGATGATTGTGTCATAGCCGTCGGGCAGGGGAGAAATAAATTCGTCGGCGAAGGCACGTTTGGCTGCGGCGACTATCTCTTCTCTGGCGGCGCCTGGCTTACCGTATGCGATGTTGGCTGCTATGGTATCATTGAATGTTACCACATTTTGCGTGACCATTCCTATCTGGCCTCGCAAACTTGCCAGTGTTGCATCGTGAATGTCCCTGCCATCTATCAGGACCTGGCCGCTATCGGGGTCGTAGAACCTCGGTAGCAAATTTGCGAGGGTTGTTTTACCTGAGCCGTTCGGCCCGACGATAGCGACATTATGTCCGGCCTGGACTGTCAGATTGATTCCCTTCAGAACCGGAGTGCTGCTGCCCGGATAGGTAAAGAAAACGTCCCTGAACTCGATTTTGTTTTTCAGGGGCGGCATTTCAATCGCATCCGGCTTCTGGAACTCAAGCTGCTGGTCGGCAATGGCGAATACTCTCTCTGAGGCGGCGTTGGCCTCCTGGATTTTATTCCATATATCGCTTGTCTTCCGTACCGACTCTGCCGATGCGCCCAGCAGAATCAACAGCGTGATGAATTCGGGGCTGTCCATCCGTCCCTGGGTAACCCAGTGAGCACCGACTATCAATGCAGCCGAGCCGGCGAGCATTCCGAGGACCTCCAGCGAGGGCATAGTGGCGGCATCAACCCTGGATATTTTCAGCAGTTGCTTTAACAATTTTCGGTTTATGGCCCGGAAGGCGTTACTTTCGTATTGCTGCTGATTATAGACTTTGATGACTTTAAGGCCTGCCATTGTCTCCTGGAGCTTTCCGAGCATTTCCGAGCCGGCAATGAGTTGTTTTCTTGTGGCCCGTTTCATTTTTTTGCCGAAGGATGCCACCAGGACAATTGTGAGAGGGGCACCAAACAGGAATATGAGCGTCAGTTGCCAGTCCAGCAGCATTGCGAAAGTCAACATAAACAATGCGTTGAGCGGCTCGCGGAGGGCTTTGCCAAACATTACTTTAATCGCCTGACCTATTGTGCCGGTATCACGGATGATTCTGCTGACGCTGTCGCTTGGACGTTCATTTGCAAAGTAAGCCAACGGCATATTTATAACATGTCCGAAGATGTCCTCACGCAGACGGTTTACTCCCACGTGGACTATCTTCTCAGCCAGGTAATCCTGGGAAAACTTTGCTATGCAGCGGATTATCGTAACTATGACCATCGCCAGTATAATGAATATGACCGCTTTTATCTCGTTTTCAGCAGTTTGTCCCCGCGGCAAAAGGCCAACGAGCCGTTGTGCGCGTTCGACGAGCGCCATTCTGGCCGTCCATTTGATTCGGTCTGTGGCGCTGATGTTCGAACTGCCTGCATCGGTCTGGATGGTGTTAAGCGTCAACGTCCTGTATTCCGGCGTGTGGTCTTTGCCAGGACGTTTTAGCTGCACTGTGACCTGGCTCCGGGTGGTTGTGGCCATCTCTTCGAGCAGAGGCGGATAGGGTATTTGAGGGGTCTGGTCTGATGTTAAGAGATTACCGACGCCAAGGATTCTATCTTCCCGCCTAAACCCCGCTGCGTGGGCAAGCCCCCCTTTTTCGACGCGGATTACGAGAATGCCGTATGCTATATCCATACTGCCGCTGTCAGCAAAGTCTGCGGTTTCAGGGACATAAAACTCAAGACCGTAACGCCACTGGCATTCTTTTCTGTCAATCCAGCCGTGCAGTCCCTCCTGACCCATCATCACCTTCAGCAGCGGTATAATCGTCATAAAACTCAGTGACAAAAGGACGCCGATGCTTATTGCGCCGAGGACGACAACAATAATGCGAGGCCACTGCGGCCAGATATACTTGAATATTCGCCTGAAATCCTTCATTGTAAAAATAGAAATAAACTAAAAACGCAAAACTATGGAGGCCCTTCGTCCCGACAAGTCGGGATTCAGGGCAGCTTTTGAAATAATTTGTAAGCACAGTAACAGAATTGCTTCTGTCGGTCAAGTGCAAAGACTTGACGGCAAAAGAGATTTCTGTTAGGGTGTCCGCTCTCGTAGAGACCAATTAGATGGAAATAGACCGTTTGATTTTAGGTGCGTATGAGACAAACTGCTACATCCTGCGCAAAAGCAGTGCCGCTAATGGCTGCGTGGTTGTTGACCCCGGTCTGGAAGTGGAACAACTGCTGGACTTTATAAAGAGGCACAAATTGAATCCGGCTGCGGTGGTTCTCACGCACGGCCACATAGACCATATCGGGGGCGTGGGGGAATTGCGCGAGAATTATCCCGACGTAAGGGTTTATATTCACAAGCTCGATGCCAAAATGCTCGAGAATAGTTATAGCAATCTGTCCGCTATGATGGGGGCAGCGTTCAGCACCGAGCCGGCGGATTTTTCTTTAGAGGATGGCAGCGTTATAGAGCAGGCCGGCGTAAAGTTACAGGTGCTTCATACGCCGGGGCATACGCCGGGCGGTATCTGCCTGTATTCGAAGGATGAAGGGATTGTCTTTACGGACGATACGCTGTTTGCCGAATCAATCGGGCGAACGGACTTTCAGGGCGGCAGTTTGGAACAGTTGTTAAAAAGTGTAAGTGAAAAACTCTTCACCCTGCCTGATGACACGATTGTCTATCCCGGCCACGGGCCATCGACAACAATAGCCCGGGAAAAGGCACATAATCCTTTCCTGCGATAATCGCCTTTCCGTTTTGAGTTCGTAGTTTTTATTTTTTAGTCACCGAGGGCACATAGACCGTCAAATTATGGGTATCTACCTTGTCGTGTCCGCAATTCGATAGTCTGCTTCCTAAAAGTATGAAAGCTGCCGAGCAACCTTGTCAATATAAGAGTAGACAAAGTTGATATTTTTATTTAAGCAAATAAGTGAATTACAATAACCTTTTTGAAAGAAAGAGATAATTATGAAAGCGAAAAAGTATTGTATTTTAGCGGTGGCCATAATACTAATTTGTGTGGGTGGCTGCAAAGGCAAAAAAATGGACAAAGTTAAATCGACAGATGTAACGCTGGAACAACTGAACGAGCTATTCGGCCAAGGCAGCCAAGCAACAAGTCTGCAACGCCAAGAGGCATTTAAGAAATATAAAGGAAAGCGAGTGCAATGGAAAGGGGTTCTTAAAAGCGCATCTTATTATGGCGGTGAACTTTGTGCATCCTTTGACCACCAATTAGAACCAACAGGGCAAGGGAGTAGCACTTCGCGTTCGAAATATGGCCCAGGGCCTTCACTGCAGATTGAAGTAGGCGTGCAGTTCCCTGCCTCGCAGAAGGACAAGTTGTTAGGCATACAAAAAGGTTCTTTCGTTACATATCAAGGTCAGTTAAATGAGCACACGGGTTTTTATGCACGGCCTTGGGTGTTAACGAATGGGCGAATTGTTTCTATAGAACCTTAACAACTAAAATCGTTTAAGGGGATTTCATAGGATGTTAAGAGAAATAGTTCCTGTCCTTGTAGGTGGCCTTCGTGCAGCCCTTCGCGGTTTTTTAAGTATGTGGTATGCGGTAACGAAAACGCGGAAGATACGATATGGAAGAAGCTATAGGTGAAAAAAAAGTAGAGGTATACAGAGAAGCACTACCGTTAATCTCCCACTTACGTTACTCCTTAATAGAAGATATTCCCTTCGATTCACTTAAATTTGTTATGTCGCAAGAAGAATGGTTCTGGAACAGCCGGGCTTTTTTACCAAATGAGTTTTCAGACAAATGGGAATCAGTCAGGATAAATTTACTTAAAGCCATAAATTTGGACAGAAGTATAGAACGGTCAGAAAAGCCGGATGATAACAAAGTGAATGAACTACGCAGTCTGGAGTTGTATATTCGCCAACTGGCTAAAGAAGCAGAAAGACTAATCGAGCGTGAATTGGATTTACCACCTATTAAGGTACACCGCCTGCCAAAGACTAAAAATCCTTGCTGAGAGAAGACTCAAAGGAATACAGCATTTGGTGCTGACATTGCAGATCCCTTTCAGGAAGATCCGGCGACGGCTACTGTCGGCGATTGTTAGAAGGTGTTATTGAAGTATTCCGGCTTGCCATCGTCACTGTCGTAGCCGGTCGTGTCCTGCAATTGTGCGTCGATTTTGATTCTTTCGATATGCTCGGCCTTTTTTGTATTGCTGTCAACGGTAACGAGGATTCCATTCATTTTCACATCGCCGGTCGCTATTTCAAATGGGAAAGGCATCTGCGTTCTGAAGGATTTTAAGACATTCTCAACTTTTCGGCCAAGCACCGAATCCTGTGCGCCGGTCATACCTATGTCGGTGATGTAGGCGGTGCCTTTGGGCAGGATTTTCTCATCGGCGGTTACGACGTGGGTGTGAGTGCCGAAACACAAGCTGACACGGCCATCGAGATGGTAGCCCATTGCGAGTTTTTCGCTGGTGGCTTCGGCGTGAAAATCCACGGCAATGATGTCGGCCTTATTTTGAAGCTGCGGCAGGACTTTATCAATACCATTGTAGGGACAGTCGGCGGGTTTCATATAAATCCGGCCTATTAAGGAGACCACGCCCACGGTCGGTCCTTTACTGGTTTTGTAAATGGCGGTGCCTCTGCCGGCGGCCTGCTCGGATAAATTTGCAGGCCGGGCGATGTTCTCGGCTGTTTCCAGCGTGGTGATTATCTCCTTTTTACGGTATGTATGGTCGCCTAATGTAATCAGGTTCACGCCGTATCGCAGTAATTTATCATAGATTTGAGGTGTCAGGCCGGAACCGCCCGCGGCGTTTTCTGCGTTGGCTATAACACAATCAATACCGCGTTCGCTCACCAGCGACTTTAGCCGCTCAGCGACAATCCGCCTGCCTGGCCGACCTACTATGTCACCGATACAAAGAATATTTATCTTCATTTATCTTCTCCTCTAACAGGCGATTCATCCCTATATTATACGCATCAACCTCCTTCTCCGCCATAGGTATTTTTTTCACCGAGTCTATTTGACTGGATTTTGGCTTTCTGGTATAATATATTGATACAAAATATAAGAGCACAAATGGTCCTATGCCGAGGAGCATGTGAGCCCTACAGTTTTCAGATACAAAGGTTATCGGTTCCTGTTCTTCTCACGGGAAGAAACCAGATGCCACGTCCACGTAACGTGTGCAGATGGAGAAGCTAAGTTTTGGGTGGAACCGGAGGTGCTGCTTGCGGAAAACTTTGGTTTGTCCGCGAAGCAGATTAGCGAACTGACAAAGGTCGTTGAGAAACACAAAGATGAAATCAAGAACGCTTGGAAAAAACACTTCGCGGATTGAAGTATCCAATATCGACGTGCACGGGTTCTGGCTGTACGCCGAAGGCAAGGAGTATTTTCTGCCCTTCGAGGAATATCCCTGGTTCAGAAACGCAAGGGTCAAGGAGATACTGAACGTTCGATTGTTCCACGGCTGTCATCTTTACTGGCCCGACCTTGACGTTGACCTGGAACTCTCCTGCATTACAAACCCGCGTGCCTATCCACTAAGATATAGATAACCTGTCCTTCCCGATTTACAAACCTATACTACATTTGATTGTACTTCCCAAGAAATTGCACCACCTGCGTTGAGTTCATTTTCGTACGCAATACGCAGAATGTACCACGCACTGCAAGCTTATTTTGCAAACTCGATGCAGCGGACCTCGCGGAGCAGTGTCACCTGGATTTCGCCAGGATAAGTCATCTCGGCTTGAACCTTGTTGGCAATGTCACGCGCAATTTTCATTGCCGAGGCATCGTCCACCTCACTGGCGTTGACAATCACACGGATTTCCCGGCCTGCCTGAATTGCATAGGCGCTTTCGACGCCTTTGAAACTATTGGCGATTTCCTCAAGTTTTTCCAGGCGTTTGATATATCTCTCGAGCGTTTCTCGTCTGGCACCGGGACGTGAGGCACTGATGGCATCAGCAGCGGCGATCAGCGGAGTATAAGGGTTATCCGGGGGGACGTCACCGTGATGGCCTGCAACGGCATTTAGCACGACAGGTGATTCACTAAAGCGCTTCAGATAATTTGCACCTATGGCAGGGTGGCTGCCTTCGACCTCGTGGTCGATGGCTTTGCCGATGTCGTGCAATAATCCTGCACGTCTGGCTAATGAGCCATCCAGGCCAAGCTCGTCGGCCATAACCTGGGACAGAAAAGCAACTTCAACGCTGTGGCGAAGGACGTTCTGGCCATAACTTGTTCTGAAGCTCAAGGCACCAATTAAACTGAGCACTTTATTGTTCAATCCTCTGACATTTGTTTCAACGGCCGCGTCTTTGCCTAACTGCAAGAGCTTGATGTTGACATCCTTTTTGGTCTGTGTGACAAGCTCCTCGATTCGGGATGGATGGATTCGGCCATCCTGGATAAGCCGTTCCATCGAGAGCCGGGCGACCTCGCGCCTGACGGGGCTGAAGCCGCTTACGACAATCATTCCGGGGGTGTCATCCACAATAACATCCACGCCGGTAGCTTTTTCGAAGGCACGAATGTTGCGTCCTTCTCTGCCGATGATTCGGCCTTTCATATCATCGTTGGGAATGTCAACGGTTGAGACGGTCACTTCACAGGTCTGCTCGGCAGCATATCGTTGAATGGCGGCGTTGATTATCTCACGGCTTTTCTCATTGGAGGTTTCAGTGGCTTCATCAACCTTGCGTTGAATCAATGCCGACATCTCATGCTCACACTCATCTTCGAGGCGTTTTAACAACAGTTGCTTGGCCTCCTCAATATTCATTGCGGTGATTTTGAGCAACTGGTTTTTCTCCTGCGCCATAAGGGTAGTAAGCTGTTTTTCCTTGAGGCCGATGTTATACAACCTTTTTTCCACATCTTCCTGGTGCTGTTTCACGGTGGTTTCACGCTGCTGGAGTAAGTCCGCCTGTCGGTCGACGGCGTCCTCGCGCTTGGTTAATCTCATTTCGGTTTCGTGCAGCTCGGCACGAATTTTATTGGTCTCGGCTGTGAATTGTTCTTTTTTCCTGATGGCTTCGGCAGCAGCTTCAATTTGAGCAGACTTAATTATGTTCTCCGCTTCCTTTTTCGTAGCTTCGAGCTGGCGCTGGCGTTCCTGCTTGAAGGTTTTAGCCCTTGTTCTGACAATTACCTGGTAAACTATAATGGTCAGGCAGATTCCCAGGATAAAGCAGAAAACCGAGGCCAAAACGGCGGGCACCGTAAATTGCATAAGTATTGCGTTCATAATTTCTACCTTTCCCTCGCGTTTATAACAATCAAAAACATCACCCAATGCAGGCAGATTGCGGGATTATCCGGCAGGAAAGTTCCAAAGATATGGCGGTGAATTACGAAATCCTTTGTGCCAGGACGTAGAATCAGCTACCTAACGCCGAAATGTGGTGAAACTGCGGCATTTCCGGCCCGCTGGATGCGGGTTTCTTCTTTTTTTTCACACGGTCGGCTGATTTTATGCTCAACAGCAACATTTCCTGATTTGTAAGCGAATGTTTTTCAAACAGATTTCGTTTCACGCTAAATTCACTTTTCAGCACCGCAACAGCGGTCCCGAATACCCTTTTGGCTTTGCTTCACGACAGTCGCCAAAAGTATCTTTGCAACTTAACTACCGTTAGGGAAAGCTCTTACGAGCATTCCCCCGCTTTCTGCGTCCCTTCGCAAATCAAAAGCACTCTTCTACAAAAGATACGAGACGCTCCACAATCTGGTTCATCATCAGTAAGTTGTAATAGTATGATAGAGTATTCCAGGGAGCCGGTCAAGAGAAAACCCGGCAAATTGTGGGATAATCTCCATCTCCCCTCAATAATCAATAATCCTTAAATCAACAATCACTTGCCAGCCGTATGCTCGCCCGCCCCTTGGCGGATTCAGCCCTTATATATGGACAACCTTGATTCCCGCCAGTTGGCAATAGGCCTTAAATCCCGGCTCTAAATCGCCATAAATAAATAGTTGATGGAAGCCCTTTGTGTCGCGGCTGTCGGCCACATTGTCCAGCTCAAGCTCGACAGAAGTGCGGCACCCGCCTGATGGCGGAGTGTCGATGTTGCGAAGCACCCGTCCCGTGCCGAGAATGATAGTGCCCGGCCCCTCGAATTTCATAATAGTTACTTTTTGGCCGATACGCCACAAAACCTGCGGCACAACGCCAGTGTTGGACTCGGAGTGGCTTCGCAGAATAAAAGGCTCAGCGGGTTTATCGAACCCATCGAGTTTTGTCGGGCAGGAGCAATGCGCACCCATCAGCGTATTGTTCACTGTATTCGGTGCCGGGTCCTGCATAAAGCCGGGCCGGTCGAATAGTAAGCTGGTCAGCCGCAGAGAAATGGCGGAGTTCCAGTCGGCCTCACAGGCGCCGACAGAACCCTCATCATTTAGCCGAAGCCACGCAATGCAGGGCGGGCAGGGAATCAGCCGGCTCTCAACTAAAGGCAAACAATCTACCGAGATGCCCTGACATTTCTCGGCCTCCATAATCCGCCGAGCCGCAACATAGTTCTTCGCAGCATTGAGAATATCCTGCTTTTTCGGCTCGACAATTTTTTTGGCGTTCTTGGTGTAGTAATCGGCGATGGCTTGCACCTGGTCGGTTTCCTCAACCTTCTTTAGCTCCTCCGGCAAACGGTTACGGGGGATGTAGTGAAGCGTGGTGCCGATGACCTCCTGTGGATGGTCTTCAACCTTGTCGCCAGCGAGGATGCACAGGCGCGTATTCCTCATCTCCGACATAGTCTTGAACATCTTAAGGCCAAAGACGAGCCACTCGATATCCTGCGTCGCGGCAACATAAACGCCGTCAATATTACGCGTCTCTTGCAGGTGTCCGGTGAAAGATGTCCCCATCGGGCTAAACACTATCACAGGCACTTTTCCGCGGTTCTTGGCGATGTTATCAATGTGAGGCCATCTATCGAAACTCATAATGACAAGCACAATGCCATCCGGCGGCTGCTTCTTAACTTGCTCAAGATAACCGTTGACGGCGCCCTCAGTATCGAGCGGCTCAAGCCTGACCTCAAGCTGGATTCCAAATTTCCCGGCGGCTTCTGTAAGAGTCCTGGTGTAGTCGGCCTGGCGGGCCTTTATGTCGTAGGCTGCGCCGGGCCAGCCCATCCAGTATCCGTCAACATTCGGACGCACAAACACCGCCTGGATAAGCGGCTTTTTAGTGGATTGCGGCTCCGCAGCGAATAACGACGCTGCGAAGTCAAACACGCCGACCTTCGTGGCCAGCCCCCAGGCGCCTGCCGTAGCGAGGAAACTGCGGCGACTTAACATAAAGGGACAGGCGGATTTGGCACAGGTTCTATTGGTTTGCATTGTGACTACTCCTTAAATGTCAGATTCTATTGGTCTTTTGACGGAATACATAAAATTTATGAAATTTTACTACGGACTAATCCAGAATATCAAGCGAATAATCCTTTAATCTTGTAACGTATCGAACGGCAAACGAACACGTCAATTGCATTTAGTAACCAGCTCTGCTATCTTAATAAACTCGAACTGACCGATTCCTATTGTCATACCCGCGAAACTTGTCCGCCATTCGTCTGACGGAGCGGGTATCCAGTCCCGTAATCCCGTAAGGGATGCCTTATGGCAGGGATGGCCAAGCTCATTAGCGAATCGACCAGTGGATTCCCCCTAAGGGGGAATGACAAATGTTGCTGCGTTGCTGTCAGATAAGCAGTTACAATAGTTTTTCTCGAAAAAACGGTCAGTTTGTGTAATGAAATTTTGGGGCCCAGTAAGGTTAGTAAACGTATATCGGGAAAAATATGTTCACGACAAAATCGGCATTGTCTGGTCGGGCTTCGGAATCATCAAGGAGATATTCGTATGGAGCCGGAATTAAAAGATAGCGGAATTGATAGTGAGGAACGCCTTGCGTCATTGGATGCTTTGCGAGGGTTTGATATGTTCTGGATAATCGGAGGCGGCTGGATATTTGATGGACTGGGCAAAGGCCTGGGCAATAGGTTTTTTGAACAGTATATACTGCCACAAATCCGTCACGCGCGTTGGGAAGGATTCACCTGCTGGGATTTGATTATGCCGTTGTTTCTGTTTGTGGTGGGAGTGGCGATGCCGTTTTCTTTTGCGAAACGCCTCGGTCGAGGCGATAGTAAAGGCAAGTTGTATCTCCATATTGTTATTCGAGCCGTGATTTTATGGGTTCTGGGGATGGTTGCGCAAGGAAGATTGCTGGAGTATGATATGTCGCACCTGCGTCTCTATAGTAATACTCTGCAGGCGATTGCAGCCGGTTATCTGATTGCGGCCCTCATAAGCCTAAATATGCGGCTTGCCTGGCAGATAGTAGCTACTTCGGTATTGTTACTGGTGTTTTGGGGATTGATGATGCTTGTGCCGGTGCCCGGGCACGGGGCGGGAGTCCTCACGGAGGATGGGAATTTAGCCATTTACATAGACAAGGCGATTCTGGGCAGTTTCCAGGATGGCACGACATATACCTGGATATTAAGCAGTATGACATTCGGGGCGACCGTAATGATGGGGCTGTTCGCCGGAGAGCTTCTGCACTCAAAACTAAGTAAGACTGCGAAAGTGCTGGGGCTTTTAGGTTCGGGAATCGGCTGTATTTTGCTTGGGACAGCGTGGGGATTTGTCTTTCCGATAATCAAGCATATCTGGACAAGCTCATTCGTCTTATTTTCGGGAGGGTTATGCTTATTGTTGTTGGGCGTGTTTTACCTCCTGATAGATGTGTGGGGATTTAGAAAGTGGGCCTTCGGTTTTGTGGTAATCGGAATAAATGCGATAACCGTGTATATGGTTACGAGGGTATTTGATTTTCGAACCATAGCAGACATATTCGCCAAGGGGTTAGCGAAATGGACCGGAGATTGGCACGATTTTGTGCGGGCGGTGTCCGGAGTTCTTGTCGTCTGGCTGATTCTTTTCTGGATGTATCGCAAGAAGTCGTTCGTCAAAATATGACAGAGAAATTGTCACGGTCGGGAGAATAGTTTTTCAGAGGCACAGCTCGATGTCTTTGGCTCCGTAGCTGAAACTACCTTAAGCTGATGTGAAAGTGTGAAATTTTTACCTTTCGCTTTTTACTTTTGATTCCCTCGTCCGTTCTTCCTGCCTTTCGCCGTGATATGTCGTCAGAACATACTCAAATTTCTTCGCTGACCTCGGCTGCAAAACAAGCGTGAACTTGACCGTATCAACATCGACTTTCTCGAACTGGCCGAACTCGCCGCTTTTTTCCAGCGTCCAGTGCGGCGTGTTGAAATTCCGCTGAATCTCAATCTTCGCCGGAATCTGGCGAGTGTTCCTAATTTCCATTTTGAATGTGCGGATTTCATCCCAGCCGGATATGTTGCGGTTCCTGTCGAATCGGTAATTGTCAGTCT
>Ga0315294_10002371_pt1 | contig 20621 bp, 19 predicted proteins | sample YL17G13_40_MG_FD_203626 | JGI IMG/M metagenome (GOLD analysis project Ga0315294, IMG submission 203626) | Sediment microbial communities from Yellowstone Lake, YNP, Wyoming, USA - YL17G13_40 | ecosystem: Environmental > Aquatic > Freshwater > Lake > Sediment | place: USA: Wyoming | collected...
CAATAGCTAGCACCCATAGTTTAGGGCGTGGAATACAAGGGTATCTAATCCTTTTTTCTGCCCACGCTTTCGTCTTAGAGCGTCAGGAAAGACCAAGTTGGCTGCCTTCGCTTTCGGTGTTCCGCACGATATCAACGGATTTCACCCCTACACCGTGCGTTCCGCCAACCCTTTTCTCCCTCTACCCCATCAGTATCCTATGCGAGTCTATGGTTGAGCCATAGAATTTAACATAGGACTTGACCGAGTATTTAATAAATTAAATACCCAGTTTCTAAAAGAAATGAGGCGCCTAAGGACACTTTACGCCCAATAAATCCGGATAACGCTTGAAGCCTACGTATTACCGCGGCTGCTGGCACGTAGTTTGCAGCTCCTTATTCCTCGCCTAACATCACTCCGGTAAAACCGGAATTTCTCAGCGAGAAAAGTGGTTTACAATCCGAAGACCTCCTTCCCACACGCGGCGTCGCTCGGTCAGGCTTTCGCCCATTGCCGAAGATTCTCGGCTACTGCCTCCCGTAGGAGTAGGGTCCGTTTCTCAGTACCATTGTTGGGGGTCATGCTCTCACACCCCCTACCCGTCATCGCCTTGGTAAGCCATTACCTTACCAACTAGCTGATAGGACCTAAGCCGATCCTTAAGTGGATTACTCCTTTACCGAGCACTCAAAATTGAGTGCTCGGACTATTGGGTATTACCCCGCCTTTCGGCAGACTATCCCCATCTTAAGGGTACGTACTAAGGTATTACTAACCCGTTTGCCGCTATCACCTTGCGGTGATCGCACGACTTGTATGCCTTATCCACGCCGCCAGCGTTCATCCTGGACCAGGATCAAATCCTCGATAAACCCACCTAACTTTTTTGAAAAAAGTTTGGCGAGTAAAAACATCTTGGAATAACTAGGAAAAATTGAACACTTTAATATTAAATTGTTAAGGAACAGTTTCTTTAGTAAAACTATCTTTCAGAAAAAGACAACCACAAAAAATTTGTGATTGTCTTTTTGTTGCTAATTTTCAAAATTTTTCCAATCGTTTCTTTTACATAAATAATGTATGGTACTCTCTATTATAATCAAACATTTTTAAAAGTCAAGTTTTTCCAGCGCTCGCGACGGGATTTGAACCCGTGATCTCCTCCGTGACAGGGAGGCGTGTTAAACCAGGCTACACTACGCGAGCTTATGGTGGCTCTGGGTGGAGTCGAACCACCTTCTGAGCGTTATGAATGCTCTGTTCTAACCGTTGAACCACAGAGCCACAAACATTAATAAATTTTCAATTTTTAATTTTAAATTTTAAAACCTGAAGAGCAAGGAATATATTTTTCTGAGACCATCCGGAACCGAGCGGGCAAGGTGTCGCCGAAGGCGACGAGCGAGGCGAGGACCTAAGAGAGCGAGCACGCTGGGCGAGCGAACGGGTCGAAGAAAATATATTCCGAGCGATTGTTGCGGGGGCAGGAATTGCACCTGCGCCTCGGGGTTATGGGCCCCGCGAGATACTGCTTCTCTACCCCGCGATCATGCCATAAAAACAAAGCAAACAAATTTACCTTTTCAAAAAGGATTAAAATAATTTTTCCCCTTTGTTTTTGTGGATGGCTAACGAACTTCGCCTGAATTAATTATAGGCTAAAAATTAAAAAAATACAACTCCTCGCTCGTCTTTCTCTTGAGCGACATTATGAAGTTAAAACTTAAGAACGAGGAATATATTATAATCAATTTTTAATTTTAAATTTTTAATTTTTAAACCTGAAGAGCGAGTCTTTTCTTCTGCGAATGATTCAGGGGAGGGGTCATCTATTTTAGGGGTTTATTTATAAACCCCATTAGATAGGGAGAGGTGAGCGAGGCTCCTCCCCTGCCAAATGAGCAGGAGAAAAGACGAGCGATTGTTACAAGATATTTTCCATCAATTCATTCCAAAATCTTTTGTAAATCGCTACAATATTTTCTGCTTCTTTTTGACTCAAACTGTAATCTTTGTTACTTAAAATTTCTTCGCAAACTTGATGAGTGCCTCTAAGAATTTCTAAATTGTGATAACCCCTTAACTCCAAGGATTCTAATAATTCTTCAAATTTTTGACTTTGATAACCGAGTTGTTTTAAGAAATTTTCTACTAAAGCATCTGATTTAATGACTGCTAATTTCCAAGAGGATTGATAAGTTTCTTCTAGCAATTCTTCAATTTCTTTCCATTGCCTTCGACTTTTGGAAGAAGAGGAAAGAAAAGGATTTATTCCAAACCAATTCCTAATATCTTCAAGTTTTTTAGAAACAAGGTTTAATCTTCTAATATAATAAATAATGCCTATAAGAAATAGAGGAATAAGGACCAGAGAAATGATTTTCAGATCATAAAGAAAATTAATGATGAATTCTGGGTTTAATCTCATAAAGATAATTTGATTTCATAAAGATACTTTAAGCATATTTTCTATTATCTTAGCAATTTGTAAAAGTGAATAATCAGAACCATAAGAACCAATGATTTGCAAACCAATGGGTAAATGGTTTTTGGTAAAACCAATGGGTAGATTAATAGCTGGCAAGCCACTAATATTTGCCGCCACAGTAAAAATGTCAGAAAGGTACATTGATAAAGGATTAGCGGATTTCTCTCCAATTTTAAAAGCTGGTGTAGGAGTAGTGGGAGTAATTAAAAAATCAACCTCTTTGAAAATTTTATTAAACTCTTCGATAATTAATCGCCGAACTTTTTGGGCTTTTTTATAATAAGCATCATAATAACCTTTGGACAAAACATAGGTACCTAAAATCACTCTTCTTCGAACCTCTTGACCAAAACCATAGCCTCGGGTTTTAAAATATAAATCATGAAGATTGGTAATAAGAACCTCACCTTCGGCGAGAACCTTTTTTCTCCCTTCGCTCGAAATTAGTAAATCGCAATTAGTAATTTGGGAATACCTAACGCCATCATAGCGAGCTAAATTAGAACTCACCTCTGCCGGCATAATAATATAATAACAAGGTAAAGCATAAGGAGTTGAAGGTAAACTTTTTTTCGCAATTTGAATCTTTTGATTTTGAAGCTTTTGAATAACTGTCTCAATTTTGTCTCTAATCTCTTCATCTAAACCTTTAACAAAATATTCCTGGGGCAAACCTATCCGCCAGCTGGCGGATTTGGTTATGTCTGATTCTATATTAATGGAGGTGGAGTCCATTTTATCTTGACCGGCAATAGTTTGGAAGACTAATTCTGCATCTTCTACTGATTGGGTTAAAGGCCCGATAATATCCAAAGAAGAAGCCATGGAAATCAAACCATAACGAGAAACAGCGCCATAACTTGGTTTCAAACCAACAATTCCGCAAAAAGCTGCTGGCTGACGAATAGAACCCCCGGTATCAGAACCCAAAGAAAACGCGCACATTTGAGCACTGACAGCTGCAGCTGAACCGCCAGAAGAACCTCCAGGTACACGAGTTAAATCCCAAGGATTTTTGGTGGTAAAAAAAGCAGAGTTTTCCGTTGAAGAACCCATAGCAAATTCATCTTGATTTGTTTTTCCCAAAAGAATCGCTCCTTCGTTTTTTAATCTTTGAATCACTGTCGCATCATAACTCGCCACATAATTTTCTAAAATTTTGGAACCGGCAGTGGTTTTCACACCTTTCACTAAAATATTATCTTTAACTGCATAAGGAATTCCTTCTAAAATTCCAATTTTCCCCCCTCTGCTGATTTTTTCGTCCACTTTCTTTGCTTCTTCTAGGGCTTGCTTTTTGGTTAAAGTAAGAAAAGCCTGAATTTGAGAATCTTTTTCCTCAATAACTGTAAAATAGCTCTCAATTAGCTGAGTGGCGGAAATTTCCTTATTTATTAATTTTTGATGTAATTCTTTAATCATAATTAAGATTTACTCGAATATTGGGGGTACTTCAAAATACCCTTCTTTTTCAAGATTTAATTTTTGAGGATTAATTTCGTCTTCGCGCAAAATATTTTCAGAAAAAGTACCTCCAGCCATTGGTTCCAAATTCTTTGTATCCACTTCCTGTAGCTGACCTACGTAATCTAAAATTTTTGCCAAATCTTGAGCAATTTTTTCTTTCTCTTCATTAGAAAGTTCAAGACGGGCTAATTCTAATAAATGATTAATTTCTGTGAAATCCATAGGATTATAACATTTTTAAAAATTCTGCTTCGCTAATTGTTTTTACTCCTAATTTCTTGGCTTGGTTATATTTTGAGCCGGGATTTTTACCAGTCACAACGTAGTTTGTTTTCGAAGAAACACTTTCGTTCACCGTTCCACCTGCAGAGATAACCTTTGCTTTCGCCTTTTCTCGGGACATAGATTTTAAAAAACCGGTAAAAACAAAAGTTAAATTTTTAAATTTACCCTTGGTTTCCAAAGGCACTGGTAAAAGTTTGATACCTTTGGAAGCTAATTTTTTCAAAAAATTCAAATTATTTTTATCTTGAAACCAATCAATAATCGCTTGACTAATTTTAGGACCAAAAGACAAAATTTGCATCAATTCATCAAACGTCAAAGCATGGGATAAAGTAATTAGGTCTTTTATATCTAAATATTGCTTGGTTCTTTTTTGTAAATATTGAGCCAAGATTAAAGCGTTTTCTTCTCCTAAATGAAGAATGCTGAGACTATAAAGAAAACGGTTAAAAAGAATATTTTTATTAGCATTAATAGCCTTGATAATATTCTGACTGGATTTTTCACCATATCTTTCGAGAACTGCGATATCTCCTTCTTTTAAATCAAATAAATCACTTGCATCCTGAATTAATCCCTCATCTAATAAACGGTTGATGATTTTCGGACCTATTCCTTTCATCTCAAAAGCGGCTTTACCGACAAAATGATAGAGTCTTTCCTGAGACCGAGCTGGACATTTTTTATTAGGACAACGAACGATAATACCTCTTTCGTCTTCAACTACTTTTGTCTGACAAATCGGACATTTTTTTGGTATCTCAAAGCTTTTTTCTTTTCCTGTTCGTAAATGCGGTAAAACTTTTACTATCTGAGGGATAACATCTCCAGCCCGACCGACAATAACTGTATCTCCTATTTTTAAATCCAACTTTTTTATTTGTTCTTTATTATGTAAAGTAGAACGGGTAATAGTTGTTCCACCAACTAGTACTGGTTTTAAAATTGCCACTGGAGTTAAAACACCAGTTCTCCCCACCTGAATAATGATATCTTCAACCATGGTAGTAGCTTCCTTTGGGGGGAATTTAAAAGCTATGGCACCGCGTGGCGCTTTACCCACTGTGCCCAAAGATTCAAACAATTTATTATCATTTACGATCACCACAACTCCATCAATTTGATAAGGCAATTTTTCTCTTTGCTGAAGAATACTATCATGAATCTGAAAAACCTCTTTTAAACTTTCAACTTTTCTATTATCAAGATGGGTTTTAAAACCTAAACTTTTGAGAATTGAATGTTTGTCTTCATGGGTTTCTTCGCCAAAATTAGTAATGAGTTCATAGGCATAAAAAACTAAATGACGGGCAGCAGTAATTTTTGGGTCTAACTGACGAATAGAACCAGCAGCTAGATTACGAGGATTAGCATAAGGCAATAACCCTTTTTTAATTTGTTCCTGATTAATTTTTTGAAATTCTTTTTTTGTCAATAATACTTCACCTCTTACTTCTATATTTTTAGTCGTAGAATTTTTATTTCGAGCGAAGCGAGAAAAAAGGTTCTGCCGAGCAGAGCGAGACAGGTTCTTATTCTGCAAACGAAGAGGTATTGATTCTATAGTTGTTAAATTTTGAGTCACATTTTCGCCAATCTTTCCGTCACCTCTCGTGGAACCAATTTTTAAAATTCCATTCTCATATTCCAAAGAAACGGCTAAACCATCAAATTTATGCTCGCAATAAAATTCTATTTTTGTTCGTGGAGGAATTAATTTGAGAATTCTCTTATACCAATCTTCCATATCTTCTTCGGAAAAAGCATCATTTAAAGAAATCATCGGTATTTCGTGTCTAACTTTTTTGAAAAATTTTAAAGGTTCGCCTCCTACTCTTTGAGTTGGTGAATCAGGGGTAATAAATTCTGGATATTGTTGTTCTAAATCAAAAAGTTCTTTTTTGAGAGAATCTAAGGCTTCATCAGAAATGAGAGATTGATTTAAAACATGATAAGCGTAACGATATTTTTCTATTTCTTTTCTCAACACCTCGATTCTCTGCTTTACTTCCTCTTTGGTCATACCAATGTTGTTAAAATTTGAAAAACCTATTTCGAACGAAGTGAGAAAAAAGGTTCTGCCGACCAATAAAAGGCAGGTTCTTATTAAAAATTCGCTTCAATTCCTCTTCTCACATTACCAGCAATACCAATAGTTTGAATTTTACCGGTAACACTGTAATCATTTTTGTAATCAAAAGAAGTACCATTAGCCATTACTGGAGAAGCAGCGGTAGAACCACTTAAAGTATTATACAATTGCCATTCCATCGCGCTATCAGCGGCATAAAAAGCTTTGACTGAGGCACTGGTTTCTGTTGATTGTTTTAAATCTCTGACAAAAATCGCCATTAAAACTATACCTGCTGTCAAAACAACGCTTAAAATCAGAATACTCATTAAAAAAATTTGTCCTTTTAGTTTTTTCATAAATTTATTTTTTATGGCCCAAGATATCTTGAGGTCACTGCTGTTTCCACGTGAAAAGGATATACTATACCCCTTACTATTATTTGAGTTTCTAATTGAATAATAAAAGACAATTGAGAGGTTGAACCATCGCCTATTTGATAAAAATGACCTGAAGTAATTTCAACTTGAGGATCTAAAAGGGGTTCATAGTCCCCGCCATTTAAAGATCTTAATAAAACCCGAGAAGAAACATCAAACTTATAACACAGTCGTTGCCATTGATTATCTAAATAATAATCAAAACATAATTCCTTTTTATCTGAAGGAAGAGATTGAAAATTTTTCCCCATTCTAATAGTTTTAGCCATTAATTCTAAATTATTTCTGACATTATTTCCACTATTTAAAAGAGCGTAAGCTACTCTTTCTGAACGAATCACTGTAATAAAAATCTGCGAAATCGCCATAATGGTCATAAGAAAAATACCCGTGGAAACTAAAACCTCAACCAAAGTAAAAGCCTTCTGTTTTTGCTTGAAATTCATTGAAATTCGTAGAAATTTATTGAAATTCATAATTATAGCTTTAGCCAGTTAAAAAGATGATCTTCGACAGTGAAACTAAAATTAATGTTTCTACTTTTCCAATCCATAATTGACTGAACGCGAATTTCATCAGAAGAAACATGGGTAATATTCATCTTTCTTTTGAAAACTGTTGGAGTGGCATCACCAGTATTGTCATAATTATATACACCAGAGGAAGGATGGTAATATAAACTTTTATCTTGCCAGGGTGGAAATGGAAGGATAACAGTCCCAGTATAGATATTAGCAGAAATGAGATAATCTCCATCAGTTTTTAAGTTATAATCCCAATCAAACGATGTACCGCCTAAAATCTTCAAATAATTTGTATCCCTTATTTGTCTTACCAACTCTATTCCCTCTTGAGCTAAAAAACTTGCTGTCAGTCTATCCTGAATAATCATCACATCATATAAAGCCTTGGTAACTAAAATAAAACCAGAAATAATTCCCACAATTAAAATCGATAAAGCCACTAAAGCTTCGACTAAGGTAAAGCCCGATTTAAATCCAATATTTCGTATGCTATCTTTTTTAATCGGCATGGTTAAAATTTAATTATTTTATTCTTTTAATGTTTTGAAAATTTGACCAGCTTGGGTAACACGAATTTTATAATATGACTCTTTGGGCTGACTAATGAGTCTCATCCTAATATGGACATTACCATCTAGTTCATCCGGATCTTCTTCAAAAGAACCAAAGACAATTGTGGGCTCTGGGGGAACAAAAACCACAGAACCAACATTGCTTTTAAATATTTCGACTCCTTTTAATAAATTAATAATTTCTGATTCTTCCCCTGAATCGTATTGTCCCCGAGTACCAATATTACAAAAATCAGAAAACAAAATATATTGCGTTTGAGGCAAAGCCTTTTTATTAATATAAATTCCCCACCCACAAACAGAAGTAGCAGGAGTAGTAGTGGGTTGTAAAGTTAACATCGCTAAATTCTGAGCACGACGCAATTCAAAAATTAGTTTATCACTATCTCTGATTAAATTGGTCACAGATTCACTCTGACGAGAATAGGCTAAAACCATCACTGTTAAAAGCGTCACAATGCTCAGAGTCACCATCATTTCAATAATAGTAAAACCCTCTTTCTTAAAAATTATGTTTCTCATCAAATTAAAAGGATTGATAGATATCCTTTGATTATTATATCACCAAAAAGCATGACTGTCACTGCTCCAAAAGATAAAAATGGAGCAAAGGGCAAATAGCTTTTCAGAGTTTTTTTCTTCAAAAACATTAAAATCAAAGAACTAAAACCACCTAATAAAAAGGCAATTATTAAAGCAATGACTGCTTCTGGCCAACCTAAAATTAAGCCAATAAAAAAGGCTAAAATCGCATCACCCCAACCCATAGCTTTTTCTTTGGTTGTATAAACCAATAAAGAAATTAATCCTCCAGCAAATATTATTCCTAAAATCAAGGAGGGAAAATAAGGATAATTTCCAAAAACATAAGACCGAGATCCTAAAAACAGATTTGTCTCGGGTAGAAAATTAAAATGTTTCAAAGAAATAATTATTCCTAAAAAAATTCGCCACAAAAAACTAATAATGATTGCCGGGATTAGGACTTCGCTTAGAATCAAATATTTTTTCAAATCATAAAGAGAAATAACCAAAAAAACAAAAAGCCAATAAAACCAAAAAGGTAAATTAATAAGAAGCAAAAAATTTTCTAAGTTGAGATTAAAAAATAAATGAAGATTAATTAAGGGAAAACGAAAAAAACGCCAACAGACTAAGGCAAATAATAAACCAGTAAGAAATTCTACAATCGGATATTGAAGGGATAATTTATGATGGCAAGAAGAGCATCTACCCTTTAAATAAAAATAGTTTAAGACTGGCACCATTTCCCACCAAGCCAAACTCTTATAGCAATAAGGGCAAAAAGAACGCCCTCGAAAGGGCGATTCTTTGGTATCAATCCTATCAACTAAAACATTGATAAAACTGCCAATAATACTACCAAAAATAAAGGAGGTAATATAAATGAAAGCTCCCATGATTACTAAGATTACTTAATCCTAAATTAAATATTTACGGAGTAACGCAATAAACCGGATCAGTACAATCAATACTATTAACAGTACCATCTCTATCATCGTTTAAGGCAACGTCACTTTGTTCTAATTGAGCACCTAAAACATAGTTTGTCCCATCAGTAATTCCTCCATATCGATAATAACGAGTCGCATCATTTAAAGGATCTTTTGGCACCTGGTTTACACCAATTCCGGCACCAGTTAAGGTCGTTCTAAGTGTCTCCCAGTTCGTACTAGAATTATAAGTGCCTACTACATATGTACCATTCTTGGCATAATATAATTCCAAGGCATTTTGAACATTATGCAAATCCGCAATTCTTCGACTATCACGTGCCTTAGCCCTGGCTCCTCCCATACCAACCAAAATTATTGATGCCAACAAAGCAATTATCGTAATCACTATTAACATTTCAATGAGAGTAAAACCTTTATTTCGAGCACAGCGAGAAAAAAGGTAATCCTTATATTTTTTCATAATTTTTAATTATTAATTATTTATTATTCGACCTTTAGTTTATTATTTTATATTCCTTGCGCCAATTGATAAATTGGTAAAAGAACTGCGGCCACGAGAAAAGCAACCAAGATGCCAATCAAAACTACCAAAACAGGCTGAAGTAAATCAATCATCGTGCTAAATGATCTATCTACTTCTTTTTGATAATATTCTGCTACTTTTTTTAAAATCTCTTCTAAACGACCAGTGCTTTCTCCTACTGCTGTCATTTGGCTAACCAAAGGCGGAAAGTATTCGTAGTAGTTTTTTAGAACATTACTAATATTTTCTCCGGTTTTTAATTTTTCCGCTACTTCTTGTCCTATTTTCTGATAAACATAATTGCCAGTGGCATCACCCGCTACTTCAAAAGCGGTGACTGCAGGAATACCGCCTAAAATTAAATTACCAACAGTTTCAGCAAAACGACTAATAAAGATTTTTTTATAAATATTACCAATCACTGGTATTTTTAACAAATACACTCCACCTACTTTCTGTCCCTCTTTGGAACGAAAATAATTAATCAATAGCCAACCTATCCCCAAAAGAAAAACTAAAAGTAAAATACCCCAGCGACTCAAAAAGCTACCGACAAAAATAAGAATCCGAGTGCCTAAAGGCGGTGTTTTACCAAATTCATCAAAAATAGATGCCATTTGAGGAGCTAAAGCCACAGTAATGATTGTACTGATCACTAAGAAAGTTGAAAAAAGAAAAGCTGGATAGACAGCTGATGATTTAGCTTTAGCCATTAAATCGTTTTCATGTTCAGCATAATCAGCTAAATAACCCAACACTTCTTCCAAACGGCCAGAAATTTCTCCGGATTTCATCATCTGGCTATAATATTCTCCAAAAATATCCGATCTTTTTTCCACGGCTTTAGACAGAGAAAGACCAGCATCTAAATCAGAAATCAATTCAAAGGTTAAATCTTTAATGGCTGGAGTGGCAGCCTGAAGAAGTAAAGTTTTTAAAGCTTCGGTTAAAGGGACCTGACTTTGAAGCAAAGTGGCAAATTGTCTCAAAAAAATGGCTAAATGTTTTTTAGAAACCCTGTTTCTTTTGCCAAAAAGTTCATCAAAAAAAGTAATTTTCCTCTCGGGATTAATGTCTAAAACAATTAACTCATAACTCTGGAGCAATTTTAAGGCAGCATCCAAAGAACGAGCCTCAACCGCTCCAGTTTTAATATTGCCTAATTTATCTTTTGCTTTATAAATAAATTTCATAATTTATTTTTTGCCTCATAAATAAATTTCATATATTAATATTAACCCAATAATTGTCTTAATTCTGAGGGATTTAAGGAATATGTTTCTGCTGTTTCTAAAGAAATTTCACGCTTTCTTACCAAATCAATTAAGGCCCGATTAAGGGATGACATTCCTTCTTGAGTTGAAGTTTCTATAACTAAATCAATTTGATATGTTTTAGCTTCACGAATCAAATTTTTAACAGCAGAATTCGCAAACATAATCTCGCAAGCCGGAATTCTACCACCAGAAATTCTCGGAATCAATCTTTCGGAAACTATACCCAGTAAAGTGGAAGCTAATTGTGAGCGCACTTGATTTTGCTGAGAAGCCGGAAAGCTATCAATAATTCTATCGATCGTTTGGCTCGAGGAGTTGGTATGAAGAGTGGAAAAGACCAGATGGCCAGTCTCTGCAGCAGTCAAAGCAATAGAAATTGATTCTGGATCGCGCATTTCACCAATCATCACCACATCAGGATCTTGTCGCAAAACAGATTTTAAACCCCGATTAAAACTTAAAGTATCGCCACCTACTTCTCTTTGATCTATTAAGGATCTATCTTGAACAAAGGTGTACTCAATAGGATCTTCAATGGTAATAATATGATCCATTCTTTTATGATTAATTTCATCAATTAAAGCGGCCAAAGTAGTGGTCTTGCCATGGCCAGCAGGACCAACTACCAAAACAAAGCCTTGATTATATTTAGAAAAGTCATGAAGAATGGGCGGCAGATTTAATTCCTCAACTGTTCGAATATGGGTGGAGATTAAACGCAAAGCAGCGGACAAATAACCTCTTTGAAAATAAACATTAATTCTAAAACGAATCTTATTTTCATAAGAAAAGGCGAAATCAATTTCTTTTTCTTTAATAAGTTTTTCTTCTTGTTCAGGACTTAAAAGAGCGCTGATTAAACCGGCTGTCATTTCCGGAGTTAGGATTGGTTCATTGGAAACAGGCACTAAATTCCCATCAATTCTCACTGTCGGATGTTTACCTACACTAAGATGTAAATCAGACGCGCCTTGCTGAGCTGCTAAAATCATTAATTCGGCTAACTTATTTTGATAATCAATAGGCATAATGTTTATTATATCATAAATATATCAAGAAAGTATAGAGCCAAACCAAAAGCAGCCATTACCCCAGATAAAATCCAAAAACGCATCGTAACTTTAGTCTCCGGCCAGCCTTTGGCTTCAAAATGATGATGAATCGGTGTTGAAAGAAAAAGTTTTTTATGTTTAATTTTTTTGTAAATTTTTTGGATAATAACGGACATTGATTCCAACACTAAAATAAAAGCAAAAAACGGCAAAAATAAAGAAGTATCAGTTAACATAGCTACTACCCCCATAGTAATGCCCAAAGCCATAGCACCAGTATCACCCATAAAGAAACGGGCTGGGTAAATATTGAACCAAAGAAAAGCAATTATTGTTCCGATAAAAGTTCCCAAAAAGGCAGCCAAATCATACTTACCCTTAACAAAGGCAACAACTATAAGACAAACAAAGCCTACTAAAGCCACTCCGGCCGCTAAACCATCCAAACCATCAGTTTCATTCATAGATAAAGTTGTAGCCACTAAGATAAAAATAAAATAGAGAATATACCAAGATCCTAAGGTCAGAGAACCAAAAAAAGGAATAGTAATACTGTTATAACCTAATTTTATCCAGAACCACCAAGCACCAAGAACGGCAAGAAGAATATAAATCAAAACCTTATCCCTCATTCGCAAACCTCCACCCTTTGGTCCAATCCGAAAAATACCTAAGAGATCATCAAATAACCCCACCAAAGCAGCACCAATCATCGCTGCTAAAACCAACCAAGTTTGAGATCGCGAAAGGAAACTCATCTGAGACCAAAAACCATTAACTGTTTTACTCAAGATAAAAAAAACAAAAGTTATGATTAAAATTGTTCCCCACATTAAAACACCACCCATCGTTGGCGTACCTGCTTTCTTTTTATGAAGACTCATAAAGACTGGCGCATTAGCATCCTCTCTTATCTGTTTTCCTAAATGATATTTATATAAAACTTTTGTCCATACCGGAGTAAGAATTACTGCTAAAACTGAAGCAAAAATTGTTAAAAGAAGAACTCTAATTAATTGAAAGGCGACTGAAGAATAAAGCATAAATTAATTTTTAATAATGAAACTGGAACAAGTCCAGAGATCCTTCGCTTTTAGCTCAGGATGACAACTCTGTTGTCATTTTCATTCTTTCAGAATCTCTCGCACCCAATTATACAATTGAACCGTATCTCTAAACCTATCAGTCGAATTAAGAATTATAATCGCTAGGCTTATTTTACCATTTTTGAAAGGAATTTCAAAGATAGTCAAGAGACAATCTTTAGCATCAGGCGTGGAGCCGGTTTTTCCTAACCATAAATACGGCAACTCTCCAGCTAAAATATTGGTATTTTTAAGATGATGGGTAATTTGTCCATCGTTAGAAAAAACAGTCTCCTCTGACTTTCTAGTAATTTCTCCTAAAAGAGGGTAATTTTTATAAATATCTTGGCTAAGCTTAAATAAATCTTCAACAGTAGTAAAATTACCTTTTCTATCCAAACCTGTCTCTCCAAAAAATGCTGTATTATATAAACCTAATTTTTGGGCTTTTTCATTCATTAAATCAATAAAATCTGCGCCTTTTTTATTTAAAGCCTCGGTAAAAGCTATGGCTGCATCATTAGAAGAAGAAATCAGGAGCATTTTTAATAAATCCTCAGTTTTTAGAGTTTCTCCTATTTTTAAACCACCTTCTTCTCCCTCAGCACTTATAATATAAGGGGTAATGTAAATTGGTTTATTCAGAGGAAAATTATCAAGCACTATCTCCCCAGTCATTAATTTTGAGAGAGAGGCTGGAAAAAGATGAAGGTCTTTATTTCTTGATATTAAAATTTGTCCTAACTTTAAATCACCAACTAAATAAGCAGTAGCTTTTATTAATTCTGGAGCTGGAGTAAGAGTAACAAAGGTACTATCTAATTTAACTTTTTCTAAATGGTAATTAGTGGAAAGATAACTCTTTAAATAACCGCCATAAGCGATTAAAATTAAGCTAAAAATAAAGATGAACCAGAAACAAAAAGTTTTAACTGAAAGTTTTTTGATGGAGTTCTTCATAATTTGGCAAATCTTTGACACTGCTTATGCCCAAGTGATTTAAAAATTTAAAAGAAATGTTATAAAGAAAACTGTTGGTTCTTTTAGGATTAGGAAAACGTTCGATTAATTCACGCAATAAAAGCTGGTGAAGAATATAGCTTGAATCTACCCCCCGAATTTCATTAATTTCCGCTCGAGAAATGGGGCCGCGATAGCTCACAATAGCTAAAGTTTCAGCAGCCACAGAACTTAGATCACCTTCAAAAACTTCTTTTTTGAGCTTGCTCAAAAATGGTAAAGCCTCCAGACTGGTAGTTAATAACCATTTGTCATCATTATTAATCAATCTCAATCCCCTTTTTTCCATTTCATAATAATTTTTTAATTTTAAAAGCGCTTCTTGAATTCTTTCCTCCTTTTCATTTAACAAAGCACTCAATTCTTTGACAGTTTGAGGTTCACCAGAAGCGAAAAGTAAACTTTCTAAGATTGATTCGAGATCCATATTTCTCCAAAATTATTTTTTTGTTCAATCTTAATGATTTTTTGTTTGGCTAAGTGTAAAGCAGCTAAAAAAGTCAGAATTAAATCAATTTTATCCTGTTTTTCTATGGTCAAATCTTGAAGTTTAAATATTCTACCGGAAGTGATTTTTTGAATTAATTCTTTTATCCTTTCTTCCAAACTGACGATTTTTTTAATTTTTTTCTCAGCTAAGGGTTGTATCTCTTCCATTTGAATCTCCTTGAGGATTCTTAAAAAAGCAATATTTAAATTTTCTAAGGAATAATGAGGCGGAGGTGAAAATTTTGCTTCTATATTTTTCCAAGAAGAACGATTAAGAACATAAATCTCTTTTTTAAACATCTCTTTTATCTTTCCTCCGGCTTCTTTATATAGTTTATAGATTTTTAAGCGAGTTTCCAAATCCATAATTTCTGCTTCTTCTTCCGGAGCTAAAACCAAAGAAGGCAAAAGCGAACGGGATTTTATTAAAAGCAAAGTTGAAGCAATAACTAAAAAATCAGCTAAGTCTTCAGAGTTAATTTCTTCTTGCTCGTTTAGAAATGCCACGTACTCCTGAGTAACTTGAGCTAAAGATAATTCAGTAATAGCTAAATTTTTCTTTTCTACCAATTGTAAAAGTAAATCTAAGGGACCGGAGAAATTTTGGATCGAAACTTGATACATACAAACTAATTTTTAAAACAATTCTTTCGTCATTGCGAGCGAAGCCTGCCTGCGCAGGCAAGCGAAGCAATCTTCTAAGAGATTGCCACGTCGGCCTTCGGCCTCCTCGCAATGACAGCTTCGCTGTCAATTTTTAATTAGGTTTCAAGGATATTTTTAATATTTTGGACTAAGAAGTCTTTGAACTTTTCACCTAATTCTTTATAGAAATAATAACTTTCTTTTTTATATTCGACCAAAGGATCTTTGCCGCCATAAGCCCTCAAAGAAGTAGAATCTCTTAAAGATTCCATTTTTTCTATTTGTTCTATCCATAGGCTATCAAGGATTCTCAAAGTAAGGATTTTGAAAACTGCATTTAATCTTTCTTGACCAAAAGTCTGAATTTTTTCTTGGAATTTATCCTCAGGAAAATCAATTTCTTTCTCGCTAAAAATATTTTTCACATAATCTATTGACTGTTCTTCTTTTTCTTTCATCAAAATATCATCCCTCATTTTATAAAAAGCCGTTCTTTGTTTATTAATCACATCATCATATTCTAAGATATGTTTTCTCATATCAAAATAATAGCCTTCGATCTTTGATTGAGCCATTTCAATGGCTTTAGAAACCATCGAGTGTTCTATAGGTTGGTCTTCTGGCCAACCTAATTTTTCCATTAAATTAGGAAGGGATTTAGGCGCAAAAATTCTTATTAAATCATCTTCCAAAGAAAGAAAAAATTGCGAAGAGCCAGGGTCGCCTTGCCGGCCTGATCGACCGCGCAATTGATTGTCGATTCTTCTTGCTTCATGCCTTTCAGTGCCAATCACATGGAGGCCGCCTAAAACAAGAATCTTTCCTCGTTCTTCTTTATCCGGCGGATTACCACCTAAAATAATATCTACTCCTCGACCAGCCATATTAGTTGCCACTGTCACTTTATGTAATTTACCAGCCTGAGCAATAATTTCTCCTTCTCTTTCGTGATTCTTAGCATTCAAAACATTGTGGGGAATATTGATTTTTTTCAGATATAAACTTAAAAGTTCGTTTTTTTCTACTGAAGGAGTGCCAATTAAAATTGGTTGGCCTTGGTCATATCTTTCTTTGACTTCTTCAACAATAGCTTTTAATTTTGCTTCTTGGGTTTTGTAAATTCTATCTGATAAACTGCGCCTAATCATTGGCTTATTGGTTGGAATCATTATCGTTTCCATATTATAAACTTTTTTAAACTCCTCAGCTGAAGTGATAGCAGTACCAGTCATTCCAGCAAGCTTTTGATACATTCTAAAATAATTTTGCAAAGTAATGGTTGCTACTGTGCGACTTTCTTGTTGAACAGGTACTCTTTCCTTAGCTTCAATTGCTTGATGTAAACCGCCAGAATACCTTCTTTGAAATAATAGTCTACCGGTAAATTCATCAACAATAATAACTTTTCCGTCTTTAACTATATAATCTTTATCTTTTAGATAAAGATGATGAGCTTGAAGGGCTGTTTCTAAATAATGAGTAAAAACTATGCCTTTTTTATCAAAAATATTAAAACCGAAAATTTTTTCTGCTTTATCCAATCCTGTTTCTGTTAAGCTAATGGCTTTTTGTTTTTCATCAATAATAAAATCAATATCTTTTTGAAATCGAGGGGCTAAAGAAGCAAATTGCTGATAGAGCTTTGGAGCTTCTTCATCAGGAACAGAAATAATTAACGGTGTTCTGGCTTCATCAATTAAAACGCTATCCACCTCATCAACAATGGCATAATGATGTTTCCTTTGAACTTTTTCTTGAAAATCGTTGGCTAAATTATCCCTTAAATAATCAAAGCCAAATTCTGTGTTGGTGCCATAAGTGATATCTGCCAAGTAGGCTTCCTTTCTTTCTACAGGCCTTAAGAATTCTTTAAAAACCTTAAAGCCCCCTAATTCATCCCTTTGCTTATCTAAAACTTCTTTTTCAGGATCATAGAGGTATGCCCCTTCTTGAGTGACACAACCGACTGATAATCCCAAATAATAATAAATTTGCCCCATCCAGATGGCATCTCTTTGGGCTAAATAATCGTTAACAGTAATAATGTGAACTCCTTTTTCTTCAAGAGCATTTAAACTTGCTGCCAAAGTAGCCACTAAAGTTTTTCCCTCACCAGTTTTCATTTCTATCACCTTACCCTCATGAAGAGCTATCCCACCTAAGAGCTGCACATCAAAATGTCGCTGCTTCAAAGTTCTTTGAGCCGCTATTCTTGTTAAAACAAAAATATCAACTAAAAAATCATTCAGTGGTTTGCTGTTTTTAATTTGTTCGCGATATTCCTGAATCTTATCTTTAATCTCTGTTTGGGAAAGATTTTCCAATTCTTGTTCCCTCTTGGTAATTTGGTCTACTATGCTCTTTTTTTTATTTAAATAAGATTCGTTCGGGTTAAAAAATGAAAACATAAACAATATTAATATACAATTTACAATGGATTTCTATGAATTTCGCGAAGCATATTTCTATGAATTTCAACCTACTATAGAAATACCTAGAAATGCATAGAAATACGTAGAAATATATTATTCCCTTTTGCGAAATATTTTGGTTACTTTTCTCCAATAGTTTTGTTTAATTTCTTTATTTTCAACCATTAATCTTTTAAGACTATCTTTTAACTTATCAACAGCTTCATCTAAACTAGAACCCTTCTCCTCACAAAATAAATCTTTTCCGGGAATTTGAAATTTTGCTTTGGCAAAAAAAATATTCCCAGTTTCGTGATGCTTAGTATCTTTCGTGATAAAGATATCTAAATCCGCTTTGGTCCCAAATCGCTTGGTAAATTTTTCTAGGGTTTTTAATTTGGCTTCAATATTGTTTTTATAAGTTTCCAGCAATTCAAACTTTTGAGGAGTAATAGTGATATTCATAAAAAATAAAGATTACCTTTTTTCTCCCTGCCTGCGCAGGCAGGGCTTCGCTCGAAATAAGAACCTTTCGCTATCGCTCAAGAACCTTTTTTCTCGCTACGCTCGAAATAAGAATTAATGAATAGCCATTCTCATTTTAGCTGAAAATCTTCCATAAAGCAAACCCCCTCTTTTCGATTGAAAAAGAGGGGGTTAAAGCCAAACCGTGTCCTTTAGGCTTATTTGTGGTGCTTTTTTCCACCTTTCTTTGCTTTTTTTGCTTTTCTGACTGGTTTTTTGGCTTTCTTTGCTTTCTTTTTTGCCATGTTTTTTATTTAACAATTGGTTCCAAGCAGTCGACCTTCAATAAAATCCTGCTTGGTTTTCTTACATCGTATTTTTTAAAAAATTAAGAATATGTAAATGATATTAATGACAAATAAAATTAAATTTTGATTTTGACCCGCCTCGCGTCGACGAGCTCCGCGAGTCGAGGTGGGATTTTGAATTTTATTTCTGAATTTTTCTTTTCCTACTATCAATTTTACTCTCTCTAAAATGCGTGTCAAGCCCTTTTGGTAAAAATTCAATAAATTATCTTACAATTATTATTTCTTCTCTTAATTGAATTTTAAATTTTTTCCAAACACTTTTTTTCATTAAATTAATCAAAAATAAAACATTTTTTGCTTTTGCTTTTTTAAAATTAATAATAACATTGGTATGAAAATCAGAAATTTTTGCTCCGCCATGAATTTTCCCCTTCAAGCCACATTTTTCTATAAACCAACCAGCAGAAACCTTACCCCCCTTAACTGGAATAATCTGATTTTTAATTTTTACGGTTTGGTTTTTCTTATCATAGAACTGATCGTATGACGTTTCTTTGATAATAATGTTTTTAAAGACACTGCCAGCTGAAGGATAGCGAAACATTTGACGTTGAATTTTATATTGCCAGTTTTCTTGGATGTTTTTTTGAATATCTTGCTTCTTTCCCTTTTTTACTTTTAATTCTGCTTCCCAAATTATGTCCTTATTCTTCTTAAACACACTTTCTCGATAGCCAAACTTACATTGAGATAATGAATAATGCTTAATTTGGAAACCCGCCTCGCGTCGACGAGCTCCGCGAGTCGAGGCGGGTTTTTTTGGATTAAGAGCAATTACTTTTTTAACAAAATTTTTTGTTTCGTTTCCAAAAGCGCCGGCATTACCATAAATTGCTCCGCCAATTGTTCCAGGAATACCTGCCAGCCATTCATAACCAACCCAATTATTTCTTACGCATTTTTGTAAAAATTCTCCTAAGGACAAACCAGCGCCAACAAGAATAGTCCGCCAGCTGACGGATTGATTATTTTTTTTAAGAGTAGGGTTATTAATTTTTATTACTATTCCTCGATATCCATCATCAGAAAACAAAACATTGGAACCGTTGCCTAAAATAAAAAAAGGCAGATGATTATCTTTTGCCCATTGAAGAACTTGTTTTAATTCTTTTAAATTTTTAATTTCAATAAAATATTTTGCTTTACCACCAATTTTAAAAGTCGTATAATCCTTTAAAGAAATATTTTGTTTAATTCCTTTTATTAATTTCATTCTATTTTCTATTTGCCAAAGCAGTGGATCCGAAGGGGTGTACTCCAACGCTATTTGTTATGAGCGAGTGCTCAGCCTTCGGACCCATCTTCATTGTAAAATAATATAAAGTAATAATCAAGGGAAATAAGAACCTTTCGCTTCGCTCAAGAACCTTTTTTCTCGCTTCGCTCGAAATAATAAAAAACCGAGCACCCAGGATAAATCCTGAGTGCTCGGCAACAAATAGCTGGGTCACGTTATAGGAGATATAATCTCCGCTAGCGTAACGAACACTCACTCCAAGCAATATTATACACCCATATTTTAAAAAATGCAAGGGCTCTAAATGTTATTTCAAAAACACGCTATCAAATTCCCCAGCGAGGAATTTGCGCTCGCGCTCGGCCTCGCTCCCCCCTCTTTTCTATTGAAAAGAGGGGGACTATGCTCGCTCGGCCTGCGCGACGGTTTTCTTAATAACATTCATTCGCACTTTTATTTTTAAAAGTAAGTCTCTAAGCTTTTACAAAATAAATTTACTCTGCATGCTATATATAAAAAAAGCGAATCCTTTTCTCTTGAGCGACACAATAATAATAAAATCAAAATTCAAAAATCAAAAATTAAAATTAAAAAGTCAAAATTAATAGTTTAAAGAGCGAGTCTTTTCTTCTGCGAATGATTCAGGGGAGGGGTCATCTATTTAGGGGTTTATTTATAAACCCCACATATTAGATAGGGAGAGGTGAACGAGGCTCCGAGCAAGTGATATGAGCAGAAG
>Ga0315294_10002372_pt1 | contig 20621 bp, 21 predicted proteins | sample YL17G13_40_MG_FD_203626 | JGI IMG/M metagenome (GOLD analysis project Ga0315294, IMG submission 203626) | Sediment microbial communities from Yellowstone Lake, YNP, Wyoming, USA - YL17G13_40 | ecosystem: Environmental > Aquatic > Freshwater > Lake > Sediment | place: USA: Wyoming | collected...
CCCTGGGGCAACTCTGGACACATACCAGCGGATGCCCTGACCTCCTGTCACTCGCAGAGATGCGGCAACGGCTGGCTGATACGGGAGCGTGGACTGCGACGAAGAACGTGCAGTTCTTGCTCACCCAGCGACTGCGTGAGGATCCCGGCACCACCAACCGGTATAACAGCAACGGCTATTTTCTGCTGAGGTACGTGATGCAGTTGGTCACCGGTGATTTTGAAGGGTTCCTACGAGACGATCTCTTCGCCTCCTGCGGCACCAGCGATGTCCGCATTGCCAGCGAGGCGTTATCCGGTCGGGACGCGCGCGAACCGTTTTATGCCACCTGCGAATACCCCTATGACCGCCATCCGTTCCTCGAGCACTATTACGGGCTCAGCGCATCCGCCGAAGGCATGGTGCGCCTGTATCGCTGGTATCACCTCGGTGGACAGGGGCGGTTGGTCGATCCGGCAACCGGTCGGTGGGCCGCGCGTCCGGATAATGGCGGCGGCTGCTTTTTCGGGGGGATGGCGGGCACAGCCACCATTACCGTGCAACGGCGCTATGACGAAGTGAGTTATGCCGTGCTGTTCAACAAGAGCGTGAAAACCGACGCGCTCTATACTGAACTGAACGCGATCGTGGATTCGCTGCCGGCTGATGCCTGGCGTTAGCAGTAGATAGCCCAACACAGGCTGCGCCGCCCCGAGAGTTCCTCGGCTCCGGCCGACGCCCGTAAGCCCATAATCCACACTTATGGGCTGAATAGGGGGGGCGGTGCGGCCGGCAGAGCAGGGCAGAACCAGGGTAAAACCGGGGGCAAAATCGACCGGTCGCGCCACGCCGGGACAGTGAGAAGACATGGCGAGGGGTAAGCACCCGCCCGCTCGGCCCGGTCATGCCGTGTAGATGAGGTAGAGCCCGCCCAGCAGCACCAGTACGCCGCAAGCCTGCTTGAGCAGGGTGGTGCCCCGGGATTTCTCGGTCCAGTTGAGGTAGCGCTGCACCAACTCGGTGGAGGTGCCGGCGAGCACGATCACCGCGCAGTGGCCCACGGCGTAGGCCGCCAGCAGGGCCAGGGCATAGGCCAGGTTACCGCTCGCCATCCTGAAGGTCACCGCCAGCAGGGGGGCCATGTAGGCGAAGGTGCAGGGGCCCAGCGCCGCGCCGAAAATCAGGCCCAGCAGGAACCCCGCCAGCAGGCCCCGCTGGCGCACCCCCACCTGGCTCGGCCCCGACCAGGGCATGGGGATCACTCCCACCAGGTGCAGCCCCACCAGGAAGAAGATCACCGCCACCGCGTAGTTGCCATAGGGGCCCACGTCCCCCAGCATGCGCCCCAGGCCGGCAGTGAGGGCACCGATCAGCCCGATGGTGATCAGGATGCCCACCGCAAACACGCTGGAGATGGCAAAGGCGCGGCGGGTGGTGAGGTGGGGCTGCTCGCCGATGAAGCCCACAATGAGCGGGATGCTGGAAAGGTGGCAGGGGCTGAGCACCACGCTCGCCACCCCCCAGGCGAGGGCGGCTGCCAGGGCTACCTGGGGTGCTCCCTCCACGGCATGGGTGAGGCCCGCAAAGAGCCGCTCCACTACTTCACCCCCAGCTCGGCCAGCTTGGCCTTCATCTGCTGCTCCGGGAAGAACCCAACGTGGCGAAAGACCTCCTTGCCCTGCCGGTCAAAGCAGACCTGCACCGGGATAGAGGAGACCTGGTAACGGGCGGCCAACACCGGCTCCTCCCCCACGTGCACAAACACCACGTTGGCCCGGCCCTGGTACTGCTTGCGCAGGGATTCCAGGATGGGGGCCATCATCTCGCAGGGCCGGCAGCCGCTGGCGCCGAAATCGGCCAGCGTGGGCTTACCCGACAGCCGGGCGCGGTCCACCGGGTTATCGGTCGCCAGGGCATACTGGGCCTTCACCCAGGTGGTCGCCACCTGGATCGGGGTGCGCTCGCCCAGGGTGTTGAGGTGGCGCTCCACCGCCTGCTGGCGCTTCTCATTCAGCAGGTAGCTCTTGAGCTCCTCCTGCACCTGCTCCAGGGGCAGCCCGCCTACCAGGTCCCGGTTTTGCCGATGGAACTCCCGTACCTCGGCGGCAGACACCGCCACCCCCGCCGCCCGGCTTTGCAGGAAGGCGCGGATCAGGGCCTCTTCCTCCTCCCCGGGCGGGCGGCGCTGGCTCTTGCCCCAGGCGCGGGCCTCCTCCCCGAGCAGGGAGCGGATGGCCATCTGCTCCAGCAGGAAGAAGCGGTGCTTCTGCAATTGCGACCGCTGCTGGGCGGGAGCGCCGGCCAGCTTGGCCGCAAGCTGCTTTTCGGTAATCTGGACCGCTCCCGCCCGCAGCAGCAGGCCGCCCGGCAGGTCGGCCAGGCGGGCGGCCGCCAGCGGACCGGAAGTGAGCAGCGGATAGGATTCACGCACGGTGGCGGCTGTGCCTGGGGAGGCCAGCGCCGTGCAGGTGAGCAGAGCCAGGGCGAGGGCCGGCCTCATTTGGCCGCTCCCAGCTCTATGCCGTACTCCCCAAACTTGGCCAGGATATCCGCCTTGGGCAGGTAGCCCTGGTGCCGGCAGAGCTCCTTGCCCTTGGCATCATAGAAGATCTGGGTGGGGATCACTCTCACCCCGAATTGCCCCGCCGCCTCCGGCTGCTTCCCGAGGTCGTAGTAAACGACCTCGAGCTTGCCCGCGTACTCCTTCTTTAGCCCCTGCAGGATGGGGGCCATCATCTTGCAGGGGATGCACTTGCCCGCGCCCACGTCCACCAACCGGGGCAGCCCGCTGCTGGCCGCTGCCTTGGTGCCGCCCGGGACAGGCTTGGCGGCACCTGCCTGGTTGCTCGCGGCCGGGAGGGTGGGGCAGATGGTACCCGGGGCGCAGGCGCTGTCGCTGCCCTGTGTCTGGCGCTGGGGCCGGTAGCCGAACACCGCCATCACCGTCACCGCCAGCACTGCCACTACTATTACCTTCCAGAGGCCTTTCATGGCTCTTCCTCTCCCTGCCCGGGTGCACGCTTACCGGTTCTGGTACCGGCCAGGATGGTATCCACCTGCTCTGCAATCCGCGCTGCCACCAGCGCCACGGCCTGCTCGTCCCGTGCCGTGAGCTTGCGGGAGGAGCGCTGGCCGGCATAGTCGCCCCCCAGGAGGTCGGCCACCACCAGGGCGGCGCTCACGGGGCCACTGTGGGCCTCCGTGCCCCACTTGGCGCACTGCTTGGCGCAGCCGTCCACGGTGATGGTGGGAAAGTCCCGGGCAAAGGCGCGCTCTCCCTCACCCCCGGCCAGGAACAGGGGCAGGCAGATGGTGACCGTCTGCTCGGGTCGCAGCAGCTCCAGCACCCGCCGCGTGGCGAGCCGGGAAATGGTGCCTGCCGGCAGGTCCTCGCCGCTGCAGGAGATAATGCCGACCTTGATCTCCTCCTCTGCCATCTCAAGCCTCCTCCGGGCACAGGCGGCGTACCTGCGCGGCCACCTGGTCGGCCAGCAGCTCCGTCACCTGCCAGCCCTGCTCGGTGAGGGCGGTGGCAGTACCGGGCTGGGCGCCTTTGCGCTCCTTGAAGGCATCCACCACCCGCAACGATTGCTCGATCCGCCCGCCCGCCAGCTCCACATTCTTATAAGCGCAAAGCCGGGGGCAGCCGTCCACGGTGATGCAGGGGTGGCTGCGCACCGCGGCCAGGGCCTGCTCGTCGCCCTTTACCAGCAGCGCCAAGCACAGGGTGTCCGCCCGCCCGGGAAACAGCTCCTCCACCACGCGGTAGACCACCTCCCGGGCGATCAACCCGTGCACCTTGCCGATGCCGCTGCAGGGGATGAGCAGGGCCTTGCTCTCCACTTGTGCCATAGGTGCCCTCTTTCGCCTATGGGTGGTATTGGGCAGCTTGCTTCTTCACCAGGGCCAGGTAGGCGGGTCCGTCCAGCAGCAGTTCCCGGTCGCTCTGGAAGTCGGCCAGCTCGAGCTCGGCCACCCAACCCCGCTGGTAGGGGTCCTCGTTGATCAGTTCCGGCGCCTCCGCCAGCGCCTCGTTGACGGCCACCACCTGCCCGCTCACCGGGGAGATGATGTCGGCCACCGCCTTTACCGATTCCACGCTGCCCGCCTCGCCAAACTGCTCCACCTGCGCCCCCAGGGCGGGCAGGTCACAGTAGGTGAGGTCGGTGAGCTGCTGCTGCATGTAGTCGGAGATGCCCACCCGGGCCCGGTTGCCCACCACCCGGGCCCAGCAGTTGTTCTCGTTGAAGAAATACCCCTGGGTGGGCACGCGGAAGATGAACTTATCGTGCCGCACCTGGCCGTAGGTGACCGGGCCACCAAAACCCGCTTCCTGGGGCCCCCGCACGGCCGGCGGCGCTGCCAGCAGGGCGGCGGCTAAACGCCGGGCCAGCGCCAGGCGGCCGGCGTCCAGCTCCAGCGCCTCGCCTGGGGACTCCCCCAGCTCCTTGCAGGCCTGGGTGACCAGGAGCTTGCGCGCCACCCGGAGCTTTCCCGCTGCCGCCAGCCGGGAGGCGCAGCGAGTGCCGCAGCCGTCCACCACCAGCACCGTCTGCCCTGCCAGCACCCGGGCGTAGCGTGCGGGCTGGTGGGCATAAAGCACGGGGCAGATCAGGGCGCCGCCCTGCTCCCTCAGGGCGAGCCCCACCTCCCGGGCCAGCGCTCCCGCCGGCTTGTCCAGCCCATTGCAGGGCAGCACCGCAAAGGCCTCGGCCATCTACGCCTCCCCCTGGCGCAAACGCTTGATCAGCTCCACCACCTCCGGCTTGCTGGGAAAGGTGAGGGCGTCCGGGTCGCAGGTCTTGGCGCAGGCGCGACAAAACACCACGCAGTGCTGGGGATGGGCCACCACCAGCCGGGGCTCCTGCTCCCGCTGCTCATATACCCCGTGGGGGCAAAAGCGGGCGCATTCCATGCAGTAGTCACACTTCTGGTAGTCAATGGTGGGGGCCCAGGGAATCTGCTCCCGGGGTACGCCCATGAAGGTGACCTCGCTCACTGCGCCCCTCCTTCCCGCTCGGCCAGCGCCGTTGCCACCTTCTCTACCGCCTGGTCGGTGGTCATGTCCCTGATGTCCAGAGGCAAGAGGGCGGCCTTCACCTCCAGGCCGGCGGCGGCGAAGGCGTCCCGGAACAGCTTGTACTGCATGCTGGGGGCACAGCCCGCTACCACCACCGGCCGGTGGGCTTGCAGGAAGTCGGCCAGAAACCGGTCGCCATCCTCCTCGCAAAGCTGGGGATGGATGAAGGCATACTGCACCGGCAGCTCGATGCGCACCCGGTTGATGAAATCCCAGATGTCCATCTTGGCAAAGCCGGGACACTTGCCGGTGCACACGCACATGATCAGGCCCGGGCCCTGCTCCTCCATAGATCAGCTCCCTTCGCCCGCCTGCAGCATCTGCTTGATCTCCTGGCTGGAGGGCACCCGCCCCGCCGCCCTCACCTTGCCCTCCACCACCAGGGCCGGGGTCATCAGTACCCGGAACTTCATGATCTCCCGGATGTCTTCCACCTTCTCAATCTCCACCGCCGCACCCAGCTCGGCCACCGCCTGCTCGGTGTTGGCGAGCAGCTGCTTGCACTTTGGGCAGCCCACGCCCAGGATTTGTACCTTCATGGCTCCCCCTTTCCCGGCCGCGTGCAGCAGCGGGAGGCCTATGGTCTGCCGGCAGGGCCAGAGGCGCCTGGCGATGGCACCATCAGCGCACCAGAGCGGCCAGGCGCTGCCTGGTCTGAGCCTGGTCCTGCAGCACCTCGTCCACGCATCCCAGGAAGCTGATAATGCAGGGCACCTGCAGCCGGTAGAATACCTGCAGCCCCTGCTTGCGGGCGGTGACGATGCCGGCGCTGCGCAGCAGCGCCAGGTGCCTGGACACCGTTGAGAGGTCACAGCCCACCAGCGTTTGCAGCTCGCAAACGCACCGCTCTCCCTCCGCCAGGGCCTCCACCATCGCCAGCCGGGTGGGATGGGCCAGCGCCTTGATGATGCGAGCCTTATGCTCATATAGCTCCCGGTCCATGCTTGTCTCCCTACTTGTGAATATAGCCAAATAGCCAAGCTGCCGTCAAGAGCTTTTTCTGCTCGGGGGTGGGATCGGGTATGCCGCCGCCTGTCCTCTGCTCTTTGCGCCCGCCTGCTGGTCCGGGATCCCACTCGGCGGGCCGACTGCCGCCCTGGCCGGGCGTTCCGCCTACCCGCTAACTGCCCTGGGAGCCGGTCTTGGCCTCCTGCTGCAGGTGCGCGAGCAGGCGGGGGAAGAAGGAGTCGAGATTGGGGTACTGGTCGCGGTGGGCCTCATAGTCGGCCAGCAGCTCCGAGAGCCCCTTCACCCAGTGGAACTGCCGGCTGGCGTTCTGTTCGATCTCCGCCTGGGCGGCCTCTGGACCCCCGTGGGCCAGGAGGTAGCGCACCACGCAGGCCCGCACCACCGACTCGCTCACCATGGTCTGCCAACTGCCGTAGGCCTGCCTGCGCATGGCTTGTTCGACGGCGGTAAAAGACTGCTTGCCCCATGCTTCCAGCTCCTCCAGGTGGGCGTCCACCACGGGATTGACAAAGGAGTGGCAGAACTCGTGCACCACTGTGGGCAGCATGCCGGCGCTGAAGCAAGGCAGGCCGCTGGCATCGCAGTCCCAGACGCCCAGCACGCAGTACAGGTCCTCCCGGTCGCCTACCTTGGTGCGGGGCCCGTAGCAGGCGCCGCCGTTGAGCATCCCCAGCAGCACGTGGAAGGCCACCCCCGGCCGGCCGCCAAAGAACTGCTCGCACCATTCCAGGTGGCCCTCGGCCGCCAGCAGCTTGCTCATGCGCGCGGCGGCCAGATTGTAGAGAGGCTGCTGCTCCTGGACGAAGCGGTGAAAGCCGGTGTCCTTCGCAAACTGCCGGGCGAGCGGCAGGAATTGCCGCACCTCCGCCACCGTCCACCGCCGGTCCAGCGCCGGCGGCCAGGGCTCGAGCGGCAGCCGGGGCTCCAGGCTGACCGCGTCACCGAGGTGGACCGCCAGGGTCATGGGCGCATCATAGCCCACCCCCCGGGTGCGCTGCAGCTTGGCGGCCAGGCGCACCGCCGGGTGCTGGCGGAAGCGCCCGAAGCGCTTTTCCACCGCCTCCGTGTAGCAGTCCACTCGTCCCTGTCCATACTCCGGGTTGCCTGCCAGGCGGAAGATGATGCTGACCAGCTCCACCCGCGGGTCCACCGCCACCTCCACCCTCATCTCCTCCGCACCGGCCTTCACCACCACCGGGGTCAGCGCCACCACCCTGGGCAGCGCCGGCTTGGTCCAGGTGGCGATCGCCCTGGCCTTGGCTGTCGCCAGGTCCACCCGGGCCACCTGGTATTGGTCCAGGGCGAAGATCGCCTTCCCGTCCCGGGCCCAGGCCAGGGGCAGGAAGCTATCCCTGATCTTGCGCGCCCCCTGCCCCGTCCGGCTCACGATCCAGGTCTGGTCGCTGACTTGGAGGGGTGAGGCCTCACTGAGCTGGAATAGCTTGGCCTGGTGGTAGGCGAGCCACTGGCCGTCCGGCGACCACACCGGGGACAGGCAGCCTGCCATCTCCTGCCGCCCCGACAGCTTGCTGCGCTCGTGCCGCGGCGGGAAGGTGAGGTGCGTCACCTTGCCGGTGGCCAGCTCCAGCAGCCCAAGGCGGCCGTCCCTGGGGATGCCGTATTGCCAGCTTCCCCCCTGCACCACCTGGGTGGTGAAGGCCAGGCAGCGGCCGTCCGGCGACCAGGCGGCGCCCACCCCCTCCACGCCGGTATCTATCACCTTGCCGGTGGCCACCTCTGCCACCTGGAGCCGGTACTTGGCGGTATGGCCGCGGCCTTTGCCCATGGCCAGCCGGGTGGAGTCCGGCGACCAGGCAGGAGCGGTGTTCAGCTCCTCCTCGATCAGGCAGCGCACCTCCCCCGCCGCCAGATCCACCAGGAAGAGGCCGGCTTGCCGCTGCCCCTGGGCGCGGTGGGCGCCTACAAAGGCCACCATCCTCCCGTCCGGGGACAGCCGCTTGTGGATGATCTCGCATCCTGCCGGCAGCACCAAGTCGGGCAGGCGGTTGCCGTCCCAGGCCAGGCCCACGTACCGGCCGGCCGCGGGATCGGTAAGCAGCAGCCGGTCCTGGCCCAGCCAGCACAGCTCGCCCCAGCGCCCGGGGACGGTGCCCAGCGTCCGCCGGCTGGTGCCGTCTGGCAGGCAGACCATGACCCGGGTGACCTCATCTCCCACCTCGTCAAGAGCCGGCACTGCGTAGGCCAGGTTGCTGCCGTCCGGCGCCACCAGGAAGCCGCTGCCCCCGGCAACGGGCAGGGGCTCGCTGCCGGCCTGGGGACAGCAGGCGAGGCACAACAGCAGGGCGAGGGCGGCAGGGATGAAGCGTGACACGGGTCGGCCTCCGGCGGGCAGATTGTGAGATCGCCTAGTTAGAGTACGCTGGGAGGCGTACAATCACCTCCGGCGCTGGGGAGATCACCGAGCATTTGGGGGGATGATGGGCAGGCGGCTGCTCACGCAGCCGCGGTAATGATGGATGATGATTGAGCTGTTGTGGCGCGGGATGGGGGCGCTGGCGCTGCTGGGGGCCGGGTACACGCTGGATGTGGGCGTGTTCGGCGGGGGCCGCTACCGGGATCTGCCCCGGCTGGTGCCCCTGGCCTTGCGCTGCGGGGTGGCGGTAGCCCTGTTCACTCCCCTGGCCCCGCTGCTGCTGGGCTGGCCCGGTGGCACCATGCTGATGGCGCTCTGGCTGGGGATGGCGGCCGCCCTCGCCCTGGGCCACTCCTGGCAGGGGGCCTGGCCCGAGGTGGCCCGCAAGGCGGGCACTGCGGCCATGGCACTGTCGCTGGCGGCGCTGGTGCTGGTGGCCCAGGCCATGCACAGCGAGCACTACCTGCTTCCTGCCGGCACCGCGGGGAGCTGCCTGCTGCTGGTGGTTGCCGGCGGCACGCTGGCCCTGGCGCTGGCCGGCGCCGGCGCGACTGCCGGGCCCCGCCCCTGGGAGGAAGTGCTGATCTGGGGCCTGGCCTTTGCCATGGTGGTCCCCACTACCGTGGGCTCCCTGGGGGCGGTGCTGTTTCCCGGGATGGCGGTGCGGGCTTTGCTGGGGGCCGCCTACCTGGCGATGGGGGTGCTGCTCTACGCGGTCAGCTACAGCCTGCTGGCCGCCCTGCGCCAGGCGAGGGCGGCCCGGTGGCTTCACGGCGGGGTAACGGCGGCCGCCCTGGCCCTGGCCGGTTACGGCGCAGTGGCAGCGGCGGGGGGTGAGATCGCCTGGTGTCAGCAGGCGGCCCTGGGCCTGGCGCTCAGCCTGATCGCGGCTGAGGGCGTGCTCGCCGTCTGGAAGGCGGCGCAGCCTTGAGCACCTCCAGCAGCAGGTCCGGCTGGTCGGTTTCGATGATCTGGATGCCCGCTGCCACCGCCCGCTCCATCTCCTCCCGGGTGTCGCCCCGCCCCCCCGCCAGGCTGGTGGCGCACAGCATCCCCAGCCGGTGGCACTCCTGCACCGCCTCCGGTGTGAAATGGCGCCAGCGCAGCTCCACCGCCTGCGGATGCAGGCTGCGCGCCAGGTGGCGGATGTCCTCGCTGCCGTCCGCGCCGGGCAGCAGGATCACGCCGGGCTCCAGCGCCCGCACTTGCCGGCAGGTCTCCTCGTCGGCGTGCACCAGCACCTGCGAGGCCATGTCGAACTCCTGCAGCAGCCGCACCACCGGCCGGGGATCGGCATCTTTCCAATCCAGGTAGATGCCGCAGCGGCCCCTGGCCAGGGCGAGTACCTCCCCCAGCAGCGGGATGTGCTCGGCGGCGAACCGGGGAGAGAACCAGGAGCCGGCGTCCAGTGCCCGCATCTGCGCATAGCGCAGCTCCCGCACCGCCCCTTTGCCGTTGGTAGTGCCCTCCACCGTGCTGTTGTGGATGTCCACCAGCAGGCCGTCGGCGGTGGTACGCAGGTCCACCTCGATGAAGTCCAGGCCCAGGGCGATGCTCTCCCGGGTGGCGGCCAGGGTGTTCTGGGGCGCCCGCTGGTTCACCCCCCGGTGGGAGATGAGCTTCACACGGCGGCCGTCCGGGCGGGTGCCAGGCACCGGCGGCAGGGCGGGGGCGGGGCCGGGGGCCGGCCGCACCACGCCCGCCTGGCGCAGGGTGTCCAGCACCAGCACCGGGTGGTCGGTCTGCACGCCGTCCACCCCGGCGCGCAGGCAGGCGAGCACATATTCCGGGGTGTCCCCCTCCCCCTGGATGTCCAGGAAATACTGGGCGCCGTGGGCGTGGGCGGCGGTGATCGCCGCCTCGTCCAGCGGGCCGCCGCCTCGTTCCACGAACTGCGGCTGCAGGCGCCGGGCCAGCTCAGGCATGTCCTCGGCCCGGGCCAGCCTGGGCATCATCTGCACCCCCCGGTTGGCCGCCCGCAGCGCTGCCAACTGCTCCGGGCCGCAGAAGAAGACGGCGTCCCCCACCATGTCAAACTGCTCCAGCAGGGCCAGCACCCGCAGGGGATCGGCGTCCTTCACGTCCAGGTAGAGCTTGATCCGCCCCTTGGCCAGGGCCAGCTCCTCGGCGAACAGGGGAATGCGCTCGCCCCGGAACTGCGGGCCAAAATGGCTGCCCGCGTCCAGTTTGCGCAGCTCTGCCAGGGTGAGGTCGGCCACCCGGCCCTTGCCGTCGGTGGTCTCGTCCACCGTGGAGTTGTGGATGTCCACGATCTTGCCGTCCCGGGTGGCGCGCAGGTCCAGCTCCACGTAGTCCAGGCCCAGGGCGATGGCCCGGCGCAGCCCGGCCAGGGTGTTCTGGGGCGCCTCCGAGGGCACTCCCCGGTGTCCGATTACTGTCATCTGTCTGCTCCTCGTTGCCGCCTCGCCTGTGGGCAAGGCGAGCAGGCCGGCGGTGATCGCTGCCAGCAGCAGAATCCGCAAGGTCGTCTCCCATGCGCTACCGGGGCCCTGCCTCCGCCTCTGTGAGCGCGGCCAGGGCCATCAGGTACCACAGATTGTGCACCAGCCAGGGCTCGCTGGTGCGATAGGAGGGGTGCGGCCGGGGCGAGCCCACGAGCGAGAGGTCGAAGCCCGGCTGGTCCAGGCCGTAAGCCGAGCGCACAAAGCCATTGGGGATGCACCCTGGCACCGCCCCCCGCGCATGCCCGGGGATGGAGTCATAGCGGTGGTGGTAGCGGGGCGGGTTGCAGACCCCCACTCCCTCAAACATGCACAGCCCCAGGGGGTTCTTGCCCAGCACCCAATCTACCTGGTCGGTGGCAAAGCGCAAGGCCCGCCGGTCGCCCACCAGCCGGTAAGCCTGGGCCGCCGCCCAGGCCCGATAGAGGTACTCGAAATTACGACCCAGGGCGGAGGTAGGCTCAAAGAAGTACTCCGGCTCCCCCACTGCCTGCTTGGTCAATCCAAAGGGGTTGTCCGCAGTGCTCACCAGGAAGCTGACGAAGGTAGGCAGCGCTTTCCGTACCTGCTCGGCCAGCGCATCGTCCGGGTAAGCCAAAGCAAAGCTGGCGATGGCCCCTGCCCCGATTTCCCCGTACCCGGCAAAGGCCCCCTGGTGCCGGCCCTGGCGCTCCTGGGCAGCCAGTATGGCCTGCACGCTGCGCCGGCAGAAGTCCAGGTACCTGGTCTCGCCCGTGACCCGGTGCAGCTCCATCGCCGAAAGCAGCAGGTGCGGGCTGCCCGCCGCCGTGCCCTGGTTGGTTTCGTGGTCGAAGAGGCGTACCGCCCGCCCCAGGTAATCACCGGCCGCGCCCTGCGAGGCCAGGCGGGCCCAGGCGCCCACCACCAGGGGAGAATGGCCGGGCTGCGCGTCTATCACCGGGTCGTCGCTGGTGCCCACCACGTTGTCGGTGTGTACCTCCGGCGGCGACCACTTCATCCAGGCCCGCCCCGGCCCCTGCGAGATGGTGCCCAGGAGGCCGCCGGCGGCTGTTTGCATCTTGGCCACAAAGCTCGCTCCCCACCGCGCCTCCTCCAGGACATCGGGGCGCCGGTCCCCATCCCGATCGTAGCGGCCGAAGGTATCCGGCGCCGCCCGGTAGGCCTCCAGCAGGGCAAAGGCCACGCCCCCGTCACCGTTTTCGTACATGATCTTGTTGTAGTCGCCCGCGCTGTGCCAGCCCCCGGTAGCCTCCAGATGGGAGCCGTCGGGCAGCCGGGCGTCATCCAGGTGGCAGGCTGCATGCCACCCCGGCACCGCGTATCCGCACCGCTGCACGTAGAAAAAGTCCACCGCACCCCTGGCCGTGCGCTGGACCAGCAGCCCTTTGCCCACGCCAAACGGCGGCGAGACGCCGCCGGCCTCCCCCACCTCCGCCACCGCCCGCCAGGTGCCCGCCCGGCGCAGACCCGAAAAGTCTGCCCGCCAGAAGTACCAGCCCCAGTCATCGGCCAGCCCCTCATGAATGCGCCCCGAGCAGCGCAGGGGAAGCTCCAGCGCCGCCCGGCCCCTCTCATCCACGATGCGCAGCCTGCCCGCGGCGGAGCCGGCAGGGAAGAAGTTGGTCGCCACCACCAGGCTCTTGGGGCCGGCCAGCGCATAGCCCACCTGGTTGGCATGCACCCGCACCAGGGGCTGCCGCAGCCGGGCTGGGGCGGCAGGGGAGAACCAGAAGTCGTCAAACCAGGCGCGCCCACCCCGGGCCACCGTCACCAGGCGCGCGTACGTGGCCCCGGCCGGCGCGCAGAGGGTGCTGGAGCTGTAGCAGACCCAGGGGCCCTCGCCGGGACCGGCCGGGACCTGCTGGGTGCCCAGGATCTTGCTGGCGGCGTCCGTCCAGTAGGCCCAGAGCTGCGCCTGGCCGCCCTCGGTGCGGCCCCAGCCCTGGCAGCGGAAGGCGCTGATCCCCACGGGCAGCGCAATATCCACCAGGTGGGCTGCCCACCAGCCCCCCGGCGCGGCAATGAGCAGGGCACCGCCCGTACGCCCGCCTTGCGGATCGGCCTGCTGGCTGCCTTGCCCGGGCCCGGGGAAAGGCCCGGTCTCCTGGTCGGCCCAGAAGCCCACCTGGCCCTTCGCATCACCATCGCAGGCGGGGTTGTAGGCCAGGTTGGTGAGCATGGGGGCCAGGATCACCTCATCCAGGCGGCCGGTGCCGGCTCCCGTCAGCCAGAGCTGAGCACGGATCGCCCCCACCGGCGGCTCCGTTTCCACCGCCGTGTACTGCCACCCCGGGGAGGGTGCCACCCCTGGCGCGGCGGCACTCCCCACCACCTGGCCCGCGCTGTCCAGGAAGTCCATGCCCAGCTGCGCCGTGCCCTGCCGGCATTGCAGCCAGCCACTGAGGCGGTAGCTCTGGCCGGCCTCCAAGGCCACTGGGGCGCTGCTCCAGGCTCGGCCGGCGTTCGGCAGCGCAAAGCCCAGCGCCCGGGTGCCGGTGCGGGCGGGCCAGCTCGTCCACTGCCCTCCCGGGTCCGCCGTCCATCCCTGGGGCCAACCGTTGCCCTGCTCAAAGGAGGGGTTGGGGGCCAGGTTGAGCCCCCCGGCGCTCCCGGCTCCGCCCAGCAGGCACAGGCAGGCGAGCCACCAGGGCCACCTGCCCGGTGCCCAGCGGCGCCCCGGCCGCGTGGTGTGCATAAGCCCCGGCCTCCTCCCCTGGGAAAGCGATGCTGGGGGAACAGTTCTGCCCGGGCTGCGGTGGCCCTTCCGCGGCCGGGCAGGGGCACCGGCAAGAGCTGGCTGTGCCTGCGGCCGTACGGCCGGTGTGCGGGCCGGATGAAAAATTAATCGGTTACTAACAGGGAAAGGGTGGGGAAGGCGAAACTATCTATGCGCTGTAGTAGATTATGCAGCGCACGCAGTGCAAGCTGGTACCTGGCAGCCTTCATCCCACCAACGTTTGGCCTCATAGATTCGGTATGCGGAGGAAGCCATGAAAGAAGTGGTGATCGTGGATGGGGTACGCACCCCCCAGGGCATGCTTGGCGGGGTGATAAGGGACGTGCCTTCGCACAAGCTGGGCGTGATAGTGACCAAGGCGCTGCTGGAGCGCAGCAAGCTCGATCCCTCGCTGGTGGACGAGGTGATATTCGGCCACTGCCTCCAGACCAGCGACGCGGGCAATACGGCGCGGGTGATCTCCCTGCTGTCAGGCATTCCCGACAGCGTACCGGCCTGGACGGTGCAGCGCAACTGCGCCTCCGGCGCCCAGTCCCTCGCCGACGCTTACCGCTGCATCCAGGTAGGCGAAGGCGAGGTCTATATCGCGGGTGGAGTGGAGAGCATGAGCAATGCCCCCTACGTCTGCCGCGCCCTGCGCTTCGGCAAGCGCTTGCGCCACACGGAGATGATTGACACCCTCTGGGAGGGGCTGACCGACCCCGTCTGCGGGCTGATCATGGGGCGCACCGCGGAAAACCTGGCCGAGGAGTTTGCGATCACCCGGGAGGAGCAGGACCGCCTTGCCGTGCGCAGCCACAAGCTGGCGTTCCGCGCCACCCGGGAGGGCAAGTTCAAGGACGAGATCGTGCCGGTGACCGTGCCCAAGCGCGTCGCCGGGCGCGAGGTGGCGCCGGAGGTGATCACCCAGGATGAGGGCATCAACGTGGCCCTCACCGAGCAGATGCTCGCCTCCTATCCCACCGTGTTCAAGGAGGGGGGCACGGTTACCCCGGGCAATGCCTGCCCCATCAGCGACGGCGCGGCCGCCTGCCTGATCATGAGCGAGGAGCGCGCCAAGTCCCTGGGCTACAGCGAGCCCCTGGGCTACATCCGCTCGTACGGCTTTGCCGGGGTGGAGCCCCATCGCATGGGGGTCGGCCCCACCAAGGCGGTGCCCCTGGCCCTGAAGCGGGCGGGACTGGCCCTGGAGGACATGGGCCTGATCGAGCTGAACGAGGCCTTTGCCGCCCAGTTCCTGGCCTGCAACCGGGTGCTGCCTATGGACCTGGAGATCACCAATGTCAACGGCGGCGCCATCGCCCTGGGTCACCCCGTGGGTTGCACGGGCACCCGCATCGTGGTCACCCTGCTGAACGAGATGAAGCGGCGAGGGGTGCGCTACGGCGTCGCCACGGAGTGCGTGGGCGGGGGCATGGGCGGCGCCATTATCGTGGAGCGGAAATAACCCGACCGGGCCAGGCGCCCGGAGGGGCAGTCGGGCATAGGAGGTGGGCATGTACATCTACAAGGCGGCAGTGGTGGGCGCGGGAGCGATGGGTGCCGAGATTGCGCAGGCGATCTCTTACTCCGGCCTGCCCGTGGTGATCAAGGACGTCAACGAGGAGCTGGTGGACCGGGGCTTGCGCCGGGCCCGCGAGATCTACCAGCGGCGGGTGGAGCGCGGCAAGATGACCTCTTCGGAGGCCGAGAGCAAGATGATCCTCGTCTCCGGCACCACCAGCTACGAGGGCTTTGAGGACGTGGATATCGTAATCGAGGCCGTGCCCGAGAAGATGGAGCTCAAGAAGGCCGTCTTCCAGGAGCTGGAAAAGGTCACCCCCGAGCCCTGCATCCTGGCCAGCAATACTTCGGCCCTCTCCATTTCCGAGATCGGTTCGGCCACCAAGCGGCCGGAAAAAGTAGTGGGGATGCACTTCTTCTACCCCGCCCACGTGATGAAGCTGGTGGAGGTGATCCCGGGGCTGCTCACCTCCGACGAGACGGTGGACGACACCATCTCCTTCACGGAGAGCCTGCGCAAGATCCCGGTGCGGGTGCAGGAGTGCGCCGGGTTCCTGGTTAACCGCCTGCTGCTGCCCTACCTGAACGAGGCGGTAGTGGCCCTGGGCGAGGGGGCGGGCAAGGCGGCCGAAATTGACAGCCTGATGCGTGACTGGGGCTTCCCCATGGGCCCCTTCACCCTCTGCGACACCCTGGGCCTGGACGTTTGCGCCAGCGTGGGCAATACCCTCTACGAGTCCTACGGCCCCCGCATGGCGCCTGCCCCCCTGTGGCGGCGGCTGACCGCGGCCGGCCGGCTCGGGGTCAAGAGCGGCGCCGGTTTCTACAGCTACAGCGGCGATATGCCCAGCGGTGAGGTGGACCAGGCGGTGGCCGACATGATCGCGCAAACGCAGCAGGAAACCGGCCTCTCGGGCACCGAGCTGTCGGTGGAGCGACTGGTCTTCCCCATGGTCAACGAGGCCGTGATCTGCCTGCAGGAGAACGTCTGCAGTGCCAGCGACATGGATATCTCCATGCTGGCCGGCATCGGTTTTCCGCAGGAGCTGGGCGGCATTCTCAAGTATGCCGACCAGGTGGGCCTGGACGTGATGCTGGCCCGACTGGAGCGCTACGCCAAGGAGCTGGGCGAGCGGTTCTGGCCGGCTCCCATGCTCAGGCGCATGGTAGCGGCCGGGCACCTGGGACAGAAGGCGGGCCGGGGCTTTTTCACCTACTAAGCCGGGCCCGGCGGGCACCAAGCTGAAGGAGGATATCCATGGCTACATATCAGAACGCCAGCCTAACCGTGGAGGACGGGGTGGCCACCCTGGTGATCAACCACCCGCCCGTCAACTCCCTCTCCCAGCCTGTGATCAACGACTTGCAGGCCGCCATCAAGGAGATCAAGGGCGACCCCAGCGTGAAGGTGGTGATCATCACTGGCGCCGGCATGTTCTTCGTGGCCGGGGCCGACATCAAGGAGATATCGGAGATCAGGGACGCCAAGTACGGCGCCCAGATGGCCCGCCACGGGGAGCGGCTGTTCCGGGAGATTGAGCTCCTGGAGATCCCCACCATTGCCGCCATCAACGGCACCTGCCTGGGCGGCGGCACCGAGCTGGCCATGGTCTGCGACATCCGCATTGCCAGCGACCGCGCCAAGCTCGGCCAGCCGGAGATCAACCTGGGCATCCTGCCCGGCTATGGCGGCACCCAGCGCCTGCCCCGCCTGGTGGGCACCGCCAAGGCCCTGGAGATGATCCTGAGCGGGGAAGCCATCACTGCCGCCGAGGCCAAGGCCGTGGGCCTCGTGAACCGGGTGGTACCCGAGGCCGAGGTGCTCAAGCAGACCAAGGGCCTGGCCCAGCGCATCGCCAGCAAGAGCAAGCAGGCCATCACCAGGATCATGCAGGCGGTCCAGGAGGGCGTCACCATGAGCCTGGAGGACGGCCTGAGCCTGGAGAACCGGCTCTTTGGCGACATCTGCGAAACCAAGGACATGCGGGAAGGCGTCACCGCCTTCCTGGAGAAGCGGCAGCCCAAGTTCACCGACCAGTAGGCCTGCCGCCTACCGACGGCGACCACCAGGAGGAAAGGCATGGATTTCACCTTTACTGAAGAGCAGCAGATGCTGCGGGACATGACGCGCAAGTTCATGGAAAACGAGGTAAAGCCGCTGGCGCGCCAGATTGACGACGAGGAGAAGATCCCCACCGAGCTCATCGCCAAGATGCGCGACCAGGGGTTCTTTGGCATCCCCTTTGGCGAGGAGTATGGCGGCGTGGGGGCGGGCGAGATGGGCTACTGCGTGGTGCTGGAGGAGATGGGCCGGGGGTCGGCCTCGGTGGTGGTGCTCCTGGCCGCCCACACCTCCATCGGCACCATGGCCATCTACCTGGACGGCAGCGAGGAGCTGAAGCACAAGTACTTGCCCGCGCTCTGCTCCGGGGAAAAGATCGCCGCCTTTGCCCTCACCGAGCAGGGGGCGGGGTCGGATGCGGCCGCCATCGCTACCACCGCGGTGCCTGACGGCGACGACTATGTCATCAACGGCTCCAAGCTCTACATCAGCAATGGCGACATCGCCGACGTGATCACCGTCTTCGCGGTCACCGACAAGTCGCTGGGCGTGCGGGGCGGTGTCAGCGCCCTGGTGGTGGAAAGCAGCATGCCCGGCTTCTCCCGGGGGCCCAAGGAGAGGAAGATGGGCATCCGCGGCGCCGGCACCTGCGAGCTCTTCTTCAAGGATGTGCGCGTGCCCAAGAGCAATGTCATCGGCAAGGTGGGCATGGGCTTCCTCACCGCCATGAAAACCCTGGACTGCGGCCGGCTCAGCCTGGGCGCGGCCTGCGTGGGGGCGGCCAAGGAGTGCATTGACCTGTGCATCAACCACGCCAGCCAGCGCGTGCAGTTCGGCGAGCCCATCATCAAGAAGCAGGCCATCCAGTGGATGCTGGCCGACATGGCGGCCGAAACCTTTGCCATGGAGAGCATGGCCTACCGCGGTGCCTGGATGTACGACCAGGGGATGAAGACCAGCCGGGAAGCGGCGGCAATCAAGATGTTCTGCTCGGAGACCCTCGATCGCATCGTGGACCGGGCGGTGCAGATTCACGGCGGCCTGGGCTACATGGCCGAGTACCCGATCGAGATGTTCTACCGCGACTCGCGCATCAACCGCATCTTCGAGGGCACCAACGAGGTGCAGCGGATGGTGATCGCCTCCGAGCTCTCCCGCAAAGGGCGCTACTAACCTGGCAACGGAGCGGACAGCATGCGCATCGCAATCTGCTTGAAGCCGGTGCCTGACCTGGCGACCGCTTACGTGAGCAAGAGCCGCGGCGAGCTGGTGGAGCAGAGCAAGCGAGTGCCCAACCCGGCGGACGAGAACGCCATGGCCCTCGCCCTCTCCCTGCGAGACGGCGGCGAGGTGGCGGTCTTCACCGTGGGGGATGAGGCCGCCCCGGACGCCCTGCGCCCTCTGCTGGCCATGGGTGCCGACCGCGCCTACCTGGTGGATGACGAGCAGGCCCAGGGCGGCGACGCCCTCGCCGATGCCAAGGCCTTGGCGGCGGCCATCCGCAAGGCGGGCGATTTCGACCTGGTGCTGTGCGGCGCCAGCTCCCTGGTACACGAGGTGGGGCAGCTCGGCCCCCGCCTGGCCGAGGCGCTGGGCCTGCCCCATGCCACTCGGGTCACCTCCGCCCAGGTATCTGGGGCCACCGTCAGCTTCAGCCGGGCAGGCTCCCTGGGGGAGGGCAGCCTGAGCCTGCCCGCCGTGCTCACCGTGGAGCCCGGCTGCAACAGCCCGCCGCTGCCCAACGCCATCACGGTAATGAAGGCAGCCCGCAAACCCATTGACAGCGTGAGCGTGGAGGAACTGGCCCTGGAACCCGACCAGGTGGGGGCGGCCGGCGCCGCGGTGCGGCTGCGCCTCACCCAGCTCCCTGAACCATAAAGCACAACCGAGGCTGGCACCATGACCGAGGACAGCACCGCCCAGGAGCTGATGGCCGCTTACGGCATCAGCCTGGAAGAGGAAACGGCAGAGGAATACCGGGGACTGCTGGTGGTCGCCGAGGGCCAGCAGGGCCAGGTGAGCGAGGCTTCCCTGGCTGCCCTGGGGGTGGGGCGCGACCTGGCCGACGCCTTTGGCGCCCGGCTGGAGGTGCTGCTCCTGGGCGCCGGCGAGGACCAGGCGCCGGGGCTGATCAGCCGCGGCGCCGATGCCGTGCTGCTGCCCCAGGCCCCCGCTGCCTACCAGGCGCAGGCCTGGCTGGCGGCCCTGGTGTCGGCCGTGCAGACACGCAGGCCCGAGGTGGTGCTGCTGGCCGGCACCGACATCACCCGCGACTTGGCGCCCCGGGCCGCCCAGTGCCTGGACACGGGCCTCATCGGCGGCGCCCAGGAACTGCGGGCGGAGGCGGACGAGCGGCTGGTGGTGGGCATTGTTCCCCTCTACGGCGGCCGGCTGCTGGGCGAGTTCGCCTGCCCGGTCAGGCGGCCGCAGTTCATTGCGCTGGCCGAGAAGGTGGGGCGAGTCCCCAGCGAGGATCGCTGGCGGACGGGCGAGGTAGTGCATCTGCCCGCCTGACGGAGGAGAGAGATGGAGATCGTGGTCTGCATCAAGCAGGTGCCGGACACCGCGGCAGAGATCATCCCCACCCCGGACGGTACCGCCATTCGCACCGAGGGCATTCCCTGGGTGATGAACCCCTATGACGAGTACGCCCTGGAGGAAGCCCTGCGCATCAAGGAGCGGCTGGGCGGCACTGTGACCGCCCTCTGCCTGGGGCCGGAAAGCGCCGCCTCCACCCTGCGCACCGGTGCCGCCATGGGCGCAGACAACCTGGTGCACCTGACCGACCCCGCGTTCGAGGGCTCGGACCCCCACGCCGCTGCCCAGGCCCTGGCCGCTGCCTTGCGGGGCATGAAGTGCGACCTCATCTGGTGCGGCAAGCTGGCGGTGGATGACTGCAGCGGCTACGTGGGCACCGCCCTGGCGGAGCTGCTGGGGCTGCCCCACATTTCCGCCGTGATCAAGGTGGAGCTCGAGGCGGGCAAGGTGGTGGCGCACCGCGAGACCGAGGCCGGTACCGCCGTCGTCAGTTGCCCCTTGCCCGCCGTGCTCACCGCCGAGAAAGGGCTCAACGAGCCCCGCTATCCCAAGGCCTTGGACATCATGAAGGCCAAGCGCAAGGACCTGCAGACCGTAACTGCTGCCGACCTGGGCCTCTCGCCGGACCGGGTGGGGGCGGCAGGTGCCCTGACCCGGGTAACCAAGTTCGAGCGCCCGCCCGAGCGGGGCGGCGGCCGGGTGATCGAGGCCCCCACGGCAGAAGCGGTGGAGCAGCTGGTGGCAGCCCTGCGCCAGGAAGCCAAGGTGCTCTAAGTCCGGGGCCAACCCGGTAGGGACCGAAACAGCGAGGGACGGAAAGTGGCTGGTGAACTGCTGGTTGTAGCCGAGATCCTGGATGGCGGCCTGCGCCCGGTCAGCCTGGAGCTGGTGAGCGAGGCGCGCCGCCTGGCGGACGCCACCGGGGGCACGGTGGG
>Ga0315294_10002373_pt1 | contig 20615 bp, 18 predicted proteins | sample YL17G13_40_MG_FD_203626 | JGI IMG/M metagenome (GOLD analysis project Ga0315294, IMG submission 203626) | Sediment microbial communities from Yellowstone Lake, YNP, Wyoming, USA - YL17G13_40 | ecosystem: Environmental > Aquatic > Freshwater > Lake > Sediment | place: USA: Wyoming | collected...
CCAGCAGGAACAGGAAGGCCGCAAACGGGCTCATGCAGCCGCCCACGTCGCGCAGCCAGTGCGTGCGGATGTGGACGATGTAGGCGATGTTGCCGAGGGCCTTGAGGGCCTCGGTAAAGACCACGCCGTGGTACGCATCGTCCGGGGCGCAGAATTCCGGCCAGCGTTTCGGGTCGTCGGCCCACGGGAACGTTCCGCCATCGACAATGACGCCGCCGATGTGCACGCCGTGGCCGCCGATGAACTTGGTCGTGGAGTAAACCATGATGTCGCAGCCGTGCTCGATGGGCCGGAACAGAATCGGCGTCATGACGGTGTTGTCGATGATGACCGGGAGGCCCAGCCGATGGGCCGCATCGCTGATAGCCCGGAAGTCCGGCACGTCGTTCTTCGGGTTGCCGAGGGTCTCCAGATACACGCAGCGTGTGTTCTTATCGGCCAGTTTCGCGATCTGCTCGGGGTGGTCGGGGTCGAAGAATCGGACCTCGACGCCCAGTTTCTTGAGCGTCTGCGTGAACAGTGTCCACGTGCCGCCGTAAAGGCTGGTAGCAGAGATGAGGTTCTGGCCCGCGTGGGTGATCGTGAGGACGGACGCCGTGGTGGCCGCCTGGCCGCTCGCAAAGGCGAGGCCGCCCACGCCGCCGTCGAGCGCCGCCAGGCGCTTCTCCAGCACGTCGTTCGTCGGGTTCATCAGGCGGCTGTAGATGTTGCCGAACTCCTTCAGGGCAAACAGGTCGGCCGCATGGTCCGTGCTCTTGAAGACGTAACTGGCCGTGGCGTAGATGGGCACGGCGCGCGCCGTCGTCGCCGGGTCGGGCACTTGCCCCGCATGAAGCGCCAGGGTGCCAAGACCTTGCTTCTTCTCCTGAGCCATACGGTCTCCTCTCGCGAAAAAGTTCGTGTTCTCGACGCCGGGATGCCAACGGCCGCGCTGCGCCAGGCGGTGCGGCCAATCCAACCCCTAAGAGTGAATCTCGCATGCCTGCGGAGGCTTGGGAGCCTTCACGGCCCACTGGCCCAGCACAGGTGCAAGGTCCGCCAGAAACGTCCGCCACGTCGCCGGGTCCAGCAAAAGCGCCCCCAGCCGAACGCGGCCTTTGCCGGCGGCGTTCTTTTCATACCATGTGATGACCGCTTCGACTACCTCAAACACCTTCGCGTCCGGCAGAAACTCGGCAATCCGGGCGCCCACAATGGGGTGCCGGCCATGCTTGCCGCCCGCGCGGACCACCCAGCCTGTCCGCCGGGCCTTCCAGGCATCCGCGGGACACGTGCGGATGCAGTCGCCGCAATACAGGCATTTCCCTCGCAATAGGCGCGGCTTATTCGTGTCCGGGTCCAAGGCAATGGCCCCTTCCTTGCAGGCCGCGGCACACAAACCGCAGGCCGTGCACGCCGCCTCGTCCCATCCCGGCTCGACGGCGCCCTGGAATCCCAAGTCGTCGGCGCTGGAGTGCGGGCAATCGTTCGGGCACCCCGCAAACGCCATCTTGAACTTGTGCGCAAGCGGTCCGCGGCCGAAGAACCGGGTACAAACGTCGCGGGCCATCTGCTGCGTGTCCGCCAGGCCGAGCGGATTCAACTCGCAGCCGCTGCATGCCGTCGGAACGCGGACGCGGGCCCCGCACGATGCGATTTCCTGCCCGACCTCCGCCAGTTCCTCCCGCACCTTCTCAAGGTCCTGCGTCAGAACGTACGGGATCTCGATCGACTGCCGCACCGACAGGTGCACGTAATCGACGCCGTATCGCCGGGCGACCTCCAGAATGCGAGCCAGGCGCACCAGCGGCATGCGGCCGCCGGGGCACTTCAGTCGCACGGTAAAGCGGTCCTTCTGGCGCTGCTTGATGATGCCGCCCGCCTTCAGGGCCGCATAATCGGGCTCACCGCGGCGGCGGTCCGCGTGAACCTGGATGGCCTCGTCGGCAGGCTTCACTTCTCGGTCGCGTATCATTCTAACGTCCTTTCCGCCCGCGCTGGCGAGCAGACTTCCTCCGCTTCTTGCCCGGCTCCTCCGCCGGGACGCAGCATCCGTCCGGGCCGCACACGCCGCCCGGGCAACACGTGGCCCGGTATTCCAGCACGTCGGTAATCGTCGCTTTCGGCCCGCACAACGCGCAGGCCGGGTCTTTAACGCGCTGGAGGACCTGGGCCTTGCCCTCCAGCGCGTTGTAGACAAAGAGCCGCCGCTCAAACCCGTGGCCGATTCCGAGGAGCACCTTGATCGCCTCTACCGCTTGGAGCGATCCCAGGACTCCAACCGCCGCGCCGAGCACCCCCGCCTGGGCACACGTGGCGGTGAACTGGTCCGTCGGCGGCTCGGGAATCAAGCACCGGTAGCATGGGTTGTCGGCCTTCGGGAGCACGGTCAGCAATTGACCCTGAAACCCCACCACGCCCGCCGATACCAGCGGCACCTCCTCCAGCCAGCAGGCATCCGACACAATGAAGCGCGTCGGAAAATTGTCCGCGGCATCGAGAACCACATCCCAGCCGCGCACGGTGCGCCGCACGGTCTCGCCCGTCAGGCGACGGCCGATGACCTCCACGCGGCACGCCGGGTTGATGGCCAGGACCGCCTCGCGGGCCGATTCGACCTTGGGCCGCCCCACGTCGGCGGCGCCGTGGAGGACCTGCCGGTTCAGGTTCGAGAGTTCCACGCGGTCGCCGTCGGCGATGCCGATGCGTCCGACGCCAGCCGCGGCCAGGTACGAAAGGGCCGCCGAACCCAGCCCTCCCGCGCCCACCACCAGCGCGCTGGAGGCCAGCAGTTTCTTCTGCCCCGCGACGCCCACCTGCGGCAAGAGGATGTTGCGCGAGTACCGCTCGAGATCTTCGTCCGTGAGGCCGCGCCCGCTCATCGCCCATCCTTCCTTACGAAGAGGTGATACCGGTCGCCCTTGTGCGTTACGCCGATGACCCGGTGCCCTTCTTCCTTGAGGTTCTTCGGAACATCCTGTATCTGTTCCCCTTCCAGGAGCACCAGTTCCACCACCTGCCCCGACTCCACCGCGTCAAGCGCCACCTTGGCGTGGACAAATGTCATCGGGCACCGCGTCCCCGTGAGGTCCGCGCGGTACGCCGGGACAATCGTGTTCGCCGTGTCGCGTGCCATCTGCGTCTCCGCCGCGCGGCGGCTCAGACCTCGCGGAAAAGGTCCGTTGTCAGGTACCGCTCGCCCGTGTCGGGCAGAATCACGACCACCAGTTTCCCCTGGTTCTCGGGGCGTCGGGCCACCTCGAGCCCCGCCCACAATGCGGCACCGGACGAAATGCCCGCCAGGATGCCTTCCTTCTTCGCCAGGGCCCGCGCGGCTGCCATCGCGTCCTTCGTCGGGACCTGGATGACCTCGTCGACCACATCGCGATTGAGGACCTTCGGAACGAAATCGGCGCCGATGCCCTGAATGCCGTGCGTGCCCGGCTGTCCGCCCGAAAGCACCGGCGACTCCGCCGGTTCAACCGCCACCGCACGGAACCCTGCCTTGCGCGCCTTGATGACCTCGGCCACGCCCGTGATCGTGCCGCCCGTGCCCACGCCGGCCACCACGATGTCCACGGCCCCGTCGGTATCGCGCCAGATCTCCTCGGCCGTCGTGCGCCGGTGCACCTCAGGATTCGCCGGGTTCTCGAACTGCTGCGGAATGAAGTATCGGCTATCCTTGGCGGCCATCTCCCGGGCGCGGTTGACGGCGCCCGTCATGCCTTCCTTGGCGGGCGTAAGGACCAGTTCCGCGCCGAAGGCCTTCAGGATCCGCCGCCGCTCTTCGGACATACTCTCCGGCATCGTCAGCGTCAACCGGTAACCCCTGGCGGCACAGACGAGGGCCAGGGCGATGCCCGTGTTGCCCGACGTCGGCTCCAGGATGATCGTGTCAGGGCCGATCTTGCCCAGCCGCTCGGCGGCCTCGATCATCGAGACGCCGATGCGGTCCTTGACGCTCGACCCCGGGTTGAAGAACTCCAGTTTCGCCGCCACCCGGGCGGGCAGCCCTGCGGCCACCCTGTCCAGCCAGACCATGGGTGTATTGCCGACCAGTTGCGCCACGTTGCTCGCGATTCTCATCTTGCGCTCCGATGTCCCTGGGTCAGATATCATACTCGTATCATACTCGGGCGGGGGCCGGCACCCGAACTTAATCTTCAGCCAGGCGCGCTCGTGAACTTAGAACGCCGCCAGCTTGATCGCCGTATCGGCCGCGCCGATGGAGGCGGCTGCTTGCCGCGCCCGGCCGTCAGATCACGTATTCCGGAGGTCTGGCGACGTAGCCCCGTTCCTCCAGGATCTGGCGGATCTCCGCCACGTCCCCCGCCGTCAGGTTTTCCCTCATGCAGAAGTGCTGCAGGGGATGCCTGATCTTGCCCCAGGAAACCCGTTCCCACAGGCGCTCGTGCCAATAGTACAGAATCAGGCGCAGGCCGTGAAACAATAATGTGATGACGCTTGTCGCGCCGAGGTCGCGCGTGACCGCGTAGGAGATAGCCCCCAGGATCACCACGCCGACCGCGCGCCACGTGATGGACTTCACCCACGAGCGTTTTCGGGTATCCATTTGCGATCCCCTTCCGGCCGCTCAGCGAGCACCGCCGGGCCGATCAGATGCCGGCTCCGTCGGTCAGTTTCAGCGGCCGCGTGTGGATGCCGCACTCGCCGCCGCACTTGCTCGTCCCAATCCAGCGGCCGGCCCGCTCGTCGGGGCCGTTGGCAATCTTCGTGCAAGGCGCGCAGCCCAGCGACCGGTAGCCCGCGGCGTACAGCGGGTTGACGGGTACCTGGTTGATCGCCAGGTACTGCCATATCTCCCTTTCGTGCCAGATGAGGATGGGGTTGAGTTTAATCAGGCCCTTGTCGCGCTCCTCTACTTCCTGGAAGTCCGTGCGGGTGCGGCCTTCGGTGCACCGCAGGCCCGTGACCCAGCAGCCGACGTTCATTTCCTGAATGGCCCGGCGCGTGGGCTCGACCTTCAGGACGTCGCAGCAGCGGTCGGGGTCCGTCTCGTACAGGCGGTCGGGGATGTCGCTGTCGTTGCGGTAAACCCGGAGTTCCGGGTACTTGGCCACCACCCGGCCCATGAACTCGACGGTCTCTCGCGGCTTGTACCGCGTGGTTACAATAAAGCCGCGAATGGCTGGGCTGACGCGCTTCGCCAGGTGCCACACGGCGCACGAATCCTTGCCGAGGCTGTTGGCGACCACGAGGCGGTCTCCGTATTCCTCGTAGGCCTCCCGAATGAGCCTCAGGGACCGCTCCACCTTCTCGGCAAAATTCAGACCATCAACTAGCGCCTTCATGTTCTCCACCGTTGCGACGAGTGCCATACGCTGTGCCTTTCCTATCCTGTTCAGTGGTTGTGCACTATCCCGACCGGACCAGTAAGCAATTGGCCAAAAAATGCTGCCTAAATACAGTACGACGAGACGTAGGCCTCTTTCCTGTTACTTCGCTCCACCAGGTCCTGCAACGTTGTCCGCTCAAACACATCCAACATGGCCCTTCGGGCCTCGTCCCAAACAGCGAGGAACACGCAGTTGCCGTAGAGCGAACACCGCTTATCCGTCTGCGCCTCTACGCACGCGACGGGTTCGATAGGCCCCTCGATGAACTCTATGACTTCAGCCAGCGTCAAGTCCCTAGGAGAGCGTGCCAAAGCATATCCGCCCGAGGATCCCCTCTTCGACTCCACGAAACCGCCCTTTCTTAGTTCGTTGAGGATCACCTCCAGGAACCTCGGAGGAACCGCTTGGGCTTGCGCTATGTCGTCTACCTTTACCGGCGCACTTCTGCCCCGCAGCGCCAGTTCGAAGATGGCCCGTAGACCGTACTGACACTTTTGCGAAATCCGCATGCGGACACCCCATTATCACCATCCCGATAGGTATTATGACCTTGGCTTGGCTCGCTGTCAAGCAAATTTCCATCTTTTTTTCAAAAGTCAAACTCTCCCCCGCAAGCCATCACCCTGCTATCATGGGGCCCGACTGCCCTCCCCTAGGTCCAGAGGCAGGGCAGGCGCGAGAGCGTTCCATGGCCGCGCCATGGCCGCTCAAAAGCGGCGTTGGGCTTGTCGGGCGGGGCGTGGCGCGGTACGCTGTAGCCGCACCGGCAACCCCCAACGGCCGGCGCATGCGAGGACTCCACATGGCATCAGGCAACGAGGCACTGTTCCGCCACATCCCTTCGGTCGAGGCCCTGCTCCAGGGCGACGAGATCAAGCGTATGGCCGCCGGCGTGCCGCGACGCATCGTGGTCGATGCCGTCCGCGGCGCGGTGGAGGACACGCGCGGCTACATCACGCGCGGGGCCTGCGGCGGCGCGGGCCCGGACCTCATCCGCTCGACGATCCTCGCGCAGACGCAGAAGCGCATCCGCGAGGCCGTCGGCCCGCACTACCGCCGCGCTGTCAACGCCACCGGCATCATCCTCCACACGGGCCTGGGCCGCGCGGTCCTGCCCGCGAAGGCCCTGCGGCAGGTCCAGGAGCAACTCGCCGGGTACTCGGTCCTCCAGGTGGACACCGAGACGGGCAAACGCTCCCGCCGCGATGCACGCATCGAGTGGCTCCTGCAGCAACTCACCGGCTGCGAGGCCGCCACCGTGGTGAACAACAACGCGGCGGCCACGATGATCGTCCTGGCGGCGGTTGCCGCCGGCAAAGAGGTTATCGTGTCGCGCGGGCAACTGGTGGAGATCGGCGGCTCGTTCCGCCTGCCCGAGGTCATGGCCGCGAGCGGCGCCAAACTCGTCGAGGTCGGCACCACCAACAAGACCCACCGGCGCGACTACGAGAACGCCGTCACCGAGAACACGGCCGCCATCCTGCGCGTCCATCCGAGCAACTATAAGATCGTGGGCTTCACGGCCGAGGTGCCCCTGGCGGAACTCGTCGAGGTCGCCCACGCGCGCGGCCTGGTGCTGATTGACGATGTGGGCGCCGGGGCGCTGCTGGACTTTGCCCGGTTCGGCTTCACCGACCAGCCCGCCCTGCCCGATTCCGTCCGCGCGGGCGCCGACCTTGTCACGTGCAGCGCCGACAAGTTGATCGGCTCCTCCCAGGGCGGCATCATCCTGGGCAAGGCCGCCCTCGTGGAGAAGGTCCGCAAACACCCCCTGGCGCGGATCCTGCGCGTGGGCAAACTGACCCTGGCGTGCCTGGAGGCGACGCTGGGCCTCTTCTTTGACGAGGCGGCGGCCCTGGCGGAGGTGCCGACGCTGGAGATGCTGTCGCGCGACCTGGCGGCCCTCGGGCAGGCGGCCGAGCGCATGGCCGCTGCCGTCCGCGCGAAGGCGGCCGGCGCCACCGTCGCCGTCGTCGACGGCGCATCCGAGATGGGCAGCGGCTCGCTGCCCGCCCAGCCGATTCCGACGCGGCTGGTCTCCGTGGCGTCGCCGAAGGTGCCGGCCGACGAGTTGGCGGCCCGCCTGCGCCGCCACGAGCCACCGGTCCTCGCGCGGATCCAGGAGGACCGCGTCCTCGTGGACCCGCGGACGCTCCTGGCGGGCGACGAAGAAATCGTCATCGACGCGGTCCTTGCAGCACTGGCTGTTTAGCCTCATGGGCCAACTTTAGCCCCCGGTGAATACATCGGGGGCCGCGCGGCCACGGATGCACCCGCGCATCGGCCCCCCGTGTGTTCACGGGGGGCTAAAAAACGCAAAGCACGCGCGCCATCTTTATTAGCCCCCGGTGAATACACCGGGGGCCGCGCGGCCACACACGCTCCTGCGCGCATCGGCCCCCCGTGTATTCACGGGGGGCTAACGAAGACAGGCAAAGCACGAAATCATGCCCTCGCAACAGGTCAACATCACGCTCGGCACCGCCGGTCACATCGACCACGGCAAGACCGCGCTCGTGAAACTCCTGACAGGGTGCGAGACCGACCGCCTGAAGGAGGAAAAAGAGCGCGGCATGTCGATTGAACTCGGCTTCGCCCCCTGCCTCATCGCCAACCTCGAGGTCGGCATCGTGGACGTACCCGGGCACGAGCATTTCATCAAGACCATGGTCGCCGGGGCCACCGGCATGGACGGCGTCCTGCTGGTCGTGGCCGCCGACGACGGCATCATGCCGCAGACCCTGGAGCACCTGGACATTCTCACCCTCCTGGGCATCCGGCACGGCTTGGTGGCGTTGACGAAGATCGACCGCGTGGGGCCCGAGCGCATCCAGGAGATGCGGCGGAGTTTGGAGACGCTCCTTCGCGGCACGTTCCTCCAGGGCGCGCCCGTGTGCCCCATCTCCAACGTCACGGGCGACGGCTTCGATGACTTCATCAAGGCCCTCCAGGCGCTCGTGCGGTCCATCCAGCCCAAGAGTCCCGCCGGCGTCTTCCGGCTGCCGGTCGAGAAGGCGTTCTCCGTCAAGGGCTACGGGACGGTCATCACCGGCATCCCCGTGGCGGGGCACGTCCGCCTGGGCGACGAGGTGGTGCTGCTGCCGCGGAACCTCGCGGGCCGCATCTCCGGCCTCCAGGCGTACGGCCGGACGACCGACACAGCCATGGCGGGGCAGTGCGCCGCCGTCAACGTCCGCCACTGGGACGCCAAGGACGTGGAGCGCGGCAGCGTGCTGGCGCTGGGCGGCTACTTCGGCCCGGAGCAGTGGTTCGCCTGCCGCCTGCAACTGTTGGCGCACGAGAACTGCTTCCTCAAGAACGCCGCCAAGGTCAAGTTCCACACGGGCACCAGCGAGGTCCCCGGAACGGTGTACCTGATGGAGGGCGACCGCGCCCTGCCCGGGGCGGAGTGCCTGGTGCAGGTGCGGCTGGACCGGCCGGTGGTCGCCGGGCCGACCGACCGCTTCATCCTGCGCACTCAGTCTCCGCCGCAGACCATCGGCGGCGGCCAGATCGTCGAGGCCACGCCCGGACGCCTGAAGCGCGGCCGCCCCGAGATCGTCGCGGACCTGAACCAGCGCGCGCAGGCCATCCTCCAGGACGAGGCCTTCGTCCAGTATTGCCTGAGGCACGCCCCGCTGGTTGCGGCCACGGCCATCGACCTCGGCCGCCGCGCCAAGGTCATGCCCAAACGCCTCCAGGAAATCCTGAAGGACCTCGTTGCGGCCGGCCGCGCGCTTGCCCTGCCGGGGGGCCTGTACCTTCACCACGAGCGGGCCGAGGAGGCCGAAGCCCGCGTCCTGGCGGCCCTGGCCGCGTACCACAAGGAAACGCCTGAGAGCCCGGGGATGGATTTTGAGTCGCTCGTGGCCGCTGCCGGCCTCGGCAAGCAGGTCTGCGAGGGCCTGGTATCGCGCCTCATAGGCGGCGGCAGAATCGCCGAGCGGACCGGCCGCCTGGCCGCGGCATCCCACCGCCCGGCGGTCGCCGACGAAGACCGCCTGGCCATGGACAAGGTGGAGCAACTCTTTCGCGAGCGGCCGTTCAGCCCGCCCGACCCCGACCAGGTTGCGGCCGAGGCGCACGTGCCGCCCGACCGCGCCGCCAAGGCCGTCCGGGTCCTCACCGAGACCCGGCGCCTGGTGCAGGTGGCCCCGGGCGTCCTGTTTCACCAGGAGGCCATCGACCGCGCGCGGCAACTGCTGACGGACTTCATCCGCAAAGAGGGGCAACTGGAGAGCGTCAAGTTCAAGTACCTGCTGGACACCACGCGGAAGTACGCGATACCGCTCTTGGACTACTTTGACCGCATCGGCGTGACGCGCGCCAGCGGCCACACGCGGTACCTGCGCCCGCCGCGGCCGCAATAATCAGCCCCCGGTGAATACACCGGGGGCCGTATTCTGAAGCGTTCATGTGCACCGCGCCGCGCGGTGCGGAAGGTTACTTGCCTCAGCCAAACCCCGTGCCGGCGACGCCGAACTTGAGCGTCCCGGCGGGCAGGCCGAGGGCCTTCTCGGCGGCCGCGCCTACGTCCTTCCAGACGGCCTTGCCGCGATAGGCCACCGCGCCGCCGGAATTGAACAGCACAGCCGTCGGCACCACGTCCACCTTCCAGGCCTTCTGCGTGGCCGTGCTCACGTCGTACAGGACGGGCACGCCCACGTCGCGCTGGGCGTAGCATTCCTCGACGGCCTTCTTGCGCTCGCCGATGTTGATGAGCAGCGCGGACACGTTGTGCTTGGCCAGGGTGGCCGCAACCGTCTTGATCTCTCCGATGGCCTGCCCGGAGAACGGGCACTTGGTATCCACGAAGACGGCCATCAGGCCGCCCTTGCCGATGTGCTCGCGCAGGGGCTTAGTGTCGCCCTTGAGGTCGGGCAACTTCGTCTCGCTCAGGAGCCGGGGAACGTCGACCGCCGCCACGCCGAACATCGGGGCGCCGGGGCCCCGGTCGGCCCCTTCCTCCCGCAGCAGGATGGCCCACTCGGCGACTTTCTCGGCTCCCGGCCAGGAGCCGCGGTACCGCACGTGGCCGAACTTGTCCACCAGGACATACGTCGGCCAGGCCGTTGAGTCAAACGCCTTGGCCAGGGCGGACTCCGGGTCATGGTGAACGGGCAGGCCGGCGGCCTGGGCCGCAAAGTAATCGTCGGCGGCCTTGCGGTCGGGGTTCTCCTCGACGCGGACGTAGGCGAGGCCCTGGATTTTGCCGGCGCGATTCAGGCCGGCCATCTCCTTCAGGCCCGCCTCGCTCAACTCGCAGCCCACCAGGCCGAACTGGATGAGGGCCACGCGGCCCGCCAGGCCCTGCTCCTTGAGAAAGGCCTCGGTGGCGGCGGGCTTCGAGGCCGCCGGCGGGCCAGTACGCCCGCCCGTACTGGGCGTCTGCGGCGGAGGCGCGTCGCCCCCGCATCCGTAGAGCACAAACGCCAGCCCGGCGGCAAGCGCCGGCAAAGCCATCCACGCCGACAGCCTCCGCAGCGCCAGTCCTCTTGATTGCCATCTCATCCGCCACCTCCGGGGCGAGGCATGAGGCCATCGCCCGCGCCAGACTCCATTTAAGCATGTACGAGCGGTCAACGCAAGTGCGATTCCTTGCTGGGAAGTGCCCCAGACATCGTACCCCCCCTCAGCGTGATCGCCGCGTGGGGGGTGGCGCCAACGCTCAAGGTGGGCAACGCCGCGGGCTGAACCCTGCAAAAAGATGGCGGAGGCGAATGGGAATCGAACCCACCCGGCGCTCGGTTGAACGCCGCACTGGTTTTGAAGACCAGGAGCAACACCAGTCGCCTGTCACCTCCACGCCGAATGCCTCTGACGCCACCCATATTAAGGTTTCCGCCAGCGGCTGTCTACTGCCGTCTTGGGCTGTTTTTTCTGAGGCCTGACGATTATTCTTCCCCCTTCCCCCGCTCCCGGTTATAATCCCGCGGAACATCCTGATGCGGTCGTGTCCAGGGACGGAGTTTTTTCAAGGATGACCTCTATGCCGCCAGGGACATCCACATTGGAAAATTATGGGAACGGGCCGTCGACCGGCCTGGACCAGACCGCGTTGGGGAAGATCACGACGGGGCTCGTCCCCGCCGATCTCGCCATGTCGCCCGCGGACCGCGCCGTCCTCCAACGCTTGGCGGAGCGGGTGGCGGCCATCGCGGCAAGCGACCGGGCGCGCGAGGTCCGCGGCCTGTGGAAGAAGCTCAACCGGCTCGAGAAGACCCGGCCGGTGGTGTTCTGCGACCCCGAGAACGGCTGGAACGAGATCATCACCGAGACCCAGATGGAGTGCCGCGGGAAGCTCGCCCGGCGGTGGGAGATGGACCTGCGCAAGGAGATCTTCTGGGGCGAGGAGATGGGGGACGACAAACCCGTCGAGCCCTTCTTCGACGTCCCGTACACCGCCGCGCCGGACGACTGGGGCCTGCAGGCGGTCTACCACCGGACCTCGGCCTCGGGTTCCTTCGTGTGGGACGCCCCCCTCCGCGACTACGCCGCGGATCTCAAGAAGCTCCACGCCCCGCCGGTGCAGATCAACTGGGAAACGACCCGCGGGTGCGTCGCGATCGCCAAGGACGTCCTGGGCGACCGCCTCCTGGTGCGGCTCAAGGGCATCTGGTGGTGGACGCTCGGGCTGACCATGCTGACGGCGACGCTCCGGGGGCTGGACAACCTGATGTACGACTTCCTGGACCACCCCGACGAACTCAAGGAACTGCTGTCCATCCTCTCCCGCGGCACCCTCGCGAAGCTCGACCACCTCGAGTCCCACGACCTCTTGAGCCTGAACAACGACGGCACCTACGTGGGCTCGGGAGGCTTCGGGTTCACCGACGAGCTGCCCCGGCCGGGTTTCAACGGGCGCGTGCGGTGCGCCGACCTGTGGGGCTTCACGGAGAGCCAGGAGACCGTCAGCGTCTCGCCCGCGATGTACGAGGAGTTCGTCTTCCCCTTCGAGAAGCCGATCATGGAGCGCTTCGGGTTGACGTGCTACGGGTGCTGCGAGCCGCTCCACAATCGCTGGAACACCGTCCGGCGGCACCACGGGCTGCGCCGGGTCTCGTGCTCGCCGTGGGCCGACCTGGAGAAGATGGCGGAATACCTGGGGGACCGGTACGTCTTCTCGATGAAGCCCAACCCCGCCGCGCTGGCGATGCCGCGGATCGACGAGAAGTCCATCCGGGAGGGCCTCCGCCGCACGCTCGACGTCACGCGGGGCTGCCGGGTGGAAATCATCATGAAGGACAATCACACGCTGGGCGGGGTGCCGGAGCACGCCGTCCGCTGGTGCCGGATCGCCCGCGAAGAGGCGGAAAAATGACAAGGAGGCTGCCATGAAACTCGGGTTGGAGTCGTTCTCCACGCGCCATTCAGGACTGGACCCCGTCGGGACGCTCGACCTGGCCGCGGGCCTCGGGTTGAACGGGGTGCTCTTCGAGCTGACGCCGTTCAGCTCCTTCCGCGAGGCCGACCTGAAGGCGGTGCGGGCTCACGCCGAGAAGAAGGGGATGTACGTCGAGTTCGGGATGGGCTCGATCTTCCGCTGGCACCCCATGGCGGAGAAGGGGCGGAAGCTGCTGGCGGAGGCGGGGTACGACGCGAAGGCGTCGGAGGCGGGCGTCGTCATCCAGCACCTCCATGTCGCCCAGAAGCTCGGCTCGCCGTTCATGAGGATCGTGGCGGGGAACCTCTTCACGCGGGACGAGGGCCACGACATGGCCAAGCTGGCCGACGACGCCGTGGCGATCCTCCGCGAGGCGTGCAAGGCCGCAGAGGACATGGGGATGAAGATCGCCATGGAGGACCATGCCGACTTCACGGTGCGCGAGATGGCCTCGATCCTCGCGCGGGTCAACAGCCCGGCGATGGGCTTCACGCTGGACACCGCGAACCTGGCGTTCGACCTCGACGACCCGCTGCGGCTGGCTGGGATCATGGCGCCCTACGTGCTGACCACGCACTTCAAAAACTACCGCATCGTGCGGACCGAGGCCGGGCTCGCGCTGGAGAACTGCGCCCTGGGCGACGGCGAAATCGACGTGAAGGCGATCGCCGGGATGCTGAAGCCCGGCGTGAACCTGAACATCGAGATCCACACCCAGTTCTCCCCGTTCCGGCTGGACATCCTGGACCGGGCCTGGTCCGGCCGCCACCCGGCGCCGCCGGGCGACGGGCTGGCGTGGTACCTGGCCCGGTGCTGGAAGAAGGACATCCTGAAGAAGATGCCCGACGGCCTGCCGGACGGGAAGGAGGCGTGGGCGGTCGAGCACGAGCACCTGAAGCAGTCCGTGCGCTGGGCGAGGCAGAACCTGTCGAACATTTTGTCCTAGGCCGGGACGAGAAAGGGATTGCGCGATGGCGATGCAGAAGACGAAACCAGGCGCGTGGAAAGAGATCCGCATGGGCGTCCTGGGCGCCGGCTTCATGGGCAAGTGCCACACGAACGCCTACAAGAAGATCCCGTACATCTATCCCCAGGCAGGCATCGTGCCGCGGCTGCTCGTCCTGTGCGACGCGAAGGTCGCGGAGCGCGAGGCGGCCCGCTACGGCTACGAGGAGTTCTGCACCGACTGGCGGGAGATGGCGGCGGACGGGCGCGTGGACGTCTTCGACAACTGCGCGCCCGACCCGGTCCACCCCGACCCGTGCATCACGGCGCTGGAGAACGGCAAGCACGTGATCTGCGAGAAGCCGATGGCGATCTCGGTGGAGGACGCCCGGCGGATGCGCGACGCTGCGGCCAAGGCGCGCGGGAAGTCCATGTGCACGTTCAACTACCGGTTCTTCCCCGCCGTGCAGCTGGCCAAGGATCTCATCGAGTCCGGCCGCGTGGGGAGGATCTACCACATCCGCATCCACTATCTCCAGATGGCCGGCCACGACCCGGCGACCCCGCCGGACGGCGCCTGGTACAGCGCCTGGCCGCACTCGGGGGGGCTCCAGGGGATCGGCAGCCACGCGATCGACCAGTGCCGCTTCCTGGTGGGCGAGGTCAAGAGCGTCTCCGCGCTGGTGCGCACCTTCAACCCCGACCGCGCGCGTCCGAGCGCGGGGGACAAGAGCGTCACGTCCGACGAGGGGACCGCCGCCGTCCTGGAGTTCGCCGGCGGGGCGATCGGCGTCCTGGAGTCCTCCGTGGTGGCCACCGGCCGGAAGAACTTCCTCTGCTGGGAGATCAACGGCTCGAAGGGGTCGCTGAAGTGGGACCTGGAGCACCCCAACAGCCTGTTCGCGTGCCTGGAGCCCGCCGGAGGGGGGGCGCTGCGGGGCTTCGCAGAGATCAACGTGACGGAAAGCGACCACCCCTACGTCGCCCCGTGGTGGCCGCACGGGCACAACCTCGGCTGGGAGCACGGGCAGATCATCGAGAAGTTCCACTTCCTCGACGCCGTGGGGAACGGAAAGCCCCTGAACCCGAACAACGCCACCTTCGAGGACGGCTACCGCGTGGCCGTGATCATCGACGCCATGCGGCGGTCAAGCGCCTCGGGGAAGAGGGTCGAGCCCATTTATTAGGAATGGTGTCAGGGCCGGCAAACTCGCCGCCTCCTTCGTGAGATTCCTATGTTGAGAAAGGCCACGAATTACGTTTCTGGACTCGGCTGGCGCATACCTGTCCGGCAAACTGATTGTCTCCGCGTTTCTATCTTGCCTTGCTCTGTTTCAACAGAAAGCTGCATGGTGCCATACTCGCCCTCGGAGACGGGGAACTGTACTGCAAGGCCCCATCTCGCATTCTTGCTTTGCCAAAGGACTACCGACCGCTGGTTGCCCTGGCCCTGACCGAGGCGAGTCTGATTGAGAGTACCCTTCAGCAGTTGGCTGAAACCCAGAACGATCCGCTGAACATTGTTGATCGGATGCCCGGTCAGGCCGAGTACCTGGACTTCCTGCGTAAGGATGGGTCTGTTTCGTAGGAGCCAGATCGCTCGTTGCTGCTGATTCCTACGCCCGCTTGGAAGTTGGGGTCAGAGCAACTTGGGGGATGGATGGAGTGTTGTGCAGGCACACTGGTTCTGGGGGTCGAAGCTATAAAAGGAACCGGTTGTCGCGACAACCGGAGGGGCGGTTTCCAGCGGTTCTAGCGGTTCCAGCGGTATAGGAATATCGGCCGTAAGTCGTTGCAGAAAATGTGATTACGGCAAAATCAACGACTTGCGCAAAACGCACCTAAAGAATTTGAAGACCAGGAGAGCCACCAGGCCCCTGTCACCTCCGCCTCAAAGTCACAAGGCTATGTACATGCGTACAACGATACGTGCATATTACACAAGCCCCCTGCCCCGCCGACGGTGCCCTTCAGGGCAACGGGCCGCGTGCGGCCGGCCGCGGACTCCGCCTGTGAACTGTATCCGCAGATGGCGTCCCGGTCAAGGAGGTAGCCAGCCACCACGACAACGGGTTCCTGCAACCGAGTCCACCGGTGACCGCCGGCACGCCGGCGAGGCAAGCGAGCCCGGACGGCGTCAGAACCGCCCCGCGCCGCTCGATGAAACGAGCCCTGGGCATCATGCCTCCAACCAGAGACCGGCCACATTACGGCACGCGGACGACCGCGATGCCGGCGCGGCGCAGGAGTTCGCCGGTAACGCCTTCGCGGTCGCAGCATGGGCTGCCACTTTTGAGGAACGCGCGGCGTGCGCCGACGATCTCGGCGATCTCAAGCACATACCGGGAACCGCTCACGTGAAAGTCCGTCAGATCCTGTCCGGTCTCTGTGTCGACGATGCGAAGGCGTCCATCCAGAACGTCGGCGCCGGTGCCGCCGCGCAGGTACTCGCCGCTTCGCGGCGTGGGCATGCCGCCGAGTTGCTCCGGGCAGACGGGCACGAGGACGTACTTTTTCTTGAGACGCGAGAGGAGCGCGTCGCGCCGCGTGGCCCGCCGGCCATGCCATCGGCACGGAATGCCGAGAAAACACGCGCTCACAAGCACGGGCTCGTAGTAACCCCGGCAGTCCTCTTCAGGAAGGAGGTAACCCGTCTGTGCCTTCTTGCAGGCGCTCATCTCATGGTTCCTCCACGATAACGCGGCGCCAGAACCTATGTTGCCAACCCATGCAGAACTTCAGTCGCAGGCAGCGGCCGCACTGGATGCAGCCGTCGATCTGAAGGCTCTTTGTTATCCGGTCAAAGCGGCGCCCGGAGAAGCATTCTACCACACAGAAGCCACAATCGAGGCAGTTGATCATCCTCTTGATCACACTATCGGCGACCTGCTCCTCGACGTTCCAGAATCGGATTTCATTCCCTCTCTGGAGCCATCGCCCGCGAACCGGTATCAGGTGCTTGGTTGCGATCCATGCCGGGTCGCGGATTCGGTAGGCAAGTACGTCTCGAGACAGCCGCCGCTTGACAGCCCCGACGATTTCCTGGGCTTTCAGGCGGCGCCAATGCACAAAGCCGTGACGGCAAAGCTTCTCCTCGCGCGACCGATGCTTGGCGTCAAGACTCCCTTTGTCTATCAGTCCACTGTCAAAGAGCATGCTTTCGATCTGGCGGTAGTAGCGACCGCACACCTCGGGGAAGTGCTGGGCACTGTAAGCCTGCCGACGTGCATCAGACGTGTAGCAAACAATACAATAGCTACGGTCCATATGGTGGTAGATCGGGTTGAGGGGAAGGCCATAGCGCTGGCGAATTACGTCGAGAATCTCCTCTCTGCTGTATCCCAAGAGCGGGTTGAAGACGGGCAGGTCAAGGCGTTCATAGAGTTCGAGTTGCGTGTGATACTTGTGGCTGTATTCGCTGCCGGACATGCCGCGAAACATAACACCGTCGCGTGGGCTCGTCGCTCCCTGTTGCTGCAACCACTCCAGCATCGCCGTGCCAACCAGCATCGGGACGCACCAAGGATTCTTGAGCGTCAGGAACCCAATCCCGCGATCCATCAGGTCGAAATACTCCAGAAAGGGCCTCACAACCTGTGCTGCAAAACCGCGACGCTTGAGTTCCTCCAGGTATTCAAGATTGCCGGGGAATTCCAGGCCATGGTGTGCGTACAGGCACGTCGGCCTCTCGGGCCCAACCGCTTCGTACAGCATGCCCGCCAACGCGAGGCTATCCTTCCCGGTGGAAAAACCAACAAAGGGATGTCTCCCTTCGAGCTTAGGCCAGATCTCTCGTAGGGATCGGATGGTCTCCTTGACCTTATCTGCGAGGGGTCTTCTCAATGTGTAACCCCCAGAAGATGCGCCACGACTTCCCCGGCCGCGACAGCCGGATCGCCACCGGCGATCCCCAGTTCCGCCGCCCTCTTCCGGATCGCAGCCTTCAGCTGATCTTTTCTGGCGATGGAGACTTTCACAGGAAGAAGCACGTAAGTGGATTGCGCGAGAGACCCCCTATACTTGTTGAACGCTGCCCAATCGAAGTCCTTTGGCGGAGCCAAGAGGGCCAGCAACTCCGCATCCGGGTATCCCAGCGAACGCAGGTCGAATTTCTCGGACCTCAGTTGTGTCAGAACCTGCTCGAGCTTCGGAAAGTCCCAACCGGCGATCTCGCCCGTCTTGTTGTCCGCAATGGCAAACGCACGACGTTGTGCATCCGTCATCTCAAGCACGATGACCGGTACAGACGGCAGGCCAAGTCTCTTTGCGGCTTTCCATCGCGTATGCTCAGCAACGATGGTCAGGTTCTGATCGCACAGAATAGGTACGTTGAAACCGAAGGTGCGGATACTTCGAGCCACGGCGTCAACCGCATGCTCGTTGACTCGTGGATTGTCAGCCCAAGGCTTCAGCCGATCAGTTTCAATCTCTTGGACTTTCATTGACTGTGGCATTTCTGGACCTCCGAGTAGTCCTAACAATACCCTAACCGCCGCCGAGAGTCTTGTCAACTCGAAAACCTGATAGGACGAATACGCAGACACGTTGTACAGTCGGGGGAAGGATGGCAGAACAAACCTTCAACCAAGGGGTTAACAAACTTGTTTTCGGCAGTCCCCGCGAGGGGTGGCGGGTAATCTGGCGGCGGTTGTCGCGACAACCGGACGGGCGGTTTCCAGCGGTTTGTGCGGTTCAGGCGGTATTCCGAAAACGGCCGCAAGTCCTTTCAGCAGGCGCAATTACAGCAATAACAAGGACTTGCGCATCAACAGCAAGAAGAATTTGAAGACCAGGAGAGCCACCAGGCCCCTGTCACCTCCGCCTCAGTCGTTCGAGCAGCAACCGCCGGAGGCGCCGGACTTCGGACCGCAGCACGCCTGCTCCGCCGCCTCGCCGCGCAGACCCTTGTAGAACATCATAACCGGCGACCCGCCGAAGGCAATGGCCAGCCACGCGGCCTCCTCGATCTCATCCTCCGTAAAGCCCATGCGGCGGGCCTTCGCCAGGTGCTGCTTGACGCACGGGGCGCATCGCGCCACCACCGCCAGCGCCAGCGACACGGCCGCCTTGGTGTGGGCGTCGAGGGCCCCGGGCGCGTCCACGGCCTTCAGGAACTCCCGGAACTTCTGCTGGATTCCCGCGCCGCCCACGGCCGGTGCGGCAGCGCCGGCGCCGTGCTCGGGGCAACAGGCTGAGTCCTTGGATTTCTTCGCCATGGGTTCCTCTCCTTGCGGATAAGACTTGCTTGCCTTTGACTCGCGGCTGAACACGGCTTCGTGAATGGGCCGAGTGCCGCGCGTCTTGATGAACACGCGGCCGCCGCCCTTGCCACGCACCTTGCCGATGACGGCGGCCTCCGCAACGCCCCGCGCATGGAGGGCCTTCAGGAGGCCCCGGGCCTTGCCCTGCGAAACGGCGATCAGCAGGCCGCCGGAGGTCTGGGGATCCATGCACACGTCGAGCATGGCCTGGCCGACGCCCTTGCCGACTTTCACGGCGGCGGCCGAGGACTCGCGGTTCCGCTCGACGCCGCCCGGAATGATTCCCTGGCCCACCAGTTCCAGCACGCCCGGCAGGAGCGGCAGGTCGTCCCAGACGATCTCGACGTCGGCCCGGCTGCCGGCGGCCATCTCGGCCAGGTGCCCGATGAGGCCGAAGCCGGTAACGTCGGTGCACCCGTGGGCGCCGAACTGGAGCATCAGTTCGGCGGCGGTCCGGTTGAGGGCCGTCATCGACCGGGCGGCGGCCTCGGTAGCCTCCGGCGGCGCGCGGTCAATCTGGGCCGCAAACGCCACGATGCCCGTGCCCAGGGGCTTCGTCAGGATGAGCACGTCGCCCGGCCGCGCGCCGGCCCGCAGCGTCAGGTGCGACGGGTCGATGACGCCCGTGACGGCGAAGCCCGCCTTGATCTCGGCGTCCTTGATGCTGTGGCCGCCGATGACGGCGACGCCGGCCTCGGCCATCTTGTCGATGCCGCCGCGAAGGATGTCGTGCAGGACGTCGTCGGCCACCGTCCGGATGGGAAAAGCCACGATGGAGAGGGCCGTCAGGGGCCGGCCGCCCATGGCGTAGATGTCGCTGACCGAATTCGCCGCCGCCACCTGGCCGAACAGATACGGATCGTCCACGGACGGCGTGAAGACGTCGACCGTCTGGACGATGGCCGTGCCGTCATCGAGTTGATAGACGCCGGCGTCGTCGCCCGCAGAGGCGCCCAGGAGGACCCGCGGGTCGGACGGAAACGAAAGGCCTGAGAGGACCTTCTTCAGCGACGCCTGGTCGATCTTGGAGGCGCATCCGGCGTTCTCGACCAGTTGCGTCAGGCGCACGGGGCCCGCGGGGACCTCCAGGCGCTCCCCGGCGCAGAGGCACACGTCCTTGGCCGTCAGCAGGTCGCACGGGCAGGGTTTCCGGGGGTCGCAGATGCAGTGGCCCAGGCGCATGGAGCGCTGCATGACGCGTTTGCGTTTCTCCAGGTCCCTCATGAGACCCTCACCCCCAAAGCAGCAAGAGATTATACGGACAAAATGCGCCGATGCCAGACCCTCGGCGCCTCGCCCTCTTGCATTGGACGGGCCGCCTTGGCATCATGGTTGCCGCAAACCATCAACCGGGCCTGGCAGGCTTGCCCGACCTGCGACGGCGAACCGCATCGGGCCAGGCGCCTGGCCGAGGAGGAACTGGAAGATGTTGCACTTCAGGACCGAGGCCGATTACCCGCCGTCCGATTCGGCGCGCATCGCGGTGCGCGTCGAAGTGCTATTCGCACTCGTCCGGGCCGCGTCGCCTGGCTGAGTAGCGTACTTTCCTCCCGGGCAACCGCGACCCCAGGGCCGGCACGGTTGTCCGGCCACTGGTGTCCAGTGGGAATCACGGGTGCCCGCAAGGAGGATTCACCATGAAGTCCAAGAGCGGCATTGGCCTCAAGGACGTGCAGGCCGTCTATGGCG
>Ga0315294_10002375_pt1 | contig 20606 bp, 14 predicted proteins | sample YL17G13_40_MG_FD_203626 | JGI IMG/M metagenome (GOLD analysis project Ga0315294, IMG submission 203626) | Sediment microbial communities from Yellowstone Lake, YNP, Wyoming, USA - YL17G13_40 | ecosystem: Environmental > Aquatic > Freshwater > Lake > Sediment | place: USA: Wyoming | collected...
CAGTGAGACCGTCTTCAGCGACGGCGACCCGCGCCTGCCGCCTGACGTCCCGGCCGGCAGGTACGTGACCTTGACCGTGCGCGATTCGGGAGACGGGATGAGCAGGAGTACCCTGTCCCATCTCTTCGAGCCCTTCTTCACGACGAAGGAACGAGGGGAGGGGACCGGACTGGGCCTCGCCACGGTCTACGGAGTCGTCAAACGGCACGGCGGACACATCGAAGTCGAGAGCGCCCTGGGCGCGGGCGCGGTTTTCAGCATCCACTTCCCCGCCACCGAGAGCCGGACAGCGGCGGCCGAGCCCCGGGGCGCGGCTGCCGTCCCCCTCCACCGGGGAGGAGGCACGGTGCTCGTCGTCGAGGACGAGGCCCGCCTGCGCAACCTGATCTCGGAAGCTCTCACGGAGGCGGGGTACACCGTGCGGTCGGCCGGGAGCCCGGCGGAAGCCGGCCGGGCCGCGCAGGAGGGCGGGACCCCGATCGACCTGCTGATAAGCGACGTCGTCATGCCCGGCGGCGGCGGGCGGCAGGCCGTGGACGAGGTCACGCGTTTCGCGCCGGGGATCAAGGTCCTCTACGTCTCGGGATACGCAGACGACGTGGTCGCGCACCAGGGCGTCCTGGACGAGCGCGAGCATTTTCTGCAGAAGCCGTTCTCCCCCTCCGCGCTTCTCAGGAAGGTGCAGGAGATCCTCGCCTGACGAGGGACGCGGACGTAATCGTCGCCGGTTGCGGCCCGTCCGGCAACCTGGCGGCCTACCTGCTGGCCCAGAAGGGAATGCGCGTGCTCATGATCGACAAGGCATCTCTCCCCAGGGCCAAGGTGTGCGGCGGAGGCGTGTCCCGCAAAGCCCTCCGTCTCCTCCCCTATGACATCGGTCCCGTCGTCGAGAGGACCATCGGCGGGTCCTACCTGGCGTATCGGAACGAGAAGCCGGTGTTCCGCCGCCTCGAGGGAGCGGGTGTCCTGGTGGAGCGGGACCGCTTCGACGCGTTCATGACCGGCGCCGCGGTCGGGGCGGGCGCCGTGCTCAAGGACAAGTGCGCCTTCCTCGACTGCCGCGAAACCGCGGGCTCCGTCGAGATCGAAACCGGCCTGGGGAGGTTCACGTGCCGGTACCTCGTCGGCGCCGACGGCGTTCACAGCCGGGTGCGCGAGCGCCTGTACCCCGGGGCGAGACCCCGCTGTGCCGTGGGGATAGAGGCCCGGTTGGAGCCGGATGGCGGCGTGATCGAGCGATTCGGCGACAACGTCCTGTTCGATTTCGGAAGCACGGAGGGGGGCTACGGGTGGATCTTCCCCAAGTCCGACCACTTCGACGTTGGCCTCTATGCCCTCCCCGGCAGGTGGCGGGGCCGCGACCCCAGGAAACTCCTCCTCGATCAGGTCGCCAGGTTCCCGCTCTTGCGGTCCGCCCGGCTGACCGGCCTGCGCGGGTTCCAGATCCCGGTTCTGCCGGTCGGATGGAGGACCGCCAGGGGAAGGATCGTCCTGGCCGGCGACGCGGCGGGCTTCGCCGAGGCGTTCTACGGCGAAGGCATCTACTACGCGTTGCGCAGCGCGAGGATCGCCGCCGAGTGTATCGCGGAAGCCTTCGGACGCAACGGGACGGTGAAGTCGCACGGCCGCCGAACGTTCGGAATGCAGATGGACCTCCGGGTCGGCTATCTGCTCGCGCAGGCCTTCTACCGGTTCGCGCGCTTCGGCTACCGGCACATGATCTGCAACAGGATGGCCAACCGGTTCTACGCCGAGCTCATCCACGGCAGGGTCAACCACGTCGAATGCGCCCTGGCGACGGTCTTCCTTGCCCCGATCTGGCTCTTTGCGCCCCGGCTCAAGCCGGTCGAGAACGACTTACTCGGTCCCGCGCGCGACGCCCGGTAGCAAACCATTCCACTTGACTCATGTCAATACCTGGTATATACTGGCCTTGGCGGTGCAAATCACCGAGTTCGACTGGACGGAACCAGTGCTGGACAAGATCGAGTCCAAGCACGGGGTCCGGAGCGACGAAGTCGAAGAAGCCGCGCTCATCGCGCCGCACGTCAGACGCGGTCGTCACGGCCTGTATTTGCTTTATGGCGTGACCGAGGACGGACGGTACCTCTTCGTCGTGTTCAAGAACTTGGGCGGGGGTTTGGTGCGGCCGATCACCGCTCGTGACATGGATCAACGCGAACAACGGCTCTATCGCGGCGCCGTTGGACGGAGGTAGGCCAATGAAGAAGAAAGCAAGCAAACTCCCCCGGTTTCGCTCGGCCGAGGAAGCGGCCGAGTATCTCGACGCGCATTCGAGTGCGCCGTTCTGGAAGGAGACCAGACCCGTTCCGGTGAAAGTCGAACGGCCGGTTCGGCAGATGATCTCGATCCGGCTGGAAGTCCAGCTCTACAACCGTCTCCGGCAAGTGGCGGCCAGCAGGAGTCTCCCCTATCAGACCCTCATTCAGCAATGGCTCTCCGAACGGGCCGCCGAGGAACTCGACACCCCTTCCGAGGCAACCCGGTATGCGGCGGGTCTGGCTTTCCCGCCAGCGCATCCCGGCTGAGGAGGATACACGATGAAGGCACTGGAAGTCGAGATCGTCAACCTCATTCCCGTCCTATCGGGTAAGGCCACGAACGTCGACCCGAGAACCGGATCGCCGGCTCAGCTCTTGAACGCCGTGCGGGGGAGTTGCGAGAACCCCGGTACCAGCCTGGAATCCTGGTCCACGACCATCGAAAAGCACCTTCCCGTTCCTGCGACCCATCCGTTTCAGAAAGTGCTTTCGCGCCTCAAGCCCGGCGACCCCCTCCGAACGCTGGGTGCCTGGGCCTACGGATCGGAGACGGGCTGGATCACGATCGAGCGGATCCGATGGGAGGACGGCACGACCGCATCGCCGCAGGCCGACCACCGGGCCTGGCTCCAGAAGAGCTTTGCGAAGGTATGACCGACGTGTCCTTCTCCTACTCGAGCCCGCTTGATGACTGCCGTGCCAGCGTGTGGGCAAGAATGCGCCCACCGGGCTGGCTTCAGACGACGGCAGGTAGAGCCAGCGCTTCGGTCCGGCAGGGCGCCGCAACGAGGGCGAGCAGGAACCGGGACCCCGATCCTTCCTCGCTCTCGACCCAGAGGCGGGCTCCCTGGGCCTCCGCGGCCATCCGGCAGAACGTCAAGCCCAGTCCCGTGTCGTGCGAGAAGCCGTGCCGGCGTGCCTCGACCTGCGAGAACTTGTCGAAGATCCGGGCATGCCAGGCCTTCGGGATCCCCTCCCCCGTGTCCTCGACCGCAAGGACGACCGACGCGCCATCCGGTGCGCGCGCCGCGCGCAGGGTCACCCGCCCCCCGGGCGGAGTGTGCTTGATCGCGTTCGTCGTCAGGTTGTCGAGGATCCGCTCCAGCAGGTGCGCGTCCGCGCGCACGGGCGGCAGGCCGTCCTCGACCACCGTTTCGAGTCTCACCCGCCGGGACGAGGCGAGCCCCTCGAAGAGCTCGGCCCGGGCCCGGATGACGTCGCCCAGGGCGACGTCATCCAGCTTCGGCGAGAGCTTCCCCTCCTCCATCTTGGTCACTTCGATGACGTCCGAGGCCATTCGCACCACCATATCGATGGCGGTCAGCGCCTTCGTCAGGTACCGGCGGACGGGCGAGGCCGGGTCAGGATCCCGTTCCAGCGTCAGCTCGACGAACCCCCGCGCGCTGGAGAGCGGACTCCGCATATCGTGGATGCAGTAGTTCACGAGGAGCTCCTGCGACTCCCGCATCCGCCCGAGTTCCTCGACGCGCTCCTCGAGCTCGCGCTGAGCCAGCCGCATGGTGAGGACGGTCCCCGTCCGGGCGAGGAGCTCGGCCGGGTGCAGGGGCTTGGTCAGGAAGTCGTTGGCCCGGAGCCGCAGGGCCTCGAACCGGGTGTCGGGATCGTCCTGGCCCGTGATCATGACCACGGGGAGCTTCTCCAGCGGGTACCGCTCCCGGATTGCTTCCAGCACCTTGAACCCGTGCATGCCGGGCAGGTTCACGTCCAGGAGGACCGCGTCCCACACCCCTTGATCGAGCCGGGCCAAACCCAAACGGCCGTCCGCCTCGCAGGCGACCTCGCACCCCATCGTGGCCAGGGTCGCGTCGATCAGCCCCCGGACCCCCTCGTCGTCGTCCACGACGAGCACGCGCGGCCGCCGGGCGAACTCCATCACGCCCGCCTCACAGGGACACCGTCAGGGTCGCCCGTGACACTGCCCCCAGCCGGGCGGGCGAGGCCACCGCATAGTCGAACTGGACCCGGTTCCACCGCGCCCCCAGCCCAGCCGAGAAGTCGGTGGTCTCCCCGCCCCGGCGTACGCCAGCCCGGAGCGAGATGGTCCGCATCAGCTCCGCCTCGACGCCCGCCCGCTGGGCATCCGCCTCTCCCCCCGCTGTAACGTAGTCGACGGCGATCAGGAGGACGAGAGCACGGTTCCGCACCGGCCGCCACGCCGCCCCCGCAGTCACCGACCGGGGAAGGGCGCGGGACTCCTCCGCGTATCGCACCCGGGTTCCGGCGGCGTTGGCGACCGCGCCGCCCAGCGCGAGCTTCCCGTCGGCGGTCACCAGCCGCACGCCGGCATCCAGGGAGAAGGCCGTCGACACCCAGGACTCCGCCAGCGCGGACCGGCACCAATTGCCGGCGACGCCCGCTTCGACCCCGGAGACCACCTCCCGCGCGAACGCGGCGGTCACCAGCACGTCCCTCTGCGCGTCCACGGTCCGGACCGGGACGCCGTCTTCGGCGATGTCCACGCGGCCCGCCGTGAACCCGCCGACGGACAGGGCCGCCGTGCCGGCGGGCGTGGGCGCGCACGCGGTCAGGACGCCGACCTCGGTGCCCTCGAGCCACGCGAGGTAGGTGCCGGAAACCGCCCAGCCCCTCTGGGTCGCGAGAACGGCCACGTTGTCCTGCATCCCCGCGATCCCGCCGTCGACCGCGGCCGCCGCGCCGAGGCCGGCGGAGCGTGCCGATCCGAGGAGCGCCGGCGACGCTCCACTGGCGCCGCGGGCGGCCCCCGGAACCCACGAGAGAGCCACCGCACACGACACGGCGAAGAGGCCGCGGAGGTCCAGCCGGCGCGGCCTCATCGGACCACCACGAGCTTCCGGGTCTCACGGGACGACCCCGTGTCGGCCACCAGGAGATAGATCCCGGCCGACACCGCCCGGCCCGAATCGTCCCGCCCGTCCCACGCCCACTCCATCCGGCCCGCCATGCCGCCCGCGGCGACCAGCCGAACGGCACTCCCTGCGAGCGAGTAGACGGCGACCCGGACGCGCTGGAACTCCGGAACATCGCAGACGATCCGCACCTGCTCGCCCCGCGCGGGCTGGAAGAGATTGTGGGTCACGCGGAGGCCGCGGCCCGCCTCCGCCGATGCCGCCGTGCCGGCGGCCGCCGGAGCCGCAGGCGGAAGGATGTCCCGGGCATACACGCGGTCGACTCCGCCCGATTGCCCGTGCATGACCAGGAGAGCGCCGCAGGCACCGGGACTCCCGCACGTCCCGAGCGCGAGCGACGGGATCGCGGACGAACCGGGCGCCTCGAGCGCTTCCCCGCCGTTCATCGGCGACGCCGACAGTCCGGTGACCCGAAGAGCCCTGACGCCGGGGGGCTCGACGCCGGCCGCGAAGTCCTCGGTGATGTACGAGATCATGACGCTTCCCATGCCGTCCGTCGCGGCCGCAGCGGCCCGCACCCCCTTCGGACTCCCGTCCAGGGGCTGGCCTTCGTGCACGCGCTCCCAGGCCGCGCCCGTCCACTCCACGGCGTAGAGCCGCTGGCTTTCGCCGTCCGCGTCTTCCTGCACGTAGGCGACCAGCCAACGGCCTCCCCCGAGGGATGCGACGGCGGGCGAAGACACTCCCCCCAGGTCCGCGCGGTCCAGGGGCGTTCCGCCGTTCACCTGGTGCCAGCCTCCCGAGTCGAGGTGCATCGCCGAGAGCCGGGGCCCCGCCGCACCGTACTGGGCGAACACGACCAGGGCCCCTCCGGCGCCGTCCCCGGCGATCGCGGGCGCATCCGCGCCCAGTCCCATCGGATCGTCGAGGGGCACCCCGCCGTTCTCGTCCTGCCAGCCGCCTCCGTTCCACGACCGGACGAAGAGCGCCATCCGGCTCCCGTCGTCCTTCGTGTAGGCCGCGACCAGTTTCGCGGGAGAGACGAACGCCCCGGAGAACGCGCAGGTATTCCCGCCCGCGTCCTGATCGACCGGGACCCCGCCGGCGAGCGGCGAGAACACGGAGCCGTCGAACCACCGGGCCTGGAGCCGCCAGACGGATTCCTCGAACCGGCCGTAGAGCAGGACGGCGTGGCCCGCGCCGTCCGCGGCGAGCCGGGGAAGGCGGTGCGCCACGGAACTCCCCTCGTCAACGGTTCCTCCCGCGATCAGGGGCGACCAGACGCCGCCGTCGAACGCCGCCGCCCCGAGGCGCATGGTTCCGGCATCGTCCCGCGTGCCCACCAGCACGGCCCGGGAGGGGGAAACCCACGCCACCGCAGGCTGGGCCAGATAGGCGACCGGGGCGCCCTGGTTGTCGAGCGGCCCCCAGTCGGCCGCGAGCGCGAACTCGCCCCGGTACGCCGCCATGAAGACGATTCCCATCCAGCCTGCCTTCTTCCACATCGCGAGTGCTCCTTCCTGTGTATGCATCCTGGCCATTGGATAGAGCAAGCGGCGTGCCAACCCGAAAGACAAGCAATGAAGGGCATATCTGAAGCGTGGCGCCGGAACCAGGGGAGATCGTCCCGACCGGCGGGGAGATTCTCCCCGCCACGGCCGGTCAGTCTTCGAGGAGGCCCTTGAGAGTCTTGCGGTCGATCCCGAGAGCCCGGGCCGTCTCGGCCTTGTTGCCGTCGCAGAGGAGAAGCGCCTGGCGCGCGTAACGCCGCTTCACCTCCTCCAGGGTGGTCAGGCCGGCCTTTCCGGCCGGGGCCACGCCTCCGCCCGGCGGCACCGGAACATGTCCGGACCGGATCTGGTCGGGAAGCGCGTCCGGCCCGATAACGGGGCCGGCGGCCAGCGCGGCGGCCCGGGTGACCGCATGCTCGAGTTCGCGGACGTTCCCGGGCCAGGACCAAGCCTCCAACAGCCCGAGAGCTTCGGCCGTGAACCTCAACCCCGGCCGGTCGGCGCTCCACCGCCGCAGGAACACGCCCGTCAGCAGCGACACGTCGCCGCGGCGTTCGCGGAGGGGCGGAACCGCGATCTCGACTCCCGCCAGCCGGTAGAGGAGATCCTCGCGGAACCGGCCCCCGGCCGTCAGCTCCCGGAGATCCGCGTTGGTGGCCGAGACCACGCGTGCATCCCAGGAGACGGACTTCACCGCGCCCAGCCGCTGAGACGACTTCTCCTGGAGCGCGCGCAGGAGCTTGGCCTGCAGTTCGAGGGGTATGTTCCCCACCTCGTCCAGGAAGAGGGTGCCTCCATGGGCCAGCTCGAACCGCCCCGGCTTGGCGGAAACGGCCCCCGTGAACGCGCCCCGCTCGTAGCCGAAGAGCTCGCCTTCCAGGAGGCCGGCCGGCAGACTGCCGCAGTCCACGGCCACGAACGGCCCATCCGGCTGCGATCCCCACCGGTGCAGGGCGCGCGCCACGAGCTCCTTACCCGACCCGCTCTCGCCCCGGACGAGAACCGGGATGCCGGAGCCCGCCAGCCGGCCAATGAGCTTGTAGAGCTCGATCATGGCCGGGGAGCGCCCCACGAGGAACCGGTCAACTCCGGCCACGACCTCCGGAACCAGGCCCGGGGCCGGAAGAGGCTGCACGGCACGGTTCCGGGCCGCCAGCTCGAAGGCCTTGTCGACCTTGGCCGTCACCTCGCCGACGGCGAACGGCTTCGTGAGGTAGTCCATGGCGCCCTGCCGCATCGCGGCGATCACGGTCTCCTGCTCGGTCTGCCCGGTCAGCATGAGCGCCACCCGGCCGCGCCGGTCGCCCAGAATCCCGGGCAGGAGCTCGAGGCCGGACGTATCGGGAAGCCCGATATCCAGCAGGACCACGGCGGGGTCCCGGGCCAGCAGTTCCCGTGCCTCCGCCCCCGTCCGGGCCATCAGGACCTCGCGCTCCGGCCCCTCCAGGGCGGCCCGGAGCAGGTCTCCGACCTGGTCGTCGTCCTCGACGATGAGCAACAGCTCCCGAGGGATGGTCATCCTGTCATTTTACCCGGCTTGGGGAGTTTCTCCCCGGCCGAGGATTTGCTCCCCTCCACCTCCGCCCATTCACAGCTCCCCCCGCACGGAAACGGCCGCCGGGTCTATCCCGCCCACGGCACGCTTCTTGCTGTAGGAATATGCATGGAGAAACAGGCCATGCGCGTATTGCTCGTTGACGGGACGGAGCAGGACGCCCGGTTCGTCCGGGATATGCTCGTCGGCCTCGAAGGCCAGTCCTTCGAAGTCGTCTGGGCGGCCGATCGCGCGGAGGCCCTCGCCCGGGTCGGGACCGCCGGAGCGCCGGGCCGGAAAGCCTGGGACGTCCTCCTCCTGAACGTGGCCGCCCTGGACGCCCCGGCCGTCGAATCCCTGCGCACCCTCGTCGCGGCCGCCCCGAGAACGCCCGTCGTCCTGCTCACGGAGCGCGAGGATCTCTGCGGGGGCCTGCGAGCGTTCGAGCTGGGGGCACAGGAGTGCCTGCCCCGCGCGTACGCGAACCCGCGCATGCTGGCCCGCACTCTGCGCTACGCCTGCGAGCGCACGAGGGCGAACGAGGCGCTCGCCGAAAGCGAGGCCCGGTTCCGGCGGATGGCCGAGAACGCCCGGGACATGATCTACCGGCTCCGGCTCAAGCCGGACCTGGCCATCGAATACGTGAGCCCGGCCGGCACCGCAATTACCGGCTGGACCCCGGAGGACGTCGCCGGCGACGCAGGCGCGTTCATCCGGCGGCTTCTGCACCCCGAGGACCTGCCGCGGTTCGAGGCGGCCCTCCAGAGCCAGGTGCGGGAAGAGCCGCCGCCCCTCCGGCTCATGCACAAGGACGGCCACGTCGTCTGGACCCAGCACCGGATCGTCCCCGTTCGCGATGCCGACGGCCATCTGGTGGCCATCGAGGGGGTGGCCCGCGACATCTCGGCGGAGCACGCCATGCAGGAAACCGACCACCGGAGCGAGGAACAGCTCATCCTCATTCAGAAGCTCGAAGCCGTGGGCCGGCTGGCCGGCGGCATCGCCCACGACTTCAACAACATCATGACGAGCGTGATCGGGTACAGCGAGCTCCTCCTCCACCGCCTGCCGCTCGAGGACCCCATCCGCAAGACCGTTGCCGAGATCCACAAGGCGGGCCAGCGGGCGACGGGCCTGACCCAGCAACTCCTCGCCTTCAGCCGCCGCCAGATGCTCCAGCCGAAGGTCCTCGACCTCAACGCCGAGCTCCGGGAGATCGAGGAACTGTTCCGGCGCACGCTCGGCGAGGATATCGAGATCCGCCTCTTCCTCGCCGGCGATCTCGGCCGGGTCAAGGTCGATCCCGACCGGCTCCACCAGGTGCTCCTGAACCTCGTCGTGAACGCGCGCGATGCGATGCCCCGCGGCGGCAGGCTCACGATCGAGACGGCGAACGTCCACCACGACGAGGACTACGCGCGCCGGCACGTCGGGGTCCGCGTCGGCCCGTACGTGCAGCTCACGATCAGCGACTCGGGGGTAGGCATGGACCACGAGACGCTCTCGCACATGTTCGAGCCGTTCTTCACCACCAAGGAGAAGGGCAAGGGAACCGGATTGGGGCTTTCGACGGCCTACGGCATCGTGAAGCAGAGCGGGGGGAACATCTGGGCCTATTCCGAGCCCGGCCGGGGCACCACGTTCGAAGTCTACTTCCCCCTGGTCACCGAGGCGGGCGAGCCGGCGCCCGCGTCACTCCCGACCTCGCCCGCCCGTGGCGGCACCGAGACGATCCTTCTGGTCGAGGACGAACAGGGCGTCCGCGACCTCGCCCGCGAGGTGCTCGCCGACCTGGGATACCGGGTGCTGTCGGGTGGCGATGGAGAGCAGGCCCTCGCGCTGGCGGCCGCCCACGCGGAGCCGATCCATCTCCTCCTGACCGACGTGGTCATGCCGCGCATGAGCGGGCGGGTACTGGCCGAGCGGCTTGAGCCGCTCCGGCCCGGCCTGCGCATTCTCTACATGTCCGGGTACACGGAGGACGCCATCATCCAGCACGGCCTGCTGGTCTCCGGGATCGCGTTCCTCGAGAAGCCGTTCAACCCGACGCGGCTGGGACTCAAGGTTCGCCAGGTCCTCGACGCCCCGCCGCCGGCCGCTCCTACCGTTTCTGTCTAGCTGCCTCCACCCGATCGCTTCGCGAGGAGCGCGTCCACGCGGGCGCGCAGGACTTCCGACGAGAACGGCTTGATGAGATAGTCGTCCGCCCCCAGGCCGAACGACTCCTCCACCTTCTCCATCCGGCTCTCGCCGGTCAGCATCATGATCGGCGTGGCCTTGAGGGCGGCATCCGCGCGGATTTGCCGGATGAGCTCCGTCCCGTCCTTCCCGGGCATGTTGTAGTCCACGATGACGAGATCCGGCCGCGCCGCCTCTATGGCGGCCACCCCCTCGTCAGCGCTCAGCGCCGTCGTCACCTCATGCCGGCTCAGACACGCCTTGATCAGGTCCAGCGTAAGCGACTCGTCGTCCACCGCCACGATCTTGGCCATTGGTCTCCCTCCGTTCAGCCCGCGAGCCACCGCTTGAACACTTCGCGCCCGCGGAAGACGGCCCGACTGCCCAGCTCTTCCTCGATGCGCAGGAGCTGGTTGTACTTCGCGATGCGGTCGGTCCGCGACGCGCTCCCGGTCTTGATCTCGCCGCAACCCGTCGCGACCACGAGGTCCGCGATGGTGGCGTCCTCGGTCTCCCCGGAGCGGTGCGAGACCACGGCGGTGTAACCCGCCCCCTTGGCCATGTTGATCGCGTCGAGCGTCTCGGTCAATGACCCGATCTGGTTGACCTTGATCAGGATCGAGTTCGCGACCTTCTCCGCGATCCCGCGCTTGAAGATCTCGACGTTGGTCACGAAGATGTCGTCGCCGACGAGCTGAACCTTGTTGCCAAGCCTCTCGGTCAGGAGCTTCCAGCCCGCCCAGTCGTCCTCGGCGCACCCGTCCTCGATCGAGACGAGCGGGTACCGGCTCACGAGACCGGCCTGGAACTCGACCATGGCCTTCGGATCCCGGCTCACGCCTTCCCCCTGGAACACGTACTTGCCGTCCTTGAACCAGTCCGTGCACGCCACGTCGAGCGCGAGCCAGCAGTCCTTGCCCGGCTTGTACCCGGCCTTCTCGATCGCCTCGATGAGGACCTTGAGCGCGTCCTCGGTCGTGGGCAGGTTGGGGGCAAAGCCCCCCTCGTCCCCAACCGCGGTGTTGAGCTTCCGGGACTTGAGCACGGACTTGAGGTTGTGGAACACCTCCGTTCCCATCCGGAGCGCATCCGCGAAGGTCTTGGCCCCCGCGGGAACGAGCATGAACTCCTGGATATCCACTCCCGAGTCCGCGTGCGCTCCCCCGTTGAGGACGTTCATCAGCGGGACCGGCAGTTCAACCGCCTTCTCGCCGCCCAGATACCGGTAGAGCGGCATCTTCTTCGACGCGGCCGCCGCCTTGGCGACGGCCAGCGAGACCGCCAGGATCGCATTCGCGCCCAGCTTGCCCTTGTTGGGGGTGCCGTCGAGTTCGATCATGATCTTGTCCACCGCGGCCTGGTCGAGGGCGGAGTGTCCCTTGAGCGCCTTCGCGATCGGGCCGTTCACGTTTGCGACGGCCTTCTGCGTCCCCTTGCCCAGGTACCGGCTCTTGTCGCCGTCCCGGAGCTCGACCGCCTCGTGCGACCCCGTGGAGGCCCCGGAGGGCACTGCCGCCCGGCCGAACGATCCGTCCGCAAGGACGACGTCGGCCTCCACCGTCGGGTTGCCCCGGGAGTCCAGAATTTCCCTGCCGCGAATGGACGCGATCTCGCTCATGCGAATGATCCTCCTCGAAGGCGGCCCCGTCCCCGGGGACACCTCATCAGTGTGTCGCCCTAGTTCCCGCCGGACTTGGGGCAGGTCGCGAGCGCCCGAGCCACGTCGGGCTCGAGGTCCTCGGCGCGCTGGAATCCCGCGATGCGCCGAACGATCCTGCCCCGCCCGTTCAGGATGAACAAGACCGGAAGCGTGATTTCCTTTCGACCCAGATAAGCCTTCATGACGGCATCGGTCCCGGTCAACGCCGTGAACGACACCCCCGCCTCCTTGAGCGCCTTCGGCGCCGCGTGCGCGTCGTCGAGGACGGTGATGGCCACAACCGCCAGCCCCTGTTTGACATACTTGCGGTGGAGACGGTTCCACTGCGGCAGGGACAACCGGCACGGCCCCGCCCACGGCGCCCAGAACGCGACCAATACCGCGTGGTCGCGCAGGTCCGCCAGCTTGACGTTCGTCCCCTTGGCGTCCTCGAGCTGGAACGGAGGTGCCGTCCGGCCCTCCCGCGCCCCGCCGCCGCACCCGGCCAGCATCGCCACCAGCGCGATACCCGCCACGGCCGCCTTCACATCCCTGCGAACGTTACCCATGATCGGGCTCCACGTTAGCTGTATGGACACCTTCCGGTCAAGCGGCATGCTTGCCTGTCGAGCGAGGTGCATATCAATGATGGTTGTTGCCGTTGCCCTGGCTGTTGTCCGGGTGTTCGACCGTGAAGCCATTGGGGTTGTTGCCCTCGTGCCAGCCGTTGTCGTGCGGGTCCCCGCCGCTCGGGTCCGCTCCGGTTCCCACCGCCGCTCCCCCGGAGGCCATCGTGGGCGGGGCACCCGCCGCAGTGCCGGGCACGAACCCTGAGGAGCCTGCGGAGCCCGAGCCGGCCGAACTGCCGCCACCGACCCCCGCAGCCCCGACCCCGCCCGATCCCCTCGGCCCCGCCATAGCGGCTACCTGCGCCTCCGGCGAGAGCAACGCCAGCAATGAGAGCGTCTTCCGGTCCACGGTATCTCCGGCTCGAGCCACCAAGATGGCAATGTATGCGCCGGGCGCCACCGGCTGTCCATGCTCGTCGCGCCCGTCCCATGCCATAGTGTTCGGACCCGCCATCCCACCGTATGCGCTCGGCAAGGCCTCGCCCATCCATACCGGGTGGTTCGAATTCGGCGGGAGCACGGCGGCCGTAACGGATGCAGGCACGGAAAGCTGATAGGCGATCTGCAGGCCAGCACGGTCGGGCATGAAGGACGAGGGCATTACCGCCGCGGAGATGATCAGGGCCGCGGTGCCGGCAACACTCACGACCACGGATGCTGACGCCGTGTTCCCAGCCTTGTCGGTCACTGTAAGCCGTAGGAGATACAACCCGCTCGCGAGCCGCGAAACGTCCCAGATCCCGAGCGAGCCATTCCAGACAGGGTCAGTGGATGAGGTGACGGGGAAGAAGCTATCGGGATCTTGGACGCGCGCATACTCGAGCACGCAATGACCGAAGTGGGCGTCCGCCGCCACTCCCCGGACATCCACGAGGCCAGATACCGTGGCCGAGGCTGCGGGAGACGTGATCACCGCGCGCGGAGCTCGCACGTCCACTTCGGCCTTCAGCCGGATCGCGACGACCCGGCTGTGTCCGGTGTCTGCCACGTACAGCACAGAACCCTCGTCGTTCAGGGCTATCCCGTGAGGCTGGGCAAAGAGTCCCCGCACCCTGTCTGGCGGCGGCAGCAGCGCCACGAGCTGTAGCGCGACGCCGGCCCCCGCCCACCACGCAATCCTGTCGTTCAGCATGTCCGATACGAAGAGGTCTCCATCACTCGTTGCGACTGCCTCGTACGGATTGTGGAACTCGCCCGGCCCGTTTCCGCTCCTGCCAACGACACGCGCTTCGCCTGTGCCGAACGGCTCGAGAATCTGCACCCTGTCGTTTAGCGTGTCCGCCACTACTGGCACATTGAAGGAAGTGACGATGCCGATGCCTGAAGGATGATGGAACAGACCTGGAGCGGAGCCCGAACCACCCGCCCCCCAGCGGATCTGGCCGTCGGGATTCAGGACCAGCACCCGGTCGCTCAACGTGTCGGCGATGTAGATCTCATCCAGGTCGTCCACCGCCAGTCCTTCCGGATGCAGCAACTCTCCCACCCCGGAGGGCGAGACAAGGACGCGGCCTAGGAAAGCTCCGCTCTCATCATAGCGACGCAGAATGCCGGTCTCGCGATCCAGCACGAGGAGGCGGTTGCGGCTGTCCACGGCCGCCGCGACCGGCTCGAGGAAGCCCTCTCCGGGTGCCGCCCCGACCCCGCCACCGTCGAACTCCAGCAGGAACTGGCCCAGCGCCGTATATTTCTGCACCCGACGGTTCCCCGTATCGACAACCCACACGAATCCGTCGCGGTCCACCGCTACGTCCTGCGGACGCCGATGCTCTCCAGGAAGCGACCCGCGTGCCGAGAAAAACGTCAAGCTCGCGATCCACTGCGTGGCGCCCTGCATCTCAAGGATCGCGGCGCGCGTTGTCGTCCGGCCGCATTGGTCCTCCACCGTGAGCCGGATGACGAAGTTATCGCAGTCGGGCAGAGAGACGATGCCAAGCGGGCCGCCCGCGGCAACCGGACTCGTGGAACTCACCGACGAGATCGCAGTCATCGAGGCCGAGTTCGCACGAGCGACATCGAGGCGGTAGTTGGCGAACCCGGAACCGTAGGCCTGCCCCGTGATCGTGAAGCTGAACGGATTCGCCGAACAGTCCACGGGGATGATCAGGCCGTCCCGAGGCCAGCCGATCTCGGCGATGAGGTTCTGCGCCGGGGCGTCAAGGTAGACGACCGCCGATCCCGTCTGACCGGTACCGTCTTCCACCAGGAGGTAGACGTAGGGCCAGCCCGGCTGGGTAAGGGCGACCGCCCCCAGCACCCCGTTCACGACCGGCGTCGTACTCTCCGCAATCAGTTCCGAGCCCTGTCCCCTGTCCACCCACAGGCGGTATCGACTGAAGTTCCCCGAATTCGCCGTACCCGTAATGGTGACGGTCGCCGTGGGCGTCAGGCATACCTGCGCGCCCTGCGGCGGGTCGGAAATCTGCGCCACGATGGCCGGCTCGAAGAAGGCCTTTGCGGCCACCACGTTGCTGGGCAAGCCCACGACGCCTCTGACGTCCACCGCCGCCACGTAGTAGTAGTCCGGCAAGCCAGGCGCGGGATGGTCCACGAATCCGGTCGTCGACGGCCCGTGTACGGTGCCCGCCAAGCCAAATGGGCCCCCAGCCGCCGCAGCACGGAAGATCAGGTACCCGGACACCGCGTAGACGTTGTCCGCCGGACGGGTCCACACGAGCGTGACTTGGAGTATCTGCCCGAACGCCGTAAGGTTCGTCGGCGGGATCGGCAGCACGATAACGCCCGGCACCACCACCGAGACCGCGCCGCTCGGACGGCTCATGACGTTGCGGACGTCCACGGACCGGACGACGTAGAAGTACTGGGCGTTGCCGGGCGGCCCCGCGTCCACGAACGCCGTGTTCGAGCTGCCGTTGACCTCGGCGATCATCTCGCCCAAGTAGCCCGGCAGCGTGCTCCGGTAGACGCGGTAGCCGGTCACCGCGTAGACGTTGGCCTGCGCCGGGTTCCACGCGAGCCGGACGTCCCCGCTGACCACGATCGCGGTCAGCCCCGTCGGGGCGGGCGCGATCGGCCCCAGCGCCGCCACCGTGCCGTCCGGCGTCGTGGCATAGAGCTGACCGCAACCCGCCACCATGTGCCCCTGCTGGAGCGGCAAGCCGGAGTCGAAGACGTCGAGTTTCGCGCCGGTCCGCGCGTCAAAGGTAAAGACCTGCCCGTTGGTCGCGTAGACATGCACTCTCCCGCTGGTGATTACCGGCCCACCGTTGAATATGCCCGCGCCCGTCGTCGTATACGTGAACGCCTTCCAGATGAGCATCCCGTCGGATTGTCGTCGGGCCTCCAGGTAGTTGGACTCGGCGTAGAAGGTGTTCGGGGACACGTATATAGTCGCTCCCGCCACGGCCGGGGCAGTGGACGGGGACTGGCTGTAGCCGGCCCCCAGTGTTTGGGACCAGAGCGAGGCCCCGGTGGCCGCGTCGAGAGCCAGCATCTGCGTCTGGAGAACCTCATGCGTGACAAGGAGCACGGGTGGGCTCGCGGTGAGAACCAGAGGGGCAGTCGTCAGGACGAAAAGGCCGATCGAGCTCTCCCACACTGTCGCCCCGGTCTCCGCCTTGAGAGCCCGTATCGTACCGACGTTCGTGACGAAGTAAACGAGACCGTTGGCAGCCGTAGGCGACGACGATGACGCTTCGTACATCGGCGCGATCCATTTGACCTGTTGTGTAGCCAGGTCAACGGCCACGAGGCCATACAGGGTGCCGAGGTAGAGCATGCCACGGTAGACGATGGGCGACGTCTGACCAAGCAGGGCGCGGCCTACAACCGTGTCGTCCAGCCACCAAAGGAGATTACCCGTAGCCGCGTCATACGCCGAGAGCCCGAAGACGTGGATCACGTATACCCGCCCGTGGTGGTACACCGGTGTGCATGTCGTGAAGGGCAGATACCCTACGGTTGAGGGAATGTCCGCGCTCCAGAGCGTCGCGCCCGTATCGGCGGAGTAGGCACGAAGCGGCCCACGCGTCGATGTCGCGTACACCGTGCCACCGACGACGATTGGAGTCTGTTCCTGGTACCAGTAATACACCGGTGGGAGTTTCTGACTCCATCGCTGTCCCAAAGGCAAAGGCACCGCCACGGAGGGATCGCAGGCATCATGAACCACGTTGTGCGCAAACATGGGCCACCCATTCGTGTACGGGGTCGCTGTCGCCTCGTTCGACGGCGACCCGGCGTTCCCGGAGACATCCACTGCTTGGAGCACGTAGGAGTAGCTAACGCCGTTGTCCACGTGGAGGTCGTTATACGAGGTCGGCGAGCCCGTCAACGACAGCGAGAACTCCAGTGGACCATTGCCTTGCCTCCTGAAGACCCAGACCGATTCAACTGGAAGACTACCGGGCCGAAGAGACCAATTTAGCCCGACCGCCCCGTCATAAGGTTGAGCAGCGAGGCCCTCCACGCCGGGGGGAACTACGGGAGGGACCACCAAGGTCACCTCCGCGCTCGCTGGGTCGGAATACGTGCTCTCCTCCAGCCCCGGAGGCGTTCCCGCCATGTCGTGCATGGCCGTAACTGCATAGTAGTAGGTGCCGGAGGCGGTGAGGGATGCGTCAACATAGACCGTTGCGACTCCCACGATGGCTCCGATCTCGTTTGTGATCTGGCCGTTGACGTACCCGATCGCCACAAGCCCACCGTCCGGTTGCGGACTGCGATAGACTCGGTACCCGGAAACGGGCACACCCAACGGAGGAAGCAAGACTGGGTTCCAGCTCAGCGACACTTGCACGGCGGCCGCTACCGCCGTCAACCCCGTTGGGGCCTCCAGGACGTTGCCGAACCCGAATAGCCGTCCAGAGCCATCGGTTGCGTACGCGACCCCTCCCGCCACAGCCACCGACGAGTCCGAAGCCGCAGTAGTGGAGACCTCATACACCAGCAACCCGTCCGTGGCGCGGAACGCCCGTAGCTTGGCTGCCTCAGAAGACACGAAGACCAGTCCGTCCGCGTATGCCACCGATCCCTGGAGAACTCCCAGCCCGGTGCGGGTCCAGGCGACGTGCGCCGTGCCATCCCAGTCCTCAACCGCAGAGAGCACCCCTTCCATGCTGGCCAGATAGACGATCGGACGGGAAGAACCATCGGGAGTTACCACCGCGGTAGAACCGGCGTGCGAACCCGTGTCCGTCATGCTCCACGGCCGCTGGGGTCCCGAGATCCCGTCCTCGAGGACGACCAGCCCGTGGGTCAGGGTCGGCACGTAGAGCCGACGACCGCTGAGCGCGACGGATGCACGGATGGGTCCAAGCGGCTCATCCGACGGGTTGTATGTCCAGACCGGACTACCATCCGCCGCCAGGAATGCCCTTACCGAGCCGTCATACCCGGCCACATACACCTTCCCAGTGGCTAAGGAAAGCGTCGGCGAGCTCCAGACGGGTCCTCCCAAGTCGGCACTCCACCTGGTTGCGCCGTCCGCCAGCCGGACACAAAGAAGCGAACCCCCCGTGGTCGCCACCCATACCCGTGTTTCGCCCCCCGCCTGCCCCACGGTCGGCGATCCGGCCACCGGAGCTCCCGCATTGACCCGCCAGATCTCCGCACCGTTCGCCGTCACGTCCAGCGCCCGTACGGTCCCGTCCGTGGACCCCACCACGACGATCCCGCCGCTGATCGCGGGGGCAGCCCGAACCGGGCCGGCGGTGCGAACCGTCCACGCAACCCCACCCGACCCCCGCTGGACGGCAGAGACTCCACCATCGGCCCCGCCCACGATGACCGTTGATCCTGCCGACACTGGAGAGGCGACACTCCAGACGGTAGCGCCCGCAACGTCGGCGAGTGGCGTGACGAGCCGACACACCACCTGGGTGATTCGCTCCGCCGGATTCTCTCCGCTCTTCGCTGGATCTCTTTGGTCCTGAGCCCAGTCCGCTGCACCAGCAAGGCAAGGAAGGAGAACTAGCAGAGCCAATGGTCTCGTCCACCGTCCATCCGCTGGTCTCATCCGCGTCTCCATCTGCCTTCCACCCGCCAACTCAAAACTCCGCTCCCGCCAAACGGAAGACCTCTTCCGTCACCCCACAGGCACGCCGTGTCCTGCGGTCGCATGCTGTCATCGACTTCAATCATGGTGCGGTGGAGGTAAAGTATTGCGACCGGATCTTCCAAGGCACTCTATCCTTCAGGTTGTACCCCTTCCCCGTCCACCAGTAGAGGCACGCCGTTTCCGGTCTGTTCAGGTGCGAGTCAACCCACACTGTCCCATACGTCTTCCTGCTGTAGAGGACTTCGTCTGTCGATAGGATCATCCAGTCTCCAACGAACTCAGGTACGGTCCAGCTGCAATCGCGCAGCAGGGAATGGAAAGCGCCCGTGGCGTCACACCGGAATACGTACACCCGGCGGCACGCACGCGCGTCATCAGTGGTGATCACCAGTCGGTCCCCGAATTGACGGACGTCCACCAACGGACCGTAAAGCTGGTCCGTCAAGACGAGCCGACCTGCAGTCCCCGTCCCCGAAACCGAGTAGACCAGGAGAGACCGGAACATAGGCTCGGAACCTTCCCGAACGACAATGCATTAGGAAGACGGGGCGGAAATGCATAGGCCCCGGGATATCGAAGGCGTACCGGACTGCCAACTCCACGTTCGCATCGGCAAGGAAGGAAGTGATATCCGCCTCACCTCTCTGAGCCACGCACCCGGACTCAGCGACGGCCAGGAAGAGTGCCGGCGCCAAGCCGATCACGAACCGCTGGAACCAAGACGCCCTCGCCACATACGCCAGCGACCCACCTGACAACCGACGGAACAATAGTACAGAAACATGCCATCCTGACATCTACTCCCCCCCTCCTTGGGACACCGCGGGGAGCCCCCCCTTCACACCAATGCTGCCAAAGCCTGCCTCCGCCGCCGTATCCTCGATTCGCTGGCCCCCGATTCCGGAGCATTTCCGCCAGGGACTCCCCTGGTCCAGACATTCCGCACACTTCAGTATCTGGGTGTCGTACTGGCTCCGAGGAGGAGGATTGAAGCTCCCATGCCGATACCTGCGGAGGGTTTCCCCGACCGAAGCCCCGAAGTGCTTCGCGATCCATGCCATGAACGCCGTCGTGGCACGTACGTTGGTCGCCGAGTTGGCCTTCCAGTCGTTCTCCTTCGTGTTGTATCCGACCTCATCGGCATGATGAACCAGCACGTCCCAGTCCGCATCATCGAACTGCATCAGCCCATACTTGGGCCCAGCCGCGTCGTCGAATTCAGACTCCCGGTAGATCTGACAGACGATGACGTTGCACGCTATCGATGACCTGTTGTTCGCCTGCACCAAGCCAACGACCTCTGAGTACTTCCAGACGCGAAGACCCGTCGGGTCGACGAGGCTCACCGGATTGTTCCCAGCATACCCGTAGTAGATGTCGTGCTGACGCCGATCTTGCTCTGCTGCAACTGGATCCCTGCTCATGAATCTCCCCACCGCCGGGTCATACCACCGCGCGTTCATGTAGATGAGCCCCGTGAGGTCGTCGTGGGCAAGACCAACAAAGCGGTACCGGTTGAATGGGTCGCGTACCACGTTGCGCGTAGCCCCGAACACGTCGTACTGGTATTCCTGCGTGGGATTCCCCAGAACGTCCGTCAGCATCACGACCGATCCCAGCCCGTCGTGCAGATACCACTCCGTTAGCGGCTCCGTGACATCGAACCGCGTCCGTGAGATCCCCGGCACTATGACCGCCCTCGCCTTCCGGTCACTTCCCAGCTCCAGGATCGCCGAGAGACCGTCGTACACGTACCACACCACCCCGTTGGGCCCCGCTTCGCTCACCCGCTGGCCCGAGGAGTCGTAGCCATAGGAGATCGCCCCGGAGGGGCCCTCCGCCTTCGTCAGCCGGTTCGCTCCGTCGAACGTGTAGGTCGTAACCTGGTCTGGCGTGCCCTTCACCGTCCGGCTGGCCAGGTTCCCCCGGAAGTCATATGCGTAGTCTGTCTGCTGAGTCCCCTGG
>Ga0315294_10002377_pt1 | contig 20602 bp, 21 predicted proteins | sample YL17G13_40_MG_FD_203626 | JGI IMG/M metagenome (GOLD analysis project Ga0315294, IMG submission 203626) | Sediment microbial communities from Yellowstone Lake, YNP, Wyoming, USA - YL17G13_40 | ecosystem: Environmental > Aquatic > Freshwater > Lake > Sediment | place: USA: Wyoming | collected...
TGATCATCTGCCCGAGTTGCCAGTATAAAGAAATTCCTGGCGCGCTGTTTTGCAGCCAATGTGGTGCACAATTAGTAACCACCTCAGACCCCGACTTGCCGTTAGGCCTTCGGCAGAAAGACCCCATAACCGAAACCGGCTCGAATACCAAAGGAAAACCCAATCTGAAATCCACCTCTCCCATGCTGTCTGCGGGGGCGCACATCTCCCTACATCTGGTCGAAAGCGGACAGATCTTGCCTCTGGCCGAGTGGAATGAGATCTCGCTGGGAAGAGTCGCCGAAGGTCAGCCGATCATGCCAGACATTGACCTGACGCCTTACAAGGCTTATAAGAATGGCGTTTCACGCCTCCACGCCTTATTGAAACTAGTCAACAACCAAGTCTTGATCCTGGATCTGGGATCGTCCAACGGCACATACGTGAACGGGAACCGTCTCGTGCCGAGCGTCGAGAATCCCCTCAACCACGGCGATCTGATCCACCTGGGCAAGCTGAAAATCCAGATCCTTTTCAGCCCAGAGAACAAATAAAGTAAGGTGCGCATGACCCAAACAATCATTATCCACATCACGAACGAAGACCCAATTGTCGGCGAGGTAGACGAGCTGCCCGCTCCCACCGACACACTGATCACGATCCACAGCCCGCGCCGGCGAGACGGCAAAGACGTCCACTACTTGCAAAACAATGTCGTGACCGTCCTCTGGCCGGTCAACCAGATCGCCTTCATCGAAGTGTTGCCCAGCCAGGTAGAAGAAGAGATCATCGGCTTCGTAAGGGAAAATCCATGAACGACGAATCTCTCAAACGGCGGAAGGTCCTGGTTGTTGACGACGAGGAGCGCATGGTGCGCTTCATCCGCCTGAACCTGGAACATGATGGATTTATCGTCATCGAGGCTTTCAACGGTAAACAGGCCCTGCAACGCTTGCGGGATGCCACTCCCGACCTCATCCTGTTGGACATCATGATGCCTGATCTGGATGGCTTTGAAGTATTACAGATGATCCGCGAGATCAATAACGTACCGGTTATCATGCTGACCGCCAAGGGCGAAGAAGATGATCGCGTACGCGGCCTGGAATTGGGCGCGGACGATTACATCACCAAGCCATTCAGCCCGCGCGAACTGGTCAGCCGCGTCAAAGCCGTTCTGCGGCGCACCGAAGGCGCGGGCGGCAGTATGCACGGCCTGATCCAGGTTGACGAGCGTTTGAAGATAGATTTCGACCGGCGAGAAATCTGGCTGGAAGGCAAGATCGTCAAGTTGCGTCCTACGGAGTACCGTCTGCTCTTCCACCTGGTACAGAACGCAGGTTGGGTGATCTCACACGACCAATTGCTGGCGAAAGTGTGGGGCTACGAGTATCGCGACGAGCCGCACTACGTCCGTCTGTACATCAACTACCTGCGCCAAAAGTTGGAGAAAGACCCAGCCAACCCGAAATACATCCTGACAGAGCGCGGGGTAGGATACCGGTTTGTAGATTTTCGACGAGAGCAAAAAGAATAACCCGGGTTTTCTGACATACTATTTATACATGGTTTGCGTATTTCTAACGCAAACCATGTATTTTTAAACCTGAAACAATCTTAATAGATATCATCTCAATAAAATAGGGGGCGGGGGATGTGCGGGCGGCTTCGCGGCCCGCACATCCCCCATCCTCCCCTACTTTGAGAAGATACATTCATCGGAATGAAAGGAGAGTAGACCTTGTCCAATCTAATCCGTTGGGAACCCATGCGCGAGATGATCACGTTGCGAGAGGCGATGGATCGCCAGTTCAACGACGCCTTCACCCGCCCGCTCGACCTTGGCACCTCCTGGCAGATGCCGGCCATTGACATGTACCAAACAGACGACGATGTTATCGTCAAAGCCACGCTGCCCGGCATAAAAGCCAGCGATGTGCAGATTTCTGTGACGGGCGACATGCTCACCGTCAAGGGTGAGTTGAAGGAAAAGGAAGAGGTCAAGGAGAAGGCCTACCACATCCGCGAGCACCGCTATGGCTCCTTCGAGCGGACCCTCAGCCTGCCGACCGATGTCGTGACCGATAAGGCCAAGGCCGAGTTCGAGGATGGCATCCTGTCCATCACCCTGCCCAAGGCCGAAGAAGTTAAACCAAAAACGGTCACCGTCCAGACAAAATAGACGCACCATGGGCGATAGATGAACTGTCGCCCATTATCCATGCAGCGAGGAAAGGCATGCCGCGCTACAAGTTTTCCTGCACCACTTGTAGACAAACCTTTGAAAAGGATTTGCTTTATAATGGGAGCAGAGCTGAGGTGCGCTGCCCGTCTGGACACCGGAGCGTGCACCGGGTCTACCAGGCGCCGTCAGTCGTGTTCAAAGGCAGTGGATGGTATCGTACCGATCATCGTTCTGTGGGTAGCTCCTTAAGCGAGAGTAGCCAGTCATAATCTTTAGCACCAGACCTCAACGCATTTGAAAAACGGCCATGGGTGGCCGTTTTTTTATCCTTGCCAGACAACCCACTCTCGAATATACTTCCAGTACGGAGGTAGAGACCCGCATGAGCAAGCAACGCATTCTATTAGTAGATGATCATGAAGTCGTCCGGCTGGGATTGAAAGTCCTGCTGGAACGGCATCCGCAATTCGACGTGGTCGCCGAAGCCTCCACGGCGCGCGAAGCCCTCGAAATGGTCAACAACACGCAGCCAGACGTGGTCGTGATGGACATCCGCCTGCCAGGTTCTTCCGGGATCGAGGTCTGCGAGGAGATCACCCGCCGCTTCCCGGATACGAAGGTTATCATGTTGACCTCGTATGCAGAGGACGAGATGCTGTTTTCGTCCATCCGCGCCGGGGCTTCCGGCTACATATTGAAGCAAATCGGCGGGGAGGACCTGGTAAAGGCAATCGAGGCGGTCGGACGCGGCGAAGCCCTGCTCGATCCGGCCGTCACGCAGCGCGTCTTCCAGGAAGTGCGCCGGGCGGTCAAAGAGGAAGAGGCCTCTGCCTTTGCGCATCTCAGCCAGCAGGAAAAGCACGTGCTGCTCCTGGTTTCGGAAGGAAAGACCAACCGGGAGATCGCCAAAGCACTCTTTTTGGGTGAAGGAACGGTGCGGAATTACGTCAGCAGCATCCTTTCCAAGCTAGGGGTCAATAACCGCGCTGAAGCGGCCGCCTACGCGGTCGAACACAGCCTGAGGGAACATATTACAACCTGAGGATAAAACTTCCGAAGTCTTCGAGACTTCGGAAGTTATTTTCTATTCCACCGCGCTGCCCGAGCGCTGCCTCTTCACTCAAAGCCCCATCGCCCTCAACATTTCATCGTTTGTCGCGAACTTGAAGTATTCCAGGTGACGGATTTGGGCTTCAGCCTGCTCAGCTGCCTCCAGGCGCGCCAGCCATCTCTTGGTCACAGCCAGCGGGTGGATATCTTGCAGCCAATCCGCAAACTTGAGGTAGACGTTTTCGTTATCCATCATGGGGGGTTGAGTTTGCAGGTATTGTTGCACAGCCTGCGCCGCGTTCTCCCCATCTTTACGCGCCACGCCGACCAGCCCCGTGCTGGCTTGACGCGCCCAACCCGCTAAAAACACCTTCTCCATGGGACAGTTTGCGTCCACGTCAAATGCCTCGTAGGAAATATCATTCACAGGAAAGCGCGGTTTTTTGACCACCACATAAGCATCGCCATAGATCGGCATACAGAAATCCTTGTCTACGGTATCGCCGATGGCAAAGATGATTGTGTCCGCTTCGATCTGGCGGGTGATCCCTGACCCTTGGGCTTTGACGCTCCCATTCACCGTGACCAGGTGATTGTCCTCGATCTTCAGCGCGCTGACGCCTGTGGTCCAACTGCCTAAGATGCGGACGGGGGATGCCAGGAATTCGAAACGCAGGCGCGTGTCCGAGACCCGCTCGGAGGCTTTGGGGAAAGCTTCAAGAAAGGCATTCTTCGCTGCAACCACATCCTGGCCGACAGCTTGCATGTGCGGGGTGACGCGCTCAAACTCGGCGTCCAGCGCCTTGAGATCTAAATTGCCGACTACGTTTTCCATCTCTTTCCTGGTGAACTTCACATCTGCCGGACCGCGCCGTACCACAGCAGTCACCTCGTCCACTTTCTTTTCGTGAACGAGATAATGCGCCAGGTCCATCATCACGTTCCCGGCGCCGACCACGATCACATTCCGTCCGATGACGAAGCGGCGCTGGCTGAAAGGCGGAAGTAAGTTATAGTGATAGACGATGTCTTTGGCGTGATAGACCCCCGGCAGGTTCTCGCCGGGCATCCTGAGCCATTTCGTGCCTTGCGCGCCCGTTGCAATGACCACGACCTGAAAACCCCAATCGAACAGATCGGAAAATACGATGTTGCCACCGCAGCAGACAGTGACGTTTCCATAATAATCAATCAGCGGCGAATCGAGAATCTGGTGGAATTGCTTGCGCAATCCCTCCTTCATCTTGATCTTATCGGGATAGATGCCGTATTCGGCCAGTCCGCCGGGTTTGATGTCGCGGTTGAACAAGACCACCCGTACACCGTTACTGCTGAGGTAACGAGCAGCGAACAGGCCGGCCGGGCCAGCCCCGATGATTGCCGCCAGGTATTTCGTTTCTTGCATAATATCCCTTTCGAGTTGGCTCTATAAAGATTCACCACTAAGAAATAATGTGGCGTAGATTATAGCCGCATAAAATCCATGAGGCAAGTACAATACACTAATGCGACAGTCACCCGAAGTTGACATGACCCAGACCGGCGCGCACTTTACTACTCTATGCTATATTAAACACCTATAGCTCCAGAGTAGATCGTGGAGTCTTCATCGCAGTGGAAATTTAACCACGAATTGTACGAATTTCTCGAAATATACGTGACAATTCGCCTGCCCTGGCGGGCTAGGCCAGGGTGAAATTCGTGGCAGAAAAACCGCCCTCCACGATTAAGGGCAGTCCTGCCTTAGATACCAGGATCAGGAGGAAGGCCGTGAAACCACTTGAATTAATCGAACCGCTCGCTGACCAACACAAGCCCGAGACCCAAACCGGGCAGGAGGCAAAACCCGCCTCCGCGCCGCGTCCCCGCCCGGCCGTGAGAGGCAACAACCCCGGCCTGCGACTGCGCGCCATCGAGACCGCCGCGAAGCGCGCCAATGCCCTAAAAAATCCTCGCCCCTCCTGGTTGAGATTCCAACGCGAGAAGGTCGCGCCTGCCTATTGGAACGTGACCAGCAGCCTCTCGCTGATCGTCAACGCCATCCTCATTGCGGTGGTTCTTCTGATGAGCCGTGAGATTTTCTCCTTGAAACGGATGCTCGTCCGCGATCTGCTCGGCGGCCTGGCTTATAACTTCTCCCTGATGGATCAGGCGCGAATCAAGGCTGACATTCCGGTGAATCTGGAAGTGCCCCTCAATTTACAGATCCCCATCAACCTGGCAACGGACGTGACCATCACGCGGGATACCCCAATTGACGACGCGTCGGTCAAGATAATTACCGGCATCATCACCATCAACGGCCCGGCGGATATCGTCATCCCTGCTGGAACGGTCTTACCGATCCAGTTGAACGTGACCGTGCCATACCAGCAGATACTAAAGTACTCTACATCCGTTACAATGGACATTCCTCTCGTTGATACCAGCCTGCATACGCCTTTTGTCAACCTGCAGGAGGTGGTCTCACCCTATTTCTGGGCGTTTGCCGGATCACCTTTCTACTGGGAGGATATTGCCATCTGCAAACCGCTGCGCGCCGTCTGCGCCTGGTGGTTCAAGTAATGGTAGCCAGCCTGCCCTGCCTGCATCTGACGCCCTGGCCTATCGCCAGGACAGGCAGGCACAGGTGGCTGGCAAGCCAGGGTAGGCTACCATAAACTCTGATACAATAGCCGCCTTTGGAGTTTCCATGCCCGATATTCATCGCACCACGCTCGCCAACGGTCTGCAAGTGCTGCTGAAAGAGATTCACACCGCGCCCATCATCAGCAGTTGGGTCTGGTACCGCGTCGGTTCTAGGGACGAGCCTTCTGGCCGCACCGGTATATCCCATTGGGTCGAGCACATGCAGTTCAAGGGAACGCCCCAATTCCCAGCCTCCATATTGGATAAGATCATCGCCCGCGAGGGCGGCATCTCGAACGCCTTTACTTACATGGACTGGACGACCTACTTCGAAACCATGCCCGGCACCAAGATCGAACTGGCCTTACGCCTGGAAGCTGACCGGATGGTCAACAGCACCTTCGACCCCGAAGAGGTTGCCTCCGAACGCACCGTGGTGATCTCCGAGCGCGAGGGCAGCGAGAACGAGCCGCTCTTCCTGCTCAGCGAGGCGGTGCAGGCGGCTGCCTTCCGCGTCCACCCGTATCACCACGAGATTATCGGCGACCTGGCCGACCTGAAGACCATGAGCCGCGACGACCTCTACAACCATTATCGCAGCTACTACGCGCCCAACAACGCGGTCGTAGCCCTGGCCGGTGACTTCAAAACCGAGACGATGCTCAGGCGCATCCACGAACTTTTCGAACCGATCCCGGCGGGACCGACTCCCCCGCGCCTGGCCCGCCCCGAGCCGCCGATGCGCGGCGAACACCGCCTCACGGTCGAGGGGCCGGGCGAGACAACCTTCCTTCAGCTTGTCTACCGCGCCCCGGCCGGCGCCGACCCGGACTTCTTCCATTTGACTGTCCTGGATAGCCTGCTGGCTGGCCCTAGCAGCCTGAACATGTTCGGCGGCGGGGGCGTCTCCAACAAGACCTCGCGCCTGTACCGCGCCCTGGTGGAAAAGGAACTGGCCGTGGCCGTCGGCGGCAGCGCCATCATCACGGTTGACCCGTTCCTGTACACCTTTACCCTCACCATTCATCCACAGCGGAAAGCCGAGGAAGTCCTGGCGGCTTTCGATGACGAAGTCAAGCGCATCCAGTATGAGGCCATCACAGCCGAGGAGGTTGCCCGCGCCATCAAGCAAGCGCGTGCCCTGTTCGCCTACGGCAGCGAGAACATCACCAACCAGGCCTTCTGGCTGGGTCACGCCGAGATGTTCGCCACCTACGATTGGTTCCTCGATTACCTGGATAAGCTAGCGGCTGTTACACCGGCCGAGGTGCAGCGCGCCGCGCAAAGCATCCTCCGGCCGCAGAACCGGGTGGTCGGCACCTACGTCCCGACCGGAGCGGAGGTGGGGCATGAATAAATCGAGATCTTCTCTGCCTGGCAAGGATGACATAACGCGTTCCCCCTTAGCCAACGGCCTCATCCTGCTCAGCCGGGCGAACTTCAACAGCCCCTCAGTGGTGATCAGCGGCTACATCCAGGCTGGAAGCCTCTTCGACCCGGATGAGAAACTCGGCCTGGCCGATTTCACCGCCTCGGCCATGATGCGAGGCAGCGCGCAGCGCGACCTCCAACAGATCTACGACGCGCTCGAATCCTGCGGGGCGAGCCTCTCCTTCAGCGCCGGTGCGCACACGGCTGGATTCAGCGGCCGTTCCCTGGCCGAAGACCTGTCCCTCCTGCTCAACACTCTGGCCGAAGTCGTCCGTCAGCCATCCTTCCCTGGCGAGCAGGTCGAGAAGCTGCGCGCCCAATTGCTGACCGGGCTGGCCATCCGCGCCCAGGATACCGCCGGCATGGCTGCCCTGACCTTCGACCAGATCGTCTTTGCCAATCATCCCTATGGCCGCCCGGAAGATGGCTACCCGGAGACGATCCAGGCCATCCGCGGCGAGGATTTGGCGGATTTCCACCACCGTTTCTACGGGCCGCGCGGCATGGTCATCGCCATCGTCGGCGCGGTCGAACCGCAGGAAGCGGCGGAACAGGTGCAGCGCGCCCTGGGCGACTGGGACAATCCCCAGCAGCCGGACGCCCCACCCCTGCCCCCGCTGACGCCCCTGCAAGAAACCGTCACCCGGCGCGTGGACATCCCTGGCAAATTCCAATCTGACCTCGTCATCGGAGTCTCGGGGCCGGCGCGCCGCGACCCCGAATACCTCCCCGTCTCGCTGGGCAATTCTGTTTTGGGCCAGTTCGGTTTGATGGGGCGCATCGGCGACGTAGTGCGCGAGAAATCCGGCCTGGCATATTACGCCTATTCCTCGCTCAATGCGGGTGTCGGCCCCGGCTCGTGGGAAATCAGCGCGGGCGTCAACCCTGACAATGTCGCCAAGGCCTGCGACTTGATCCGCGGCGAGATCGCCCGTTTCGTTGAGAAGGGGGTCACGGTTGAGGAACTTTCCGATAGCCAGGCGAATTTCGTCGGACGCTTGCCGCTTTCGATGGAATCCAACGCCGGAGTGGCAGGTGCATTACTCAACATCGAACGCTTCGAACTAGGCCTGGATTACTACCGCCGTTTTGCCGACCTGGTGCGCGCCGTGACGCCCAATGAAGTGTTGCAGGCCGCGCGCAAGTACTTCCACCCTGAGAGACTGGCCATTGCCATTGCCGGGCCATAAATGATCCTGCTCACTGGGATAGACCTGATCGAAATTGCCCGTATCCGCGCCGCGATCGAACGTCACGGCGAGCGCTTCTCGAGGCGCATCTTCACGCCAGCTGAACTCGCATCCTGCGCCGGAAGATTCGAATCGCTGGCAGCCCGTTTCGCGGCCAAGGAGGCGGTCTCGAAGGCCTTGGGGACAGGCATCGGGCCGGTATCCTGGCAGGAGATCGAAATCCAAGGCGGGGAATACGAGGCGCCAGCCATCATCCTGCACGAAAGAGCGGAAAGGATCGCGAAAGAACTCAGGCTGACCACCTGGTCGGTCAGCCTGAGTCACAGCGAAACGCACGCAATCGCGCTCGTCGTTGCGATGGGGGAAGTCTAATTCTTATCTTCTATACCGATCCACAGGTGCCCAGGCAGCACCAGCCGGTTCGGGCGGACAGAGATGACGAATTTCTTGCCAGCCTTGAGCAGGGGTTCGGCCAACATGCTGGGGTGGACGAGGCACAGGTCCGGTATGTGGCCGTATTTTTGGCGGTAATAATCTGCGGCGCGCTCGACTTTGACCGTCAACGCGGTGCGGGGATCGTTGTCGAACCAGAGCATACCCACATTCATATTAATCTCCTATCAATCAAGGGACGGCAACCAAAATTGGAGCCCGCCGCTTTCTTGTTTCAGGCTGAATTGCAGACCCGGCACCAGGTCCGCCAGGCCAGCCTGCGGATCTCCCGTCAACGTCTCTGCCAGGGCGGGTTGGTGGATGAAGCTGAAAATGTGCGTGGGGAACAACCCCAGCCAGGGGCGCAGACGCACGGCGCGTACCGCGTTGAGCGTCGCCACCGTCCAGACACGCCGTTCCGGGCCGCGCACCAGCAGCCAGCGCAAATCCTCCTGGGTCTCGTGACTGGCGCTCACCAGCGAGGCCAGGTCGTCCAGCAGCAATACCTGCACCTGCCGTCCCGGGGTCGAGCCATCCGCCCAGGCCACCGTATCGTGGAGGAACTGCACCGCTGAACTGTGATAGGCGGGCCAGATACCCATGCTGGCAGCCGAGGTTTCCATACTTTTCCATTCGTCTGGAAAATTGGTCACCACGCCGAACTGCACATCGCCCGGCTCTTGAAGGAGATCAGCGGTGCGCGCCAGCAGTTGCAATAACGCCGTCTTGCCGCTGTTGCCATCTCCAACCACCAGGATCGGACAGGGGGCCGGGTCGTACAGATCCAACAGCACCGGCAGACCGTCCGAAGCCACGCCGAGCATCAGCGCGCCCTGCGGCGGGGACTCCAGTTGCCCAAGCACATCTGCGAGAGAGGGCAGGGTTGGCGCGTGGATAGTTTGCCCCGCCTGCTCACTTGTACCTGCGCAAGTGCAGGCAAGCTCAGGCTGGAGTTCCCGGTAGGCCTGGAGGGCCAGCGCAAAGAAATTGGAAGCGGACATGGCGTCACCGTGGATTGGAACAGGCTCGAACCAGAACGTATGTTCTAATTATAAACACAAATCCTGAAATGTCAAGCTCTTGTTGGGAAATTCATCGCAATTGCCTATTGTCACCCCCTCTCGAGTGCGCTATAATCATGCCTGTTCATTCAATAGGAAGTTCGAGGAAAGTATGCCTGTCTATTCTTATCGTTGTGGAACCTGTGGCCTGCAGTTCGACCGCAAACAGAAGTTCAGCGACCAACCGCTGGTCCGCTGCCCGGAATGCGGCAAGAAGAGCCTGCACAAAGTCTACGGTCCGGTTGGGATCGTGTTCAAGGGTTCGGGTTTTTACGCTACCGACCACCACTCCCCCTCAGGAGAGGCGAAGAAACATTCGCAAGATGGTAAGGAAGAAAAGAAGGATAAAAGCGAAGACAAGGAACCAAAGCCCGAAAAGAGCGCAGAGAAGACTGCTGAATAAGCTGGCTCTGCCCAAGAAAATAAAAGCGACGCACGTAGAAAGTGCGTCGCTTTTATTTCCCATCTCTGCAATTTTCGGACAACTAGCTCTTTCTCACCAGTTCACGCAGCAGCAGCGCCAGGCGGGTGATGCCCTCGCGGATGATCTCCGGCGAGGAGAAGGAGAAGTTGAGCCGCATGGTGTTCTCTCCGCCGCCGTTCGGGTGGAACGACCCGCCGGGTACAAAAGCCACCTTCTTCTCGATGGCAACTTTCAGCACCTCGGCCGCGTCCATCCCCTTTGGCAGGATGCCCCACAGGAACATGCCGCCCTGCGGATGCGTCCAGCGTACCTCAGACGGGAAGACCTCGTCCATGGTCTCCAGCATGATGTCACGCCGCTCCTTGTACGTGGCGCGGATGAACTTGACATGCTCATCCAGGAAGCCGCCCTTGCCAACCTCGAAGGCAACGATCTGGTTGAAGGTGGCCGTGTGCAGGTCGGCGGCCTGCTTGGCCATCACCAGCTTACGGATCACTTCCTGCGGCGCGACGACCCATGCCAGGCGGATGCCCGGGGCGAGAATCTTCGAAAAGGTGCTCAGGTAGATCACGTTGCCGGTATAGGTGCCGTCGTCGCCCCGGAACTGGCTGTCGAGGGTGACGACCGCGGGCAGATGTTCGCCCTCGTAACGGAGTTGACCATAAGGGTCATCTTCGATGATCGGGACTCCGTACCGGTCGGCCAGTTCGACCAGCATCTTGCGGCGCTCCAGGTTCAGGGTCGAGCCGGCCGGATTCTGGAAGTTCGGTAGAACGTAGATGAACTTGGGTCCCACCCGCAGGGCTTTCTCCAATTCGTCCACGATCATGCCATTCTCATCGGAAGGGACAGAAATATACTGCGCCCCGTAGGCGTTCCAGGCTTGCAGCGCGCCGAGGTAAGTAGGTGATTCGCACACGATATGATCGCCTTGATTGATGAACACGCGCCCGATGAAATCCAACGCCTGTTGGGAGCCGGAGGTGATCAGGATGTTATCCGGGGTGATGTCAATCCCAAAGCGGGTCGCGTGGCGGGCGATCATCTCCCGCAGCGGACGGTAGCCCTCGGTGGTGCTGTATTGCAGCGCCTGCGCGCCGAACTCGTCCAAGACGGTATTGCAGGCTTCCTTGAATTGTTTTACCGGAAAAACTTCCGGGGCTGGTAATCCGCCTGCAAAAGAGATGATGTCCGGTTGCTCGGTCCACTTGAGCAGCTCCCGGATGATGGAACTTCCCATGCGTTGCGTGCGATTTGCATAGCGGTATTCCCAAGGTGTCTGCATTCTTTCTCCTTATATTTGATGTAACTGCTTGAGACTAAAAAGGCCTGACAGGTGTGCGTTCACCCGTCAGGCCTTGGCTGACTTTACGGTAAAAGGATGCCGGACATCGCTAGGTTGAGGAATGTTTGCAGCATAGCACTATTATATTACTGTATTTACGATTTCAGTTTGAGAATTCGAATCAAAGTGAAAAGAGACGAACCGATGAAAGCAAACAGAACCAGGACAGTAACTCGCAGAATGGTCCACTCCAGGGAAACGTCGGCTTCTCCGTGCACGATGTCTGTGAGCGCGAGGTGGCTGAAAGCCATTGCGATAAGAGACAATATGCCGAGAGACAGGGTAATAACGATGGTCTGCTTATACTTGTTCATAATCCTTCCTCCTGTAACAAGAATCTGGAAACTCAACTGTACTTTACTCAAAAGTTTCCGTCAAGGCTTTCGTTGCCCCTGATTGATCTATTCCCATTCCCTATTGCATCCCCACAGAACGAGGTACGACGCTTATCAACCGGTGATCCATGCTATCTTTTTTCCAATGAACGAACTTCCCGAGGATAGATGACCAACGGCTCGATCTCAGGCCGTTTTGCCAACGGATGCTCTTCAATGCTCAACCCTGACGAAAAATTCCAGAGCGTATTTGTCGCCACCGGCGTAAAGACTCTCGTTATTAGATGCGTTTCAACAGGCTCTGGCGTTGAGGTGGGGAAGAAAGTGATGTTTGGTTATAGCGTGAGACTTGGTGTCAAAGTTGCTGGAGTGGCGGGACTAGCGGTGCAGGCAGCGAGGGCAAGAAGGACAACTTGAGGAATACCTAAACACGCCGGGCGCTTGTTGTAGGTTGTCATATTGGGATGGATCCCAGGAACTTATCCAGTTTGTCGAGGGCTTCGGGCATATTCTGGCGCGCAAACCCGACCCGGAAATGGTTGCCAGGATGGTCGTACATGCTGCCGGGCAGCAGGAGCACGCCGCTTTCGTGGACGAGTTCATCACAAAATGATTCCACGTCCCCTTTCAGCAGGCGCGGAAAAGCGATAGGCCCGGCCTTGGGACGTACCCACGAGAAGCAGTCAACGCGGCGGGTGAAAAAATCACCCAACAGGGCAAGGTTGGACTGGATGATCTGCAAATTCCGCGCTGCGAGCGCTTCGCGGTGGCGCAGGGCCAGCTCAGACAGGAACTCGCTCGGCGCGCTGTTGCAGATGGTGGTGTAATCCTTGAGTACGGCCATGCGATTGTAGATATCGGCGTTGCGCGTAGCGATCCAGCCGATGCGCAGGCCGGCCAGCCCGTAGGTCTTGGACATGACGCCCAGCGAAACCGCCAGTGGGTTGAGGTCGCAGGCGGACGGCAGGCGGCTGGCGGGGTCGTACTCCAGTTCGCGGTAGACTTCGTCGCAGAACAGTAAAATGCCGTGTTCCTGGCAGAGCGCGTTCAGGACGAGGAAATCGGGGCGCGGCATCAGGTAGCCGGTCGGGTTGTGCGGGGTGTTAACCACCACCGCGCGCGTGTTAGGCTTGAGCAGCCGTTTAAGTTCATCCAGGTCGAGCGCCCAGCTGTTCGATTCGCGCGCCTCCCAGAAAGTCACCTCAGCGCCAGCGCTTTTGGCGATTTCAAACAGCGACTGGTAGCACGGCCAGTGAACAACGACGTGGTCGCCGGTTTGCAGCACGGCGTGCATGAACAGGAAAATGGCTTCTTCCGCCCCGCTGTGGACAAGTACCTGCTCCGGTCGAATTGTGGTGTAAATGCGCGCGATCTCTTGTCGCAGCGAGGGCGCGCCCTCTGACTCGGTGTAGCCCAGCCAGTGACGCTGCAGCGCCTCGTCCGAGCCGGGTTCCAGCGCCAGCAGGTCACCCACCGAAAGCGACTCACAGTCCGAGCTGCACAGCAAGTAACGGGCAGTAAATTCGTATTTGGCAAAGTGGCGTTCGAGTTTGAAGGGAGAGAGGTGCATCTGCTATATGCCTTTCGTGCTTCGAGGTGAATCTTTATCCCACTACCCGCAACTCACGGAGCATATGACTCAAACACTCCGCCCCATCCTCCGTAATCACCACGTTATCCTCGATCCTTACGCCATTGCTCCCCGGCAAGTAAATCCCCGGCTCGACAGTGAAGGCCATGCCCGGCTCCAACAACTGCATGTTGTCGCCGCGCATGTAGGGTTCCTCGTGGCCTTCCATGCCGATGCCGTGACCGGTGCGGTGCGTGAAATAGAGACCGTAGCCAGCCTTCTCGATAACCTCGCGCGCGGCCTTATCCACATTGGCACAAGGCACGCCAGGCTTGGCCGCGGCACGTCCAGCCGCGTTGGCTTCCAGCACGATCTGGTGAATTTTGCGGTACTCCGCCTCCACCTCCCTCACCGCGAAAGTCCTCGTAAGGTCGGAGATGTAGCCGTCCACGCATGCGCCCCAGTCCACCACCAGCAGGTCGCCGGGCTGGAGTCTGCGCTCGCTGGGCGAGGCGTGCGGGTTGGCGCTGTTCGGGCCGCCGGAGACGATAGGCGCAAACGGCATCTCGGATTGCGACCCATTCCGCAGCAATTGAACAACCAGCTCTGCGGCCAGTTCCTTCTCACTCATGCCGACTTTGAGCAGTGGGAGGGTCGCCTCCAGCGCGGACTGCGCCACCTTGACTGCCTTTCGCATTGCAGCGATTTCGTCCGCATCTTTCCTGACCCGCAGCCGGCTGACCACATCCGAGGCGTCGGGGAAGTCCGCGTCGGGCGCGCCGGCCTTGACGTGGCGGAACTCCAGCAGGCGCATGGCGCGCGGCTCCACGCCGATGCGTTTGCCGTCCAGTCCCAGTGATTGCACTGCGCGGCGGAAGACGCCATCCCATTCGGCGGGGTTTTCAGGGTAGGGAAAGGCAGTAATCTCATACGGCAAGCCGGTCAACTTGAGCATTTCCAACTCCGGCAAGACAATGACCGGGGCATGGTCAGCTGTGAAAACCGCGACAACTGGTCGTTCGCTGAGGTGAAAGTGCAGGCCGGTGAGATAGGTCAGGGATGGGCTAGGATTGAGGGTCAGGGCATCCCAGCCAGAGGTCTGGAGAGGTTCGAGAAGTTTGGTGAGGCGAGTGGTTGTCATGGATAAACCTTTCAACACGAAGTTGCACAAAGGATTTCCATTGTGAAATTTCGCTGTCTCGCACCCCGTTCGGGCCGATAGACCCAGCCCGCCGGGGCGAAACGGCCGGCGTCAACAGGATCGCTTCGCGGATGCCGCCGGTGTTCGCCTGTCCGGGGGGCCAGGCCAGGGCGGCACGCTTGCACCTGCGCAAGTGCAGGCGAACGGTGTGTCCTTCGTGTTTAGAAACGATGAAATCGCTTCACAAAGGCTACCTTCAAGAACCAGTCCACCAGGCCTGGGAAGTGGTAGTCGAATGACACCAAGGGGCGGAACCACCAGGGGATGACCAGCGTCCGGCGCGGACGTTTCGCCAGGCTGACGGCGCGCCGGGCAACGTACTCGGAAGTCATCGAGATCCCCCTGGGAAGTTTGAGATCGGTTTTGACGGCGTTATTACCGGAGTGTTTGCCAAACTCGGTTAAAGCCGGGCCGGGGTAGATGCCGGAAACCTGGACGCCAAATGGGGCCACCTCGCGACGCAGGGAATCGGTGAAGGCGCGCACTCCGTACTTGGTGGCGGCGTAGACGCTGTTAAGCGGCGCGGCGATCATCCCGGCCACCGAAGACATGTTGATGATGTGACCAGCGCGGCGCGCCAACATGTGCGGCAGGAAGGCGCGCGTGACCTGAATCAGACCGCGCAGGTTGACGTCGAGTTGGGCGTTGATGTCGCGCTCAGGGTCGAGGCGTTCGAGCCAGTCCAGGCGGCCAAATCCGGCGTTGTTGAACAGGATGTCAATCCGGCCATAAGCGTCCAACACGGTCCGCACCAGATCGTCAATCTGGGATTGCTCGGCCACGTCCAGCGGCAGAGCCAGGGCTTCACCGCCCGCGGCGCGGATCTCCTCGGCCAAGGTTTGTAGCCGATCCACGCGCCGGGCAGCCAGCACGACGATGCAGCCTTCCCTCGCAAACAGCCGCGCCGCGTCCGCGCCGAAGCCGGAGGATGCGCCAGTAACCAGAACGATTTTATTCTTGAGAGAGAATGCCATATCTTTTTCCTTGCTGAAGGGAAAACAACCGTAATGCGCCGAAGGCCTACTCGGTAAAACGTAAAGTGTAATGAGTTTATGTATCACGCTTTACGTTTTACTCCCCCTCCTGCGTTTGTTCATCCTGCCTACGCCTCGGCCTTGGTGGTTCCACCACAGGCTCAATCTGCAATGCGATATCCAGCACCTCATCCATGTGCTTGACCGTCACGATCTTCAAGTCCGTGCGCACGGATTTGGGGATTTCTACCAGGTCCTTGAGGTTGCGTTCCGGGATGATGACCACTTTCAAACTGGCGCGGTGGGCCGCCATCACCTTCTCGCGCACCCCCCCCACCGGCAGGACACGCCCACGCAGGGTAATCTCGCCAGTCATGGCGACATCCTTGTTCAGCGGTCGTCCAGTTAAAGCTGAGATGATGGCGGTCGCCATGGTGATGCCCGCCGACGGGCCGTCCTTTGGGATGGCGCCTTCGGGCAGGTGCATGTGGATGTCCAGCCGCTCGAAAACGTCCGGCTCAATCCCAAAAACAGCCGCACGGGATTTCAGGTATGAAAGCCCGGCCTGGGCCGACTCTTGCATCACGTCGCCAACCTGGCCGGTGATCTGCAAATTGCCCTTGCCTTCCAGCACGGCCACCTCGACGAACATGATCTCGCCGCCATTCTCCGTCCAGGCCAGGCCGGTGGCGACCCCCACCTCTTCGCTGCGCTCGGCCTCGGTCAGGAAGAACTGCGGCGGGCCGAGGAACTTCTCTATCAGTCCGGAACCGATCGTCGTCGGGTAACGCTTGCCTTCTGCTTTCCAGCGCGCCACCTTGCGGCAGATGCGCCCGATCTCGCGCTCCAGGTTGCGCACACCCGCCTCGTAGGTGTACTCGCGGGTGATGCGCTGCAAGGCCTGGGGTGCGAAGCACAACTGGATGTCATCCACGCCATTCTCCTCTAATTGCCTGGGAATCAGGAAACGGTTGGCAATGATCAGCTTCTCTTCCTCGATATAGCCGGGGAACTCGATCACCTCCAGCCGGTCCAGAAGGGCGGGCGGGATCGTCCCCAAGGTGTTGGCAGTGGTCACGAACATCACCTTGGAGAGGTCGAAGGCCAGTTCCAGGTAGTGGTCGGAGAAGGCATGATTCTGCTCCGGGTCGAGCACTTCGAGCAGCGCCGACGAGGGATCGCCGCGGAAGTCGCTGCCGAGCTTGTCAATCTCGTCCAGCATGAAAAGCGGATTGGCCGTCCCGGCCCGGCGCATGGTCTGGATGATGCGGCCCGGCAGCGCGCCGATGTACGTCCGGCGGTGGCCGCGGATCTCGGCCTCGTCGCGGATGCCGCCCAGCGAGACGCGCACGAACTTACGTCCCAGCGCCTCGGCAATGGAGTGGCCGAGCGAGGTCTTGCCCGTGCCGGGCGGCCCGACGAAGCATAGGATGGGTTGGCGTTCCTTCTTTGGCTTCAGGCTGCGCACGGCGATGTATTCCAGGATGCGCTCCTTGGCTTTCTTCAGGCCGTAATGGTCGCGCTCGAGGACGCGGGCAGCATGGCGCACGTCCAGGTTGTCTTCGCTGAGGTTCGCCCAAGGCAGGTCCAAGATCCAGTCAATGTACGTGCGGATGATGCCGACTTCGGGCGCCATGGGCGGCATTTGGTTCAGACGCTCGATCTCCTTCGTGACCGTCGCTTTGGCCTCCTCGGGCAGCTTGATAGTTTCGGCTTTTTGGCGCAATTCCTTGATATCCCGTGTCCAGATGTCGCCCTCGCCCAATTCGGTCTGGATGGCTTTCATCTGCTCGCGCAGGTAGAACTCGCGCTGGCTGCGATCCACCTCGCTTTGCACGCGGCTGTGGATTTCGTCCTCCAGCTCCAGCACGTCCACTTCCTCGGCCAGCAGTTTGTTGATGCGCTTGAGTCTCTCGCGCGGCTCGGTCATCAGCAGCAGGGCTTGCCGTTCCTCCAAGCTGAGGGAGACCGCCGTGGTGATCATGTCCGATAGCCAGCCAGGCTCCCCGATGTTCAGGGCAAAGAGATGCGCCTCTTCAGGGATGGAATGGTCGAGCTGGATGCAGCGATAGAACGAGTCGAGCACCGAGCGCATCAGCGCCTGGGTCTGGCGGTTGGCAGTGGTCGACTCGAAGATGACCCGGGCGCGCGCCTTGATGACCGGTTCCAGGCGGGTGAATTCCAGGATCTCAACCCGGCGGCGTCCCTGCACCAGGGCCGAACTAGAACCATCCGGCATACTGAGCAGCCGCCCGACGGCGATTTCCACGCCAATGGGCAGGAAATCCTGCGGGCCAGGCTCCTCGACCTCCGGATCGCGCTGTGTCAGGCCTATAACGGTGCGGTTGCGCGCGTGCGCCTCCTGGATCGCCCGCATGGAGGCGTCACGCGACAGAAAGACCGGCGTCACCATGTGCGGAAAGATGACCATGTCACGCAGCGGCAGCACGAGCGCTTCGATCACGCCGTCCTCGTCTGGCGTCAGGTTGGGGACGCGGTACAGTTCGTCCGTGCGCTGCGAAAGCGCCATGTTGAAAGCTTCAGCGTCTTGAAAAGACCATTCGTTGTTCATAACTCCTCGTTTGCACGTTTACAAGCTGACACGTTTGCACGTTTACACCATGCCAGCGTGCCAACATTCCAACGTTTCAACTTGCCAACTTGTCAACGTAATTCTGCCACGCGGTGCGAACTTCCGCCGTCACGAAAATACTGCCAGCGGACAAGACAATCGCGCTATCTTTTGCAGACAATTCCAGCGCCCGAGCCAGGGCGGACTCCACAGGCGACACCGCTTCAGCCGGGACCCCAGCCTGCTGCGCCAACCCGAGCAATTGCTCCGCCTCGAGCGCGCGCGGGTGGTCAGCTTTCGTGGCGAGGATGCAGTTCAGGCGCGGCTTCCACTCGGCGAACATGCCCAACACGTTCTTATCTTCCGAGGCGCCGAAGATCAAGATCACGGGCCGCGTGGGGAAGTAATCATCCAGCGTCTGGCGGAGTTTCTGCGCCGAATCGACATTGTGGGCTGAATCCAGGATCACAGGCGGCTCGCGGCGCAGCACCTCGAAGCGCGCCGGCCACTTGACTTCGGCAAAGCCTTTTTGAATGGCAGCGTCAGGTACACTCAATCCGCTGGCCTTCAGCGCGGCGTAAGCCGTCGCTGCGTTGACCACCTGGAACGCGCCCAACAAGGGGATGCGGAGTATAACCGATTCTGGTGTAACGAGTGACGAGTGACGAGTGACGAGTGACGGACTGACTGCCAGCGATTGTCCGTCAAGAGAATGCTCACTTGCTTCGAATGTCACGTCGCGGCCGACGAGCGTCAGTGGGGCATTCCGCTCCGCGGCGACTTTTTCGAGCACCGCCAGCGCCTCATCCTTTTGCGGCGAGGAAACGACCGGCACGCCTTCCTTAATAATGCCAGCCTTCTCACCGGCAATCTGCGTAAGCGTATTCCCAAGCACGGCCATGTGATCGTAGGAAAGCGAGGTGATGACCGAGACCAGCGGCGTGACGATGTTGGTGGCGTCCAGCCGCCCGCCCAGGCCAACCTCGATCACAGCCGCGTCCACACCGCGCTGGGCAAAGTAGAGGAAGCCGAGGGCGGTGGTCAATTCGAAGGTGGTGATGAACGGCAGTCGCGCCACGGCCGGCTTGATCTCCTCCACCAGCGCGGCCAGGTCGCTGTGCGGAATCGGCTCACCGTTCACTTGGATGCGCTCGCAGAAATCCTGCAAATGCGGAGAGATGTAGAGACCAGCGCGGTAACCGGCGGCGTGCAGCGCGCTGGCGGCCATTGCCGCGACTGAGCCTTTGCCCTTCGTCCCAGCCACGTGGAGGATTGGGTAAGAATCTTGCGGGTTGCCCAGAGTGGCCATCAGCTCGAACATGCGCTCGAGGTTGAACTCCGCCTTGATTAGTTCGGAGGTGTGTTTCAGGCTATAATCTACAAAGCTGTAGAGGTAATCGAGAGCTTTGTTGTAGGCGATCTTGGCGTCCATAAGTGACAGCATTGTAAATCGTAATGCGTAAAACGTAAATCGTAACAATGACTATTGGCATCCTCACCCTCCACCTCCATCTCCCCGCCTGCGCCTCGCTGAAAGAGAAACGCGGCCGGCTCAAGCCTCTGCTCCACCGCCTGCACCGCGAATTCAACATCTCCGTCGCCGAGATGGATTTGCAAGATAAGTGGCAGGAAGCTGTCATTGCCTGCGCGCTGGTCAACAACGACAGGGTGCACATCCAACGCTCACTGCAAGCGGTGGTTGAATGGGTGGAGAAGAACTGGCCGGATATGGATGTGATGGACGACAGGCTGGAAATTATTTAGAAGCGTTCTTCTAAAGCCCGTTTAAACGGGCTTCGTTTATGCACATCCTGGGGATTAATCCCCAGGCCTGACCACGCATCATCGCTTGCGCGGCAGGTGGATGGTGAAAGTCGTCCCCTCGGCAAGGTGGCTGTGAACCTCGAAATAGCCCCCGTGTCCTTGAACAATCTGCTTGCAAATCGAAAGCCCAAGTCCAGTGCCGGTGGGTTTGCCCTCCGCATCCTGGACGCGATAGAACTTCTGGAACAGGTTGGGTAACGCCTTTTCCGGGATACCGATGCCGGTATCCTGCACGACGAGGATAAACTCCCTCTCCTCCGCTGAAGCGCTCAAAGTGACCAACCCATTCGGGTGATTGTACTTGATCGCGTTGTTCAAGAGATTGAGCATCAATTGCTTGAGCTTGTCGCGGTCGGCTTCCAGGCTGGGGAAATCGGCAGGGATTTCGATATTGATCTGGA